>Ga0307988_1000024_pt1 | contig 129107 bp, 120 predicted proteins | sample EllFjometagen183_FD_203166 | JGI IMG/M metagenome (GOLD analysis project Ga0307988, IMG submission 203166) | Marine microbial communities from Ellis Fjord, Antarctic Ocean - #183 | ecosystem: Environmental > Aquatic > Marine > Unclassified | place: Southern Ocean | collected 2014-10-08 | reverse complement strand
CTAATTAGGAACCACAATGAACCCAGAAACGCTTAAAACTAAAGCCCGGAAAATAAAATTAATGGTTACTGACATTGACGGTGTGTGGACGGATGCAAAGATGTACTACTCTGGCGAGGGTGAAGTGATGAAGTCATTTAGCACCTATGATGGAATGGCTACTTACCTCTTACGAGAGGCTGGTATCCCCACAGCAATTATTACAAGTGAAAATTCTGCAGCTGTAGCAGCGCGTGGAAAGAAACTAAAGCTTGAAGATGTCTTTCTCGGAATCGATGACAAGCTAACGGTTTTCGAAACCCTACTTGATAAATATAAACTTTTACCTGAACAGGTGGCCTATATCGGAGATGATGTGAATGACTATACTGTCATGCAAGTCGCTGGTTTAACGGCCTCTCCTTCTAGTACGCCAGCCTTCAATATTCTAAAACCAGATATCCTTCTAGAACGTGTTGGCGGAGATGGTGCTTTTCGGGAATTTGCAGATATTATTTTAGCTGCCCAGGATTAATGAACTTTCTCTTTTATCTGTTTTATAATTTACTAATTACCCTTGCGCTACCTACAGCGTGGGTGGTTGCATACTTCAATGATAAACTCGGTGGAAGTTTAGAGGGGCAGCATAACATAAAACAAGCACTTGTTAAGTTTAGTGCAAAAGTAAAACAGAGTCCCAAACCTATCGTCTGGCTCCACGCTGCATCTGCTGGTGAGTTTGAACAGATAAAACCCATTCTTTCCAGAGTGAGTGAGTTTGATGTTTACATCTTTCAGACCTTCACTTCAGCCACTATTTACTACAAAGCTTCTTTTGATCCCCGATTCGACGGAGTCAGCTTCCTCCCCTGGGATATTTATACGCGCGTTAATCGCTTCATCAAGCAGTTGCAGCCCAATATCATGATCAATACAAGGCATGACATCTGGCCCAATCTACAGTTGGCCCTTAACAGAAATCAAATCCGAAATATCCTGGTGAACGCAAACTTGTATGAGGACTCAACCCGCCTAAAACCATTCATAAAACAGATCAATCAAGGCGTGTTTAGGTATATCGATAAGATATATACCGGTTCTGAATCGTTAAAGGCGTTACTGGATAATCTATATACAGGACAAATAACTGTGGTTGGTGACTCGCGGTTCGATCAAGTTAACGACAGGGCTAAAACCAATGATTCAGTTTTGATTCCAGCAGATATTCTTTCTGACCACCGAGTCATTATTTATGGGTCGGTAGGTCCCTCAGATTTAACAACTATCATCGGAGCTATAGCCAATATTCGACCTGACAACAATGCTTTGCATATTATTGTACCCCATGAAACCCTGGAAAGGGACCTAATACCATGGGAAATTGAACTTTTCAGGCATAAAATTAAAACCATTCGAAAAACAGAGATTGAACAGTTTATCGATGAGAAGGTTATCATTTGGAATAGTGTTGGTCAACTTGCCGACCTATATAAGTATGCTTGGCTTGCATATATCGGTGCAGGATTTGATGCTGGCGTTCACTCAGTCACGGAGGCCTCTGTTTATCAAGTCCCCAGCGCCCATGGACCCAAATATGACATTTTAGCAGAGGCAATTGACTTAGTTGACATGGAGTTGTCCACAGTCGTTCATGACGATCAGGAATTATCCAAGTTTTTATCAATGTCCCAAGATATACATTCTGATCTTTCAGCGAGGATCAAACTATTTATCACCTCTCGCTTAGGTGCAACCGATAAGATTATTCAAAATGAGTTCCCCCTAACCTAGCTATACTGTTTCACAAATCAGATAATTCAAACGGTACCTGCTACCCCACACCCAAGCCCAACAATGTACGACCCCGGTGTAGAACATCATGCTTTGACAAGCTCAAATAGTGGTCGTTCCAACAGTAGAGGGGGACACATAACTGGTCTCTCTGCTTGTCCCATATTCTACATTGAAAAGGGTATCTAGGGGTCATAAATTTAGAGTATTAAGTGCGCGAATACAACTGGATATGGTATAGCATACCTAACCATACGCATTCTGCAGGCAGGGTTTCCCAACCTGAATCTTACAAACATGTACATCATATCGATTCTTTAACATAAAACTGCCACACTCTAATACATCATTCTTTTATTAAAATGTGGCAGTTTATAATCTCATCAGGATGAATTTTGTTAGTAACTACATTGCAGCAACAACCTCGTCATAGTTTGGCTCTTCGGATATTTCTTGCACTTGCTGAGTGTAAGTGACCTTACCCTTTTCATCAACTAGAATCACAACACGTGAAAGCAAGCCTTTCATTGGTCCTTCAATAACCTGCAATCCAAAATCACGTCCAAATTGTCCTGTCTCAAAGTCTGACAACGTAATTACATTATCCAATCCCTCGGCTCCGCAAAAACGCGCTTGAGCAAATGGTAAATCTCGTGATATGCAAAGCACCTTTGTGTTTTCAAGTTTACCAGCTAACTCATTAAAATAGCGTACTGCTGAAGCACAGGTTCCTGTGTCAAGACTTGGGAATATATTGAGTACTAGTTTACTTCCTTTATAATCAGCAAGTGAAACACGGGCTAAGTTTTTTGCCACCAATTCAAAATTATTTATTTCTGATCCAACTGCGGGTAGTTCTCCGCTGGTTTTGACCGGGTTCCCTTTAAGCGTAATTGTAGCCATCATTTCCTCCATTATTCATATTCTATTGTTTTTTTGCAATTTGATTGTCAATCACTTTTTCTTCAAATGTTCATGATCCTGATTTCATGTGGAAATAGATCTTATAATCATCACTGGGTAGTTTCTCCGAGTAATGTTCAAAGCCCATCTCTTCCAACATATTAATCATAGGCAGCGGCTCAAATTTTTGTATCAGAATAAAGCCCTCATTGTCTCCGATTGATTTTGCTTTTCTCAATATACCATCAAAGGGATTATCTTCCAATACGCGGGCATCCAATACCTCATAATGCTCTGAGGCATATTTTCTGCTAGTTTTTCTTCCGTTCCAAGTTGTCTGTTTATGGTATGCAGTATCTCACACACAGACAAGCCTGTGATCTTTGCAGCATCATTAAAATTAGCAAATCTAGCCAATGTATTAAACACAGCAACATTTTGCATACGATTAAACTTTGGGGATAATTTGACCAGTACTTGTTTTAATTCTGGGTGAGTATCTAAGGTCTCTTTGATGTTGGAGCTTGCAATGATTGCCTGCTTCATGTCTTCAATATTCCGGCAGGTGTCTCAGTAAATTTCCATCTAAGTGTTAAGCAGAATTTACTATTTTCTTTTTCTCCGAGCACCACTTCGACTGCTTCTCTTACGGTCACCACTATGGCCATCACGTTTAGGATAGCCTCCTTTCTTTGGTGGCCATTCATCTGACTTACTTGCCCCTGGTGGTTTCGCTTGAGAAGCCTCCACAGACAGTGTGACACCATCGAAAGTCATGGTGTTTAAGGCTTTGATCAATTTTCCTTCTACAGCAATATCAACTTCAAAGAATGAAAACTTCTTCATCACTTCAATACTGCCCACTGTTGCATCACCAGAATCCAAGGCCTGATTTATGAGCCCGATGAGTCGTGCGGGATTAATACCATTGACAGAACCCACATTGATAAACAAGCGGGCAAACAAGGTTTTACGTCTTTCAATGCGACTCTTCTTCTCATTTTTCTTAGCGTGGTCAGAGACATTGATATCTTTAGCATTTTTATAGTACTCTAAAAACCGATTAAACTCTGCAGAGACAAAATGCTTAATCAAGTCTTCACGGCTTAACCATTCAAGTTTTTTAAGAATTTCTGGTAAGAATGGTTCAATTTGACCTTCATCAACTTTTACTTTTTCAATTTTATCAATAAGTTTATACAATTGTTTTGTACAGATATCTTTACCCGTGGGGGCTGCTTGTTTGGCAAAAGATATCTTATAGCGCTTCTCGATGACTCTGATTCTGTTAAACTCTCTAGTATGAATGATCGCAATAGATGTTCCGCTTTTCCCAGCCCGACCAGTTCTACCACTACGGTGGATATATATCTCAGCATCATCAGGTAAATTATAGTTAATGACATGGGTCAAATCATTTACATCCAAACCCCTGGCGGCCACATCTGTAGCAACCAAGATTTGTAACCTATGATTTCTAAATTGTCCCATTACCTCATCGCGCTGGGCTTGCGATAGTTCACCGTGAATTGCATCTGCGTTATACCCATCATGCATTAATTTATTGGCAACCTCTTTTGTCTCCCTGCGGGTTCGACAAAACACGATTCCATAAATATTCGGATTGATATCGGCTACACGCTTCAACAATTCATAACGATCATGAGCATGCACCATATAATACATGTGGGTAATGTTTTCAGCCGCTGCATCGACTTTGGCCACAGAAAGCTGAATGGGTTTATTCATATATTTCTTTGTGATACCCACAATCCCTTGAGGCATCGTTGCAGAGAACAATAAAACTTGCCTCGTTTCTGGTGTTTCGGCCAGGATCGCTTCCATATCTTCTTTAAAGCCCATACTGAGCATTTCATCTGCTTCATCAAGAACGACGCGTTCAACATTCTTCAAAACTAGTTTTTTGCGCTTGATCAAATCCATGGCACGACCCGGTGTGGCAACCACAACCTGAGCTTCTTTTCTCAACGCACGTAACTGTGTGTCGATACTTGCTCCGCCATATACAGGGACAATTCCCAGGCCCTTCAAATATTTTGAATAATTGGTCATGTCTTTTGTAATCTGGATACAAAGCTCTCGGGTAGGACACAGAATTAAAGTTTGTGTACGCTTATCCTCCCGCTTGGTCAGTTGCACAATCGGCAATCCAAAGGCAGCTGTCTTCCCGGTACCAGTCTGAGCAGAGGCGATAATGTCCTGATTCGAGTCTAGCATGTGTGGAATTGTTTTTTCCTGAATCGGCGTTGGCTTTTGGAATCCAAGTTCCCCGATGGCATTTAATACATCATCAAGTAAGCCAATTTCTTCAAATGTTTTCATACTATATCCTTTTGACCCACAGGGTCGAATTCAATGCTTCTTTAATACCGTCTACGAGAACGTGATTTGTTCCGGTTTTGATTACTACGATGGCTATTTGGTTTTTGGGATTGCTTTGATCCCGGGGTGTTCTCTTCTGTTTCCTTGAGAGCTGTAGTTTTATCATTTTCAAAGGGGTGACCATCAACCACGGGAATTCTTTGCCCGATCAATTTTTGAATATCCCTGAGAAAAGGACGCTCTTCATTGTCGCAAAATGAAACCGCTATACCACTGAGTCCTGCTCGCCCAGTACGACCAATACGGTGAATGTACGTTTCAGGAATATTGGGTAAATCATAATTGATCACATAAGATAGGTCATCTACATCGATACCCCGTGCTGCAATATCTGTGGCAACAAGAACAGGGGTCTCACCCTTTTTAAAATTATTCAATGCTCTCTGTCGGGCAGTTTGTGATTTGTTGCTGTGGATGGCTTCTGCCATAATTCCAGCCTTATCCAAAAATTTGACAATTTTATTTGCCCCATGTTTTGTTCGTGAGAAGACTAAAACAGACTTTGGATCCTCTGCCTTCATGAGATGGATTAGTAGTTTTATTTTGCTTTTCTTGGTCACAAAGTAAACGGCTTGTTCAACCTTCTCAGCTGTGGTTTGATCAGGAGTTACAGATACTTTCTGTGGATCACTTTTCAATAATTTTTGTGATAATGCGACGATATCTGGTGGCATCGTTGCCGAGAAAAACAAAGACTGACGCTTAGCAGGTAGCTTGGCAATAATTTTTTTAATGTCATGGATAAACCCCATGTCCAGCATGCGGTCAGCTTCATCCAGGACTGAAAATCTTACATCCCTGAGCGAGATGAAACCTTGGCCAATCAAATCCAAAAGACGACCAGGAGTAGCAACCAGAACATCCACACCCCTGCGGAGGGCGTCGGTTTGCTTACCTTGTTTAACACCACCGAAAATAACTGTGTTTTTGATTCCTGTATATTTACCATATACTGAAAAACTTTCACCAATCTGGATTGCAAGCTCTCTGGTTGGGGTGACAACTAGGGCTTTGATGTGACGCGGTTTTTTGCCAGCCTGGTTTTCCTGGTAGAGTAATTGCAGAATGGGAATAGCAAAGGCTGCTGTTTTACCAGTACCTGTCTGGGCACTGCCCAAAAGGTCCTCTCCCTTTAAGAGAATAGGGATTGATTGTTCTTGAATCGGAGTGGGGACTGTATAGCCTTCATCTCCAAGGGCATTTAGAATTGGTTCTATTATATTTAAATCTTTAAAAGTCATTTTATCTCAAATCAGTGTAGCTATGAAAATTGCTAAACTACTAACTCTCCTGGTCATTTCATGGGCATCATTGCCGGCAACACCCCATTTTTAGAGAGTTACTTGTTCTAACTGTCGCTATATCATGAACTTCAGGGAATTGCAAGAGGTATTATTCTTGAATACGTGCTAAATATTACACTGTAGAATATCTCCTCTGTCTTACCTGTACATTTCTACTGCACTGGTCCGATGATTTTCTATTCGTTGCATTTATCAATCACCCACTCAATCAAAGGCTCACAGACTTCTCGCTGATCTAAAAAACCCTCGAAGTTGTCAATTTTATTCTGTGTGATGCCAGCACATTCTAATGAACCATATCTCTGTTCAAATTGATCTATAAATTGATTCGCGCGTTTTGAATATTTTCGTGGGATGGTCCGAAACAAATCTCTTTTCTTGAAGGCGTCCTCTTTTGTATGCGCATAACCATATCGTAGTCCCAACGCAATGAGTCCACCAGCTAGCGCACCATGGCCGCTCCCAATACAACACCACAGGTGGAGCCTCGGTTATAGAGCCCCCCTGCCAGACCTGTCACAGCTTTAAGTAGGAGTTCATCATCAAGATCGTGTGCATTCTGAAATGGAATAATCTGGCTTTCACAACAATTTAATGTGCTAAATAACAGCCTTTTTGACTGCATTATATGTTGATTGATCTTCTTTGTCATTTTGTAGTGACTCTCAAGAATAAGAAATACTTGGACTGCAAAATTGAGTTATACCTCGCCGCTCCATTCTTTATGGAACTCCTCTAAATACAAAACCATAAATTGATGCCTTTGGGCAGCCATCTTTCTTCCGGTAGCAGTATTCATTCTATCTTTTAGCAAAAGCAGTTTTTCGTAAAAATGGTTTAGAGATGGAGCCGTACTATTTTTGTACTCTTCTTTGGTCAGCTTAAGATTTGGTTCTATCCCAGGGTTATAAATTTCCCTCTTCTTATATCCCCCGTAATTAAAAGTCCGCGCAATCCCAATCGCACCTAGGGCATCCAACCTGTCCGCATCCTGAATCACATCTAGCTCCGGAGATTTAAAGCTTTGAGCCTGTTTTCCACCTTTAAAGGAAATATTGGCGATCATATTTACAACATGAGCAATAACGCTCTCATCTACCTCTAAGGACTGGAGAAACTCACGCGCTTTTTGTGGACCAATCTCCTCATCACCAGCATTAAATTTTGAATCAGCAATATCATGTAGTAAAGCGCCCAGTTCGATAATGAAGGGATCGACTGCTTCACCCCTGGCGATAACTCGGGCTAATTTCCAAACTCTATAAATATGCCACCAGTCATGCCCGCCTTCAGCATCGGCTAAACATTGTTTCACAAATGCGACTGTACTTTGTATGATTTTTTCTTGATTCACTTATGCACCTTATCTAAACTCAATTACTTAATACCCAACCCAGGTGTCCACCTTGTTGAGACGCCAAACATATATTTACCATGCTTGTCAATGGCTGTCCATACACCTGGTGAAATGTTTCCCAAATTGATTATTCCAGGATAAACATTCATTACGACTTGGTAATCTACGTGGGACTTACCGCCCAGCATTTCTTACAAGGGCATTTAGAAAACTTGATTTCAAAGGTTCAATTGCCATGAGGGCTGTTACGGGAGGTGATTTTTCTAAAACACTTAATAACCGACCAAAAGTGCGATGACTCAAGCTATCGTAATCACTAAATATTAGATCTGCAAGTTTACCCCGCTCGATAGCCATCCGTGCATATTTATCAAAACTACTTTCAGGAGTAAAAACCCGGATCTCCCTTGGTTTCATCTCCGCGCTACCTGTTTTGCAAACGGTGGGACAAATCCCACAACCCAGACACACATCAGCTTCCCTTACTGCCATTTGATAATTTTTGTTGTTCTTTTTGTAGCGAACCATCTCGATAGCGTCAACAGGACAGGCATCTACGCATTCCCCACAACCTGAACATGTCTCTCCATCAATTTCTACGATCCAGTTTGAAGAGACAATAGCATTATTTATATCAAAGGTTTTGATAGCTTCCATCATACCACAACAACACCCGCAACAGTTACAAATATATCCCAACTTGTTCTGAACATTGTCACCCGTCTGTGCCAGGCCCGCTGCTTTGCTCTGCTCCAACAAGTGCATCGATTCTGACACTGAAATAGGTTTTGCCAAGCCATTGTGGATCAATACGTCTGCAGCTGTTCCGAATGAAAGACAATTATTCTGGTCATGGTCACAGGCTTTTCCCAAGTGCTCAGCCTTATGACGGCAAGCGCAGAGCGAAACCGCATGAGTCTTGGCATTCTCAACCACATAGGAGGCGCGTTCCCAATCCAAAATTTCAGTATGATTTCCCTGGGGTAAAGATTCTTCTCTCACCATTGACCGGCCTACCTGGGTTTGTTTTTGAAAAACAGCCCTGCTAAACCGATCATCCTCAAACATATACTTTTCAAATAATTTGGCAATTTCGTCCATGGGGGCATCACCGCGAGTCCGCATAAATGTATATTCAAAAAAGCCTATAACCACAGGCGGAAGTGCGGCGTATCGCTTGCCCTTACGTTCAACATCTATAACCAATCCTCGATGGGCCAAATCCTGGACTATATCACTGAGTTGATCCTCTTCCATACCAAGTTTTTTAGCCAATTTTGATAGGGGTGTTGGAATGCTTGGGAAACGCCTCACCAAGCGAGCCTCCTCAGGTGAAAAGAGTAGCTCTAAAATCTTAGTAAATGTTGGTGATGCTGGCGCTCCCGTAACATGGCGATCAAAGCGCTCCTGAAGTAATCGAAAATCCCGATGATGATTTACAATATGACCCATAATGACCTCTTCTTGATTGGACTTCAATATAGATACTTTTAAGAGATATTTCCGATATATGATTATTGATTGGATTCATGGATGTGAAATAAAAAATCTTCACTTTTTTTCGGTTACTCATAAAATAATCTGGTTTGATCACTTGAAAGGGTTTCACCAGCGTTAAGTCTATTCTATATTGCTTCGCATGAAGACTGTCTCTTGTGCACCAATCAGACTCCCAATATTCAAGTTGACGATGGATATTTTCATTTCACAAGATTGCTGTAATGGAACAGTCTTTAGAGATCATTCAAATGTTAAGGTTGGTGCCCCAGGTGAGAACTAGCAGTATCCCTCTCAAATCACCCTGGCTCTCCACCATCAGCACCAACAATAAATTTTCACCGGTAGTGAATATTAAGTCACCTGCCAATATTTTGAGGATATCATGAGTGAGCATCAAGTAAAACATATCATTGTTACTGGAGGCGTAATTTCCGGCCTGGGTAAAGGCATAGCTGCAGCCTCACTTGGGATGCTTCTCGAATTAAAGGGCAAAAAAGTTACGATTCAGAAATTGGATCCTTACCTCAACGTAGACCCTGGAACCATGAATCCCTTCCAGCATGGTGAAGTCTTTGTTCTGGATGATGGAACGGAGACAGACCTTGATTTGGGTCACTACGAGCGTTTTATCGATGTGAATATGACCAAAGCCAACAACAGCACTGCTGGCAGTATTTACTATGAAGTATTGGAGCGAGAGCGGAGAGGCGATTACCTCGGCGGTACCGTTCAGATTATCCCACACGTCACCGACGAAATCATTAAGCGCGTCGAGACCCCAGAGACTGTTGACCCAAGCCTAGATATCGTAATCACCGAAATTGGCGGAACAGTCGGTGATATTGAGAGTCTCTCATTTCTTGAGGCTGTCCGTCAGTTTCAACAGGCCAGGGGACGTGAGAATGTGATTATCATTCATGTCACCTTGATCCCATATATCGGAGCCAGCGAAGAGCTTAAAACAAAGCCCAGCCAACACTCCGTCATGCGTTTACGTGAGATTGGGCTCCAACCTGATATTCTTCTGTGTCGCACACAACATCCCCTCACAAATGATGTTCGCCAGAAGCTCGCCCTCTTCACGAATGTGAGTCCTAATGCTGTGATACAAGGCATGGATGCGAAGTCTATATATGAAGTACCTCTCTTGCTCAAAGAGGAGCATCTAGCGGGTATCGTCATGGAAAAATTGCATCTTGAAAATATTGAGTCTGACACAACTCAATGGCAGGAATTTGTTGATTGCATCTTGAATCCTGAAGATCAGATAAGGGTTGCGGTCATTGGAAAATACACAGCAATGCTGGATGCCTATAAAAGTATTATTGAGTCTTTCATACATGCTGGAGTCAACAATCGATGTAAAGTGACTGTTGAGTTTATCGAAGCTGGTGATTTAGAATCAGATTCCCAAATTGAACAGGTTCTGGGACATGTACATGGAATCCTAATTCCTGGTGGATTTGGCTCCCGTGGAATTGAAGGAAAAATTCGGGCAGCTCGATTTGCCCGAGAAAACCAAATCCCTTTTTTAGGTTTATGTCTGGGACTACAGGTAGCTGTTATTGAATACGCACGCAATGTTGTTGGCCTCAACGATGCAAATTCTGAGGAATTTGACGATAAAACTGAGCACGAGGTGATTCACTTAATGCTCTCCCAACATCAAGTAACTCGGAAAGGTGCCAGCATGCGTCTGGGCGCTTATGATTGTGTACTCAAACCAGGCACTAAATCATTTGAGGCTTATGGAGAAGGCAATATATCAGAACGTCACCGTCATCGGTTTGAAGTAAACAATAAGTATCGCGATCAGCTAGAGAAAGCAGGGATGATAATATCCGGGACTTCGCCAGATGAAGAGTTGGTTGAGATGGTGGAGATTGAAGACCACCCCTGGTTTGTGGCAACCCAGGCTCATCCAGAGTTCAAATCTCGTGTTGCAAAAACACATCCCCTCTTCCGAGAATTTGTGAGCGCTGGGTTGAATTACAAAAACAAGTAAGCATTTATATTAAAAACTAACGGGTATATACCAATTTCAGTTCAAGATGTCCCCCAAAAAAGGGATAGGAAATTACCCTTCGAGAAGCACTTCGACTAAGCTCAGTAACCACCTCAGGGAGACGATTCTGAGTGTCTTGCCTGTCGAAGTATGACACGTTGCATGCCACTTGGAACTGAATATGGTATTACGGGTAAACGTACGTTGATGTTTTTTCCATAATTCTCTTTTTTTCTTTACAAAGCCCGTACAACTTAGTGGCCTGATCCGCTAACCAAATTCAGTCTGCACATCATTTGAGTCATTGAGTGGCTCTCAACACCTATTTATACAAATGGAGTAATCTATGGCATTACAAACACCTAGTAACAGGGGTCATCGTCAACGTTTACGCGACCGGTTTTTTCAAAATGGGATTGAATCCTTTCATGACTATGAAGTCCTGGAGCTATTACTAACCCTTTCAACCCCACGGAAAGATATGAAGCCAGAAGCCAAGGAATTAATGCGTCGATTTGGTTCACTCTCTCGTGTACTGGAAGCTCCCACATCAATTCTTAAGGATATTAAAGGACTTGGATCAGCCAATATATTTGCGCTGAAATTGCCCCATGCCATTGGTCGCCGATATCTATTTGAGCAGACCAAAAACAAGGACTATTTGCATTCTAGCCGTACCGTCAAAGATTATCTCACTCATAACCTGCGTGAACGTAATCGGGAGATTTTTATGGTCATTTTCCTGGATGGTCAAAACCAGATAATCAAAATGGAGGAACTGTTTACGGGGACCTTAAATACCTCAGCGGTCTATCCTCGTCAAGTGGTACAAAAGGTATTGGATTATGATGCTGTCAGTGTGGTTCTGGTCCACAACCATCCCTCTGGTGGTATAACACCTTCCAGCAGTGATCGGGCAGTCACCAAAAAACTACAGACCGCTCTGACAGCTATTGATGTGGATGTGTTGGATCATTTGATTGTTGGTGGAAATGAGTTTTTTTCGTTTGCAGATCATCGGTTACTCTAATGATTTTTCCAAACCAGTCTTTCTGAGAGAGTTTACGACCGAAGAATCTCCTTCATCAATTAAACTTATGATTTTCACAGGAGATCCTTGGCGACGCTCAGGAAGACTAAATTTGGGGGCTCTTTACTTACGCTCAAGATTGTCAGCCTGGGACTTATACCAATTCTTATGTTAAATCCCTAGAATAAACTCCTACATAAGTCCTTTCATTTTTTAATCCAACCCACCAAACTCTTATTAGCAGACCTTAAATCGGTTGCACATCCGCTTTTATCTGGATTGGGGCGGGACGCAGTCTATACTGAGCAGCAATTGGTATTTGGCGTCAATCCCGCTCTAATAGTGGTCCGGATCTATTTCAAATGTTCTGTCCTAATTGTTACTTACGCTAAACACTTTTCATTCACCAGCACAAAATGAATCCTCCTTAACAGCTTTCGGGCAATACGTACAATGGCTTGCTGTCCCTTCATACGTTTGACGTACTCACTATAGGCCAGCATAAGCTCAGAATCTTTTCTGACTGCCACCCAGGCATTCTCAATCAGTAAGGTTCTCAGCACCTTATTGCCTCGGTGATCCAGGCCACCAGTATATTCATGTTCACCAGAAGAGTGTTCATAGGGAACGAGTCCTATATAGCTGGAAAGCTGATCAAAATTGTTAAAGCGACGAATATTGCCTAATTCTGTCAACCACACCATGGCACTCAATACACTAATACCTGATATGGAACTCAAATACTTGATCCCATCTTGGTATGCTGCTGTTTTACTCAGATCACGGATATCACGACTCAAACAAGCCAACTCCTTGCGATGATTTGCCAATTGCCGTAAAAGTGAAGACAGAGTAGCAGTTCCTGTCTCACAATATGGTGACACTTCTTCTAGCCACTTTATAAATGGACCTGACCAGTAACTCTTCGAAAAGGGTGCTGGTATATCAATTCCACGAAAGTGCAGAAACTGCTTGATACGGTTCTTAACTCGAGTCTCTTCCTTGCGTACGGTTTTGCGCTGGCGTAATAAGCTTCGATCCTCGCGCAAACGTGCACCAGGTACATGAATGGCTGTTCTGTTCTCGGCTAATCAATTGATATAAGATATTGCATAAATAAACACATAAGATATATTAGAAATATTAATTGCAAAAATACGGTCGACTCTTTGAACCCAGATGATCCTGCCAACCCCAAGAAACCTGTTTGGTTTGATGATATTTTTGATAACTCCTATAGCACTACAGCAAACATTCCTTCTTATCTGAAGGAGGTGTCTTTCGGTAACTTAAATATGATTGCCGATGCATATCCCAGTGCAAATGATCCAGATTCATTATATCGGGTACCGGTAGATTTTTCTGGGTATGGTTCATTCAACTTCTATGAGACACTGCTTAATATGGCCGACAGCACGGTGGATTTTAGCAATTATGATTTATCCGGAGGAGTTGGGGGAGGTCCTGATGGTGTAGTGGATCTTATCATTGTTCAAATTCTCGGTTATGGTGCGTGGAATGGTAAGAAGACTATTTCTTTAAGTGGCGGTACATATAATACCGATGATGGAGTATCTATCAGTGCGTATGCAGCTATTTTTGAAAAAATATACGGTGTTGAAGATACAGGTCTTAGCTTTCGAGAGAATGGAATGTCCATTGCTATTCATGAGTTGGGTCATCACATTCAAACATCAGGTTATACTTTTTTCCGTGATACAGACCATTTCGGCTCCACCAGATCCCACCTTGGAGCAGGATCATTTGGAAAAATGAATAATAGCGGAGGGTGGCGTGGTTCCGGTGGCAGGCGTTCTTCCCCGTACAATCCTTATTATATCTCAGGTGGATCAAAAGGAGTTTCTTCTGCAACAGTGAAACAGGGGGTGGATTGGATAACACCTACAGATATTACCTCAAATTCTAGCAATTATACTATCGGGAGGTTCTTCCAAGATACAACATTGATTCGGTTAGCCATGCCATCTACGTCATATCCTAGCGTAGCAGATGCTGGACAAACATTTCTCATTGCCCGTTATGATAACTCTGGCCTTAACCCACCTTATAGTATATCACGGTGGCCAATCCCTGAAAGTGATGCAATCCTGATCTGGCATACCAATGCAATGGGTACCTGGAATGAAAGAACTAGAAAATAGGCTGATATTGAATCAGCAGATGGGTTATACAATTGGAGTTCTAGTGGAGGATCTCCTGAATATGGAGTGAATTTGGGTACGCCCATCAGGATATGATAGTCTTGATTGGTTCACATCCGAGTATGATAATGAGATAGGTACTGAGAACGCTGGATCAGGGGAATTCTTTTTCTGTGAGAATAACAATACTGACTTCATGCCTTATAGTAATCCAAATTCTAATTACACAAAAACTGCTGACTATCAGCAGTCAATATTCTCAAACCTTGGAATGTCAGATCTAGCCTACAATTCATCCTCAAATGAATATACGGCAGACTTGTGGGTGGATTCCCCTCCTGTAATACCGGCAAACTTTGATGGTATTTGGTACAGTAATCACCCAAAAATTACCTGGAGCGCAAATACTGAACCAGATTTTGATAACTATATCGTCTATATGAAAAGTGTCAGCGTTGATTGGCATCAAATCACGACGACTACAAATACTTATTACATAGACTATGGGCAATCCCAATATTTAGGACGACCCAATATAAAAACTAATATTTACTATAAAATCAAGGCCGCAGATACTTCTGGCAATACATCAGATTATACGAACGATGAGCGGTTTGCTGTTAATGCTCCTTTGTTCAAAAAATCCCTTGATGGGGCCGATAATAATTTTCCGGCTGATTATAGGGTAGGTAAAAGTTTTCCCAATCCATTCAATCCCATGACAACGATTGCTTATGATATACCTATTAGATCTGAGGTAAAAGTCATTGTTTTCGATATCACAGGCAGACCAGTTTACCAGGAGTACTATGAGAAGCCAGCAGGTTTTTATAGCCTGGCGTGGAGAGGAAACAATAATTCCGGACAACAAATGCCAAGTGGTATATATCTCGTTCGATTTGAAGTGACTGGAGTTGAAGCTCGTGAAGGCTATAGTGGTAAAAGCGGCCTCCAAGTTACTCAAAAGATAATCCTCATGAAATAATAATAGCAGCAGGAGTAAATCAATAAATGCTTGAATTACTCCTGCTTTCATCATTTTATATTCTCATGGAAAGAAATCATATAAGAATGGAGTCGAAGTTAGTTGATGCATTTATATCATTTCATAATATTTATTGCTCTCATTTCTGCTACCGTTGAAGCAAAACATTGGACTGACCCTGTATATTTAGAGCCGAGATTCTCAGGAACTAGTTTTTCAACAAATAAAAACGAAACTACTATCTATTTCACCTCTAGGTCAAAAGTCTACTATTCAGAAAGAATTGGACCAAATGAATGGACTGAAAGCATACTTCTGGATGCAAGCTGGAATAATCAAATCCTTCTAAGAAATTCCTGGGTAGATCCTGATGAACAGACGCTTATTATTTCAAAGTATACCAATAACTGGCAGATTTACATGTCAAGGAAAGATAGTATTGGAGTCTGGGGTTCCTTGACAGGCTTGCCGTCTACAATTAATTCATCCTCCTCAGAACTTTGGGCAAGTTTTTCCCCCAATGGTGAGTGGTTGTACTTTGAGAGGGATATCTCGGGCTGGGAAGGATCATTATTGCGCTCTCAGTACATTAACGATTCTACCTTTTCAGAACCAGAGATACTTGTGCAAGGGATGTATGGAATCAACTATGGTGGAGACGAGATGAGTTGTACGCTTTCTCCCAACGAGGATGAACTCATCTTCGGTGGGTATCGTTACTGGTATAGAGAAGGTAAAGGCAATATTGATCTCTTCTCATCGACCATTGATTGTAGTGGTAACTGGGCGCCAATAACAAGGCTATCTATTTCAGTTGATAGTCAATTCGATGACCTGTCCTTGGGTAGTGGTGTTGAGTTATTCCCACACCTATCCTATGATAATAGAACTTTATACTTTAATAGGGAACACTATGAAGAATCTGATTCCGGCCTAGTCCCTACAGGCGGTTTCACCTCTTCTAAACGAATATGGTCTAAGGCTACTATGGTATGCCAGGAAAACTTACCTGAATCCGGTGAATTTAGATTTGATGTTCAAAACCCTGATAGCCTAAGCTTCAAGATCCTGGACGAATCAGGTTCTGAAATTATTCGACATGTGGACACTGTTGATGTAGCAGGTCTTTGGCGGGTTCAATGGTACGGTATCAATGATACAGGCGGCGTGGTTAATGATGGAAATTACACACTTAAAATTGAATCTGATTCAACACTAATAACATTTCCATTTACTATTGTAGCAGGTGTAATAGCACTTCCAGATGCAATTGTTGAAAATAAAATTGTTCCGACAGCTTTTCAGCTCAAAGCATTCCCTAACCCATTTAATTCCAGAGTTGGCGTAAGATATGCGCTTCCCTTTTCATCTGATATTGTGCTAACAATATATGACATTGCTGGGCACACGGTTATTACTCAAAAAGATACCCAGCAAGTAGCGGGTACTTATACGGTTCATTGGAATGGTGTTGATGGTTCAGGTAGCCAAGTGAATGCGGGAGTTTATTTTGCTAGAATTTTGGCAGAGAATCTTAGCCAAACCATAAAAATAGTATATTTGAAGTAACAATTCATTCTTAAATGTTATACTAAGAACCACATTAAACTGGTCAAATGGAATTTCTGATAATGGCTTTTTTGCGAAATAATCTGTAAAAGTCTCATGTTATTCATTGAGATCCAGTAGACGATTGTACAGGAGGAGTCATGAATAGATTACTTATCGATGGGTGGCTTGGTGAATTTAAACAACGGGTTAAGAATGCCAGAACAAGTATTCGGATCGTATCCCCATTTATCAAGACTTGGGCTATAAAACCACTTCTAGAAAATTGTCAACCAAATACAGAGATTATGATTATTACTCGTCATGGATGACTAACTAAAATATCTTTTGTATTGTCTTTCTGAGGCAACTGCCGAAGAATCTCTTGAATATATCACTGGAGTCTATTTGTTTAAGACTATGCCTCTTCAGGGGAGATCCTTCGCTATGCTCAGGAAGACTCGTTAAGCTCTTCCCTCATAATAATATCTGATTCATCCTCTGGATGATCTCCTCGTATATCTTTATAGAAGTCCCGAATGATATCCATGTCTTTGGTGATATTACCCGTTGGCACAAAAGCGGGACCAGTACCAGCTTTCTTTTTTTCATAATCAACATAGCCTAGCAGTAAGGGTACCTGAGCTTTATTGGCAATATGATAAAAACCTGACTTCCAGTGATCTGTTTTATGTCGTGTGCCTTCAGGGGCTATGGCAATAATCAAGTCATCATTTGCCTTGAAGTGATCGGCAATTTGGTCAACGACGCCGTGGGTGCTCCGCCGATCAATTGAGATGCCACCCAACCAACGCATGATTCCGCCAAATGGTTTTTTGAACAGGGTATGCTTTCCCATCCATGACACTTTGATTCGCAGCATAAACATAATGGCCAGGAGATATACAAAATCCCAGTTACTGGTATGAGGTGCGCAAATAAGCATGAATTTGCCCTCTGGAGGCAATTTACCTTCAAACTCCCACCCCTTAAATTTCATAAAAGTTTTTCCAAGTAGAAATTTCATATTTCCAGATTTATTAGGCTTGGTCATCTGCAGACTCTCCCCATTGTTTATTGCGCATTTCTCGTCCAGCTAAAAAGGCTGTTGACCAACTTGAAGTCAAGTTATAACCGCCGGTTTCTCCATTAACATCCATTACCTCTCCAGCAAAATATAGATTCGAGGTCAGTTTTGACTCCATGGTTGTTGGATTAATTTCCTTCAAAGAAACACCACCAGAAGTGACAATTGCATGATCGTAAGAATCATGTCCTGTGACTTTCATGGGGAATTCCTTTAAAAGCATTCGTAAACGTTTCCGCTCATCTCCAGTAATCTGATGTGATTGTTTATCAGGATCAATACCTAACATATCAATAAATAGGTCAATCATTTTTCGAGGCAATAATGATTTTAACATATTCTTAAAACTCTGTTTGCTGTGCTCTGACAATTCTCGCAGGAGGCGTTGATCCAACTTTTTATGATCCAATGCTGGCTTAAGATCAATCTTGATATTCACATCTTGTTTTGCGTCCAGCATACTTACCAGGGTCTCACTCAATGTCAGAATAATAGGCCCGGTTACCCCCTTGCGGGTGAACATCATTTCCCCGAACAATTCTGTTACTTTCTTATTCTCAGACCAAACTGATATGGTCACATTTCTCAGGCTGACACCCTGAACTCGCTTGGCTGTATCCCCGGCCGTCAATACTGGTACCAAAGAGGGTGCTGTATCTGTGATTTTATGACCAAAGGCCTGGGCCATGATATAACCCTCACCCGTTGATCCTGTTGCAGGATAGGATAGACCGCCACTGGTAATACAAACCTGGTCCGCAGTAATTTGGGTTGGCTTCCCAGAATGCATTATCTGCAGTACGAATTGACCCGATTCATTCTTACTTAAACCAGTAACATGGGCCTGCGTAATGATTGGAATTCTAAGTTGATCAAGTTTATCAACGAAGGCGTCAACAATATCTGTTGCCTTATCACTTTGCGGAAAATATCGCCCGCCTCGTTCGAGTTTTGTCGGCACTTCCATATCATTCAAATAACGCAAGAGGTCATGATTAAAAAACTGAGAGAACGCGTATTTAAGAAAGCGTCCCTTTTTACCAAAGCGATTGAGAAAACTCTGCATTCCCTCTTCGTTGGTAATGTTACAACGACCTTTTCCAGAAATGCGTAACTTGAGGGCTGGCTTCCGCATCTTTTCAAGAAGAACAATATTGCTATCGGGGTGATAGGCCTCAACAGCGGCCATGAGTCCTGCTGGACCAGCGCCAACCACAACAGTTTTATAATGGGGGTTTAACATGGGTGATTACTCCCCATGATTCTGTCGCCATGTCTCTGCCAAAATTCCATAGGCAGCTATATCGAGAAATTGATCCCATTTTAAGGCATGTTGCCTCAACAAACCTTCATATTCCATCCCAATTTTTTTTATAACACGTCCAGATGCTGGGTTGCGGGTCATGTGAGTCGCTGTAATTTTATTTATTTTAAGTTCTTCAAAGGCATACTTCAATATTTCAAGCGAGGCTTCGGTAGCATAACCGCGACCCCAATGAGCTTTTCCCACCCAATACCCTAATTCGGCTCGGTTAAACCTTTGAGTGATGGTCAATCCGATAGCTCCTACCAGATCATCATATTCTGGATTCACCATGGCAAAGACCACTCCCATGTCGTCATCATATTCCTGTTGATGGGTCGCTATCCAGCTTTCTGCCATCTGAATCTCATAAGGGTGAGGAATATTTAGAGTCATCTTTGCTATCTCATAATCGCCAGCTAGCATTTTAACAATTGATGCATCTGTCTCCTCAAATTTTCTGAGAATTAATCGATCAGTCGTTAATGTTGGGTAAGCCTTCATCATATAAGAATTTTGAGAGGATCTATTTAAGTAACTCCCAAGAAAGTCTAAACCAAATCTACATCAAATTTTCTATTTCAGTTTTAAATTCTTTTACTAAAGATGCAGCAATTGTCTTACTGGAACCCTCTGCAAAAATACGCACAATTGGTTCGGTATTCGATGCTCTGAAGTGAACCCATCGGTCCTTCCAGGTGATTTTCACGCCATCTTCCAGATTCGGGGATAAACTGGCATACTTTTCAGCCAATGACTTAAGAATCTCAGCGGGTTGATAGCCTTGTACATTGATCTTATCCTTGACCATTTCATAGCGAGGAAGGTCATTGGCAATTTCACGAATTGATTGACCTGTTTCAGCCATGAGCGATAGGATTAATCCAGACGCCACCAGTGAATCGCGTCCCAAGTGAGACTCTGCGAGAATAACACCACCATTCCCTTCTCCGCCAATAAGACTCTCTTCGCGCTGCATACGTCTTGCAACATGAATTTCTCCAACCGGTGTTCTGAGAACTTTCCGATTGTAGCGTTCAGCAAGCTCATCCAAGGCCATGGTTGTACTTAAATTTGTAACAATGGGACGTCGATCACCTTCTGCTGCATGGCGCAAAGCATGGTAAGCTGCTAAGACCAAGGTGTACTCTTCAACCAGGGGATTTCCAAATCCATCAATAACAGCCAGACGATCAGCATCAGGGTCCGTGGCTATTCCAAGATCAGCACTCTGACGACGCACTTCATTACTTAAATCTTTAAGATTCTCAGGTAACGGTTCAGGTGTATGAACAAAATTTCCATCGTTATCACAGTTCAGCTTGATCACTTCACAACCAATCCGCTCCAGAAACATCGGTAAAGCCTCTGAACCAGCGCCATTAATCGCATCAATCACAACCTTGGGATGACTTTTTTTAATGGCTTCTACATTCATAAGGTCAAGAGAGAGAACATTTTCTATATGTCGCTCCAGGCGATCATTTAGTTGAGTCGTAACACCTGTTGGTTCAGACTTTGAAAGACCTGATTCTTTAACTTTAGTCAGCTCCATCTGGAGCTGTTTGTGTTCATCGGAATCTAAAAAGAGCCCTTCTGCACCAACAAATTTTAAAGCATTCCATTCTATGGGATTATGGCTCGCCGTCACAATGATACCGCCTTTTGCACCGAGATCCTTGACCATGAGTTGAGCAGTTGGTGTGGGACATATTCCGCAATCAACAATTTCACAGCCCATTCGTTTTAATGTATCTTCAACGATCCCTTTGAACATCTCACCTGAGGGGCGACTATCTTGAGCAATAATGATTTTTCCATTGTCCATAAGCTGGGAAAAGGCCTGAGTATAGACCTTGACAACCTCAGCATCAAATCCATCATCAATGATTCCTCGAACTCCTGAAATCCCCGATATTAAAATTGCCATTTCTCCTCCAAAACTGGATTTGGATAGGACCGATCAGTGCTCAGATCAGTTTGTATCCGATTAAATCATCAATTGTTGTTGTTCCAATGGTGAAAGGCTTATTCTCAATAAAGATAAAACCCTGTCGTACATACCATTGAATTGCTGGCTTATTTTCCACCATCACACCTAGCCAGACTCGGTCGATGTTGTGTTTACGAGCAGTTTCAATTCCAAAGCTTAACATCTCTTTGCCAAGCTTAAGTTTCTGAAACTCTGGCAACACATAGAGTGAGGTCACAAAAAACTCTCTGCGCTGATCATTCCAGTGGGTTTTGCTATATCCTACGATTTGATCATTTGCAAGAGCCACGCAGCCGTCTACGATTCTTGTGTCAAAAAGGTTCTGCAATTTATCCAGCGCGTAATAGGATGTATGAAAATCCCTCCGATCTTTTTCAGGAATAAACTCCCCATAAGCAGAGGCCCAGGTTTCCCAAGCTACTTGCTGAATGGCGGGTAAATCAGATCGGCGCCAGCGCCGGACTTGGTTCATGCTCGAAAAGCAGCTTTATAAAGCGATGCTGCCAACACAGCCCAGCCAATCACAAAGGCAGTCCCTCCAATGGGAGTTATGGCACCCAAAATCTTGATCCCGCTCAAGGCTAAAACATAGAGGCTACCAGAAAACATAAGTGTACCAGCTATAAACATATAGCCTGTAATATTTACCGCTTTGGGTGTCATGATATCTGAAAAAAGCGGCAAGCTCAACAAGGCCAGGGAATGCATGGCTTGATAAAACACCGCTTTATCCCAGATGATCAGGCCGTAGGAATTGTCCCAGGCCTCTAGATAAGGCTTAAGTGCATGTGCTCCAAAAGCACCCAACGCGACGGTAAGTCCTCCGAGGACTGCACCTATAAATGCGAAAAAATATACTGACATGTCTACTCCTTAGATATCTCTTGCTCGTTTTTTTCCCCGAACAAAGTATTGAAAAAAGATTGAACCCCCGTACATCCGTTTAAGAGTTGCCTCAACAGCTTGCGGCTTTCTAACTGCTTTGACTTCTTGATGCTTCTTGATCAACATCAATGGATGAGTAAAGTTCCAGGCTAACGCCATTACAATTGCCCCCATTCGTTTCCAGTCTCTGATCAGAGCGGAAAAAACGAAGGCAACCCCCTCCAGAGCAATTCGAGCAGGTAGAATCGCTGCCAGATATGCAAAGGGGTAATTTTTGATGATCATCATCAGATTGTTCCGATGATTTAAATATTTTTTTTGATAACGATCGGGGGGTAGAGTCCATCCTGAATGGTGGTAAACCTTAGATGCAGGTGCATTGACAACCCGCCAGTCCGCATTATGAAGACGCCAGCAGAGATCGATTTCCTCCATGTGAGCAAAGAAGTCTTCGTCAAAGAGCCCCACTTCTTTTAGGGCACTTCCCCTTAGCAACAAGGCTGTGCCACTAGCCCAAAAGATATCCTTTGGTTCATCATAAAAGCCATCATCGTCTTCCATTGATGTAAAGATACGCCCCAGAGCGAACGGGAAAGCGAGAACATCCATGAGTCCCCCGACGCCCCCGGCATAATCAAATGTCTCCGGGTTCTGGGCTGACATAATTTTGGGTTGAACTGCGGCAATCTTTGGGTCAGATTCCATCTGTTCGACCATCTGTTCAATCCAATCAACTTCATGAGTCGTGTCATTATTCAAAACCAAATAATGGTCTGATTCGATGCTTCTTAAACCCACATTGCAACCACCGGCAAACCCTAAATTTGTAGCGTTCTCAATCACGGTAACTTCCGGAAATTCTTTGTGTATAAATTCCACACTCTTATCTGATGAGGCATTATCAACAACCACAATATGCAAGTTTGGATATTGAGAGGCGACCAACGAACGCAGGCATGGTTCCAGTATTTCGAGCCCATTCCAGTGGGGAATAACAATGGTAACCTTCGGGCTCATATTTCTTTTGTGCGTCATAGCTTTTAAGATACACTAATGGGATTGGGATTCAAACCATTGCAGAGTCAGAATATGCTGTTTTAATATGGAAATTTAGTGAGCCTAAATATCTAAACGGGTAAACACGCTTGCCCCCGTGCTATTTCTATTCCCCAGGAAATTTCGATACTTCCTTAATTGGCGTGGATACCAAGAAATCGGTTAAGACAAGTATTTGATATTGTTCAATTTTTTTGTAAATATGACGCTCGATAATATGTGCGGGTTCATATCCCCACAAACAACCTGGAGGCGTAGATGGATAAGATTAATGTTGGCGATTTCATGGCAAAGGAACTGGTCGTTTTCAAACCTGAGATGGATATTTATTCTGCCATTGATGCCCTTGTGCAGAAAAAAATATCTGGTGCACCCGTTGTCAATGATGAAGGTAAACTGGTTGGTATAATTTCTCAAAAGGATTGCCTGCGAATCCTGGCCAACGGTGTCTTCCACGATGCACCTGCTGGACCTGTAAGTGAGTATATGACAGAGGCCGTGATGAGTATTGGCCCTGAAATGGATATTTTTACAGTAGCTGACCTATTTCTTAATAACGTTTATCGTCGTATCCCTGTTGTTGAAAATGATATTGTTGTCGGACAAATCAGTCGCCGTGATGTACTTTGTGCCATACAAAAAATGGTGGGAACCGTACAGCCTTAATATCAAGTGGTCTCTGTCTTGGAGCCACTCTATATAATAAATAGATTCTCTAGTAAAACTCCTGTTGCCATGGACAGGACACCAAATACCTTGGCGCCATGAAAAATGATACCAAAATTGTAATGTTAACAAACACAGGAGAAACCAAGTGAAAATAGGTATTCCCGTTGAGACAATTGCCGGAGAGACTCGCGTTGCGATGGTCCCTGGAATGGTCAAAGCATTTACCCGCTTGGAGCATGAAATCATTATTCAAAAAAATGCGGGTACAGCTTCCTTCATCGCAGATGAAGATTATGTGAAAGCTGGAGCCACTTTAGTGGATGATGCCAAATCGCTTTTTGCAGAGGCAGATGTCATTTTTAAGATTCAACCTCCCAGTACTGACGAAGTCAAGCTCATGAAAGATGGAACCATCTACATGGGCAATCTCGCTCCGTTAAACAATCATGACATGCTTAATGCCATGAATGAAAAAAAGATTACTGGTTTTGCGACTGAATTTATCCCCCGAATCTCGAGAGCCCAGAGTATGGATACCTTGAGTTCTATGGCGACCCTGGCTGGCTATAAAGCGGTCATAATTGCTGCCAATCACCTCAGCAAAATCTTTCCCTTGCTCATGACAGCTGCAGGGTCCATTCCACCAGCAAATACCTTTATTCTTGGAGCTGGAGTGGCTGGTCTACAGGCAATCGCTACTGCCAAGCGTCTTGGTTCCAGAGTAGAAGCCTTTGACCCACGTCCCGCAGTTGAAGAACAGGTTAAAAGTTTAGGGGCAACATTCGTTCACATGGAAGTGCCTGAGGAAAATGTCGAAACCAAGGGTGGTTATGCGAAACAACAGTCGGATGCATTCCTGATTGCTGAGCAAAAAGCCATTGGTGCTCGTCTACCAAAAGTGGATGTTATTATAACAACTGCCCAGATTTTTGGTAAGGCAGCTCCTATCCTCATTACCGAAGAAATGGTTAAGATGATGAAGTCCGGTTCCGTCATTATTGATTTAGCTATTGAAGGTGGTGGAAACTGTGAAATTACTGAAGCAGGCAAGACGGTAGTCAAACATGGGGTAACCATCGTAGGTACCTTCAATCTTCCTGCCACACTTTCAATTGATGGAAGTTCCATGTTCTCAAAGAACCTGCTTAATCTGTTTAAGAACATCTTTCAGAAAGAGGACAACTCTCTGGATTTCGAGGAAGAGGTCACTGCAGGTGCCTGTATCACCCATGCTGGTGAAATCCGTAACGAATTGGTTAAAAAATCTATGACAGGAGGGAACGCGTAATGGAAAGTCTAATCGTATCCATTTATGTCTTCACCCTGGCCGTTTTTATCGGCTTTGAACTGATTACAAAAGTTCCGCCATTATTACACACCCCCTTAATGTCTGGCTCAAATGCCATCTCTGGCATCACGGTTGTAGGCGCACTGCTAGCCGCAAATGCTAACAATTGGCACATGAGCACGATTCTGGGTATTTTGGCCATCGCCTTTGCTATGATCAACGTCATTGGCGGGTTTATGGTAACCGACCGTATGCTTGGCATGTTCAAAAAAGATAAAAAGACTGATAAGGGAGCTAAATGATGATCTATTTAGAACAGTTTACCTACCTTCTAGCTTCAGCCTTATTCATTATCGGTTTAAAATATCTCGGTTCAGCCAAGACTGCCCGTAAGGGGAATCAATACGCAATGATGGCAATGGCTATTGCTATTGTTATCACTCTGGTAATCTCAGGAGTTGCTGGACCAATCCAGATTATAGTAGGTATGGTAGTTGGTGGTCTGATTGGTGGAATTATTGCCAAAAAGATCGAGATGACTGAAATGCCACAAATGGTAGCCCTCTTTAATGGGTTTGGTGGTATCGCCTCCACCCTGGTTGCCTATTCAGAATATCTTGAACCCACAACTCTCCCCGTGACATTAGATGTAAATATCACGCTTATTCTGAGTCTATTTATTGGTACTGTAACCCTAACTGGATCACTGGTCGCATTTGCCAAGCTCCAAGGAATTATGCCTGGAAGACCCCTTGTCTTACCCTTGCATCAACTTCTTAATTTCTTACTGATGGTTGGCGTGGTGGTCTTTGGCGTCATGTACGTGATGGAGCCCGCTGTTCCCATGTGGCCACTACTCATTATTGCCGTTGCAGCTATCTTTGGAGTTACATTTGTAATTCCTATCGGTGGTGCTGATATGCCTGTGGTCATCGCACTATTAAACTCCTATTCTGGTTTAGCTGCTGCAGCAACTGGATTTGTACTCTCAAATAACGTACTGATTATTGCTGGTGCATTGGTAGGTGCCTCCGGACTTATCCTGACTCAATTGATGTGTGATGCCATGAATCGTAGTCTTTTCAATGTGCTGTTTGGTGCAGTTGGAACAGATGACAGTTCAGGTAATGATGGTGCCGCTGGTGGCGGAGAACAAAAAACCGTGACCCGGTACACTGCTGAAGATGCTGCCATGATAATGGACACGATTCAATCTGTTATTATCGTTCCTGGTTATGGACTGGCCGTTGCTCAAGCACAACATATTCTTCATGAGCTGGGTGAGTTACTGACCGCTCGTGGAATTAATGTTAAATACGCCATTCATCCGGTTGCTGGTCGCATGCCCGGTCACATGAATGTCCTTTTAGCTGAAGCCAATGTCCCCTATGATGTTCTCTATGAAATGGATGATATCAATGATGAATTCCAAAATACAGATGTTGCTTTAATCATTGGTGCAAACGATGTGGTAAATCCATCAGCCCGAACCAAGAAAGACAGTCCATTATATGGAATGCCTATTCTCAATGTAGATTATGCACGAACCGTTATGTTCGTCAAGCGATCTATGGGTGCTGGTTTTGCCGGTGAGGCCAACCCACTATTCTTTGATGATAAAACGATGATGGTTTTCGGTGATGCAAAAGCAGTTGTCACCGGATTGGTCAAATCACTCAAAGAAGACGATTAATCTATATCTTTTGAAAGTATTCACTCCAATTCATTACGCTGAATGGAGTTGACGTAAAGTACTACAAGAGCCTCGGAATTCCGGGGCTCTTGCTTTTTACCTGTGAAGATCCGTGTTTCATCCGTGGCTAAAGAACAATAGAAGTGTCTTTGGTATAATTAGCGGACCAAATAGATTTTTTTTAGGACCTCATGGACATCCCCCCCAAGATCATCAATCAGTAACTTCATGATATACAGTCCTGTGACAGCCTTTCCGCCATAATTTGCATCACCTTGCCAGCTAATTTGCCCACGGTGACTCACAGCTTTCCCCAGCACGGGTTCAGCAATTTTCCTACCTGCCATATCAAAGATCACCATCGAAATCAGGCCCTGCTCCACGGGTAGATCGTAATAGATGATCACTTCATCCGCTAAACCATCACCATCAGGAGTAAATGGATTTGGACTCAAATGAACACTCAGTTGTGCCGGTAATTCCTTCAAATCGAGACTATTCTCTTCACCTGCTGTTGACCCTGCAGCGTTGAGACATATCCCCCAATTTCTAGGATCAAGACCTGATGCATCACTGCGAATTCGTTCTAGTGAACGCCCCTCAGCCATTGCTGTAAATTCGTTCCAGGACACCTCATCTACCCGAAAACCCTGTGGATCATATAAAATCAGCTCATCTTCAGAATTGTTTAAGGTAGGAAAGCCGGTGACCATTTGCGTCGGAGATTCTTCAAAATCAGAACTCTGATATCCACCACCGCTCAACAGTAGATAGCACCCTGGAGAGAGCTTAAAAGTGCTATCAGAAATTGTTTTTTCTGCCAAACTGTTATCTGACACATGCCAATCCTGTATATCGACACTCCTATCACCCCGGTTATATAACTCAACCCATTCCACGCCTCCAGGCAATGGAACAGGCATGACTTCATTAATGATTATGGAAGTGTTCTTACAGGATAGATAGAGTTGTAACCCGAGCTGATTGTCCTCTTGAAAGCTATCTGACTCGTGGGCGATATTGGCAGACACATCAATCCAGCCACACTGATTCAGCTCAACCTCAATTCTGTAAAGCAAAGTATCCCCTATCCCAATAAAGGAAAGAGACTCATCATGATCGATGAGGATTTCATCATCTCCCGTAGCTTGTAAATAGACCATGGCTGTATTTACAGACTCGTTTCCAGCATTAATTATTTCCAACTGGATCATAAACCTTTGATCAACCCAAAGTATTGAATCAAGTATTTGAATTTCATTTAGAATTAGATTCATTGATGGAACCTGAACTGAATTTTGACGCCCCGGTGTCATACCAGTGGGGTCGACGCAGGTACCCCAGCTTACATCAGCATCAGCTGGCTTCCATAGGGCGAGACGTTCCATACTTTTCCCGAACTCCCCTCCCTGGAGAGACGAATAGCCCTGGGACAATTGCAAGTTCCCTAAAGGATCATAAATAAAGATAGAATCTGAAGCATTGTTCAACGAAGGCCATGCATCAAGCTCAACCACCAGAGTATTTTGAGAGACCCAATCACTCATGATTCCAGCATCTTTACAGATGATGAATAAGCCATCCACAGGAACCGCAACTTGACCTGAAATTATCCCCTGAGAACCACTTCTATCACGAAAATGCCATCCCTCTACATCCAGCAGACCATAACTGGTATTGATAAACTCCAAATATTCTGTTTGGTCTTCATTGGGTAAATAGTGAATTTCATTTAATGCGATTTGATTCCCGGGAAACCCCAGAACGAGTTGGATGGTTGTATCTGCCAGAAAAATCTGATCATGCAAAATGGTGATCAAAAGTTCAGAAAAGCCTGGCGCCATTTCCGGAGTAATTATGGTGAGAGAGTCTGATGCAAAACTAAGTAGTTCGCCCTCCCAAATCCTCGGAACCCCACCCTCAATTTTCAATGAGTATAAGGTATCCAAACCCTGGTTGCTGAAGTGTATCATAATAGAAACCGATGCCGGTCCCACTGGTTGACCCGAAATTACCTCCACACTTTCTATCTGTGCGGCGAGGTGTTTTAACTGTTGCGTATTCTTTCGGGAGGGTGTTCCCCCTGCAGGTTGAGTACTGGGCAACCAATTCTCTTCAGCCAACGGTAAATGGCTAGGGTGGCGCCGCTCTAAAGACACAGCTGCCCCGCTCCAACTTCCTCGATAGAAAACACTGGATATTGAATGTCCAGTTGCATCATATATCCTTACAGAATCAGAAGTTGAGTTTAGTGTCGGCCAAGAATCCATTAATATTACCTGCTCTGGGGTGAGTGAGAAATAATCCATCATTTCGACATGATTAATAAGTGTTATCAGGCTATTTGGTTGTAAAAAACGAGGGGTGTCAGAAATGAGATGGAAAGTTTGATTTGCATCTGCAAGGCTCCAACCCTGTACAGATACAGGAGTTGGTGAATTGTTTTTTAGCTCGAGCCACTCACCCCCCTGTTCTGAGCTTGGGCTATGCATAATTTCCGTTACACTTATTGTATTTTCTGGATATTTGCCCCTGATTTCGAATCGAATTGTGTTATTGTCCGTGGACTCATCTCCAGCCGTAAACACATGTGCAGCAAATTTATGAATGCCGGATTGGAGATGAAACAATTCGACTGGAATCTCAATCATATCCTGGGGTTCGAGTGGTGTAGAATACTCCTCAAAAAAAGTCCATTCATTGATCTCAAATTCATTATTTTGATTTTCATCATAAACAATAAACACCGAATATTCAGAAATTATATTCTCTCCAATATTGCTTAAAGAGAGCAGAGCTTTTATCGGCTCCCCAACAACAGTCTGGGTGACATCCACTCTATTTAACCATATATCCCATAGAGCAGGTGTGACTGAATTTCGAACTCCAGGTGTCCCATTTTCAACTGTGGATTGTTCCCATTCCGATGTTGAATCTGGGGTGCTTAACGAGACACGCTCCCATGAAAAACCATTGTCCGATGCACTAGACCAGGACATTTGAGATGTAGTGGAAGAATCCTGATTACGAATGATTACCATCTCTCCTGAATTGGCCAAGCCCCCACTTCCCAAGCTCGCATCAGTAGATATTGTGTATAGGGGAATACTATCGGGGATTATTGTGGCATAAGGTCCTGAGTCAAAATTGTATCCTGGGTCAAGAATAAGGGCATAACTCTGACCCTGAACACCTTCTGGACCTGACCAATGAATTAAGGTGTCAACCCCAGTACCATCACTCAGGACCCAGCCATTGATATATATCACATGATCTGACTGGTTAAATAATTCAATAAATTCATTTTCATACTCTGATCCCTGGGGGTTAGACATAACCTCAGAAATGCGTACATCGCTGGCGTGCAGACAGATAGCCAGCAGAACAAGGCTAAATTTGTACATGATGATCCCGTTTGTTTTATTTGGGGGTTATTTGATGACGCGAAGATAAGGTCGGTGCCTATTAAAACCCAAGTTTTTCATGATATTAACAATTTATTATGTATATTTGCCTCGCTTCGCCAAAAGAATTTGAAATATTAGGAGGATTTATGAAGATACTAAGATTGAGCTTTATGATTGTACTAACTATGCTGGTAATGATTAACTGTTCCGGCGCACCTGATGTAAATGAACAGAACTTTGGGAAAGACCCAAAGAACCCGGAAGCTCCGACTGATCTTCCTGACTGGTATATCAACACCCCAGAAGAAGATGATACTTTTATTTATGCTGTTGGTATGGGTGAATCCCGTAAAATGGATGTCGCCATTAACAAAGCCAAGCAAGCTGGTAAAGTTGAACTCTCAGAGCGTATCTCTGCCAATGTTCAAAGCCAGGTTAAGAATTTTACTCAGGAAGCTGGGATGTCTGAGAACACTCAGATTGTTGAGTTCTATCAATCAACCTCTAAAACAGTTACAGATAATACCCTCAATGGAGTGAGTGTCCTGAAGCGTTATCCTTATAAGAAATCTGGTGGAACCTGGATTGCTTATGTCCAAATGGGACTGAGGAAAGATGCTGTCGCAACTCAAGTTGTGAGTATCATTAAAAACGAAGAAGCTCTTTACGCTGAATTTAAAGCTTCTCAAGCTTTCCAGGAAATGGAAGCAGCAGTTGGAAATACAAAATAGTTTCTGACAAATCGAATTAAAAAAACGGCCTCCAAATGGGGGCCGTTTTTTTGTTACAATTGGAATAATTCTCTGTCCAGCTTAATTCCCTATATAATTAACCCGCTTAAAAAATGCCTTTTTGTATACATCGCCAATCGGAATTTCTTTACCATTTATTTCCAGAAACTGCTTTTGGATCACTTCAATTTTATTCACCGCAACCACATAAGATCGATGAACCTGAATAAACTCATCGGTGGGGAGTAGTTGAAGTAGTTCTGTAAAACTCATCCTGGAAAGCAATTCTTTACCATTTGCTTTAAAAATGATGTAGTGACCATCTTTTTTTATCAGACTGATTTTACCCGTATCTACTTGATGAATTTGAGAGCCACTTTTAATAAAGATTTGTCGGTGACCTGGAGGTAAATCTAATGCGTTACCTCTCTCAACAGAACCACTTGGTGAGGGTACTTTATTGACAGCTGCGATAAACCGTTCAAACGGAATCGGTTTTAATAGGTAATCCAAGGCTGGCACCTCATAACTATCCAGAGCATGCTCTTGATAAGCCGTACAAAATATAATTGAAGTCTGTGGAGATTTTACCAAGCGGGACAACTGCAGTCCATTAAGATCAGGCATGTTGATATCCATAAATATGAGATCTACTTGTCTATTTGATAGAAAGCTTAAGGCCTCAAGAGGATCTGTAAAACTCTTGATTAACTCGAGGTTCTCCACCTTGCTTACATATTTTTCCAAAATTTCAATGGCGCCCTGCTCGTCATCAACAATAATGCAGCTTATTCGATCTGTCATAAAGTAATCCTTAGCATCACATGATATTCTTTATCAGTATTGCTGATTTCTAACTGGTGCTGATTTGGGTAAAGATGGTGCAATCGCTGCCTAACGTTTTCTAGACCAATTCCCTTATGGTCCTTGGAGGCAATTCGATCGGGGAAATAGCTATTTATCACTGAAAATATGATTTTATTCTTTGAAGCCTTAATATCCATCTTGATCGATCCTTGCCCCTTATTGTTAATTCCGTGCTTAAAAGCATTCTCTACGAATGGCAATAAAATCAGCGGGGCCACATTGCAAATTTCAGGGCTTCCATCAATTTGAAAATCAACTGCAGGAGGATCATCAGGCTTATATTTAAGTAACATTAGATCTATATAGTTTTTAAGATGATCTATCTCTTGTTGAAGATTGATTTTTGCCCCAGTACTCTCATACAACATATAGCGCATTAATCCAGACAGTCTAAGAAGTGCATCGCTGCCCTCCACATCATCATTGCGCTGTGTAATCGCATAAATATTGTTTAGAGTATTGAATAGAAAGTGCGGATTAATTTGCGATCGAAGATACTTCACTTCTGCTTCAAGATTCTCACGCTCAAGTAAATCATGTTGACGAATCTGACGGTTCCGGTCTTGGACCAATCCATAAAAAATACCACTCGCCAAAGCCATTGCGTTCCCACCAAGAATCGTCAGAGAAAGGGTCTCGCGCCGCGGGTTAGCCAACATCTTATCTGAAATTTCTCCAAGAGCTGTTGGTAAATTGAATACGCGCAAGATTAATGCATCCCAGCCCCATTCAAGAAGTGAAGCCGCGAGAAAAACACCAAGCAATCCAACACCAGTCGCTAACAGTGCTTTTAAATCGAGGTGTCGTGGAATCAGATAGCGCGAGGCGAAAAGAACCAGACTGACTGAAATGATTAAATCGAATAGGCGAACGGCAAAGAGACTGCCATCCAGATTATTAAACTCTCCAGAGAATACCGGTAATTGAGAATTCTGTATCGGTATGAAATAGACAAGACCTACCAGGATTGTCAAAAGGGTTGGCTCAAGCCATTTGCGCAGCATAGTGGTGGAATATATTATTTTTCAGGCCTGCTTCGACCCTAAAGGCTGTGAATCCTCTCTCCCCTGGCACAAACACGGCCATATCTGTCAGAAGTACATGATTTATTTGGAAATTGCGGTTTTAGAACCATCAATCATGTCATTCATGCCAATTTAAGATAATCAGATCGCCCTACAGTTATTCTAAGCGGTCAAACAAAAAAGGAGCTGCAAATGCATTTTAAAAAAAGTTTAACCGTTTTACTTTTATTGGTATCATCCCTGGTAATAGGGCAGGAAAAAGAAGTGATTGTTATCAAAGATTATTTTTCCACCCTTGATTCAGGATTTCAAACGATTGTGGTTCATAGCAATCTTGAGTTACTCGACTCAACAACACACAAAATTATTGACATTCATGCAGGACTAGATTCATTGAATCCCAGAATGAAAAACATCTTCATCCAAAAAGCACCTGGACACCATCAACCAACAGCTCGGATAGTCATTAAAAAATCTGGGTTTTTCCGAAAGAACAAAATCGTTATTGATTTTAATCCTATCACCCAGGAAATTCTTAATGTTGTTGAGAATGAAAAAGTGATTTTGAAGAAAAAATTTCACAAATATCAAGAATATCTGGAAGACGCTTCAGATTATGCTGAGCTGGAAGCCCTCCATCCTCGCATGGAAGAACTTGAAATGATAATGGAGTTGAGGGATTTACCTGATTCTCAAAAAATTGCGGATCTTAATGCCATTCTGATTGACCTGGAGTCGCTCGAATCCGGCCGGGCTCTCATGAAAAAAGAACATTTTATCTCCATTAAGCGCATCATTGAACTTGATGAATTAAGTGAAGCTATTCTTGGCCTTCTGGAAGATGCTGGCGTTACGCCACCCCAGAAAATTGAGCAAATTGAATTGAAGGATGGTCTGTTTTTCCTAAACGGTGATGAGATCAAAGGAGCGTTGGGCCAAAAATGTATCAAGGCCTACAACACCCATACCGGTATCGAAGTTGATGGTGATGGTGATGGTGATGGTGATAAGGGGACTTGGCTGGAGAAAAAAAATAACATCAAAATTATCTTCGACTAATTCCCTGAAGTGTTCTGAGAAGCTGACCCTAACAGATAAATAAAGAGAGTTGGTGGCGACCAGAAGGTACTCTGAATCCATCCGTCAGTAGGTTAGCAATTAAACGGCTCCAATCCCTGTGCTTTACAAAAAGGGGGGGGGGCCGTTTCTCTTTCTTATAATGCAAGCAGCTAATTAATTCATAAGATTAAATGGAACTATTTTAGTCATCTATCGTTATTTTAGCATGTATATTTGCAACCAGATATTTGATGAGGAGTGAAGTATGAGTCTGATAGCATTTCCAAAAAAAGTTTCAAAGTCACTTCAAATCCTTACCTTGGGTTTAATACTATTCAACTGCAACCAGGCACAGGAATCTATGAATTACAATAAACTAAGCTCTGAAGAACAACGGGTCATCTTGAACAAGGGCACAGAACGTCCTTATAGTGGAAAATACGAAGAGCATGACGAATCTGGCACCTACACCTGCAAGCAGTGCGATGCTCCCCTATATCGGTCAGGGGATAAGTTTGATGCACAATGTGGATGGCCCAGTTTTGATGAAGAAATTCCTGGTGCTGTAAAACGGGTAACTGATGCAGATGGACGACGTACCGAGATTCTGTGTGCAAATTGTGATGGTCATCTGGGACACGTATTCGTGGGGGAAAATTTTACTCCAAAGAATACCCGACACTGTGTTAATTCAATTTCCTTAAACTTTGAACCCGTGGAGGTCCATGTGGAAAAAGCTATTTTTGCATCAGGTTGTTTTTGGGGTGTTGAATATCAATTGAAGAAAATTGATGGTGTTATCTCTACGGATGTTGGATATACCGGAGGTCATGTTAACAATCCAACATACAAACAGGTTTGTACAGGGCAAACGGGTCATGCTGAAGCCGTTCAAGTCGTGTTCGATCCAACTCTGGTCAGCTATGAAACTCTGGCCAAAATATTTTTCGAGACTCATGATCCAACCCAGGAAGATCGACAAGGTCCCGATATAGGGAGCCAGTATCGTTCTGAGATATTCTATTTCTCTGATGAACAAAAGACCACTGCTGAAAAACTGATTGGTGTTCTAGAGGGTAAAGGATTGAATGTCGCAACTGAATTGTCTTCGGCCAATATTTTTTACAGTGGCGAAGATTATCATCAGGATTACTATCAAAAGACGGGTGGCGTACCCTACTGTCATCCCTACATCAAACGGTTCTAGGGCCCCCGGACATTAAGCCAGCCGAAATGTCCACTCCCGACCTAGTGATTTAGGCTTCGGCGAACTCAGCCTCCACACTGACCCAACATTAGTCTGTCATGATGTACTTGTCTCTCAACGCATAGACATCATTTGTCCAAACACGATCAAACCGAGCCTGGTTCACTGCAGGTTTTTTCAACATCATCGAGCACAATCTCATCTGAGTTTTTGTACTATTGGTTTTCGAGTACAACTGTAAAGCATGTTTTGAAAAATCCCGCACCATAAAATCAAAGATTTGATCGAGTTGATCATCACCCAGTCCATAGATTTTAGCATTCTCAATCACAAGCTGTCCATATACAACCAAGGTAAAAAGCTCTCCTAAAGCCAGCAGGAAATCTATATCCTTTTGTTGAGATCGACTCGGTTTAGCTAAAACCAGCAGGAGCTTCAAGAGGCGAATTTGCCTTCTGAAAATCTTAATGTTGGGAAGATTCACGCTAGCATAAACTTTTTTATAATCGTGAAATTTGATCTTTCCTAACCCACGTGTTGGACCTTGATGAAACAGAAAGTCATCATTCGTAGCCTGAGATTGGGTTGTCACTTCTGGAAAGGCTATTGCCTTAAAGAAATAATTAGCCATAAATTTCAGGATCAAAGCCACATTCACGTGGACTGTTCCCTCTAATTTTGGTAAAGCACGGATATCTCTGGCAACCATTTCAAAGAAAGTATCCTTCTCAAAGCCCTTGGCAGCGATCACGTCCCAGAGTAGATCGACAACCTCTTCTCCTTGTGTGGTGACCTTCATCTTGACAACGGGATTATACAGCAAGTAGCGTCGGTCATGGGGTGAGGCAACCCGCATATAGTCTGCTGCCCTCAGAGCAAATAATTTCATCGCAACCAAACGGGAATAGGCATCCACAAAAAGTTGTTTCACATGAGGGAAGTCGGTCACGTGCATTTTGTAAAGACGACGCTGTGAGGCGTGATTAATGGCTTCATAAAAGGCATGGGTTGACATGCCGATAGAAGCCCAGCCCAAGTTGTATTTTCCAATATTGACTGTATTCAAAACCGAATCCCAGGCGGTCTGACCCTTTGCCAGAATATCTGTTTCGCTAATGGGATAATCATGCAAAGCATATTCAGCCACATAACTCTGACTTGAGACCACATTCTTAACACAGTCATATTTTTCATGCTGATAGTTTGCCACAAAAGCGACGTATTCATTTGAATCTGTCATTTTTCCGAATGTTGAGACCATCTTAGCTACATTTCCATTTCCGATGTAATATTTGGACCCATTTGCAAGATAGGTACCATCTTCGAGAGGTTTCAATGACATCTCGGTTGAATAGATATCAGCACCATGTTCTTTTTCAGAAAGGCCAAAAGCAAAGACTTCACCCTCCTGGAGTTGCTTTCCAGCGAGCTGTTTAAGATGTTCGTTTTCCGTCATCCAAATAGGACCCAAGCCCAGGATCGATACTTGCCATGTATACCAGTAGGCCAACCCATAAAAGCCTAATATCTCACTATAGTGGGCAATTCGCCAGGTATCCCAGCGACTGTCCTCATCCCCATACTCTGTTGGTCGTAATAGCGTGGCAAAGATGTTTTCCTTCTTGACAAATTCCAGAAAATCTGCATACCAGATTCTATGTTTATCATCATCTTTAATTTTGTTGAGACCTTTATTTTCGAAGAAATCTATGGTCTTTTCAACGATCTCCTGAAAACGTTTGTCAGCATGCTTTATTTGATAATTTTTTGGATTTAGTAACACTGAATCCCCCTCCGGTTTTATTATTCCACATTCCACATTCTACATCAATACAATATTCTAGCAGCGTGATGCAATTTGATTTGAATCGATAGAAAATGCAATAACCATTCCATGAGTACAGTTGAAACTATAATCAAGTGGTTAATCTATGCTCCCCAGACATTGAGCGTGGCTAAAATGTCAACAGCAAAATATCTGATCTAGGCTTCGGTGAACTCAGCCTCTGGTGTTAATTGGACATCGAGTAGGACCGAAATTTCCTCTCACGAGTATCTGATCCAGGCTTCGATGAACTCAGCCTCCGGACTGGCTAAACCAGGGTTCTTTTTCAAAGACTTCCAGGAAATAGTCCTTATCACCCTTTTTCTTAATCTGATCAACTGATGATTTTGCAAAACCAACATATTTCATACTTAACTCTGCATTTCCATTAAGCGCCTGAGCTCGATTAAAAATGCCTGGAGCGAAGGCATTGTGGGCTTCCTTGAGGGTGAATTTCTTTTCTTCAGTCATTTTATTTCTCCATAGTTCATACAAAAAAATAGAGGCATAACATGTTACGCCTCTATGATATTTCTAGTGTTTTGTCAGTCCTGGTTATTCCTATTCAAGGTAATCGTCATAAATCTCCAGGTAATGCTTGACCTTTTTTGCTGCTTCCATATCACCTGACGCAGTCAATTCCTGAACAGCTGGAATATACCCAGTGAGATAGACGTGAAGCTGATTGTGAGCCTCGCCTGTCATGGTGCATCCTTTGATCAATACATCCAATTCGTTCTGCAGTTCAACTCCTGATTGTTTTAAGCCTTGTCCATCAAGAGAAGCATGATCAGCATCCAGGAAGGATTCAGCCATTTTTGAAAAGCTATTCCGGGTATGTTCATCCATTTCCCATTTTTCGCCATTATTCAAGACCAAGCCATCTGGACCAGTCTCCTGTTTTTCAGCTGCTTGATGTGAATCATGATCATGACCGGCATGACTATCCGTTTTGGCTTTGTCATCACTGCACGACATTAACAATACAGCACTAACGAGAGTACCCATTACGATATGGTTTAGTTTCATTTTTCAGTTTCCTTTATAAATAGATATCATTGTCTTTTAATTTGAATCTTGCACTAACGAGTGCCAGTAGAATTTTGTTCCAAGTTTCTTCTGATGGGTCGGCGGACGAAACAATATCTCCCCAACACAACCATCAAAATGCCCCCTAGTACAGTTACTCCAGAGAGAGCTAACCTGATGGAAATATGCTCTGAAACAAACATTACTCCACCTAATGCAGCAATTACAGGTACTAAAAGCTGGATTACTGCAGCCTGAGTAGCTGAGAGACCTCTTAATGCTGTGTACCAAAGCGTATAGCCAATCCCAGAAGCCAGCCCACCTGAGATAGCCGCAAGTAAGATTCCTTCTGTCGTGTAATGAATGCTGCCCAGTGATAGGATGATCAAGACGGCAACCAATGGAAGTGTTCTTATAAAATTGTTTGCAGTATCTAAGAGGGGATCTTTTGAACCCTGTCCTTTAAGGGTGTATATCCCCCAGGCAATACCCGCGATTGTCATCAGGGCAAAACCGGAAATCGAGGGTGTGGAGACGCCTGGTAAAATCAAATAGACAAAACCGGCGAAAGCAACGGACATACCCAGCCATTCCACCAGATGTAGCCGGTTTCCGGCAAAAAGAGAGAGGACAATCATTGTAATCTGAACAGCTCCAAACAGGATAAGGGCACCTGTTCCTGTGTCTAGAGAGATATAGGCGAATGAGAATGTGATCGCATAAATAAACAGCATCAATCCCGCTAGCCAGCTTCCGTTCTCAGCAGAATATGTCTTTTCACCTTTAATCTTTATGATCACCAGGAGTGTGAGAATACCTGCAAGCAATCTAATGGAGGTAAATCCGACAGCATCAATTGCCTCTCTACCTAATGCCAAACGACACAATACTGAATTTGCAGCAAGAGGAATGAGTGCCAGGCTAGTAAAGATGATTGTTTTTATAACGCTATTATTCAATGGATGACTCCAGGTATTTTCATTCAGGCTTATCTGACCACACGGCAAACTCATTTCCATTGGGATCGCTAAAATGAAAACGATGACCACCAGGAAAAGTAAATATTGGTTTGAGGATGGTACCAGAAGCCTTTTCAATTTTAGATTGTGTCAGTTCTAACTGTTCACTATAAAAGACGATCAAAACACTCCCTGTTTCCACAAGAGCAGAGTGATCAGATTTTGTAAAACCGCCCTCTATTCCAGCTCCAGAAAAAGCTGCATAGTCTGGTCCATAATCGACAAAGGACCACCCGAAACTGGCGCTAAAGAATTTTTTGGCCGCTCCTATATCCTTTGCAGGTAATTCCAGATAATTAATTTTTTCATGAGCATTCATGAGATCAATCCTCACTTGAGCTTTTGTTTAGATCATCTTCAGGAAGCTTACTTTTGTTGAATATGATCGAATCCAATGACAATGTACCTGGACCAATCAACAGAAGACTAAAGAATAAAATCGCTGCTTCTAGGGCATGTGAATATCTGCCAAAAGAATCACCTTGAGTTACATGCATTAGCGTTGCTACGATCATGGTCATCATCAAAAAGAAGCTGGATGTGCGAGTAAACAAACCTAAGGCCAGAAACAAACCGCCCCCAAATTCAGACATGGCTGCAATGAATCCCATGAGGGTCGGGGCATAACCAAATCCCAGATCTGTCATTACACTTCCTAAGCCACTCCAACTCTCAGGACCACCAATAACTTTAGGAAAACCGTGGGACATGAACATAATTCCAATTCCGACACGTAGCACCAATAGCCCTTTATCGCGTTGTTGTTCCAACAGGGGTGATAAGGATCTGATTGCCTGGCTTATGTTAATGAAACACCTCCATAAGCAATGCCTGTGAGATGGGCCATCTCCCGTTTCCAGGTAGTCAGGTCATCGGCATTGAATTGATTTAAATGATCATGACCACAGGCCCTGGCCATGACTTCCATAAGCTCAGTGGATGCCCTGAAAAAGTTATTCAATTGTTGGGCTCCCTTATCAATGACCAACCGGGATCTTAACTCTGGGTTTTGGGTAGCAATCCCCACAGGACAATTGTTCGTGTGACAAGCTCGCATCCCCAACAACCAATGGCTTGTATAGCTGCATTCGAAACTGCAATAGCATCTGCACCCAAAGCCAATGCTTTGACAAAGTCAACTGGCAATCTTAGTCCACCGGTAATAACCAGGGAGATATCCGTTCTTCCTTGCGAATCCAGATAGCGCCGGGCTCGAGCCAAAGCAGGAATAGTCGGTACTGAAATATTGTCCCTGAAAATAAGCGGGGCCGCTCCCGTTCCGCCACCCCGACCATCCAAAATGATGTAGTCCACACCAATTTTCAGGGCCGCATCTATATCTTTCTCAATATGTTGAGCGGATAATTTTACTCCAATTGGTATGCCCCCTGTGGCTTCCCTAACTTGATCAGAAAATTGCCGATAATCATCAATATTTTCCCAATCAGGAAACCGGGAGGGTGAAATGGCTGATTCGCCTTCAGCCAAGCCTCGGACCTCTGCAATTTTTCCCTGAACTTTATTACCAGGTAGATGTCCACCAGTACCTGTTTTTGCTCCCTGTCCACACTTAAAATGAAAGGCCTGACACTGTTTAATCTTTTCCATGGAATAGCCAAAGCGAGCAGAGGCCAATTCATAAAAATAACGTGAATTCGCTGCCTGTTCATCAGGTAACATACCACCTTCACCCGAACAGATTCCCGTACCAGCCAATTCTGATCCCTTAGCCAGGGCTACTTTTGCTTCCTCAGAGAGGGCTCCGAAACTCATATCTGAAACAAAGAGAGGTCTTTCAAGAATAAGTGGTTTTTTAGCATTTGGACCGATCACCACTTGAGTTTCTACAGGTGCATCATCTAAAAGGGGTACCTTGTAAAGTTGTGCCGTCAACAACTGGATATCAGTCCACTGGGGCAACTGATCAAAGGGAACACCCATGGCATCAACGCGTCCATGGTGACCTAATTTGCTCAAGCCCTCTTTTGCCAATTGTTGGATATATTGAGTATGGGGTTCTTCAGGAGTACCATGAATATCTTTATATAAACCTTGATAAGCATCTCGGTCATAAGGCTGAGGCTCTTCAGTTTCCCACTCTCTGATTTCATCTTCATCGACCCATACCTGACCCGCCTCAACCCACGCGGTAAAGCGGTGAAGTTTTTCTTCTGGATTGTATGAGCTGACACCTGTTTTGTAGCTGTAATCCCAGCCATGAAGGCCGCAGATTAAGTCATCCCCCGCGATATGACCATCGGCCATCAAAGCCCCTCGGTGAAGACAACGTCCATATAAGACAGAGACCTCTTCCGTGTCTTCCCAGCGCGTGATCACCAAATCGACATTGGCCACGAGCGCGTATGTAGGCTCTAATGGTTTGAGTTCTTCCCAGTTAGCAACTGCTATTTTTTGCATGATCATTCCTTCTTGTTGATTTTGTAAATCACTACTCTCTATGAATTATCTGAACATAATTTTATTCACTATTTTTCACAGAACGTAGTTCTTGGACCTCAAGATAATTTCACCTTATATGACCATCATAACATCCTTATAAATGTCTCGAGCTTTCAATCCCAAATAAATTGTGGGGTGGTTCACTAAAATTTTCATTAAACATAAATGCCGTAACCCAGATATATGCGATAAAGGCAATGACAATCATGATCTGAACCCTGGATGTTTTTTGAATGTCCTGCTTTGCTTTCATATCACAGACTTCTCCTGGGCAGTATTGAGCTTTTTCTTTATAGACCAATGAATAGAGCTTGCAACCGATGCAGATTCCAAAAACTGACTCGAAGAACAAAAAGATAAGGCAAGTAAGACAGATTAAACTAGTGATGGGGCTGTATGAGTTAACCACATTGAGCAGGATAAACATGGTCATTGCCATAATCACGCCAATAATCCAGGCAAACTTTTTTTGTTGGGCACCCACATATTCAGGCACTTGATTTCTCACGATCAATCGACCAACAATCAATGAGGGTGAATATTTTGGATTGATAAAAACACGAATCACAATATCTGTAAGAAAAATTACTACTGAGTACTTTAGCATTAAAAAATTACCTGCAGATGCTGCTGACTGTATCGAAACAAACATCATTAAAAACAGAATTCCTGCTGCTGCTCTGATCTCTCTTTCATTTAAGACGGGGATGCTGTATCCTTCAACATCTTCACCAAACTTTCTAATCATAACCTATCTTTCTCCTTATCTTTTAAGTGCCAGATTAGCTCATGGAGCTGCCATGGACACGATTTGTTATCTATTGAATACTCGAGAGAGCAACCAGTTCAACCTTGATACGATCTGGATCTTCAAAGTAGACTGCATATTGCTCCGAACCACCAGCATGGGGATGTAAATCCGGATATAGGATGGGAACCTCCCGTGCCTTTAAAAGCTTGGTAATTTGATCAACCTGTTCGGGGGAGCTTGCCCAAAAAGCCAAATGATTTAAGCCCGTTCGACAACGGTGGTAAGTAGGCTCCTGAGCCTTTTCAAGGGTTTGAACAAACACAATATACGTATCACCATGTTTAAAACTGAATCCAGTATCCCAATTTTGGAATTCCTTATAATCCAATAATTCTAAAAACCATGACCAGAACTGCTTCGATCGGCCCAGGTCAGAAACATAGATTTCAATGTGGTGCAGACCCTTTTTGGGGGAATTCATCCTGCGATCTCTTGTTTTAACATTTATTCAATGGACCTTTATCTTGGCTATCAATTTTTAAGGGCTTTATGCAGATCTACAAATTGATCATAATGTTCCAGAAATAATTCAAGTAGCTCTGGGTCAAAATGACCAGGCATGACCCGGCCATCTCCCACGCTCATTATATCAAAAGTTTTGTCATAACTAAAGGCCTCTTTATACGGGCGGGATGAAACCAGTGCATCAAATACATCTGCAATGGCTACGATCCGTGCCTCAAGTGAAATGTCCCCTTGTTTTTTACCTGATGGATACCCGCTTCCATCCCATCTTTCATGATGTTCCAGAGCAATATTATGAGCCATTTCTAAACCTGTCAGTCCAGCAACCATTTCCCCACCATAAATGGTATGTTTTTTCATACTGATAATCTCATCAGGTGTAAGCTTCCTGGGAAGCCTGATCGTCTCAGCAACTTTGATTTTTCCGATGTCATGCAGTTGGGCAAATTGGGCGATATCAGCGATAAACTTATCTTCGCATTGATTTAACTGAGCGAGCAATCCAGAATATTGATTTATACGTGCGACATGCATGCCTGTATCTTCATCTGCAGCCTTGGCAGCGCGCTTCAGGGCCTCTGAAGTATCATAGAGCTGACTCTTCAAAGCTACAATTTCAGAGATATCCGTAATACCAATCTGAACAAACTTATCAACCCCACATGATTTATCATCTCGACAATCAATGACCCGGGAATGGTATTTTACAAATTTTCCTCCCAGGGTGCCTTCGTAAGAGAGCTCTCCTGAAGCGGACAATTCCTGGAGCAATTCCCAGGCTTCTGCATGAGTATTGCTTACCTCAGCGATAACTTCCAGAATAGTATTTCCTCGAAAATCACCAAAGAGTTCCACACCTGCTTCATTTGCATAATTTATGACAGCCTCTCCAATGGAAATGTCCGCTGTAATATCTGCTGCAAATGTCCCAAATATTGCAAAATCTGAATCGAATTTAGCCAACTGTTCACCCCTTTATTGAATCGATTTATTTATGAATTGACGGTGTCATTTTAATGAGAACTCCCTGACCTGCTCAAAGGGAAGATGGTCTCCTTCATCCTTCCCATAATAGACTGTCTGAATCCGACCCTCCCGAGCAACCAGAAAATCAGCAGGCATGGTGATAAGGCTCCCTTTAAAAATATTTGGTAAATAGCCTTGGAGGAGGCCTTTCATCAATGTTGGAAATCGCAGGATCATTCCCTTGAGCATCCCATACAACGATTTTTCAATCCCATATTCCCGATAATACTTATTCTCTTGATCAGCCAATATAGGAAACGGTGCCTTGTGACCTGAAGCGTGTTTTGTCAAGTGCTCCAAAGATGAGTCGAAAATGGCAATAATGGTAAAGTCCTCACCAAATTCATCAAAGCGCTTGACCAACTCATGGACCCGCAGATTACAAAAGGGACAGGTGGCAAACCGAAGAAATGATATCATAACAGGTTTACCTTCAACCAAATCCATGTCAAAGGTCGAGCCATCAATCGCTGGAAGTACAATATTCTTTATTTTTTCACCTGGAACCAATCGCACAATGTCATCCCTCATTTATAAATTTCCACACACTGGAAGTGATTGACACTAACACGTAGACGTCATTGAAACAATACTAATAATCCCTGCTCATTATTGTGTCTTCGGGCTTACAAATCGGCCAATAGTTTTTGAAAATATTGATACCCCAATTACTTCGCTGACCGGTTGTAGTCAGCCAATATTTCGTTCTTTATCTTCTATAATTGGACTAGATTATAGACCGGCCCAAAATGGACCCGCTAAATAATATTTGCTCTATGCATATGAGAAGACACAGATGACCCAAAATAACTTTACCCTCTCCGGAAACATCGTCGATGTTCTTAATCAACGCATTTTCCAGGGAACCCTGAGTGTTAAAAATGGCCAAATTGAATCCTTAATTGAGCAATCAGTTTCTGAAACTCAATACATCTTACCGGGACTGATCGATGCCCACATCCATATTGAAAGCTCAATGTTGGTCCCTACTGAGTTTGCCCGAGTTGCTGTTACCCATGGAACCGTTGGAACGGTTTCAGACCCCCATGAGATAGCCAATGTTCTGGGCTTGCCTGGCGTTCAATTCATGCTGGATAACGCTGAATTAACCCCCTTCAAATTTTACTTTGGAGCACCTTCTTGTGTTCCAGCCACCCCCTTTGAAACGGCTGGCGCCAGCCTTTCGGCAAGTGAAATACGCGATCTTCTCAAACTTCCCAATATCGTTAGTCTTTCAGAAATGATGAATGTCCCCGGTGTCCTCAATGATGCAGACGATGTCATGGAAAAGCTAGCCCTTGCGAAAGCTGCTGGAAAAACCATAGATGGCCACGCCCCTGGTTTACGTGGGGAGGCTGTCAAGAAATACATCGAGGCTGGAATCACCACGGATCATGAATGCTTCACAATCGATGAGGCCCTTGAAAAACTCTCCCTGGGTATGCAAGTCCAAATCAGAGAGGGCTCGGCTGCTCGCAACCTGAATGATCTCATCCCAATCCTCACCGAGCACTATAAAAACTGTATGCTGTGTAGTGATGATAAACATCCAGATGATCTCGCTGAAGGTCACATCAATGAGATGGTAAAACGGACTATTGCCGCCGGGATTGATCCCCTCAAGGTTTTATGGAGCGCAACCGTCACCCCAATAAAAACGTATGGTCTCGACATCGGTCTTTTACAGCAAGGTGATCCTGCTGATATGATAATTGTGGATGATCTGTCCAAATTCAATATCCAAAAAACCTATATCGATGGAGAGATTGTTGCCGAAAAGGGATATCCAAAACTGACGCGCTCAGAAACAACCGCCATTAACCATTTCCAGGCCGAAAAACAACACCTTGATAATTTTCAACTAAAGCCTGGAGCAGAAACAGTTCCAGTCATCGAAGTTATCAATGGTCAACTCGTCACAAAAAAATACAACTGGTCCCCAAGCTTGAATGAAGCAGGTGATATTCAGGTTGATCTTGATCAGGACATTCTGAAAATTGCAGTTTTAAATCGATATTCTATCTCCAAACCAGCCGTTGCTTTGATTAAGAATTTCGGGTTAAAAGATGGCGCCATAGCATCCTCTGTAGCCCATGACTCACACAACATTGTGGCCGTTGGCACCTCTGATGAGGCCTTGGCTAAAGTCATAAACCTGGTGATTGAGAATCAAGGTGGAATCGCAGCCGTTACAAAAGACACTCGTCATGTCCTGCCGCTACCCGTTGCAGGAATTATGTCCGATGGTGACGCCTTTGAAATAGGTAAAGCCTATGGAGAGATGGATAAACTCGCCAAAGAAATGGGCTCACAACTCACGGCACCTTACATGACCCTTTCGTTCATGGCGTTGTTGGTTATTCCAGACATCAAATTAAGTGACAAAGGACTTTTTGATGGCGAAACATTTCAGTTTATGAATGCGTTTGTTTAATTGAGATTTGAATGAGAAACCAATAAATAGCTGATATGACAACCATTATTGGAAAAAGACAAAAGCGAATAGATGCCAAGGGGAAAACCACTGGTGCCACCCGTTTTGTTACTGACATTCAAGTAGATAACATGCTCCATGCAGCTCCAGTTTATTCCCACATTCCCCATGGTCGATTGATGGGAATTGATTCCACATCTGTGGAAAGTGACCCTGAGTTTGTCGCTTTCTTTTCAGCCAAAGATATCCCAGGCGAGAATCAAGTGGGGGTTATTGTCCAGGACCAGCCCTTAATGGCTGATGAATTTGTCCGGTACATTGGTGATAGTGTGGGAATTGTGGTTGCCAAAACGGCTGAAGCAGCCCAACGCCTGGCCAAACAAATCGATGTGAACATCTCATTATTGGAACCCATTCTTTCCATTAATGACAGCCGGGATGCTACAAATATTACACTTCATGACACCAACTTGGCTTGCGAGCATCAGGTCAAACGTGGTGATCTTGAAACCGCCTTCAAAACGGCCGATCATATTATCGAAGCCCGGTTTGAGACCCCTTATCAGGAGCACTATTATCTTGAGCCACAAGGCTGTATTGCCAAACCCTCTGAAAATGGGGGCGTGTATATCCTGGGGTCAATCCAATGTCCTTTTTATGTTCAAAAAGCAGTTTCGAAAGCTTTGGCCATTCCTTTTGCGAAAATCAAAGTCGAGCAGACTCCCACGGGGGGTGCTTTTGGCGGTAAAGAAGATATTCCCTCTGAGGTATGTACCCGGGCTGCACTTGCCGCCGTCCTCTTGAATCAACCCGTAAAAATGATTTATGGACGGACTGATGATGTACAGCTTACCAGCAAAAGGCATCCATTTCAAATGCACTACCGAGTGGGTGTCTCTAGTGAAGGAAAACTATTAGCTGCTGATATTCGGCTGGAAGAAAATGCGGGGGCCTATGCAACGCTTTCTTCGGTGGTTTCTTATCGGTCAGCCATGCAAGCTATGGGTCCGTATGTGATCCCAAATATCTCTGTAGAGTCCAAGTCCTATTATACCAATTTGCCTCCTGCCGGAGCATTCCGAGGTTTTGGCTCACCACAGGCTGCCTTTGGACATGAGCGCATGATGGATGTTATTGCCACTGAATTAAACATTGACCCAGTGGAATTACGGCTTCGCAATATCCTGAAAGTTGATACCGAAACCCAAACGGGTCACCGCCTCACATCCAGTGTTGGCGCCGAAGAAACCGTTAGAACTGCAGCTGAGGCTGCCAGTTGGTTTAACCAAACATCTTCAAGTGATGCTCGTTATAAAACAGGCTATGGTGTTTCCTTAATTCACTATGGAAATTGCCTGGGTGCTGCTGGATGGTTTATGGATGGTAGCGGCGCCAAGATTAAGATTCACCGAGATGGTTCGATTTCTGTGGCTTTTGGTTTGGTTGAAATGGGCCAAGGTGCCTTGACTGTGGTAAATCAGATGACAGCTGAAGCGTTGGGTGTTGATCCAGCTCGAATTACCGTTCTGCCCACAGATACTGACCAAGTGCCTGACAGCGGACCTGCTGTTGCCAGTCGCAATGTAGTGATGACCGGTAATGCTATTCGTGATGCAGCTCGAAAAATCCTGCCTATCCTAAAAGAGGCTGCTGCCGAGCTGATGCAGTGTGATCTCAATGAAGTCAATATTGAAGATGATACCGTCCACAATACACGCAATCAAGAAAGCATCCCTTTTGAAGAATTAACCAATTATGTCTATCTCTCAAACAGACCGATGGATGTGTTGGGTTGGTGGCATGTTCCCAAGCTGGAGTACGATGCCGTCAATGGAATTGGGGAGGCCTACTTTACCTATTCCTACGCCACCCATATCGCCAAGGTCCAGGTTGATACACTCACAGGTCTGGTTAATGTTGAAAAAATATGGGCTTCGCATGATGTGGGTCGAGTCATAAATCCTGCTGGCCTGGAAGCGCAAATAGAAGGTGGTTCTGTCCAGGGAATTGGCTGGGCATTGACAGAGGACTTTAAAGTTGAGTTGGGAAAAGTTCTTACTGATAATCTTACCACCTATCTATTACCCACGGCCCTGGATGTGGGAGAAATTGAATCTATCCTTGTAGAAGATCCAGAACCAGAAGGTCCTTGGGGAGCTAAGGGTATTGGCGAACCTGCTATTATTCCTACAGCCGCCGCGATTGCCAATGCTGTCAGTAACGCCCTTGGCAAGCCGGTTAACAGAATCCCCATTAACCCTGAACAGTTAATAAATATGATGGATAACTAGATATGCGCCAGCTACGACATTTTAATGACACCTCTAGATATACTCTTGCTGAATCCATCAACAATGGTAACAACATATACTGTGTGCAGACCCTTTGACGCGCTCAGGGCGACACAGTCCAATTACTTATGGAAAGAAGGGCAGATATGAGTCAACTTTTATTACACAACTTACATATCATTGATCCCTTTGGTGAAAGGGAATTTCTAGATCGTGCATCCATCGTAGTAGAAGATGGAATAATCAAATTTGTCGGTCGAGGATATGCACATGTCGGGTTTAAAGGTCAGATATTGGATATGGAAGGAAAAACCGTTCTCCCGGGCATGATTAACGCCCATACCCATCTGTATTCTGCTCTTGCCATGGGCATGCCTGCTCCCCAAAACTCCCCGGGAAATTTTGTGGAGATATTGAAGGAAATTTGGTGGAAACTGGATCTTGGTCTGGATAAAAGCTCTACGCAAGCATCCTTTGAAGCAGGACTACTGGATTGCCTGGAAAATGGTGTAACAACGGTGATCGACCATCACGCCAGCCCCAATTATATCGATGGATCTCTAGATTTATTGGCTGAGACTGCTGAGCAATTCGGAATAAATATTAGTGTCTGCTTCGAAAGCTCTGACCGGAATGGGACGGCAAACTTTACTGAGACACTGGTGGAAAACCTGCGGGCTATGCAGAAATATAATTCCAGTCCCTATGTCGCCCCCCTGCTTGGGTTACATGCTTCATTTACCCTTTCAGACGAATCTCTGAAAACGATCAGGGACCATCTGGTGGAATTCTCCGAGTTTGGAATTCATATCCATGTCGCTGAAGATTTAGCAGATGAGAAGGACGCTCAGGCACGCGGCTATGACTCAGTCATTCAACGGCTAGATCATTTTGGACTCCTTAGCGATCGTTCACTCATTGTGCATGGGATATTCATGACACGCCAGGATCGCCACACCCTTTTGGAACGTGGGTGTCATTTAATTCATAACCCAACCTCAAACGCCAATAATCAAGTAGGGCTTTTAGAAAGTGAGATCATCGAATCTCTACATGCTGGTCTGGGTACCGATGGTATGCAATGCAACATGCTTAGTGAAGCCAAAGAGGGTGGATTGATTAGATCAGCCAAGAGTCAATTGCAGGTCAATTACCTCGAATTATTGTTTAAGAATAATCCCGATATTGCCATCAAGACATTTGGGAAACTGATTGGTCATATCGAAGAAGAGGCGCAGGCAGACCTCGTTTTTTATGACTATAAACCACGCACTGAAATCCATGCTCAAAACTTTCCCAGTCACTTACTCTATGGCTTTGACAAGCCCTCTGATGTTATGACGCGAGGAGAATTTCGCATAAAAAACAATGCCTTTGTAGAGTTGGACCCTGAGAGTATTCGTGAAAAATCTCGCGAACAATCCATTAGGCTATGGAACAATATGACAGTGCAAGGCAATTAGAAAAATTATTAACCGATACTAACGTTATCAAATATAGACGGGATTTTTAGACCAGAACCAGAAGATAAACGACTAAGTGTTGAACACAATAATCTCTGCGTACCTTGCGGGCTCTGCGAGAGGAATAAAAAGCAGTTCATCAAAAACTTTAAAAAGATGAAAGATATATATGAAAACTGATTTTGAACAAATTTTAAAACAAGCTGAGCATTACCAGGCTGATATTTCCAAATTCTTACGGGATATGATCGCTATCCCAAGTGAAAGCTGTGAGGAAGAGAAGGTTGTGCTGCGTATTAAAGAAGAGATGGAGAAAGTCGGTTTCGATAAAGTCGAGATTGATGAAATGGGTAATATTTATGGTACCATTGGGCATGGTACCCATGTCATTGCCATGGATGCCCATATTGATACTGTGGGTGTCGGCAACATTGACAACTGGAAAGTTGACCCATTCAAGGGGTTTGAAGATGATGAGATCATCATGGGCCGTGGTGCATCAGACCAGGAAGGTGGCATGGCCAGTATGGTCTATGCTGGTAAAATCATTAAAGATTTAAATCTTGAAGATGATTACACCCTGGTCATTACAGGTACGGTTCAAGAAGAAGATTGTGACGGACTCTGCTGGCAGTATATCTTGGACAAAAAGAAAATTGAACCAGAATTTGTCGTAAGTACGGAACCAACTTCTTGTCGCATTTATCGTGGTCACCGAGGTCGGATGGAGATTAAGGTAACCACCTCTGGAATCAGTTGCCATGGATCAGCACCTGAACGGGGTGACAACGCCATCTTTAAAATGGCACCCATTCTCCTCGAGCTACAAGAATTGCATAAGAACCTGGTTGATCATGAATTTCTAGGGAAGGGATCACTCACTGTTTCAGAAATTTTTCATACCTCACCTTCTCGCTGTGCAGTGGCCGATGGATGTTCTATTTCTGTGGATCGCCGACTCACCATGGGTGAGACAGCAGATTCTGCCTTAAACGAGATTCGGGAATTACCCGCTGTCAAAGCGGCCAATGCGGTAGTAGAAATGTATGATTATGCCCAACCGAGTTATACCGGATTTACTTATCCCACCGAGGCTTACTTCCCAACTTGGTTGATTGAAGAAGATCACATCACCACCCTGGCTCTCGTTGATGCCTACAAAGGTCTATTCAAAGAGGAGCCAATCGTTGATAAATGGACTTTTTCAACCAATGGTGTGGCCATCATGGGTCGTTATGGCGTTCCATGTATTGGTTTTGGTCCCGGTGCAGAAGAAGAAGCTCACGCCCCCAATGAGAAAACCTGGAAAGCTGAGCTCGTCAAAGCCGCTGCTATGTACGTGGCAATACCTCTAACCTATCTTGAGCGTCTGAAAAAGTGATTCATTAATAAGAAGTGAAGTGGACAATATGAAAAAATACATTGAAAAAATCAAATCCCTGAATCTGGCCAACTACGGCCACGATTTTTTACTTACCTGGGAAAAATCATCAGATGAACTTGAAGCGACACTTCATCTGGCTGAACTGCTGAGAGAAAGGCATAGACTGGGAAAACCAAACCTGGTTTTTGATTCCGGTCTAGCCGTTTCTATCTTTCGCGATAATTCAACCCGAACTCGTTTCAGTTTTGCTTCTGCAGCGAATGCATTGGGCTTGGCTGTTTCAGATATGGATGAAGAAAAATCACAGGTTTCTCATGGTGAAACAGTCCGAGAAACTGCCAACATGATTTCCTTCATGACCCGCTCTATTGGTATTCGTGATGATATGTATTTAGGAGAAGGTCATACCTATATGAAGGAGGTTTCTGAAGCGGTGCAAACAGGCTTCGAAGAAGGTGTTCTCCACAACAGACCGGGCTTGGTTAACCTTCAGTGCGATATTGACCACCCCACCCAAAGCATGTCTGATTTAGCCATGTTAAAAAACCACTTTGGCTCACTTGAAGCCCTGAAAGGTAAGAAAATAGCCATGTCCTGGGCTTATTCTCCCAGCTATGGAAAACCTCTTTCAGTACCCCAGGGTATTATTGGATTGTTAACTCGCTACGGGATGGATGTAACCCTGGCCCATCCTGAAGGCTATAATCTTATCCCAGATGTTGTTGATCTAGCAGGTAAGCAAGCAGTGGCATCAGGTGGATCATTCAATGTTGTGAATAACATGGATGATGCATTTAGGGGGGCTGATATTGTTTATCCCAAATCATGGGCTCCGTTTCATGTTATGGAAGACCGAACCAACCTATTAAAACAGTCTGATAAACCGGGTCTGAAAGCACTGGAACAAAGTTGCTTGGCCAATAACGCCAAATTTACAGATTGGGAATGTACCGAAGAGAAAATGAAATTAACTCGGGATGGGAAAGCTCTTTATATGCATTGTCTCCCTGCAGATATCACAGGCGTGAGTTGCGAACAGGGTGAAGTAAGCAAGTCCGTATTTGAAAGATATCGACGTGACACTTACCTCGAGGCCAGTTACAAACCTTTTATTATCGCGGCCATGATGTTTCTGACCAGTGTCAAAAACCCCCTGAAGGCTTTAGATAAACTGGGAGAGTAACATGACCCTTTTTACAACGGAATTAACGAAGAATACGAATAAAGCAGATGCAAACAGCGCCTAATTCAACATTGACGAGTTGTAAAGAACTTCGTGCTTTTCGTTTGTTTCGTTGTAAGAAATAAAACAGTATTTTAACACATTAGTGAAATTCGAGCAATTTGCGAATTACAAAGGAAGAAAACACGATATGAACACAAAACAAATCCTAAAGAACACCATTCAGCGTCTCAAAGAGCAAAACATTATCTTGCCAACCTACAAACAGATGGCCAACCCTGAACTGATCCCCGAAGGAATCAAAGCAGAGTTATCAAAAATCGGTTTGTGGGATCTCAACCCGCGTAACCTGTTTCGCCTGACCTGGCAAAATGAGCCCATCAAACAGGGGGGTAATTTTGGGGGTGTAAATTATCTGGAGCTTCCCTCAGAACTGACAGGTACAAAAGCTCGTGTGATTGTCCTTATCGGAAAATTCTTTCCTACTGGCACTCATAAGGTTGGTGCTACCTTTGGTCCACTTGTTGAAAAGCTGATCTCTGGTCATTTTGATCCAACTCACCAAAAAGCACTTTGGCCATCCACCGGCAACTACTGTCGTGGAGGTGCTTATGATGCCTACCTTTTGGGTTGTCCATCAATTGCTGTGCTGCCTGAAGAAATGTCACGGGAAAGATATGATTGGCTAGAAAAAGTTGGCTCAGAAATTATCCGTACTCAGGGTGGTGAAGCCAATGTAAAAGAAATTTATGACGAGGTAAAAAGACTCAAAGCCGAACGTGGGGACGATATTGTTGTTCTCAATCAATTTGATGAAATTGGAAATCCTCTCTGGCACTATGCTGTCACCGGTACAGCCATGGAAAAAGTTTTTAATAACCTCAATACTGGGGACCAGCGTCTTAGTGGACTATTCCTGACACAAGGTTCAGCCGGAACGCTTGGCTCTGCAGATTATTTACGCACCAAATTCCCTGCCATGAAGGTTGCGGCTGGGGAAGCTTTGCAAGTACCTACACTTTTACAGAACGGCTATGGCGCCCACCGGATTGAAGGTATTGGTGATAAACATGTACCTTGGATTCACAATATGAAAAATATGGACATGGTCATTGGTGTCGATGATAATATTTCGATCAATGTCATGCGTCTTTTCAATGAATCGGCAGGGCATGAATTGCTTAAGACAAAAAACATCGATCCTGACCTGATCAAGAAGTTGGATTATCTGGGGATTTCCAGTATTGCCAATATTGCCGGTGCTATCAAGATGGCCAAATACTATGAATACAACGAGAATGATGTTGTGTTTACAGTGGCAACTGATTCCATGGAAATGTATGGATCCCGCCTGGAAGAAGAACAGGAGCTACATGGTGATTACACTGAGATTCAAGCCAATGTGGACTTCGAACGATATCTTCAGGGTTTAGATAGCGAAGGTGTGCTTGAGCTGTCATACCGTGACAAGAAACGCATGCATAATCTCAAATACTTTACCTGGATTGAGCAACAAGGAAAAACAGTAGAAGAGCTGGATGCTCAATGGTATGATGACAATTACTGGTCATCTAAATTCGCCTTGCTTGATGAATGGGATGAACGCATCAACGCGTTTAATGCAGAAACAGGATTACTGAAAAAGTATGTCTAATTTCTCTTTTACTCCAAAAGACTTACCCCATGCTTTAGCGTGGGGGTCTTGGCCTGAAAATGTATTCTGGGGTTTCAACCCCGTGTTTGGACTAAAGTCCCTGATCGATGTTTTCCATTGCCCCAGGCTAAAGTCTGGGGCAATTGATCTTTCTATCAACTCTTCAAGGAGCATGAGATTAGCATGATCCCCAAGGCAATAACTGGACTGCAGTGTCATCAATGTAATTGGCTGGTCCCAGCTGATCCTTTTCACTATACCTGTTCCAAGTGTGGTAAGAATCTTGATTTTATCTATGATTATGACCTCATCAAGAGAGCGTGGTCAAAACATGATCTTGAGCAAAATCCAGCACAGTCTATCTGGCGATATCTACCCTTACTTCCAGTAACGCGGGCTCCTAAAAACACCTCCTTAAAAGTAGGTGGTACCCCTCTCGTTAATCTACCTGAAATTGCTGCTGATCATTCAGTGGCATCCTTTCAGATTAAAGATGATACCAGAAACCCTTCCGGTTCTTTAAAAGACAGAGCAACCGAATTGAGTATTCAACATGCTCATGAACAAGGGAAAGAAACCATTGTGGCAGCCTCAACCGGCAATGCCGGATCTTCCCTGGCTGCTCTAACCGCCTTCCATGGGGTTAAAAGTATTATCTTTGCCCCGGCATCTGCTCCCCCGGCAAAGCTGACCCAAATCAGGCAGCACCTAGCGAAACTTGTTCCCGTAGATGGTAATTATGATGCGGCCTTCGACCTGGCATTCAGTTGGTCACAAAAAAATGATCACTACTCCAGAAATACCGGTATAAATCCAATTCTGGCGGAAGGGAAAAAGACGGTCGCCCTGGAAATTGCAGAACAAAGAAATTGGTTAGCTCCAGACCATATTTTTATTCCAGTCGGTGATGGCTGTATCATTTCAGGTGTCTTTAAAGGGTTTTTTGACTTGTTAGCCTTGGGGTGGATTGATTATTTACCCCGTTTGCATGCAGTCCAAGCTAAGGGCTCATCAGCTATAGTTGACAGCCTCACTCGTGGAGGCGAAATCACTCCTGTTGTAGCAGATACAGTCGCAGACAGTATAAGTGTTGATGCTCCAAGGGATGGGGACAAAGCCCGTCGAGCTATTTTGGAAAGTGGTGGCATGGGATTTAAGATTGGTGATGATCAAATCTTATCTGCACAACAAAAGCTCTCAGCCACATCTGGCATATTTGCCGAACCTGCTGCAGCCACGGCTTATGCTGGATTTTTACAAGCATCATCACAGGGGATTTTTAAGCCAGATGACCATGTCGTGGTTCTGATTACCGGTACTGGATTAAAAGACATCCCCAGTGCTCAAAAAAACATGGCTAAAATCGAACCCGTTTCTGCTGATATACACGCAGTTGAACAATATCTGGAATCAAATTAAGAACTCGATATGCTACATCATAAAAACCCAGAAATTTTTCATCTTTTTCTGACTGTTAACGGTCAGAAGATAGAGCGAGAAATCGTGACCCATTTACGACTGCTAGATTTTCTCAGAAATGAACTTTTGCTTACCGGAACCAAAGAAGTCTGTGGAGAGGGTGAATGTGGTGCTTGCACTATTATTATGGACGGACAAACGGTGAACTCTTGTCTTATCCTAGCTGTTGAGGCCCACAACAGAAACATTGTCACCATTGAAGGTCTTGCAAACACCAAAGAACTCACAGAACTTCAACAATCCTTCGAAGATCAACACGCTGTTCAATGTGGATATTGTATCCCCGGAATGGTGCTCACCGGAGAAAAACTTTTAGAACGAAATGAACATCCAACCAGAGAGGAAATTAAATACGAACTCTCTGGAAATATTTGTCGCTGTACTGGGTACCACAAAATTGTCGATGCTATAGAACATGCTGGTGCTGATCAAGACCTATCAGTAAACAACTTTGACGCCACAGATGAAACACAGATAGAACACAGATGAAGAATACAGCAATGATAAAACTAAAGAATGCGTACCTATCTAATTTTTGTCTCCCTGAGCTTGTCGAAGGGTCTATGAGCAACACTTCTGTGGGTAAAAAGGCAGGCATTTATAACTATAATTATGAGTAAGCATGAAATATTACCGCCCAGAATCTCTAGACATTTACTTTAAGCTAAGGCAACAATTAGCAGGGAAAGATGTGGTCGTTCTGGCAGGTGGAACAGATCTTATGCCTCGCTATGAGAGGGGACAAGCTTTACCTGACCATTTGATTGATCTCAAACAACTTTCACAGTTGAGTAGCATTAAAGTAAGTGATGATTTTGTCGAGATTGGCGCTCTCACTTCCATCCAGGATTTACATGACCATGCTGTAATCATTGAAGAATTCAGCGCTCTGCACCAAGCAGCCCATGAATTTGCGGGAGCACAAATACGCCACCGGGGCACCATTGGTGGAAATATTTGCAATGCCTCCCCAGCTGGAGATCTCCTCCCCAGTTTATACGCCTTTGGTGCAACTCTTGAATTGACTAGTGAGATGGGACAGCGAATTTTGCCCATTGCCGAGTTTATCCTTGGGCCAGGGAAAACCACACTCAGAGCTGATGAACTCCTGACCTCCATCCAAATGCCCCGAACGAATTATGAATCAAAATTTATCAAGGTCGGGTTGAGGCAGTCCATGGCCATCTCTGTTGTTAACATCGCTCTGATCTATAACAGACTAAAAATTTCCTTTACCGATCTGAAAATTGCTGTCGGTGCAGTAGGTCCAACAATTATCACACTCGATAATTTTACTTCAGCATACCTGGCTAACCCTGCCCAGCTCGCAAGTCACCTCCATCTGATCAAAGAGGCTATTTCGCCCATTGATGATATTCGCGCAACGGCAACTTATCGCCAAACCGTTCTCAACAACCTGATACAAGATTTCCTGAAGCGGTGAAAAAGCTTAAAGAAGACGTACGGTCGTATCGCGATACGACCCGACTCAAGCTGTTAAAAAAACCCTCTTGGATTAAAAAAATATGAATGATAAACTTTATCCCGTTTCGCTCCAGCACCTCATAAGCTGGATGTTATCAGAATATAAAACTGATCATGTTTTTGGTATTCATAAAGACCTCTTTTTTAAGCCGAAAACTTCTGATCCCTTTCGCATGAATCGGTACGGACAAGTTCTAGAAACACCTATCGGTGTAGCTGCTGGTCCTCACACACAGCTTTCTCAAAACATTATTGCTTCCTGGTTATGTGGCGCCCGCTATATGGAACTAAAAACGGTTCAAACATTGGATGAGCTGGAAGTTAGCAAGCCTTGTATCGACATGCAGGATGAGGGCTATAACTGTGAGTGGTCACAAGAACTCAAACTCGAACAATCACTGGATGAATACCTGAACGCCTGGGTTGCTATCCACATTTTGAAAGATCACTTCGGTTGGAGCTCAGAGGATGGACTGGGTGTCATATTCAACATGAGTGTGGGTTATGATCTCGTGGGTATCATGAAACCTAATGTTCAGCACTTTATGGCTAGAATGGAAAACAGTCAGGAGCTGTTGGATCAAAAACTGGATCAGCTTTCAACGATCTATCCCAATGTGAAAAACCTTAATATTCCCGCTCGGATGACAGACAATATTACTCTATCAACCATGCATGGATGCCCCCCTGATGAAATCGAACGGATCGCCACTTATCTGATTACTGAAAGAAAATTGCACACGGCAGTCAAGCTCAACCCAACCCTTTTAGGTCCCGAACGATTGCGGCAGATATTGAATACTGATTTGGGTTATGATTCTGTGCATGTGCCTGATGCGGCTTTCGAGCATGACCTTAAATATCCTGATGCCTTAGCGTTGATCAACAACCTTCAGGAGAGCGCTGAAAAAAGCGGAGTTGAATTTGGTCTCAAACTCACCAACACGCTAGAAGTGGAAAACCACCGCCCAGTCTTCCCTGCAAACGAAACCATGATGTATCTCAGTGGCCGGGCCCTCCACCCCATCAGCATTAATGTGGCAGCGAAACTTCAATCTGAATATAACGGTAAACTTGATATTTCCTTCTCCGCTGGAGCAGATGCCTTTAATATTGCGGATACACTTGCCTGCAACATGCGACCGGTCACAACCTGTACCGATGTACTAAAACCAGGTGGATACACTCGGCTAGGTCAATACCTGACAAATCTTTCAAAATCTATGGCGATAAAGAGCGCCAATAGTCTGGATGAATTCATCATGGCTGGTGATAACGCGGCCACTTCAATAGCTGAAGCAGGCCTGAGCAACCTGAATCACTATGCTCAGGAAGTCACTAGTAACTCACATTATCATAAGCATGCCCATCACTTTGATTCAATCAAAACTTCTCGCAAGCTGGGTTCTTTTGATTGCATCTCAGCACCTTGTGTTGATGCTTGTGCTACAAATCAAAATATTCCTGAATACTTATACCACACCGCCCAAGGTGATTTTAGGCAAGCCTTCGCAGCCATTCAAGAGACCAATCCCCTGCCCGGTGTAACCGGTCACGTTTGTGACCATCTTTGTCAACTCAAGTGTACCCGAAATAACTATGATTCACCGCTACTCATCCGTGAGATTAAGCGCTTTGTGACAGACCAGGAGATTGGCAAAACAGCTGCACCTCGGGCGAAACTACTGGATCAAAACGTAACCATTATTGGCGCTGGACCGGCGGGTTTATCATGCGCCTACTTCATAGCAAAAGCAGGTGTATCGGTAGATATTTACGAAGCGAAATCGTTTGTTGGCGGTATGGTCTCTGATGCTATTCCAGAATTCCGACTCACAGATGAGGCCATCGACCTTGATGTTGCAGCCTTGAAGAAAATGGGGGTAACCTTCCATTTTAGCCGGACTGTTGACAAAGCTTTCTTTACCGAACTCAGCCAAACCCAAGCAGCTATTTTTATTGGCGTTGGTGCCCAGCGAGCTCTTAACCTCGGTGTTGAGGGTGAAACTCTCGATGGTGTTTTAGACCCCTTAAAGTTTTTGTCGGAGGTTCGCCAGGGTGCTCGTCCTGAACTCGGGAAAAATATTGCGATTATTGGTGGTGGCAACACAGCCATGGATGCAGCCCGCACGGCGCTTCGATTATCAAATGGGAAGGCAACTGTCAGCCTGGTATATCGCAGGACTGTTGCAGAAATGCCAGCAGATATTGATGAGATCGAGGCCGCGCTGTCGGAAGGGATCGCCGTTCACGAACTGGTATCGCCAATGGCATTTTTAGGTGATCAGCAGGTTACAGATATTCAATGTCAAAAAATGGAGCTCGGTGAACCTGATGCCAGCGGTCGCCGCCGTCCAGTTCCAATAGAAGGCGAGATTTTCGACTTTCCCGTGGATACGGTAATTCCTGCCATTGGTCAAGCCATACAGGTAGATTTTATTCATGATAAAGACCTTGAGGTCAATCCAAAAACTTGTGCTACACAGATCCCCCATGTTTATGCCGGCGGCGACGCCGTGCGCGGTGCATCAAGTGTGATAAATGCCATTGGTGATGGTCAAATAGCAGCAAAAAACATTCTAAGTAATATTCAAACTATAGAATCAACGGTTTATGAGAACAAACCACGAGTTATCTCGATCCACGATTTAAAAATCAAAGCGGCCACACGCGAATATGGAATCGAACCACCTGAGAATCCTTTAAGCCTATCTCCGGAATTTCCCATGGTTCATAGAACGCTGACCGAAGAGGAAGCGATTACAGAAGCCAACCGATGTCTGCTCTGCGATGATTTTTGCAGTGTCTGTGTTGGGGTCTGCCCCAATCTTGCAAATCTGACTTACTCAGCCAAAGCAGTAAGTTATCCAGTTCAAGAGGCCTCTAGCAAAGATGGCCATGTCGAATTGCAGGATGCTGGCACGTTCACTGTAAAACAGGAGCCACAAGTTCTGAATATTGGTGATTTCTGCAACGAATGTGGCAATTGCACAACCTTCTGCCCCACAGCTGGAGACCCGTATAAAGACAAACCACGGATTCATATTTCTGAACAAAGCTTTATTGAAGCGGAGGCTGGATATCGCCTTTCAGGGAATACCTTTCATTTCAAAAGTACTGAATACCAGGCTGTTCTTACATTCCATGAGGGTGATTTCTTATACCATTCACCTGTTGCTCAGATTCGATTTGATGGAAAAACCAAAACGATTGACTCTTTTAACCTTGAACCAGATACAAAATACTTTAGTACACTAGAAGCTCTCAAGATGATTGTTTTGTTTGAGAATTTGAAGGATAACCCAGTTTTATTGTAGAGGATGGTTGGTGATTTTTTTCTTAGACACTAAGGACACAACTTTATGCGAATGAGCACTAAAATAATTTTGACAAAGCCTTTGAAAGATACATCGAAAATTATTCGTACTAATTCGTGGTTTCTTTCTGTTATTCGTGTCAAAAAGAAAGGCTAATGACCTATGACTGATTTGGTTTATAAGGAGTTATCTTACAAAATTGTTGGGTTGGCTATGAAGGTTCATGAACAATTAGGGTATGGATTTCTTGAAAAAGTAAACGAAAATGCCCTATCAATTCTTCTAAGTCGTGAGGGGTTAAAAGTACAAACTCAACATCCCATTACTGTTCATTTTGAAGGAGAAGTTGTTGGTCAATTCTTTGCGGACATGTTAATTGAAGAGAAACTTATTTTAGAACTTAAGGTTGCTGAGCGAATCGTCTCAGCCCATAAAGCACAAGTATTAAATTATCTTAAGGCTACGAATCTGAAACTAGGAATCATTTTAAACTTCGGACCCAAAAGATTAGAAACCCACCGTGTGCTTAATTAGTTCGATGGTCTTTTGTTTTGATACTAATCGCACGAATTTACACATATAAACACGAAAGTATTTATGACTAGAACCTTGGATTATGCACACAAAATATTATTCGTATAAATTCGTGAATTGTTCGTGTAATTCGTGTCTAAATTAGAAACCCCAATCATATGAAAACAATTCTCATCAAAAACCCCCTCCGTGTTGCTACCATGAACGATCAGGGAACTGAATTTCCTGGTGGTCATATCCTAATTGAAAACGGAACCATCAAATCCATCGGACCAGAGCCGTTGGATATCAAGGCAGACGAAGTTATTGACGCTACGGGGATGGTGATTACTCCTGGTTTTATCAATACACATCATCACCTGTATCAGACCCTCACTCGGAATATCCCGTTTATGCAGGATCAGCCTCTCTTTCCCTGGTTGATCAATCATTATGAGGTTTGGCGTGAAGTGACAACTGAAGCTATTCAGGTAAGCACCCAAACGGGGCTATTAGAGCTTATGAAGACCGGTGTTACGACCAGCTCAGATCATCTCTATTTATTTCCAGAACAGGCCAGCCCAGAATTAATTGATACAGAGATTGAAGCTGCAAAACTGCTTGGCGTACGCTTTCAACCAACACGTGGGTCCATGTCACTTGGCAAATCAAAAGGCGGACTACCTCCAGATGATGTGGTTCAAACTGAAGCTGTTATTCAAGCAGATACTGAACGTCTGGTTGCAAAATACCATGATACCAGTGATGGTGCCATGACACGTATCTCTCTAGCACCCTGTTCTCCCTTCTCAGTAACAGCTGAACTCATGGAGCAAACAGCCAATTATGCACGTTCAAATGAATTGCAAATTCATACCCACCTGGCTGAAACCCTGGATGAGGAAAAATTCTGCCTGGAGACTTCTGGACATCGTCCAGTAGGGCTGATGCAAGAACTTGGGTGGCTTACTGAAAATTCCTGGTATGCTCACACGGTTCATCTGAATGACAATGAAATCAAAGCTATGGGCCAAAACCAGGTGGGAGTCACACATTGCCCATCCTCCAATATGAGGCTGGGTTCCGGCATTGCTCGCATCCGTGAGCTTTTGGATGCTGGTGTAAAAGTGAGTCTGGGCGTTGATGGAAGTGCTTCAAATGATTCGGGAGATATGCTCCTTGAGATGCGGAATGCTATGTTGATTTCACGACTCCGTGAAGAGCAAAACTGGCTGACTGCTCGAGACGTACTTCGAATGGCTACGCGTGGTGGAGCTGCAGCATTGGGACGGGATGATATCGGTGAGCTTTCCATTGGAAAACAAGCTGATCTCGCACTCTTTAATATGAATGGTTTATCCCAGGCTGGTGGTTTATCTGATCCAATTGGGAGCCTAATTTTTACCACACGCTCTCAACCTGTAGATTATCTTATTGTGCAAGGACGAATTATATATGCCAATGGAAAATCTCAATTGAACGAACCTAATCTTATCACCAATCAGAATCGAATCGCGGCTGACATGCTTACTCGTGCTCATAAGCGGACGGGCATCAACTTTCTAAATTATAACCTCAAATAAAAATGAACTATCAAACCATGATACTTATTAACACCGTCTCCGCGAGAGACAAAAGGGAATGTGGCGATCTCAAGCATAAGATTGCTTCATCACTCCACTCCTCGCAAAGATGTGAGCTGTGGATTTGACAGTCTAAAAATCGGACGAAATTATGTGGTCTTCAATTGAACAAATCATTAAACCAGAGAGCCTAAACGAGGCGCTGATTCTACAGAAGCATAGCGGTTCAATCCTCTTCACAGGGGGGTCCTATTTGGTATCCCAGAAATCAGAGAAAATCCATACCTTGGTTGATATAAACCACCTGTTATCTGACACTTTAGTCAACCAGGAAGGGGCAATGGAAATTGGCTCTGGTTGTACACTTCAAGATATTCTAAATCTGGCTGACCGACATTTGACACAAGCCATTTCAGCATCATGCCCCTCAAAGAATATTAGAAACCAAAGAACGATTGGTGGTGAAATAGCTCAGGCTCGTCCAGACTCTGATTTGTTAGTCTATCTCCATGCTGCTGAAGCGAGAGTAGAGTTGAATGAATCAAATAAGTTTATCCCAATCGCCAAATGGGATGGGAGTGGAATTATTTCTAAACTTCATATTCCTCAATCAGATACGCGGTTTGAACGCGTTGCAGTATTGGATTCTGCCACTGCCTATGTGATCGTGGCCGTACATCAAACAGCCCAGAACATCACGGTGGCAATCGGTGGGAAAATGACAAAAATCATATCCTGTAAATCATCACTTTCCCCAGAAGAAGACCAAATCAGAACCTTTATGGAGCAGGTAGAGTCGGCCTTTTCTGATGATCATTTCGGGTCACCAGCATATAAACGCCAATTGGTTTCTAATCTGCTAACAGAACTGACGGTGGTCTCATGAACATTCAATTTGAACTCAACGGGAAAATGGTCAGTGCGGATTCTGCCCCAGGAACAACCCTCCTTGAATACCTGAGAAATGAAGAGCTGTATAGTGTCAAACATGGCTGTGATCATGGTGAATGTGGCGCCTGTACTGTCTTATTGAATAACAGAAGCGTTAACGCATGTCTTACTCTCATCCACAGTGTTGAAGGTAAAAAGATTGAAACGCTTGAAAGCTTTTCGACCCATGAACACCTCCACGAAATGCAGGAAGCCTTTCTGCATGATGGTGCCGCCCAATGTGGTTTTTGCACTCCAGGAATGCTGCTTTCTGTTGAAGCTCTAGATCGTGAAGGCAACAAGGTTACCAAAGCAGATGTCAAAGATGCCTTGAATGGAAATCTCTGTCGATGTACTGGATATGTCAAACCTATCGAGGCTGCAACCAGAATCCTCCAAAAAGATGGAGGAGATTCAAAATGAAAGTAATTGGAAAAGATATTCTACGTGTTGATGGTGAATCACTGGTTCGTGGGAAACCAGTCTTCACAGACGATATCAAACTTAAAGATGTGCTCTATGTAAAAATCTTACATAGTCCTGTTGCCCATGCAAAAATTCTATCCATTGACACTTCAAAAGCCGAAACACTGGATGGTGTCATCGCCGTTTTCACTCATGAAGATTTTAAACCTCACTACTATACAACCGCCGGACAGGGTTATCCAGAACCAGGTCCTAGAGATATGCGTATTCTCGATTCAACGGTTCGGTTTGTTGGTGATCGAGTAGCTTTTGTGGCCGCAGAATCCGTAGCAATCGCCAAACAAGCTTTGGAATTGATCGATGTAGAATATGAGGAACTACCTTGCATTTTTGATGCGACAAAATCGATGACCGCAGGGTTTGCTTTGCACCCAACCACAGGCACAACTGGTATCCATGATATTGAAAAAAATATTGCTGCACACCTGGATGCTGAACTGGGAGATGTTGATGCAGCCCTGAAATCATCAGACCATGTATTTGAAGGAACCTATAGTACTCCCTTTGTCCAAATGGCTCATATCGAACCTCATATTTCCATTACCTGGCTTGACAATAACAACCGTCTCGTGATCAGAACTTCTACCCAGGTGCCTCATCATGTTCGTCGTATTGTTGCAGAGGTTCTGGATATTCCCATTGGACGTATCCGGGTCATCAAACCACGGATCGGCGGAGGTTTTGGAGGCAAACAGGAAATTTTGAATGAAGAGGTTGTCGGTGCAGTTACCTTGAAAACAGGACGACCTGCTCGTATTGAATACACCCGTGAAGAGGAACTCTACGCCGCTCGTGTGAGACATCCTGAGTTAGTGACTTTCAAACTTGGATTCGATGAAAATCAGCTCCTGACAGCCATCGACCTCAACATTCTCGAGGATTGTGGCGCCTATGGACCACATGCTTTAACTGTCATGTCAGTCACATCACAAAAAGCATTAAGTATGTATAAAGCACCGAATATCCGTGTCAATGGTGATGGTGTTTATACCAACCTACCCATTGGTGGTGCTTATCGAGGGTATGGTGCGCCTCAAGCTTTTTTTCCTCTCGAAAGCTTAATGGATGAAGCTGCCGAGCAACTCGGCATTGATCCAATAGAGCTGAGACTTAAAAATGTTTTTCAAGTAGGCGATGACGTCCCGATCGCAAAGATTCTAGGAGAAGGCCGGGAAGGCTTTCCCATGGTTCTTTATAGTACTGAGATTGCAGCTTGTTTAGAAGAAGGTCGTGAACTCAGTAATTGGGATGCACTCAGACACCAAACTCAAACCGGTCGCTATCGTACTGGAATAGGCGTCGCAGTTGCTGGACAGGGCTCTGGAATTCCTGGTATTGATATGGGGTCAGCATTTATCAAAATGAATGAAGATGCCAGCTTTAACCTTCAAGTTGGGGCCACCGATCTCGGAACAGGATCAGACACCGCTCTTGCACAAATTGCCGCAGAAGTATTGAATGTTGATATAGAAAAGATCATCGTCTATTCTTCTGATACAGATATGACCCCCTTTGACACAGGCGCTTATGCATCAAGTACAACATACATCTCTGGTACGGCTGTCTTGAAGGCTGCCGAAAAGTGCAAGACCATGATTCTTGAGCAAGGGATCAAGTTGCTCCAGGTTGAAGAGGCAAAAATTGTTGACACCGATGTCGTCGCACCTGATGGACAAAGCATCTCCTATGCAGATATCTGTATGAAGAGTTTTTACACTGAGGAGCAAGCGCAAATCATGGGTACCGCTTCCCATTTGAGTTATGATTCACCCCCTCCCTTTAACGCGACGTTTGCAGAAGTGGAAGTTGATACTCTCACAGGTATCACGCGGGTGATCAAAGTGGTTTCTGTAACCGATGCCGGCCAAATCATCAACCCTAAAATGGCTGAAGGTCAGATTGAAGGCGGAATTCCCCAATCCTTAGGTATGGCTCTTTCTGAATTCATGCCCTTTGATGACAAGGGCCGCATGTTAAATCTCGACCTCAATAGCTACCATATATACACAGCTCAAGACATGCCTGAATTGGTTGTTCGCTTTGCCAAATCTCATGAGCCAACCGGTCCCTATGGTGCAAAAGCAGTGGCTGAGATTCCAATCAATGCACCAGCCCCTGCTGTTACTAATGCGATTTATAATGCAGTTGGCGTTCGCATTAAACATCTACCCGTTAAACCAGGAGAACTCCTGGCTAACATTCAGCTGGATGACTGATATATGAACGAACCTGTCAAGCGATGTGGGTGGGTCCCCCTTAATAAACCGATCTACATGGCGTACCACGATGAAGAATGGGGAGTCCCTGTTCATGACGATACCAAAATGTTTGAGTTCCTCGTTTTGGAGTCCTTTCAGGCTGGATTGAGCTGGGAGATAGTACTCAACAAGCGTGCAAATTTCCGGACGGGTTTCGCCCAATTTGATTTCAATAAAGTTGCTCTATTTGGTGAGGATAAGGTCCAGGAATTACTTCAAGATAAGGGCATTGTCCGCAACCAGCTCAAGATTCGGGCGGCCATCAATAACGCGCAGCGATATCTGGAAGTGATCGATGAATTTGGTAGCTTCTGTACCTACTTCTGGAAGTTTTCTGAAGGAAAGCCAATCCAAAACCACTTCAAAACACTTAATGACATCCCAGCCAATACCTCTCTAGCAGATGCAATGTCCAAAGACTTGAAAAAGCGTGGCTTCAAATTTCTGGGTACGACTGTTATTTATGCACACATGCAGGCTGTTGGTATGGTGAATGATCATCTAGAAACCTGTTTTCGGGATAAAGAAATAGCTGAACATTAAGCTCGACCTGCCTGGCGTAATTCCGCAGGAACGAAGACTGGTCGAAATGACCAGTACCAGGCAATTGACTTTGGCGACTGGTTATTAAGCGCCTGTCTAAGCACTCAACACCTCACTCGTATTAATCAAAACGCCCAGCATGACCCCGCTTTTCAGCGAGGTCCAAGGAAGCTGGTTTACTCTGGAGATTTGTTACTTAATAGAGGTCTGTTTTTTTCAAGAAAAAGACAGCCAGTTTATAGGATGCGACGATCACAAGAACCCACGATATCATAAGAATACTGTTCATTTCGAGCCTTTAATATGCTTTTTCTTTTAAATCAGATAATGATAATTTTTTCAAGTCCATCGCACGCCACACATAAACGATGTAAGCAAGCACAAATGGCATGAGCAACGCCACATAGGTCATAACAGTCAACGTGTAATGCGTGGAAGAGGCGTTGTAGATTGTCAGGCTGGACTGCGGATGTGTGAGACTTGGATAGATGCATGATCCGTTATAACCAACCAGAAAAAAGACCACTAATCCAATCAGGAAAGTCCCTGTGCCACCATACCAGATTCCATTATTTGCTGCTTTATATTTTGTAATATAAACCCCCCAGATCACAAACCCCAAACCCATCAAAAGCAAAATTATATCTAGTGGATTAGCCCACAGATTTGCTGCAAATTTATAGGACATCAGTTCTACCTGACCATTCTCTGTAACGCCATATCCCGACATAAGCAGTAAGCTGACAAGAATGATAAGGAGAAAGACCAATTCAATGACAAAATTAATGAGAACTGATTTTCTCAGGCGACCCTCCAATAAAGGAGCTGAATTAAAATCTAAATTATTTAGCAAATATAATGCACCAAGCACGCGTGCGTTAAAAATCAGAAATAAACCAAGACTCACATTGAAATAATTGAAGGCTGCTTCCAGGCCCCTTAAGGGATGGGTCCATGTCACAAAATTATAATCATTTAATTCAAAATTTGAACCTGTAAAAAAAGTGCCAACGGCCGCCCCAATTAACAGAACACCAACCGTTCCATTGATCAGAAGAAAAATCTCATATCCCTTTTGACCAATAAAGTTGTTGGCCTTTTTGCGATATTCATAGCTGACAGCCTGGATTATAAAGGTAAACAATATGGCTGTCCAAACCCAATAGGCACCCCCAAAACTGGTTGAATATAACTTTGGAAAGGCTGCGAATATTGAACCTCCAAAGACAACCAGAGTTGTGAAGGATAACTCCCATTTACGCCCAAGTGAATTTACAATAAGGGTTTTTTCGTCCTCGGTTTTTGCAACATCAAACAAGAGTGTTTGACCCCCTTGAACAAAATTCAAAAACAAGAATACTGCGCCTAAGGCGGCAATAATGACCCACCAGATTTCCTGTAAGGTCGTCAAATCTAAAGCTCCAATCATTTCTCTTCCTCCGGACCTTTTTTAATCTGAGTAAGCATAATTTTTACTTCTGCGATAAGCAAAACGGTGAACAAAGCCACGAACATGAAAAATGTCGCCGCTACTGTTCCCGTATCCAGATTGGTACGAGCGATACTCACGGGTAACATATCCTGGATGGCCCAGGGTTGCCGGCCTACTTCAGCAACAACCCACCCAGCCTCCTGGGCAGCGATCCCGAGGAAGAACATGGGGACACCAATAAGTAGAAGCCATTTCATCTTTTCAATATTTCCCTTATAGACAAAGAAGAGGAAGGCTGCAAAAATGGTAACAAAGAGACCAGCTAAGAGCACCATAATATGAAAACTATAAAACATAACCCCTACTGGAGGAACTGCATCTTCCGGCTTTTCTAAAAATCCATATCCAAAATAAGGTTCATGTTCACGGAAGGTTTTTAAGGCACGATCCGCCTTGACTTGATCCCCAACTTTTTTTGCTGCTTTATAATCTGCTAAACTTTTTACGGCTATCTTACCCAGGGGAATCTTTTGTTGGGCACCCATAATTCCCTCGACCTCATTCCCATAAACAAGATCATTGATTCCAGGTACAAAGCCAATGGTGGTCCGCTGAGCTAACAGCGATAACATTCCAGGTATTTTTAACTCAAGATGGAAAGACTGTTGATCATCGCCTGGTTTTTTGCTGGTATTAACGATACCCATAGCTACCAACCCAGAAGGATCTGCACCGACAAAATGCCCCTCAAATGCTGCCAGTTTCATGGGTTGATGTTGAGCATCTTCATAAGCGGCCTCATCACCGGATACACCGACAAAAAGTGAGGCAATAATTCCAAACGTTGCTGCCACCACAATAGATCGTTTTGCTAAAAGTTGGTGTCTCTGCTTGAGCAGATACCAGGCCGAAACTGATATGACAAAAAGTGAAGCCATCACAAAACTGGAGCTGGTGGTATGGGTGAATTTTGAAACAGCTATGGGTGATAGAATCACTTCCATAATATCTACCATCTCAAATCTTGCTGTATCTGGATTAAACTCCATTCCCACAGGATGTTGCATCCAGGCATTGGCCACCAGAATCCACAAAGCTGATAAATTTGATCCAATTGCTACCATATATGTTGAAACCAGATGGAATTTTTTTGAAACCCGATCCCAACCGAAAAACATGACTGCAAAAAATGTTGATTCCAGGAAAAAGGCTGCTATTCCTTCAATGGCCAGCGGTGCTCCAAAGATATCACCAACCATCCACGAATAGTTGGACCAGTTCGTTCCAAATTCAAATTCAAGAATGATTCCAGTGGCGACACCAATAGCAAAATTGATCCCAAACAGCTTCATCCAAAACTTGGTCAAGCGCGACCAGGACTCGTCTCCTGTCCGGTAATAAATCGTCTCATAAAAGGCAATTATCCAGGATAAGCCCAAGGTCAGCGGGACAAATATCCAGTGATACATCGCCGTCAAAGCAAATAGAGCTCTCGCCCAATTCACCATCCCAAGATCTATGGCTTCAACCACGAGCTAACTCCTATTCAATATTTTCTAAACTACTTTGTTGGTTTGTTAATTCGTGAATGACATGATCTGCTCTTGCTTCATCCGTACTAAAATTAGTTTTAAGGAAATTTGGGAAGATGAATACCTTCAAAATCGCAAACATAATAACCAGCTTAATAACGATAATTTTCCACAATGAGCGACCGAGGGTCATTCGTCTGAAACCATTCCGATAAAAAGAATATACTTTAGCAGGTTGGGTCAGATAATTCATAATACAATTAACACATATAGCTGTCGTTTAACAACTATTAAGTTTCTCTAATTATTTTTAATTGTAATAAAACGGACTTGAAATACTGGATACACCCCTCATAAACCGGAGTAATCTTGTTGCTCAGAGAGTCATCAAATCTATCACCCAAAATGAGTCACCTTACAAAATATTGCGTCTCTAAATATCTAAACCTAGTGATAACTGCCCATGGGGTTCTGAAAAATGTGAGCCTCCTACACCTAGCAATCGAATGGGCTCGCCCGGGATCCAGTTTTTCACCAATAACTTGCTGGCAATTCGATAAATCTCAAGGCCATCATCCAGCGGCTCTGAAACTGTGTGTTGCCTGGTGAAGGTTGTAAAGTCACCGTACCGCATCTTGATGGTAATCGTAGCCGCCATGAATTTTTTCTTTTTTAACTGTTCTGCCACTTTGAGGCTCAGCTTTTCCACGATATCCAGAAGTTCTTCCTGCTCGGCAATGTTTTTTGAGAAGGTTCGCTCAGTACTGATTGATTTGGTTTCATGATCTTCGTGTACTGGACGGTCATCAATGCCACCTGACCACCTCACCATAGCTTTTCCAAGCTTTCCAAAACGTTGGACCAGCTTTTCTTCTGATATCACAGCCATATCAGCAATCTTGTAAATCCCATACTTGGCCAAACGCTCATTCGTTTTGGGACCAATTCCTGGAATTTTTTTCACAGGTAGGGGGCTCAGAAAATCAATCTCGGTTCCGGGAGGTACCACCGTCATCCCATTCGGTTTTTGAATATCTGAGGCAATTTTTGCAATCATCTTGTTCGTGGCAACTCCCACAGAAGCTGACAATCCAATATCTCGGGAAATCCTAAGTTGAATCTTTCGGGCAATTTCAGTTGCCTCAATCCAGTAATCTACCTCATCACTCAAATCTAGATAAGCCTCATCAATACTTACCTGTTGAATGACCGGTGATGCAGACCGCAAAACCCCCATGATAACTTTTGAATACATCCGGTACATACTGTGTTGAGAGGATATGACAATTAAATCCTTACACCGGCGTGATGCTTCAATCATTGGCATTGCAGAATGAATTCCAAATTTGCGGGCCGGGTATGAAGCTGCCGCGACAACGCCCCTATTTTCACTCCGACCACCAACGACGATGGGTTTGCCCTTAAGCGTGGGATCACGAAGGACCTCAACCGAACAGAAAAAGGCATCCAGATCTAAATGTACAATGGCTCGTGGCTTGATTGTATAGGGTTGAGGATTTTTCATGTTTCTGTAATCAGAACGATAGTGAGAGGCAATAAATTGCGTCTTTACTTAATACTGATCCTGAAATCAAGGGCCGGAGTCATCCTAAGCTTCTGATCTGACCCAAATACTGGCAGCACTGTTGGAGCCAAGGATACGTGTGAAAATGATGATTGTGATAGAGCCCCATTTGATTTTACATCTAGAATCTGACGAGTTAGATACGTCCCTCCTCCATAGCCCAATAAGGCTAGAGTAAGCATGGGTTCTTTTTCGTTTAAATTTAGCAAGATGGCCGTTCCAAATCCGAAGGCTGTACCTGAGGCAGACCCCAACATCATGAGGGTTGCTTGTCCAAAGCTGTAATCATCTGATTTGATCCAACGGTCATAAGCCAGGGCACTGCCGATCGCTCCAAGACTATTGACCATATAGAAGACCTCATCATCTTCATTATCAGTCAGGAGGGATTGGATCATCATGGTATTAAAATAACCGTAGCCCCAACCCTGGATCAACATCAGAGCATCCCCAAAGCTATACTGTTTGTTCCGCGTCAACTGATATCCAGCATATAACCCTAACGGATAGCCAATTAATTCAGCAATGGTTTTGCGTTTTTCCCAATCAGCCAGGTCTTCATGGTAACGATCCCATTCTGCATCATAATTCGCCAATAAGTGTGAGATGTTTGGATAATCAGGTCCAGAGTCAAAAACATTGTAGATCAGCCGACTGGATAAACCAGCTGCCCCTGTCCACATAGTCCAAGCCCAGGCTTGTCCATTAGACGGATCAACTTTCTCATACAAGTAATCACCTCCATAATATCCTACCGGCACAGAAGTCATGAGAATCCAGGCCCAAAGTGTTTGGCGATCATCCTCTTGGTCACCACCGTCTAATTTAAAAAGTTCATTCACTCCCAAACCATATCGTAAACCAAGCAAAGAACCATAGCGCATCATCTGAGTTCTAGCGTGGGTAATTTCCCTCTCCTTTGTGTGTTGATAAGTAAGATAAAATGCTCCTCCCATAGAGATCATCTCCCCACCGATCATCCAGCGACCATCTTGAGCATGCAAAACATAAGGGATTCCCCAACCATAGAGACTTGCCCCAAGTATTATGTTTTGCAAGACCAGGGGCCAACGACCCGATTGATCCAAAGCTTGTGGCATTATAAAACTCCACTGGGATTCCCATACTTGACTGCTATCAACTTTCACCAACAATGACTCCAGTAAAATATCCATGAGGACCCGTTCATCTTGGGAGATCCTACCATCGAGCATGGCTGCATCCCATGCCTGTTTATAGGTAACTCGTTCCTTTGGCGGATCAAGTTTTTGGGCCAAAATAATATTCGCTGTCACGAATATCAGCAGGATTGATAAACCTATTTTCATGGTTTCCTCCTTGGGTTTAGGCTCCAAAGTTAACTACCTGTATGTCTTTACTAAAGAAGAATCGCTGATCCCTAATTTACAGAACAACAGGAAGAATAATTTGATGAGAAAAGACCAACCTTGCAAAGCGCTGCCAACTAGCTTATTTAGTAGAGCAACTATTTTGTACAGCTCCAATTGAGTTTTCAGAAAGGAAATTCAAGACCACATGAATGCCCCTCCAAATAAAGAACAGATCAAGAACCTTCGAAAACAATTGAATAATCGCCGCGCCCGCTACGTGTGGCTTCAGAACATCTTATTTAAAATCAAATCTTTCGATCAGCTCTTTGTAATGATTATGGCCATGTTGATCGGTGTCTTTGCAGGGGTAATCTCTGCTGGATTTAGGACCTTGATTGATTCCTTCCGACATGGATTATGGGGCGAAGGTGCTCTTGTCGATGTTGTCATAGCAGCGCCTGTTTATCTCAAAATTGGAATTCCTGCGCTTGGTGGAGCGGTTGTGGCCTGGAGTGTCAATCGCTTTGCCCCTGAAGCCAAGGGCCACGGTGTCCCAGAAGTTATGAATGCTGTTGCGACTCAGAATGGATTTATTCGCATGCGAGTTGTGGTTATCAAAGCCTTTGCTTCTGCCATGTCCATTGCCTCTGGTGCTTCCGTGGGTCGTGAAGGTCCTATTGTACAAATTGGGTCAGCTTTTGGTTCAACGATTGGACAGCTTTTTCAAGTTTCCATACGGCGTATGAAAACATTCATCGGTTGTGGCGCTGCTGCTGGTATTGCAGCTACGTTTAACGCACCCATTGCCGGTGCTATCTTTGCCTCTGAAATTATTCTTGGAGATTTCAGCGCTGCTGCCATAGGTCCTATTATTATCGCCTCAGTTTTTGGTACGGTCACAAGCCGAAGTCTATATGGCGATTTTCCTGCTTTTATTCCACCGACCTACACTTTGCATTCACCGATCGAAATTATTTTCTACATCATTTTGGGGATTATCACGGGAGTTGTTGGCTGGTTCTTTGTCCGCTCACTATATAAAACTGAAGATATTTTCGATGCCTGGAAAGCACCCGTAACGATTAAAGGACTTTTGGGCGGCGCCCTATTAGGTGTTATCGCTATTTACTTACCTGAAGTACTGGGTGTTGGTTATGAGTCCATGGAAACGGTACTGAACGGAAACATTGGTTTTGTTATTGCAGCAGGTTTGATTTTAGCAAAAATAATTGCAACCAGTCTCTCCATGGGTTTTGGCGCATCTGGAGGCGTCTTTGCACCTTCACTCTTTATTGGATCGATGTTAGGGGGAGCTACAGGAGTGATCATTCACAGTCTCTTTCCCGAGATCACCGCCAGCAGTGGTGCATACGCTTTGGTTGGAATGGCCGCCATGGTCGCCGCAACCACCCATGCGCCTGTTACAGCTGTCCTGATTATTTTTGAGATGACCACAGAGTACACTATTATTCTACCACTCATGATCACCAGTATCATTGCCATGGTTATCTCATCCCGACTGCTTGACGGCTCAAATATATATACCTTGAAACTCATCAGACGGGGTATTGATATCTTTGGAGGAAAAGATATTAACGTGCTGGATAAAATCAGCGTTCAGACATTGAAGAAAAAAATTGTAGATACTGTACCAGAAACGATGACCCTTCAAGAGCTTTTAGAGAAAATCTCTGTGAGCTCGGCTACCAATTTTTACGTCAAAGATGAGAATAATCGATTAAGTGGTATTATTACTCACTCTGCCATGCGCCGGTACTTAAATCACCACGAAGCAATTGCTCCAGATGCCACGGTAAAAGACATGATGAATCGTCAATTTGAGATCATTTCTGATATTACCCCTGTTCATGAAATTTTACGTAAAATGATTGAAATGGATCTTGAAGCCATGCCAGTTGTTGACGATGACCTCAAACTGAATGGTGAAGTTGAACGATCAGCCATTGTTCATCAATACCAGGAACTTCTCATCCATTCTGAATCAGCCAAAGCAGTGGCCCATTCCATGAAATTTATCCAAAAGCAATACCATGAAAAATCAGAGGTACTGCCCGGATTTTTTATTGCCCGCATAAATGCCCCCTCGACTTTTGTCAATCAGTCCATGCGGTCACTAAATGTACGCCAAGCCTATGGTGTCGATATTTTGCTCATAAGGCGATTACTAGATGGTGTGGAAAAGGATCTTGTCCCGGATGTAAATGACAAACTTTTACTCTCTGATCAGCTGCTCGTCTTTGGCGAACAGGACAAGGTTGAAAAACTCTGCTCAATTATGTAGTCGCTTGACCTTTATCGTGATGACCAAAAAGTATACTGAGCTAAACCCTTCGGCCTGATGAGGTTTAGCTGAGAGAAAAGCGTCACCTTTCACAAATTCTCTTCTTAATCATTTCTATCCCTGGTGATCCATACGATTCACCAATACCATAATACCATATTCACTTCCAAATTAGTCATAATGAGAAACCATTTTTTTTGCCACAGATCAACACGGATTAGCACAGATGCGAAAAATTGGTAACCGCTATTTCCTGGTAAAATGGAGAATTTGGAACTGAAAGTGGTATAAGACGTTCCTTTGACTTAGTAATGAGCGAATCATATTTACTTTGCAATTGAGACCTGTTCGCACTAATCTATACGACTGTCAATAACAACTATAGTAATAAAGGTCTACCAATATGTTAGTAAAACTATTCCTCATGATTCTTATAGCTCTCATCTCAAACCAGGTCCAGGCCGACGGACGGCGCTATGTCTGGACGTATGAGTACCAAACCCTTCCCCGGGGCGAGGCTGAGTTGGAATCCTATACTGAATTTGCCCATATCGAAACAGATTCGGGTCGCCAAGTCGCCACTACTTTACAGTACGAGTATGAAATTGGCATGTATGATTATTTTGATGTGGGAATCTATCAGAAATTTAAGCAGGACAATGAGTCCCCCCTTAGTTATGATGGATTCAAACTAAGATTTCGGTTTCGGATCGGAGAGAAAGGTCGCTGGCCAATGGACCCACTCATCTATCTCGAGTATAAAGACAATGCGGCTTTTGATCATCCCACCCTGGAAACAAAACTTATTTTGGCGAGAGATTTTAACAATTTAAATATCTCACTTAACCCAGTACTTGAATTTGAGTTTGAAGATGGCGAGACTGAAATCGAATTCGAATACACGGGAGGTATGAGTTATCGCGTTCATCCGCTTCTTTCCATGGGGCTTGAAACCAAGGGAAATTCAGAAGCGTTCTATTGGGGCCCCACGCTTTCCCACGGCAAAGACGATCTTTGGTTTGCCCTTGGATATCTCCGTCCTGGATCATCAGGCCAAACTATTGATCGTAAAATTCGGTTTATTATTGGAGTCGGATTATAGTCATTTTACATCTACACCACCCGTTGAGCTTGGGAGACGGAGTCATACAGGATTGATCTGAACTGAAGTAACACCGCCGATTGACGCGTGTGTTGGCAATATTTATGAATGTCAAATACTTATTGTAGTTATCCAATGTGTCTGTCGCAAGACACAACCACGAATATCAGTCCCTAGTAGGATATTCAGGCTTGGAGAGCTATCGCCACTCACCTATACTACATAGTGTTAATTAGTGCTACTGCTTACTGTATAATTTGGCATTAATATTTTTTTGAGTTTAAATCTAATGTGCTTTGGGCCCCTGAAATAATATCCCAATAGCCCCTGAAATTATAAGAGTCATATGTTATGGATACTTACCAAAATATCACCTGTCCTGTTTCACCTAACAGAGTTGATGAAAATACCGCTAGAATAAATGCTATTGTTACCGTCATCATTATTGGATTTGGACTGTTTCAAAACAGTATCATCTTATCGCTCTTACTTGCCATAGATTTTTTTCTTCGGGCGTTTACCCGTGGAAGCTATAGTCCTGTTAGATTTCTTTCAAAACAAGTGGGGCACGCCCTCCATATTGCAGAGAAGCCGATTGACGCCAGCCCGAAGCGCTTTGCTGCTGGCATGGGGATGACTCTCGCAATCATCATCTCAATATTTCAACTATTGAACCTGGAATCTTACGCTATTCTGGTTGGAGCTGTCTTGATATTTTTTGCACTCTTAGAAGGTCTTGTAGGCTTTTGTATGGGGTGCTTGATATATACCTATATCGTAGTTCCATTTCGGCCCAAAGGATGACTTTGAGGAAAGACTAAGCGTGTTCTGTTTCTTTTACGACTCCCAATAGTTTGCCATCAGTTCCGAGACCCAGTTGGGTTGTTCGATCACATCGGGAAGAAATTCACGAAACACCGGCTTTATATCTAAAACGGGTGTTCCATTCACAGCATCAAGACCTTGGACCGTCAGGACCTTCCCTTTAATACGTAGTATTTTTGCAGAGGTGTGTCCAATGGGGTTTGGGTGATGTACAGACCTTTGAGCCAATAATCCTATCTTAGGCCAGTCGGTATTATTACGAGGATGCCGGGTTGCAGACAGTCCCTGAGTATCCATTTTCTGGTTAAAAATAAAAATTACTTCGACATGGGAGAATGCTGAAAGTCCCAGTAACAGATCTGCTGATAGCCCTTCATGGAGAGTAATCTTTGAAACCACTGAGCCCCAATTATCATCTCGTAAATCATTCCGATCGTTTGAAACTGTCGCAATCACTTCTAGGTTTATCATAAATATTCTTGCTCCTCTTTAGCAGATAGGGATTTCTAAACGCCTAACGCAACTCTTAATTTAAAACTCCAACAACTCGGATTCATTGCCAGGCCAGTGACATTTTCTGCAGGTTGGCTATCAAAACGAGGGTCATTAACCGCTTGTGCATCAGGGGTAAACACCGGGGAGACAAGCAGCGAGGAACTTGATGTCTTACTTGGTAAACCTGACATGGAGAACGCTAAATATTTCGGTCGGTTAAATCGTTAAGTCTGGGAATTTTCCTCCAGTTCGGGATATAAGTCTGCTACACATTCAGGGCATATTCCATGACTAAAGTCAGCCTCAGAATGTTGTGCAATATATGTTTCAATCTGATGCCAATATCCACTGTCATCTCTAATTTTCTTACAACTCGCGCAAATTGGAATTAAGCCATGCAACTGTTTTACACGTTCCAACGATTCTTGCAACTCAAGATTTTGAACTTTTAATTCATCTGCCATCTCAGCTAGCTCCTGATTCGCTACAACAAGCTTGCTTTCAGCCAGAAATTTATTGCGACGTAACCTGTCCTGGTAATAATTGAAGGCAATCAGGGTCACTATTACCGTTAAGCTATTGGCAAAATATGTCAGTCTGAATATATCTCCTGCTATAAGCACGATATACGCAACAAAAATCAAGCTAGGCACTAAGAATATGGTAGTAAAAGCAGTAGTAGTAGCCCCTAGCAACCCAATAAATACGACAATCGAAACCACCATTAATGCTGTTACACTAATTTGGATGTTTGGTGAATCCCAGGCTATTATGGCGATAGAATAACTCATACTAAGTAAAGTAAACCATGATATGTGATGTATTGCCTTCAGCAGACCAGGTCTTTTTGTTCCCAGCCCTGTTAAAAGAACAATGTAAAATATGATAAAAGAGGAAATTGGATCATCTGTCCGATGGCATACTGTTCGTAATCTTTAGGTGCTTCTCTTGAATCCATCATTACCCTTTATTTAACCGTTTTGCTTGCCCGCAATGGAATCTCATCCTGAGCCTAATTCTTATTTAACCAATAATAATTTCCGAATTTCTGTTCTTCCATCAGACTCTAATCGGCAAAAATAAATGCCGGCCTCTACAGCTTGCCCCTGATTATTTTGACTGTTCCAGGTGACTTGATATAGTCCACTCGGTTGACTTTCACTCATGAGTGCTTTTACTTCTCTACCCTTGATATCCACAATAGTCATCCGTACTGGACCATCCAGGTCTAGACTGTAGGGGATAGTGGTAATAGGATTAAATGGATTGGGGAAATTCTGATCCAATTTAAAACTTGCGAATCCTCCAGGAACATCATCAGCCAGACCCACGACATAATCGGCTGATTTCAAAATCCAGCCGCCTGGATCCATCACCAAATTGGTAACTATTTCGCCTGGTGGAATAGAAAAATTAAAGGTCATAAACTGCTCATCAATCTGTAATACGGTATCGATGGTAGAAGCGTTGGTTGTAATCCTGAAATCAACTGGCATATCGAAAACAATTCCAGATTGAGAAGTCTGAACCAATAGATCATCACCATTTTGTGCTCGATAAGCCCGGTAATGAGGGAATCCTGGTCCGTATATCCACTGTTGGAAAAAATTATCCAGGGCCAGTCCACTCACTTCTTCACAGACCATTTGAAACTGCTCTGTAGTGGCAGTCTTATACTTAAATTCAGGGTCGGCTGCATAGGTCTGCAGGATTTCAAAGAAGGTTTCATCTCCCACCATGTGACGCAGCATGTGGAGAACCCAGGCCGGTTTATTGTAGGATAGACTTAAACCAAAGATTGACTCCGTTTGCGGATCTTCTACGTAAATTGTACCTGCACCGTAGTATTCAAATGTTGCCATTTTTTCACGATAACCCGTCGGCCCGTAATGCTCCTCCCACCAGAGTGCTTCGGCGTAACGCGCAAACCCTTCATTGAGCCAAATATGGTGATAACTGTAACAAGTAATCATATCACCATACCACATGTGGGCCAATTCATGGGCCACTCGGCGCTCCGTCGGATCGCCCATTGAGGTCAAGGTCTGATGTTCCATGCCATAGTTCTCGCCCCACTCAGCATGTCCATATTTCTCATCCATAAATGGGTAAGGTCCAAATTGCTCTGCGAATAAACCAATCATATCGGGAAGCATCCGATAGTTGGTCGTCATGTATGAAGGAGAGGGATTATCCTGGTGGGAATATGTGTAAAATTGAATGGGTAGGGTATCATTATTTGCATCGACATAGATATCTCCCCACTCGTAAAAATCATATATGGAGAGAGATACCAAATAGGTTGCGATGGGGTGCCCCACATGCCAATGCCAGGTTTTTTTGCCAGGCTCATTTGAGTTGCTGGAAACCAGACGGCCGTTTGAGGCCACTGTCATGTGATCATCAATCGTTATCTTGATATCCACTGAGTCTGCTTTATCTCGAGGATAATCTACAGAAGGCCACCAATCCCGAGCATCGTAAGGTTGAGAATTAGTCCAGATCGCACGGAGGCCATTTTCATAATCCCAATTAAAACCTTGATCGTCACGGTTGCTGGCCGGTCCCGACTCGGATAATATCCGCACTGATATAAGTTGTCCTATAGCTGCAGTTTCCAGTAAAGGAATCCTCAGGAGATCATTGCCATGATAGAAGAAAACCGAATCGCCATCTAAATAGACGTTCGATATGGTGATATCTCCGACTCCCGTGTTGTCTGTTGAATAGTCCAGCTCAATAATTTCCAGCGTGGTATCAATAACTACAAATTCTACCAGAAATTCATTTGACATTGAAGTGGTGGAAATGTCCATATCCATATCAAGAGCGTAGTAACGTACATCAATTTTTTGTTGCTCAGTGGTTGGCTCCATATCTCGTAGAAAAGCATCCCGATAGGCATGCCCACAGGGTTTTTCTTCATCAATAAAGCCCAAAAGACTGGCAAATGAGATCAACCCGAAAATGATCATTTTTAAATAAAGTGGTGTAATTGTCATGATTAGAGTTTTCCCTTTAAATAGGCTTGACGGCGTTCTTCTGGAAATTTTTCAATGGCATACCTGAGCATCGTCCGTGGCATGTGCGAGTAGTGCTTGAGCAAAAAGGCTTCTTCTGTAATGCGGCTACGATTACCCACCTCCCGAAGCATCCACCCCACTGCCTTCTGGATTAAGTCATGTGGATCCCGCAATAGAATCTCTGATAGTTCTAACGTGTCCTGAAATTCATATTGACGAATAAAATAATAGCTCGCAATAATGGCAATCCGACGCTCCCAAAGATCTTCGGATTGAGCGAGAACACGCAAATGTGAGCGGTCTTTGTCAAATAAATAATGACCCACAATCTGTAAGGCTGAACTATCCACCAGATCCCAATTATTAATATAGCGTACGTTCGCGAGATAGTCTTTATAGATTTGGGCTTTCCCATCAGCATCAGCTTTGTCAAAAAGTTTGACCAGTAGAAAAAGGGCGGTCAACCTAGCTTCATGATATTTTAATTTTAAAAGCGCCAGCGCATCGGTTCGTGAGGCCATTTTGTAGCGTTTAGCCACTGCACGTTGTTGGGGAACTTTGATCCCCAGGAAAACATCACCAGCTCCGTATTCGCCTGGAGCTGTCTTAAAAAAGCGTTGAGAGTGTTTCGCCCGTTCAGGGTCACCCAATTGCTTTAGCTCAATGAGAATTTGATCTGCTAGAGTTGACACCTACTTAGCATTCACTCTTAAAGACTCGGCCAGCCATTTTTTTGAGCATGTCGTGCCAAGGCTGAACTTGGATTGACAATAACAGGGTGCCCAACCTGTGACAAAATGGGAATATCTAATTCTGAATTTCCATAAGCAAAAGATTGAGCCATATCAACACCCAGATCCTTGGCTAAATCCTGGGCGAAAGTAACTTTGACATCTCCAACACAAACCAACCCTTCGGATCGGCCAGTTAATAATCCATCAGAATCTACCTCTAAATGAGTACAGAGGAGATGGTCAATCCCCAAATCTTCCATTACGGGGTGTAGATAGTAATCTATTGAGCCTGTAAGCAGGACCGTGATATGTCCTTGAGAATGATGCCACTTTAGCTTTTCGACAACAGCAGGTGCAAGATTGGGTTGAAGATATTCTTGATAAAATTCAGCTGCGCTATCCGTAAAGATTTTAAGCTCTCGACCACGGTAAAAACTTAATAATACCTTAGCCATCCGCTGATCATCGATAAAGCCTCTCTTCTTGAAGAACAAGACGATCATCATTTTTATCATGAAGTAATTTGAAAGATAGCCCTGCTCACGTAAAACCTTAAACCCAATTTTCGCACTATCAATGGCCAACAGCGTCTCATCAAAATCAAAAAAAGCAGCAATTTTTGAAGGGGGAATTTCAGGATTCATTTGTACACAACTCTCATTAATTAGTCTTGCTTGGCCTACTATCTACCATGACATACAATCTATACGCATCGATATAAAATAAAGACACTGTTTTTGATCGATAGCACCCTCTTTATAGAATGATCCAATATTAACTAAAAAACACTTGGTTTGTTTGTAAAATTTACAAACAAAGCTTGGTTTACTTGTCTAGACATATTATCCTCTTTGCATAAACTGAAAATTAAGGAACCTGCATGAATATCATTCAGAATTTCATCGATAAAGCCAAAAGCAATCCTGCTCGTCTGGTTTTTCCTGAAGCCACTGATCCTCGAATTCTTGAAGCTGCTGTAAAAGTTCGTGACATGGGCATCGCTTCGCCCATCCTCATTGGAAACGAAAAAGATATCTTGACCCAGGCCAATGAATTGGGGCTATCCCTCGATAACATTAGCATTATTGACAGCAAAACTGATCCCAAGCTGGAAACGTATGCCCAGGCTTATGCTCAAAAACGTGAAATGCGGGAAGCCATTGCCAGGAAACTGGTCCGCAAGCCACTCTCCTTTGGGGGCATGATGGTTAGCTCTGGTGATGCTGATGGAATGGTTGCCGGTGTAGCTACTGCCACTAGTATCGTCATTCAGACGGCCACACTCACCGTTGGTTTTCAGGAAGGGCTTTCAACACCATCTAGTTTTTTCATTATGATATTGCCTGAGTTTCAGGGAGAAAAAGATAAGATTTTCATCTTTGCAGACTCAGCTGTAAACATCCAACCCAATCCCCAGCAGCTGGCGGAAATAGCCATCGCCTCTGGCACCAACGCTAAGGCACTTCTAGGTATTGATCCCAAAATTGCTTTTCTATCCTTTTCAACTCAAGGTTCTGCAGGACATGCAGATGCAGACAAAGTGATTGAAGCTCTTGCCATTGCAAAAAAAATCAACCCTGACTTTGACATGGATGGTGAATTCCAATTAGATGCCGCCATTATCTCCAAAGTTGCAGCCAAAAAGGTTTCTGAAAGCACAGTCGCAGGCCAGGCCAATGTTTTAGTGTTTCCTGACCTAGATGCTGGAAATATTGGCTACAAGCTGGTCCAGTATATGGCCAACGCCAAAGCGATTGGTCCAATTCTTCAAGGCTTTGCCAAACCAGTGAATGACATGAGTCGCGGTGCCAGTGTAGATGATCTGATCGCTGTTTCAGCCATCACTTCAGTCCAGGCTAAGGCAGAGTAGTCTATGAAAGTACTCGTATTCAACTGCGGCAGTTCTTCCATCAAATTCAAACTATTTCATATGCCAAATGAAGCTGTTCTGGCTGAAGGAATCGTTGAACGAGTGGGTAGTGAGGATGCCTCAGCCTCACTTAAGACTGGAAAAGGAAAAATTGAACATAACCAGACTATTTCTGATTATCCCAATGGGTTTGCCTTAATCAAAAGCATGTTACTTGACTCAGAGAATGGTGCGATATCATCCCTTGATGAAGTAGATGCCTGCGGACACCGAGTGGTCCATGGCGGGAATACCTATAGTGGCTCCAAGGTCATTGATGATGACCTTGAACAGGGTATTGAAGCCGTCTTCGAGTTAGCCCCGCTTCACAATCCACCCAATTTAACAGGGATTCAGCAAGCTCGACTGATGTTTGGGGAAATTCCTCAGGTCGCCTGTTTTGATACCGCTTTTCATCAATCCATCCCTGAAGTGGCCCACCGTTATGCCCTACCTGAAAAATTCTACACGGATTACAAAATTAGACGTTATGGATTTCATGGCATGTCTCATCAATTCGTCGCCCGAAAAGCTGCAGAGATGCTCAACAAACATAAGTATCAAGTCAACTTGATCACCTGCCATCTCGGTAATGGTGGCTCAATAGCCGCCATTCGAGACGGACACTCTGTGGACACAAGTATGGGACTTACCCCGCTTGAGGGTCTGGTTATGGGCACCCGTAGTGGCGATTTGGATCCCGGCATTCTTTTTTACCTCCAGCGAAAAGGTTACGATGCTGATAGTCTTGACAACCTCCTTAACAAAAAATCAGGTCTACTTGGAATATCTGGCTCCTCCAATGATGTCCGCGATTTGGAGTTGAAAGCTGACAATGGAGATTCGAAGGCCGCACTCGCCTTAGACATTTTCGCCTATCGTATAAAGAAATATATCGGTGCGTATATGGCGGTTCTCAACCGGGTTGATGCCATCGTTTTTACGGGTGGAATTGGTGAAAACAGTATCGCAATGCGATCACGCATTCTGGCCGACCTTGATCAACAGGGTATCCTGATAGACGAAACCAGGAATGCTGTTCATGCTGGAGTGGCTGGTGAAATTCAATCTGTGACTTCTAGAATTAAAGTGATGGTCATCCTCACCAACGAAGAAATGGCTATTGCCCGGGATACTTATGCTTTGACCGGAAAGCAATCAAATCGTTAACGCATATCATGAAAGCATTTATACATAATCGTATTATTAAACTGTCTTTTTGAACAAGCAGTGCAAGGATGGCAATCTTCACAAAAGATTACTTCGTCATTGCTCTCCTCATAAAGACGAACCAGAGGAATTAGAACATGAGTACACTAGATCGCATTAAAAACGTTGCTGTTGAACTACTGAAAACTGAAATCGGTCGCATCCAGAACGACTCCCGTTTTGTAGAAGACCTGGGTGCTGATTCTATGCAATCCATTGAATTGGTTGCAGCTTTCGAGGAAGAATTTGACATCGAGATGGATGAAGATGCGGCCCTGGGTGTTAAGACCGTTGGTGATGCAGTTCTCTTTATCGACAAGGTTCTCACAGAAGGTTAAGCCACTTTGCATTCACCTCAACTCCTCAGCGGATCACATATAGACAAAAGCAGTTTTATACCGCTCTATATCCAGATACGCGATATTTTAAAAGAACTGATCAATACTGGGAAGCTTAAGCCTGGTGATCAAGTTCCCAGTGAGAATGAACTTTCTTCAACATTCAGCATCAGTCGTATGACGGTTCGCCAATCGATTCAGGAACTTCTCAGAGAGGGCTTTATCAATATCCGACGAGGTGAAGGCACCTTTGTAAACTCTGTTCCCCATACCCAAATGCTCTTGAAGCTGGAGGGCTTTTCATCTGAGATGGCCAAACTGGGCTACCGGAATCATTCCCGCGTCCTGGACATTCAAAAGATTGCCTCCTTTGACTCCTGTGAAATGGCCTATTCCGGTCTTCAAAAACCTGCTGGAGAACCTCTGGTGCGTATACGCCGCGTACGCTATGTAGAAGACACACCCTTTGCCCTTGAAACGTCATACCTCTCATACCAAACCGGCGTGGGGCTGATGGAACCGCGCATGGATGATGACATGTCGATTTATAACTATATAGAGCAAAACCTACATATCCGTCTGTCCAGGGCAGATCATGTCATCCAGCCTGACCTGGCCGATGAAGAGATAGCCCGGCACCTGGAAATCGCTGTGGGTCGTCCCATTTTAAAATTACGCGGTACTACATTTTCCATGACCAATAAGCCCATTGAATACCTCGAAGGAATTTACCGGGGTGATAAGTATGAGCTCAAAGTTGTCATCACTAAATAGGAATTCATATCTATGACTAAACACCGATATCATCACCTCACACCAGAAGCCATTAAGATTCTAAAGAAAAATGGTTGTTGGTCTCGTCACTGGGAAAAAGTAAAGGTTTCAAAGGGATTTGACCCTACTCGCATTGCTGGAACCATTTTTCGGGGGAAAGTCCGCATTGGTAGTCTAGACGGACATTTTATTCCCAGAGATGGCATTCGTCGTTATGCCGGTATCTTTGATGCCAACCTCCACAATGTTTCCATTGGTGATGACTGCCACATCTCCAACATCAATGGCTGGCTTTCTAATCTTGTTATCGAAGATCGAGTCCTGATTGAGGATGTGGGATCTATTGTCTGCCAGGGTGAGACAAGCTTTGGGAATGGTCACAGCATTGAAGTCCTCAATGAGGGCGGCGGACGCGAGCTTAAGATCACCGAAGTAACCAGTGCCCAAGCGGCCTACCTGAGCACGCTCTATCGTCATGATCCAGACCTGATCAAAGCATTGGATAAAATTGCTGATGACTTTGCTAAAAGTGTGCGCTCAGATCGGGCCACTATTGGAGAAGGGACATTTATCTTCCATTGTCAAAATATCGTCAATGTGAAGGTTGGTGCCGGTGCAATCATACGAGGAGCTCAAAACCTGAAGGAAGGGACCATAGCTTCTTCGCTCGAGGCCTCCACCTTTGTCGGGGATGGTGTGATTGCCAAGGATTTCATTATTCAAAAAGGCGCTCATGTTTCTGATGGAGCACTTCTTCAGGGGACGCTTATTGGTGAAGGCTCTAAAATCGGCAAGCAATTCTCAGCAGAAAATTCAGTTCTTTTTTCCAATTCAGAGGGTTTTCACTCAGAGGTATGTTCGATTTTTGGTGGTCCCTATACGGTCACCCACCACCGCTCTACCCTACTCATCGCGGGCATGTTTTCATTTTTTAATGCGGGAAGCGGGACAAATCAATCAAACCACATGTACAAGCTGGGCCCGCTGCATCAAGGAATTTTGGAACGTGGCTGTAAAACAGGTTCTTCGTCCTACCTCTTATGGCCTTCCCGAGTGGGAGCTTTCTCAGCTGTCATGGGTAAACATTATGCAAACTTTGACACCTCAGATTTCCCCTTCTCTTATGTGAATGAAGATGGCGGTCAATCTACTCTGGTTCCTGGAATGAATTTCTTTACGGTTGGCACCATGCGTGACGGACTAAAATGGCCTACCCGGGACCAGCGTAAAAACACTGATAAACTGGATCAGCTAATTTTTAACGTGCTGTCACCATATACAGCTCAAAAGATGATCGCTGGCCAGTCCACCCTGCTTGAACTCTACGCTGGCGCAGAACGCAGTCAGGAATATGTGAGTCATCAGGGCATCCTGATCAAGCGCTTACTCCTCAAGACTTGCAGTCGTTATTATCGCATGGCCTTAGAGAAGTATTTTGGGGATGTCCTCGTTGCCAGACTGCAAAATAATTCGCCGCAAGACCTCAGCCATTTACTTGCTCCTCCTGAAGGGTCCATAATGGGTGATACACTCTGGATTGATGTCTCTGGACTGCTTTGCGCCAAACCACGCGTAGACAGCCTTCTGGAGGCCCTAAAGGCAGCCACAGTTAAGGACAGTGCTTCTCTGCAGCAAGAACTAGAAAACATCTATGGGAGTTATGCCGATGATGAATGGAGCTGGGTAGTCAATACCCTACCATCTGTCTTTGGTTTTGACCCGACAAGCCTTGGCATGGGTGAACTGTCATCTGTCTTGGAAAAATGGAAGAATTCATCGACGAAGCTTTTGAATATGGTTGAGATGGATGCTTCCAAGGAATTTGAAGGAAATGTAAGAACTGGTTTTGGTATCGATGGTCACCAGAATGCAGACTTTGATGCAGTGCGCGGTTCTTTTGAATCAAATGCTTTTAAACAACAATTGGATGATATGCGCTTAAAGATCGAAAGTGACTTTGATGCAAGCACTTCCATCCTTAATAAACTTTAGAACGGAGTTACAATGAGACTCATTATTCAATCCAATTACGAACGACTCAGTAATTGGACCGCCCATTATATCGCCAAGAGCATCAATGATTTTGGTCCAACCAAAGAAAAGCCATACGTGCTGGGACTACCAACCGGTTCCTCACCTGTAGGTACCTATAAAGAGATTGTTAGCCTGGTTAAAGCCGGGAAAGTTTCTTTTGACCATGTAATCACCTTTAATATGGATGAATATGTCAGCATCCGCGAAGGCCACCCGGAAAGCTACCACTCCTTTATGCGTCAAAACCTGTTCAACCATATTGGCATTCCAGAGGAAAACATCAATATTCTTGACGGAAACGCAAAAAATCTTCAAGCCGAATGTGACGCCTTCGAAAAAAAGATAAAAGCTGTCGGTGGGATCAATCTTTTTCTCGGTGGTATCGGCCCAGACGGACATATTGCCTTTAATGAACCCGGCTCTTCCCTTTACTCAAGAACACGAATAAAAACATTAACTTACGATACAAGAATTGCTAATTCCCGGTTTTTTGGGAATGATATTGACGCCGTTCCGAAACTTGCACTCACTGTTGGGGTGGGCACGGTGACAGACTCTGAAGAAGTTATTTTAATTGTGAACGGACATTCCAAAGCCCGTGCACTATATAAAATGATTGAGGAGGGGGTCAACCACATGTGGACCTCATCTGCACTACAACTACATCCTAAATCTATGGTTGTCTGTGATGAAGATGCCACATACGAGCTAAAGCACGGGACCTATCGTTATTTCAAGGATATCGAACAAGAGAATCTAGACCCTTTTAAGATTTAGCCCGACGGTCTGTAACCAGATTGTCTCCTTTAACAAAGAGCCTCGGAATCCCGGGGTTCTTTTAATTTACACCATCCACAAATTATTCGTTTGGTCTTATATCAATTTCAGTCCTAAAGTGACCATTAAATTCAAATATTTTCCTGTTTAACAAACTTCAAATGTGACACATAGCGGTGGCTAAGGGAAAAGTGCTGGCAATCATTATCTAGTGCACATTTCTTTATGCTCTATGGACTGATTGGAAGTGCATTTGGTATTACTAGTTCAGCTTGAAACTCTCTAGATCTCGCCGATTTTTTATTAAATAATCTAAAAGTTCAGGTGCGGTTTTTCCAGCATTCAGGGGGAATCGATAAACAGCCAAACCTTCTCGGGCCAGGGCATCTCCCATATTGGGGCCAACGGCTCGAGCAAGAATCGCATCAACTCCCTTTAGGGGAGCGAGGTGTTGCTGATGGTGTTCGATCTCTGTCTCATTGTGCGCTTCATGATGCTGATGTCCGCCTTCTTCATCATGTTCTTTGGCATGTTCATTTACAGCCAATTCTAGAAGGGTATACTGCTCTCCCTCAAGTTCATAAATAGCGAACCAGGGAGCCCGCCCCATTCTCTTGGCAACCTTCATTTCATCTGATTCAACCGCGATAGCTATTTTCATATATCCCCATACTTGTTATTCAACATTATTTACATAAGTCAAATATATCCCTGAAACAGGCCAGGGAAAACAGAGTTTATACATTTTTTCTCGCTCTTGTTGTTGGGTGAATGAACTATTTCAAAAGCACTAGTTTATGGGTTTCCTGCAGTTCACCGTTCTGTAATCTGGCGAAATATATCCCGCTTGAAAGCTCATCACCATGCTCATCCAAACCATTCCAACTCACAGTATACTGCCCAGCTTCAAGGTTTTTCTGAAAAAGGGTACTCACCTGTTGTCCCCGTCCATCATAGATTGTTAGCGTTGATCTTCCAGATTTTAATATCTCATATTTTATCTGTGTACCCGCATTAAACGGGTTGGGATAGCTATGCATCAACTGGTGTGATTCTGGCTGGTAGCCTTCATCCACAGATACGACCGATAAAAGTTCATCCAATAAGGTTGTAATTGCTGCCTCATTGTACCCGATGGCGCTATATCGTACAACACCCTCACTGTCAACAATCACATTTCGTGGCACAACCCCATTGCCAAAATCCCCCCAAATGGCTGTCGAGCGATCATCTCCGATGGGATAACTCGCTCCAAAATCAGACCATTGAGTACATGTATAAGAATTAAAATTATTTCCTAAAGAAACAATCTTCAAGCCATCCATTTCCCGAGCAAGATGAAAATCTTCCAGGTGCGGAACCTCCGCACGGCAGGAGCCTCACCAAGAGGCAAAGAAATTCAACCACAAGACACGGGTTGGCTCTCCTGAAGCAGGTGTCAACAGCTCTCCGATTGTTTCATTCCCTAATTCGTTTGCACAAAAAATTACTGTTCGGTCTTTGGTTTGTTGAGAAATACTCTCACCGACCGAGTATTGGCCAAAGGCCATAGAGGAAACCAGGGATAATGCTAAGACCAGCCCCCTCATTCCCAAACGAGTGTTTACTATTGAAAGATGATTCATCTTAACTCCATATTGATCCTACTTCAAGGTTTGGCCTTAAAGGGTTATGTTTTCTCTAAATAATTTAGCGAAGGTCTCTTCAACAGTTGTCACCCTGCTGACAGAACGAGATGTCTTAGCGCAAAAGAGCCACTCGACGTATCTGCTGGTTCACCTCATTGTGAACCCTTATAATATATGTACCCGAGGCAATTGACTCTGGCTCCCATCCAACTGTATGTAACCCCTTTGAATACTGTCTTGGCTCAAAAGATTTTATGAGCTGTCCTCTCATATTATAGACTTCGACCTCAAGGGTCTGCGCTTCAGAAAGCGAAATGGTGAGTTGTACGGATGGGTTAAATGGATTTGGATATGGCAGCCCCAACTCAAAATGTCTGGGAAATTCTAATTCATTCTCCTGTTTATCCACAACACTCGAGACGCCAAGGTTTGATTCGATTAATTCGATAATTTCTTCTTCAAAAAGCCCAAGTCGAGAGTAGACCACAACGCCGTTTTTATCGATCAGAATGCTTTGTGGATATATGGGTCCTCCAAATAGAGGAAACAGGTCAGAGATCTCATCATCCACCAGTAAGTAGCTGGCGCCAAGACCGGCCCAATCAGAACAAGATGTGTAGGGGGGTTGATCCCAGTCCCTACCTGGAGAAATAACACGAAGACCATTTGCCTGGTACTCCTGGTGAACACTTTCTATGAACGGAACCTCCGCCGCGCAAATGCTTCACCATGATCCAAAAAAGATCAACCAGATCAAGCGAGTCTGATCCCCTGGACTAGACAATGCCTGACTCAACGTGATCCTTTCCCCTGTTTCATTAGCGCAGGTAAAAAGAGGGGTGTTCAATACTGCAGAATCCAAGGTATCCCCTTGAACATAGGGGGGTGTATTTTGAGCATTGAGACCTGAAACCAAAATGACAAAGAGGATTCCAAAGTTGACGGCCCGGAGCAACCTCCCCGTGGATTGAGGAATATTTGAGTGATTTTTCATGGATGCAGGTTAATCACACAAGCCACACTATTTTGTCCCCCAAGTGACACTCCCATGAACAATTACCTGTGTATCCTTTGGAGAATTCCCACTCAATAGCGTTCAATAATCTGCAGTCTAACTGGATATTCCCCTGTTGGAGGTACGAAAGAGATCTGCATTTATAACGATTAATCAGCTGCCATTTTTCCTTAATTCCGTAATATTTTAAGATATATTGGTCGAAGCATAAAATATTTCAGGAGATATCGATGATTGACCAACGTGACATTCAAATTTTAGAGCTACTTCAAGAGAATGGCCGAGTGACAGCAAGTGAAATTTCAAAAACAGTAGACCTTTCCATACCAGCTATTGGTGAGCGTATTAAAAAGCTGAGTGAACGGGGCCTTATAAAGGGTTATTCCACTGTATTGGATCACAAAGTCGCTGGTTTAGACCTGACCGCTTTTGTCTTCATCGTAAGTGAGCATTCTGACCATTACCAAAAATTTATTGATGAGTCCACCTCATCAGCGTCAGTTCTAGAGTGTCATTCAATAATTGGTACTGGCTCACATATCCTCAAAGTTCGCGCCCAAAATTCCCAAGCATTGGAAGATATCCTCTACGAAATCCAGAATTGGCCTGGCGTCAAAAGAACTCAATCCAACCTGGTTCTTTCCACCTATAAAGAAACCTCCGCTATAGACCTTAAGGTCCTAGCAAAAACAATAGATTGACCTTCTACTATTTTTGAAGATTACGAACAACGCTTTAATTATTAAAGTATTTTCTTTATTTATATTTATTTATTATTGACTTTACAGATTTTTTCTTATTAATTGATGGTATGGTAGAGATACACGATAATCAGCCCACATTTTATAGGAAGCATTAGACATGGCTAAAATTAAAGCAGAATATATTTGGATAGACGGACATAAACCGACTTCAAAACTTCGTTCAAAAACAAAAATTATTGATGGTCCGATCACTGATCTTTCTCAAGTTCCTGAATGGGGTTTTGATGGATCCAGTACCATGCAAGCTGTTGGTCATGATAGCGATCGCGCCCTACACCCGGTCACTTTTGTTCCAGACCCAATCCGAGGGGGTGACCATATATTAGTCATGACTGAAGTTCGCTATCCCGATGGCAAACCTCATGAGTCAAATAAACGAGCCCACCTGGTGGATATCGCCAAAACTTTTTCTGCTGAAGAAGCATGGTTTGGGATCGAGCAGGAATACACATTTTTTAAAGGGCGCTCACCTCTTGGCTGGCCTGACGGTGGATACCCAGCACCACAGGGACCCTTTTATTGTGGCGTTGGTGCTGATGAAGTGTTTGGTCGGGACATTGTTGAAGAACATCTGGAGGCCTGTCTATATGCAGGTCTTGGTATTTCTGGAGTCAATGCTGAAGTGATGCCCGGTCAATGGGAATTCCAGATTGGTCCCGTGGGAACACTTGAGGTTGCTGATCAACTTTGGCTGGCCCGCTGGTTATTATACCGTATCGCCGAAGAATACGGCGTAAATGCCAGTATTCATCCAAAACCTGTGAAAGGCGACTGGAATGGAGCTGGTGCTCACACCAATTTCAGTACGAAGTCTATGCGTGAAGAGGGTGGGTTTGCCGTGGTTGAAGAAGCCTGTAAAAAATTAGGTGAAAAACACGATGAACATATATCAGTCTATGGCGCCCACAACGAAGAACGTCTCACCGGTTTACACGAAACCTGTACAATTCATGAATATCGTTATGGAGTCAGTGATCGTGGTGCATCAGTCCGGATTCCTCTGATCACGGCAAAAGAGGGGAAGGGTTATCTAGAAGATCGTCGTCCCTCTGCCAATATGGATCCCTATGAGGTCTGCGCCATTATACTTGAGACTGTCTGTTCGTAAGAGAACTTTTTAACCGCAAAACACGCGGAGAGCGCAAAGATTATCTTGAGCTATCTTCTCGTAAAATAATTACCTTGGCTTTCAAGCCAGGGGGCCGACTACCCCTAAATCTGAATGGACTTTAGCCCAACTGTATTGCTGATAGATTTTGGGCTAAAGCCCCATTTCTTCAGGAAATCCGATATCCCCGCGCTTAAGCACGGGGCAATTTCTTTTATTATTAGACTCACCATAAAATTGAACGAGAGATGCCTGAACCAGGCGGTGACTAAAATCGCTGCCTAGTAATACCAATTATTCATAGGCATCATCATGAACTGCTTTTACGGCTCTCCCCGAGGGATCATTCATGTTTTGAAAAGATGCATCCCAGGCTAGGGCTTCCGGTGTACTACAAGCAACAGATGGAACTGAAGGAACACATCTCGCTGCTGAATCTGAAGGGAAATGCTCAGTAAAAATACTCCTGTAGTAATACTCCTCCTTGCTTTGGGGCGTATGGATTGGAAATTTATATTGAGCATTCGCCATTTGCTTATCTGTTACTTCCTGCTCAACCAGCTCCTTCAAACTGTCAATCCAACTATACCCAACACCATCTGAAAACTGCTCTTTCTGTCTCCACGCCACACTTGCCGGCAAATAATCTTCAAAGGCTTTTCTCAAAATCCATTTTTCCATGCGCTCCCCATTGATCAATTTATCCTTCGGGTTCAAACGCATGGCCACATCCATAAATTCTTTATCAAGGAATGGGACACGTCCTTCGATACCCCAGGCAGCCAAAGATTTATTGGCTCTGAGACAATCATAAAGGTGAAGTTTATTGAGCTTCCGAACGGTTTCCTCATGGAAGGCCTGGGCGTTCGGTGCTTTATGAAAATATAGATATCCCCCAAAGATTTCATCTGCCCCCTCACCAGAAAGGACCATCTTGATACCCATCGCTTTGATGGCTCTCGCCAGAAGATACATGGGTGTAGAGGCTCTGATTGTTGTCACATCATAGGTTTCGAGGTGATAAATAACATCGTGGAGAGCATCTATTCCTTCCTGGATTGTAAAATACACCTCGTGGTGAACTGTGTTGATATGATCGGCCACTTTTCGGGCTGCGGCAAGATCGGGAGATCCTTCCAATCCAACAGCAAATGAGTGTAACTGAGGCCACCAGGCTTTTTTCTGGTCATGTTCTTCAACCCTGAGTGCAGCGTATTTTTTAGCGATCGCGGAAACGATGGAAGAATCCAACCCTCCGGACAGCAAAACACCATAGGGCACATCAGACATCAGCTGTCTGTGGACCGCAGCTTCTAGGGCATCTTTCAGCTCCTGGATGCTACTCTCCTCATTCTGAACAGTTTCAAACTCTGACCAGTCTCGCTGATACCACGATTTCAGCTCACCATCAACACTTGAAAGATAGTGCCCTGGAGGAAAGACTTCGATTTTAGAGCAAACCCCCTCAAGCGATTTCAGCTCCGATGCGACATAAAAATTACCATCAGCATCCCACCCCATATACAGGGGTATAACCCCCATGTGATCCCGAGCGATCAAATAGGTATTGTTCACTGTATCATGGAGGGCAAAGGCAAATATTCCACTCAGGTCGTCTAAAAAGTCGACCCCCTTTTTTTCGTAAAGGGCCAGAATAACTTCACAATCCGACTGGGTTTGAAACTGATAGTTCTCACATTCATTTCTTAGCATTTCATGATTATATATTTCACCATTGACGGCGAGAACAAGCCTTTTGTCCTCGCTATAAAGGGGTTGGCCACCAGATATAGGATCCACTATGGCCAGTCGTTCGTGGCTCATTACTGCAGAATCACCGCAGTAAATGCCGGACCAGTCAGGGCCACGATGGCGAACCTTTTTAGACATTTTTAAAACTTGGGACCGCAGACCTTTTGGGTCTACCTGCAGATCAAAAGCACAGACTATTCCACACATAATTCTATCTCTTTCATAACTTTAAGAACGGGTAATTTTCTTCCCTTTGAGAACACGTCAACCAAGCTCGATGACCACCTCAGCATGACACATATTGAAGATTCTAAAATTCACTTACTCACCAGAATGTCTGGATTTTAATACACCAATAACATCGTTGAATGACAGCTGCATATCATTGACCAGGACGAGTAAATGAAACATGAGGTCAGCGCTCTCTTCCAAAAATTCTTGTTTATCATTGTCGACAGCTGCTATTACTGTTTCAACAGCTTCCTCGCCTACTTTTTGGGCTATATGTTTTCGTCCTCGGCCAAAAAGTCTTGAAGTATAAGAATCTTCTCCAGAGACTGATCTGCGTCCTTGGATAACCGTTTCCAGCTTTGCCAAGAAAGCCAGAGAGGGCTCTTCGTCAGCATCCCAACAAGTTGGGGTTCCTAAGTGGCAAACGGGCCCTGCTGGTATGGCGAGTACTTTGAGAGTGTCGGCATCACAATCGGCTGTGACCTCAACACATTGTAATGTATTCCCGGAGGTCTCACCTTTGCGCCAGATGGTTTTTCGGCTCCGGCTGTAAAATGTCACCTCGCCTGTTTCCAGCGTTTTCTGAAGTGATTCAGGATTCATATATGCCAACATCAACAGACTACCTGAATAGGCATCCTGAATGACGGCAGGTAACAAACCCTCCTGTTTTTCCCAGGCCAATTGGCTCAGGTTCTGTGTATTCACTTTCATCTTCGTACCTCCACCCCTGTCTTAGACAGATATTGTTTCAACTCTTTTATCTCAATGATCCCTTTGTGGAACACGCTGGCAGCCAAAGCCCCATCAACATCACTTTCCTGGAAAACTTGTTTAAAGTGCTCTCTTGTTCCAGCCCCACCAGAGGCAATCAGGGGAATGTGGCATATTTCCCGAACCGCTGTTAGCTGATCCAAATCATAACCTTGGCGTACACCATCCTGATTCATACAATTCAATACAATTTCTCCAGCCCCCAGCTCCTGAACCTTTTTGATCCAATCAAGGGTTTGCCATCCCGTTTGCCTGGTTCTTTCCACATCCCCAGTAAATTGGTAAACCTGGTATTGCCCCGTTTTATCATCTTTAAAACTATCTACACCGACCACAACACATTGTTGACCAAATCTATGATTCAGCTCTCTTATAAATGTTGGATTACTCAAGGCAGGAGAATTCACACTAATTTTATCAGCCCCCATTTCAAGAACTTCAACTGCAAGATCCAGGGTTGAAATCCCTCCTGCGACACAAAATGGAATGTCGATTACCCGGGCGATTCGCTCTACCCAACTTCGGTCAACAGTACGACCATCACTACTGGCAGTGATATCATAAAAGACCAATTCATCGGCCCCCATCCGTGCGTATTTTTCAGCAAGAGGAACAATATCTCCAATGATTTCATGGTTCCGAAATTGAACCCCCTTAACAACCTTTCCATCCCTTACATCAAGACAGGGAATTATTCTCCGCGCCAGCATTGGATTGCCTCCTCCAGCTTGAATTTCCCATCTAAAAGAGCGCGCCCAACGATGACACCTGACACACCTGTCGGTACCACCTTTTGAATGTCTTTCAGACTACCAATCCCCCCTGAAGCCTGCCACTCAATCTCTGGGTAGGCTTTAACTAAATCCTGATAGAGGGGAGTATTCGACCCTTCAAGTGTTCCATCTCGACTGATATCTGTACACAATACATGCTTTACTTCCTGGTAACTCTCTAGCGTACTTTCCAAACTTCTACCACTATTCTTCAACCAACCCTTGGTGGGTAACCATTTGTTTCCCTGTTCATCAATTGACACATCCAGTGCCAACACAATATGATCCTGGCCAAAATGTTTGATCCATTCTCCAACCAGAGCTGGTTTATCAATTGCGAGACTTCCAATAATGACTCGCGCTACGCCGGCCTCAAGGAGTTCTTCCACATCCTGTTCAGAGCGAACACCCCCACCGACTTGCAACTTTACCTTTGTCTCTCTGGCTACCTGCTTAATCAAACCCAGTTGACGTTTCTCGGCATTTCTGGCACCTTCAAGATCAATAATATGAATAATCTCTGCCCCAGCTTTAGCATAGCTGCTGGCCAATTCAGTCAGTGATAAATCATAGAACCGGGTTTTGGAATAATTCCCCTGGAATAGGCGGACAATTCTTTGGTCAAGTAAATCTATTGCGGGAATGATCATATTTTTAGCTCCAGGAAATTCTTTAAAAGTTGTAGGCCCTGGGCACCTGATCGCTCAGGGTGAAACTGGACACCGAAGAAGTTCTGCTTGTTGAGAGCTGCAGAAAAAGACTGGGGATAGTCTGTGGTAGCCAATGTATATGCTGAAGGGCTTACTGCGTAGCTGTGCACAAAATAAAAATAATCATCCACAGAAATTCCGCGAAACAGAGGTGAATCTTTCACACTTGTCAAAGTATTCCAACCCATGTGCGGTAATCGTTTTCCCTGAGCATCTAAGGTTCTCACCTCTCCAGGAATAACTCCCAGGCACTGCGTATCCCCTTCTTCAGATGAATCCATAAGCATTTGCAACCCCAGACAAATGCCCAGCACAGGTTGGGTCAAATTAGTGATTACCGTATTTAAGTCTCTGTCTTGTAAATTTCGCATAGCGTATTGAGCACTGCCTACACCTGGTAGGAAGACCAGTTCTGCTTCATTTATTTGACCAGAATCTGCTGAAATCACCACCTGGTCACCCAAACGTTCAAGGGCAAATTTCAAGGATGTCAGGTTTGCACAACCCGTATCAATGATAACACTCATAGAATGCCCTTCGAGCTGGGAATATTGCCACCATTCTGCTTGATGGCCTGTCTTAAGGCGCGCCCGAATACTTTAAAAAGTGATTCTACCTGGTGGTGGGCATTACCCTCAGTGGTACTCAGGTGAAGCGTAATCCCCATGCTCATGGCCAATGACTTAAAAAAGTGGGGAATCATTTGAGTACTTATTTCACCTACTCGCACAGCAGAAAAATCAGCTTTAAATTCAAGGTGTGGCCGACCTGAGAGATCCAGCACACATTCAGCACGGCATTCATCCATAGGCAAGACAAAGCCAAACCGCTCTAGTCCCTGTTTCCGGCCAAGCGCTTTTGATAAAGCCTCACCCAAAGCCAGGGCTGTGTCTTCAATACTGTGGTGTTCATCTATGTCAAGATCGCCAACTACCAGGCATTTTAAGTAGATGCCTGCATGGACTGCAATCTGATCCAGCATGTGATCAAAAAATCCTATTCCCGTTTCAATCTGGGGCTTTGTATTGTTGTCTAGATCTACTTGGACTAGGATGTGGGTTTCAGAAGTTTTACGCTCAATAACTGCCACTCTTTTTGAATTGATTAGTTTACGAACTATAGTTTTCCAACCATTGGCACTGGGTTCATACAGGAAACTGCCGATGCCCATATTAGCAGCCAGCTGAATGTCACTGTTGCGATCCCCAATCACCCAGGAATTCTTAAAATCAATATTCCCACGCTGCAGTAAATCCTTCACGAGACCCAATTTGGGTTTGCGACAGCTGCACTCATCTGCTTCAAAATGTGGACAGACCAGGATCTCATCAAAGCTGATACCCTGGGAGCCCAATATCTCCAAAAGTTTATCCTGGGGACCCGTAAATGTCTCTTCTGGAAAGCTGGAGGTCCCCAAACCATCCTGATTTGAGATCATTACGAAACGATACCCAGCAGCTTGGAGATCCAAAAGGCTGGTAATGACATCTCGTTCTAATACCAATTTCTCAAATGAATCCACCTGGAAATCAACGGGCGGTTCTTTGATCAATGTTCCATCGCGATCAATAAAGAGGGTGGGTTGGGTACTCATAAATTTTCCTCAAATTCTTGTAAGGCCTGATACAGGCCATTCATTTCACTCGGTGATCCAATGGTGACCCGGACACAATTTTCCAGTCCGGCCTGAAAGCTTTGATCTCGGATGATAATTCCAAGTTGTGTTAAAAAACTGATCAGAGCACCAGCATCTGTAACTTTGAAAAGTATAAAATTTGCATTGCCAGAATAGACCTGCTGAATAAATGAAAACTCATCTAGTTGGAGTTCTGTTGCTTTCCTTGTGGTTACAATTTTGCTCACAGCTTCTTTCATCTTAGCGATACCTCGCCCAGAAAGGGCCTGGGTTACCAGTTCAACTACAGGTGCTGGGATAGGGTAGGGTGCGATCACCTTCCTCAGTAATTGAATAATATCAGGTTGAGCCATGACAAATCCACAACGCAAACCAGCCAAACCAAAAGCTTTAGAAAGTGTTCGAAGGACGACCAGATTTGGATACTCATCGAGCAAACCCACAACACTGGCCTCTGGGATAAATTCAATATAGGCTTCATCAAGAATTACCAGGGATTTATCTCGAGCAGCTTCTAAAATAGCGATAACATCCGCTCGTTTTAGTAAGCCACCTGTGGGGTTGTTGGGAGAACAGAGGAATATGAGTTTGGGTGCAAGACTGGCGACTGAGCTAGCTGAAGTTCCAGTCTCCTGGTTCGTGTCGGTCGTTTCGACGCGCTCAACGTCCTGGGTTTTGTTGGAGAGTGAGCCTGTGTAAGCATTGGACTTTTGCTCAGATATGGTCTTTTTAATGAGGTCAATGTCCAACTGGAAGTCGCCACTCAAAGGAACGGCACATGCTTCTACCCCTTTAGACTCAGCTGCTATTTTATACATGCCGTAGGTTGGTGGTGTATAAACAATCCGGTCTACCCCAGTTTCACAAAACGTACCGATTAGAAGGTCTATCCCTTCATCTATCCCACGCGTAACCAGTAATTGACTCTCCTGTACACCGACATATTCAGCATAGCATTTTAAGAGATTCCGCGGTTGAAAATCAGGATAACGATTCAGCTTCCAGAGTTGATCTTCAAGACCTGGCACAGACGGATTTTCATTCGCATTGAGCCAAACATCTCCCTCAATAAATGACCTACGTGCTGAAGCATAGGGTGTTAATTTTTTGATGTATTCTGGAGTCAAAGCCTCTAGCCATTTCATTTGCCAAGCTCCTCTAATCTCAGAGATACGGCTTGACTGTGCGCCGTCAACCCTTCACTTTTTGCCAGGGCCATAATGGTTTGACTCAACCCTAAAAGACCTTCCCGGGTAAGTTTTTGAATGGTGCTCCGTTTTTGAAAATCCTGAACGGTCAAACTATTTGTATACCGAGCTGCGCCGTAGGTTGGCAGTACATGGTTGGTTCCAGATGCATAATCCCCGGCACTTTCAGGAGACCAGGGTCCGAGAAAGATGGAGCCAGCGTGAGTCACCTGGTCGACATATTGTTCTGCCTGGGCTACATTCAAAATTAAATGTTCTGGTGCATAACTATTGCTCAGCGTTATCGCTTCATGAATGCTCTTGACTAGGATATAACGAGCTTGTTTCAGCGCTTCGGTAGCAATATCTCTTCGTTCAAGTGTTTCTAGCTGGCTCTGAACCTCTTCTTCTACATCAAGAACAAAGGTTTCATTGTCCGACACCAGAATGACTTGAGAATCTGGTCCGTGTTCCGCCTGAGATAGTAAATCTGCAGCAACGAAGCTGGCCTGCGCAAACTCATCTGCAATAATGAGAACTTCTGATGGACCGGCAGGCATGTCGATTCCCACCAGACCAGCGCTTTGACTGACCTGCTGTTTTGCTTCCGTTACAAAGCGGTTCCCAGGACCAAATATCTTATCTACTTTGTTGATTGTCTCTGTACCATAAGCTAAAGCTGCAATGGCTTGAGCGCCGCCCACCTTAAAGAGGGAGTCTATACCACACTTTGATGCAGCATAGATAATTTCTGGCGCCAATTCACCATTTTTATTCGGGGGACTTACCAGTACAACCTGGGAGCAACCAGCAATCTGGGCTGGTATCCCCAACATCAGTACGGTAGAGATTAGGGGTGTTTTACCTCCTGGAATATATAAGCCAACGATCTCAAGCGGTTTGATCCGCAGAGTACAGGTAACACCTGGCAATGTTTCCATCACATAGCCTTCCTGGACTTGCTGAACATGAAAATCCCAGATCAACTGATAAGCCTGATCGATGGCACGTTTAATTGCTGGCGATAACTCCCTCTCTACGTTTTGAATTGCAGCCTTGGAAACCTGTGTTTGATCTAGCGAAACACGATCAAAACGTTCGGTATATTCCTGTAAAGCGTCATCGCCCCTCACTCTCACAGCTTCAATAATTTCGGTGGTTGCAGTTCGCAAGTCATCACTCTTTAGCTCAGCTGGACGTTGTAACGCCTCTTGCTTCTGGGCAGGACTTATCGTTTTCCAGTCGATCATATTAGCCCAGCATTTTCTCAATAGGTAACACCAGAATTGAACTGGCCCCCAGAGCCTTAAGGGACTCCATAGTTTCCCAAAATACGGTTTCAGTACTTACAGCGTGGACTGCTACCTGATCTTCTGACCCAGCCAGTGGTAGAATGGTGGGCTTTTCAGCGCCAGGGAGAAGATCAATGATCTGTTCTAGTTTATTTGAGGGGGCGTGGAGCATGATATATTTGCTTTCCTTGGCCTGTAAGACCCCCTCAATCCTCTGGATTAAGCGGACAATCAGATCCTTGGCAAACCCATTTGGAATATCAGCGCGTTGGATTAAAGCAGCTGAACTCTCCAGGATTATTTCAACTTCTCTCAAACCATTAGCCTCTAGGGTGACTCCCGAAGAAACCAAATCACAGATAGCATCTGCTAATCCTGCCCGCGGTGCCACTTCTACAGAACCGGTTAAGTGGACCGCTTTTGCATCAACACCATTATTCTCCAAATAGCTGGTGAGCAAATATGGATAACTTGTGGCGATCCGGATACCCTCTAAATCCTGAACCTTTGAATAGGTTCTTTCCTCGGGGAATGCGATTGAAAGCTGGCAATAGCCATAATCCAGCTTCTTAAGCATTTTAAATTCAGCCGACTCCTGCTGACTTGCACGCTGCAACTGAACTTCCTGGATAACATTTTCTCCAGCAAATCCCAAATCAACAACCCCATCCATGACCAAACCTGGAATGTCATCGTCACGCACCAAAAGAATATCGATGGGCATGTTTTTGACGTGGGCAATCAGTCGATCTTTGGGTTTGTTAATTTTTAAACCGCAGCGCTTTAAAAGGTCCAGAGTGGACTCACTCAGACGACCTGATTTTTGGATGGCAATTTTTAATCTCTTTTCACTCAACATTTCAAACTCCATTTAAATTAAAAAACCCCCGTGGCACTGGCCTCCGGGGGTTAATTTTTGAACCTCCTGGCGACCTTCTTTTGGTTAGCCACTCAGGAATATGTTATGAGAATAGCTAAATCATTAGATATGATGGCGATGATTAATATTCATCGTGTTCAGGATTGTATGGCTATTCGTTCTTATCATTCTAATGGTATAGTATTCTTTAATCATAGATGATGCAAGCCCTAATAAATGAAAACCAATTTAATGCTTTACATTCTTTTTCTGGTGATCTGATCAATTTTATTTATGATTATTACTAGAATGAGTCATAACTGTTACTTTGGACATGGATTTGGCTTTAAAATCAATACAGTGTCTCTTAAATAAATTCACTGTTCCGGGTATATATGTTGGTTCTGTGATAAACGTGATTGCGATTCTTCTATACCATTAGGGTTCCCAATAAAAATACAATCGGGAACCCTTTAGCAACGGAGAATCTTATCGTATCAGTACTGCCTTTTGAACAGCTCTGAACTCAGGGGTTGAGAAGGAGATTAGGTAGATACCACTGGCTACCTGCTTACCATTGTCGTTCAGCCCTTTCCATTGGAAAGAATAGTGTCCAGCAGCTTTAGTAGATTCTTCAAAACTCCAGACGTTGCGACCTAAGATATCATAGATCGTGATGTTCACATCAGCAGTCTTTGGAAGCTCGTACTGAATCGTTGTACTTGGGTTAAACGGGTTCGGATAATTGGGTAACAATGCAAAAGTCGCCGGGATAGCGATAGGTTCCGGCTGCATATCATACATGGCCATTACAAGCTTAGCTGCGCTTGTTTTGGTGAGCTTGTTTACGACGCGTATCCGGATACTTTCTGCCTGTTTGGCAGCTTTACCAAGACTATTCTCACCAGCAAGATCATTCAAAATCATCTGGCGCTCAAACAAGGCAAAAGCCAAGTCCTCATCTGAATCAGATAATAACTCGTATTCATCAATTAGAGGTGCACTATGATCCAGTGCCTGACCAAATTCACGTTCAGCGGCATACTTGGTCACCAGTAAATCCTGAGCCTCCCTACCTATTATGCATTCTGGATACACTTGCTGTAAATTCTCCAAATACATTTCGAGAACATTGCCTTCCACCTCCTCATAACAGAAATTCAGACCAATGAGAGCATAAAGGGCTAAGCTATCCTCTGGTATAGCAGTTATCAGACTGTCATACAAAGTAATGGCATCAACCCAGGCGCTATCCAGTTGAAAGCCCTGGGCTCTAAAGAGTGCCAGCACATTTCCTGAAGGCTCTTCATCTGAAGAAGTCTTTTTAAGACCTCCGCCGTGTAGCATATCCACATTCGGGTAGCGGGAGAAACTACCATCCCAAACACCACCACTCCAGTTGACCCGGGCATTGATTATACTGGATGTACTATTAACTCCGTTGGTTGTGTTGCTAGTGAACTCATTATAGCCACCAATGTACTTATTCCCAAGGTTGACAAAATTTCCGATCAGGGGTGCTGCATCTCCCCACACCCTAAAGCCATCACGACTATTATTTATGAATCGATTATTCTTGGCTGGGTCCGGATCTGAGGCCATACGAATAGTGGTTAAGTTTCCTTGGGCTAGATTCGAAAACCTGATTCCATCCTTAGTATTATTAGAAAATAGATTGTTACTAATCATCCCGTTGGCGCCATTGTATTCCAAGCCATAGGTTGTTTCAGTGATTGTGTTATTTGTGAAGGATACACTGGTATTAGGAACTCCCAGATAAGCAGCATATTCCTGGTATTGAAACACATTATTTGAGACTGTAGGTAAAGTTGCATGATAACTCCACAGGCCAAATCTGCCATGCTCAAACAGTGAGTTTGTCACTGAACCAGCGCCATAGTAATAGCGGATACCATAGTAAGCTTTTCGAACATTGACATGATCAAGATATGCCTCACCACCTGAATAGACATAAATACCATTCCAATATCTATCAGCTGGATTTTCGGCATTCGCACTAAATTCAACAGGATCACTCACGGTGCCTTCTGCGATAAGAGTACCATATACTTCAAGTCGTTTATACTGATTCACTTTAATAATAGAACCAGGGACAATGGTTAATGTCGCACCGGAATTAATGATCGTTGTATTTTGAATGACTGCTGATCCATCAATGGTTAGATCCTCTACAATAGCACCAGATAATTGATGCAAGTAATACGCCCCCATATCCATACGGGAGCCATCAGGATCCTGGTCATCTTCATCTGTCTCCCAATTTGTACCGTCTCCGTCAAAATCCTCTAATCCAGCATCAACAGCAGGGGAATTACTCGTTAAGTTATAATTTCCACTTACATAATTGATAAATAAAGGGTCAGTATTGGTAAGATTGGACCCCTGTAAAAGGGCAGTATTATTTAGATCGTAATCCTGGCTATTACCATAAAGGATACTGGCCATAATTTTTCCAGAACTCCCCCAATGAAAATCAGCTTGATCTGCGAAGATCCCATTTGTATTTCCCACAAGGGTTTCATTTAAGATACGGTGACTCTCTTCTGTACCGGAATGGCTTACACCATCTGTAATCCGGTATAGATTATAGCCATCACCACAATTTGCGATCACATTGTGATGGGCATACAAGGCATGCTGACCGTGAATGCGTACGCCATAATCCTCACAGTGTTCAATTCGATTTCGTTCCAAAACAACTCTGAGCAGGTCGTCCTCCCAATCTAGATGTGATCCAAGTTGCGGATAGGCAATAATGCCATTTAACACAATTTCTATCCCGGAAATAAAGCCATTGATTTGATTGTCTACTATACGGATTGATGAAAACTCCTGGTGAATGCCACCATCACTTGGCGGTGCGAATTGAATGGCAATGGCCTGATCGTTTCCCGGTATCTCAAATTGACAGTTTGATATCTCCCAAACATCGGCAAAATGGCTATTGTTTGTATTACAGTAAACCCCAGCTGTTTGTATGTTCCTGAATACGCTATTGCGAATGTAAACATGCCCACCCAGGAGATCATAAAAGGGATCGCCAGGGGCAAATCCATAGTTGGCATCTTCAACTGAAATATCATTGATTGAGATGAAGGTGACTCCATTCATGGGCTGAATGGCTGTCTCAACATTCTTGATGACTACATGCTCAAAAACATCATTGTTAGGAACTTGTGCTAACTGGAGGCCTTTCCAGATAACGCCGTCTTCTCCTTGAAAGATTACCCGTTGTTCTTCAGTTCCAGCCAATTTAGATACATCATAAACACGGATAGTTGAATTTGAAGGCATGTCGAATCGGGTTCCGGCAGGAATTGTGCTCAGATTTGTAGTAATATCAACAAGATCATTTGCCTGAAGCGGGCCATAGCTGAGGGTGATACTTCCAGCTCCACTTACATTGACAAGATATTTACGGTAACCGACTGGGTTTGATTGTGACGTCAGGTTAACATCATTACTTAGGGAAAATTGCAGGTTTTTGAACGTTCCATCTTCAAAAATGGTGGCGGTACTCTGCAAATAAACACTATTTCCACTGCTCCAAACGCTTGCTTCACCCACTACGGTTAAATGATTGTAAATCGCTGTAGGGTTGGCACCGGTATTGGTAAATACAACCGCCGTTTCGTGCTGGTCTGCGTGTTGAAACGAAACATGATTGCCACTCCAATGGCTGAACACCTCGTACTCACCACCACCTTGATCAATGACCATGGGCGCACGCAGACGATAGATGGGGAGATCATCATCGAAATATTCATTCTGATCCAGAAATACCTGATAGCTACCATCTCCAGTCATTTCTGAAAGTGGACGAAACTCATTGGGCTGGATCCAATCAACTGGGTCCACGCCGGGTTCATCTATATTCTCCACATACCAGGGGTCGTGAAAATCAACATTCCATTCCGACACAATTGAAACCGTATTGTAAAGCTCAAAATAGGCCTCCTGGTCTTGCATACTGTGATAAACAAGGATTTCATTTTTTAGTGAATAAGTAACAGCTTCATCATACAAATCATCCGGTTTCCAGCTGTAGTGTTGCTTTTCCGTATCCATAAACATCTGGTGATCCGGTGTAATGGTAGAATACTGATTATTCGCCAGCGGAACAAACGAGCCACTCACCAGACCTGTTTGCCCACCTACTACAGAAAATCTAGAATTTGAAACATCCTCTCCATTAATAATATTGGAGACCTTAACATCAACCGTACCATTTTCAAATATTTCCAATAATTGTGCTGCCGTTGAAGCAGTAACTTCAGGATGATAATGAGATCCATCTTGCAGAATAATTTCATCAAATGGAGATGAGGTGTAGGTGATATTATAGTTTTCATCATATTCTACACCCACCAAGTCCAGGGAAGAGCGTGTTGGGATAAACACGGGATCAAAGTGTATATCAAATTCGTATGATCCAAGATTAATTCCCATATCATAATTCGCATAATAGGAATGACTTAATTCATACAAAGCCCCTGGCTCAATATCAATCACCGATGGTAGAATAGAAATAGTAGTTTCAGTATCATTAATAAATGTCTCAGCATGTACGGTAAACAAGGATGAATCCTTCATGCTTAAATCATAGGATGCATCGAGAGATCCATTTGAAACACCAACGTTATAACAATTATGAGGATATCCGTCCCCGTTTAAGGCATTTATTTCGGAATAGAAACTGTTATATTCTATTCCATGATGATTTGGCTCAATCGTATCAAAAGCATTCTGAAACAGAAGTTGCTTGGCTGCCATGCTTCCAAATAGAGTTTGTAAATCAGCTACTTCGGGTCTATCCGAAGCACTAATAAGCGTTTGTAGTTGGTAGTTAAAATTAGCTCCCTGTTGTGGTGAATCATAAGAAACAAAGATGCCAACATGATGGTCAATGCCCTGTTCTTCAGCACGTGCAAGGGCGTATCTACTAATAACACCTCCCATGGAAAGCCCTGTGAGATTAATTGGATAATTAGGACAGAGTTCATTTACTTTTTGTAAAGAGCTCATTAATACATCCGCATTATCTCGCATATCTGCTCCACCGTCAGAGAAATTTAGCAAGAAAACAGCATACTCGTCAGGATTGAGGGTCGTGTTAACCAAATCATAAGACAAATTATAGTACATATTTGGAAAATTTGTATTTAGTGGATCAAATCCTTCTACCATCAAAACAGGTTTTTTATTTGAGGGGCCATTGTCGTGAAACTGAACAAAAAAATCACTGTTATCATTGTTATAGACAACAGGATCGGCATAAACCCTAATGTCAGCATGCCCCTCTTCTTCGATTGTTTGCCCATTAAGATTTGAATACTCCACCTCGATTCTTATTTCTCGATTAATCAATAGGCCATTAGGTGGATCAGGATAATCATAACTTACAGTGATAACATTTGCATACGTCCAGTCTTGTTCCCATATGCCATCATTATTCATATCAACGCGAAATTTATTGGCATTATACCATTGGTTTCCCACTTTAACATTATAAGAATGCTTATCCTTATCTATGATAATTGTATAGTTCTGTTGGAAATCAAATGGGTCTTCAACAAGGAACCCAAGGTTGTTCCATTCACTGATTTCCGAATTGACAATCTTTACATTATGGCTTCCGCTTATGGGCTCCCCACCTGAAACATCCAGATTAAATTGAAGATTCTGGCTAAAAACCCCCGTTACAAATACCATTAAGTAAATCATATTTTTCAACATGATTCCTCCTTTGATGCCGAAGATTGATTGATTAGATTTATTTGCCGATTCTTCGACATAATGTCGGCGAATAAACTCGGTGACAGACCCCGTGTAAATGTTTTGAAGGCAATACACGGGGTCACCTTTTTTTATGTGCTAATTACTTGGCACAGAAAAACCTCTTATAACAATTCCTGATGACGAAGAGTTACCAATCAATACATCTCGACCAACAGCACAAACCATGTTTGAGTTTACATCTATTCCTGCTAATTCCACGTCTCCGGGTAGGTTACAGTCATATAATGACACACCATTAAAGTGCCAGATATTTGAATTTTGTCCTGAGAAGAAGATGTTATTACTGGCACTGCCATCCATATTATTGATATAGTCACCCCAGGCAATTTCAGGGGCGGGATAGATCATGAAATCATCTGGGTTTTCTGTATTGATTTGGTATAGGCCATGCATGGTAATGGCCCACAGGTCTTTGTTTGAATCTGTCCAGATACCGTTAATGGTTCCTGATATTTTATGCTCATCAAATTCAAGACATTCCGGAAAAGGACGCGTGAACCAGTGACTCCAGGTGTTATCATTCAAAGATAGAATAGTTGTTCCATGAGTTGCTGACATACCACTTGCCCATAGACTTATAGTGTTGTCCTCCGAGCCAATTCCACAAACATCTCGCAAGTTCGTATCTGTTCCGCTTTCCATTTTTGTGAACTCACCCCCATCATAGTGGACAATACTCCCCTCGATCCCCACGAAATACATGTTGGATGTGGAGGAGCCCCAGGATGAGTTGATTATATGTGCATCTAACCCCATGTCTTGAAGGTGATATATGGTCCAATCAGTTCCATCCCAGTGAACAGGGAAACTCCCTATTGAAGTCCAGATATCGTTCTGACTAAAATAATAAATTGTTGAAACTGCCGAATTTCCACTCAATATTTTGATATACTCCCACTCATCCCCATCCCAATGAGCTGCATTAAAGGTTTCCCAACCGGTACCATTGTAACTGGAGTCAGGGTCAGGTATTCGGATCTTTCCCACCACCCAGATATCATTTTCATTTACAATATGTACATCGTTTAGCAGGCTACCGTAAGCCCCAAGTGTATCAATCGTCCAGGTAAAGTTGTGGCTCGTCGTGTCTCGTAAACATTGCTGGGCGTCTTCATCCCAATTGTACAGACTATCACATTCACAAGCATCTTCACTTTCTGTGAGATGAGCATTTTCGATACAGACACAGGTGTCAGCACTCAGGATCATGCCCTGTCCACAGAGGGTTTCTTCAGGGGGGTTGGGGCAAGCGCTTAGCAAAATTAAAAGTGAAAAATTAGAAATTAGAAATGCCCTGCTTAATTGCTGGTTAAATGGTCTGATCTCTATTTTGATTTTATTCATTATGATTTCCTTGCCTTAGCTCCACTTTTAACTTTTAACTAATCTTTCAACAGGCGTACCTCTTATAACAATTCCTGATGACGAAGAGTTACCAATCAATACATCTCGACCAACAGCACAAACCATGTTTGAGTTTACATCTATTCCTGCTAATTCCACGTCTCCGGGTAGGTTACAGTCATATAATGACACACCATTAAAGTGCCAGATATTTGAATTTTGTCCTGAGAAGAAGATGTTATTACTGGCACTGCCATCCATATTATTGATATAGTCACCCCAGGCAATTTCAGGGGCGGGATAGATCATGAAATCATCTGGGTTTTCTGTATTGATTTGGTATAGGCCATGCATGGTAATGGCCCACAGGTCTTTGTTTGAATCTGTCCAGATACCGTTAATGGTTCCTGATATTTTATGCTCATCAAATTCAAGACATTCCGGAAAAGGACGCGTGAACCAGTGACTCCAGGTGTTATCATTCAAAGATAGAATAGTTGTTCCATGAGTTGCTGACATACCACTTGCCCATAGACTTATAGTGTTGTCCTCCGAGCCAATTCCACAAACATCTCGCAAGTTCGTATCTGTTCCGCTTTCCATTTTTGTGAACTCACTCCCGTCATAGTGGACAATACCTCCACCTGTTCCCACGAAGTACATGTTATTTGTGGAAGTACCCCACATAGCTTGGATAATGGAGCCACCTGGATAATTGTCATTTACCGGTGTGTACATATAATACTCATTCCCATCCCAGTGAACTGGTAGAGTACTTATGCTGAACCAAATATCATTTTCAGAAAAATAGTGTATTATACTCAGTGCTTGTGGATATCCTTGTGGTTCGATTAATATCATCTCCCACTCACTCCCATCCCAATGTGCGGCATTAAAGGTTTCCCAGCCAGTTCCGTTGAAGGTGGAGTCAGGGTCAGGTATTCGGATCTTTCCCACCACCCAGATATCATTTTCATTTACAATATGTACGTCGTTTAAAAGGCTTCCGTATGCCCCAAGGGTATCAATTGTCCAGGTAAAGTTGTGGCTCGTCGTGTCCCGTAAGCATTGCTGGGTGTTTTCATCCCAACTATACAGACTATCACACTCGCAGGAGTCTCCACTTTCTGTGAGATGGGCATTTTCGGTACAGACACAGGTGTCAGCGTTCAGGATCATCCCTTGGCCGCAGAGGGTTTCTTCAGGGGGGTTGGGACAGGCCACTATAATTAATAAGGAAAAAGGAAGGAGAAAGAAATACCAGTGTTTTGGGGTGGTTCGTTTCATTTTTTTTGTCCTTGTAATAAGCAACTGTATATTGCAGAAAGCTTTCAGCTTGTGACTTTTCATTATTTGTATCCAGTTGTGTGAATTGGTTTACTGTAGTTTAAATCTTTATTCATCTTATGCAACCAACTTTTTCTTACTGACCCCATGTAAACGTTTGCAAAGCAATACACGGGGTCACCTATTTTCATGTGCTAATTATCTTGCACAGAAAAACCTCATTCACCCCAATATCTTCTTGAGCCTGTATAAACAAAGCAGGGGGATAGACATTTGAGAATATTCGGTTTGTGTTTCAGTTTATTTCTCCCTTTAGATCAATAGGCTATATGTTGTCCTTGACGTTGTCAATGCATATTATCCATTGTTGCATGAATGAAAGAGCTATCACGTATCAACTACCAAACATCAGAAGGGTCTTACTTTATGAAACTGTTGCCGTGATCATTGAAGAGGGAGTTGCAAGTGTAACAATGAGGGGATTGCGGGGAAAGATTCTCGTGCAGAGGCTTATGTGGCTTGGAGGGCTGTCCACGGTCTTGCATCCTTACTCATCGAAGAACAAATTATGGCTCAAGTTGACATTGAAACACTCATGCGAAAAACCTCGCGTACGGTGTTAGCTGGAATGCTGATGCAAGACAACTAGATTTATGAGATATTATCCTCTGACGATGGGTTTCAGTCATAATGGCAGAGAAATTTTCGAACTCCCACTGCTAACTGAAAATCTATTCTGCTTAAATTTACACAAGATTATCATTTGTGAGAGATTTTGAAAATAGTTTGATCAAAAAGTTTTTTTTATTCGTATCCACACCTTTAACACACATATTTAACCTTGACTATAAATTTGAATACTAAAACAGGTTGACAAGAGTGAAAAACATGACAACAAATAAGAAATTAGCCATCATTGGTACAGGAAATATTGGAGCGTCCATCGCTGACGGATTACTCGACTCAGGAACTATCCTCGTTAAGGATTTGATTCTAACCCGGCGCAGACTCCATCGACTTGAAAAATATAAGGCCATGGGTATTCAAACGACTGCAGACAACCTTGAAGCTATTCAAGCAGCCAACACCATAATTATTTCAGTTGAACCCCAACAGATTGATGAACTGCTTGCTGAAATTGGTCCCGCCCTCGATCAAAAACGACACACCCTTATTTCAGTCGTAACGGGTGTCAGTATCGAGCAAATATTAAAGGGTGTGAACAAAGAAATTTCAGTGGTCAGAGCCATGCCAAATACGGCCATCTCTTTGCGTGAGTCCATCACTTGTTTGGCTTGTTCTGGAGAAGACAAAACGGCTTTGGAGCTTGGAAAATCAATTTTTGATACGGTTGGAGAAACAGTCATTATCGAAGAAGAACTTATGGGCTCAGCGACTGCTTTGGGAGCTTGTGGTATTGCCTTTTTCCTTCGTGCAATCAGGGCAGCCTCACAAGGTGGAATTGAAATTGGTTTTAATTCAGAAAAAGCACTATTGATTGCCGCCCAGGTCGCTAAAGGTGCGGCCAGTTTGATTCTGGAGCGAAATCAACATCCTGAGTCAGAGATCGATAAAGTCACCACCCCTAGAGGTGTCACTATCGCGGGCTTAAATCAAATGGAACATGAGGGCTTTAGCTCTGCCATGATCAAGGGTATTGTGACATCAGCTGAAAAAGCGCAGGGCTTGTATAAAACGGAAAATTAATCAAGGGTGTCAAACAGGTATTCTCTGAAATCTTTATAATTGTTGGGCATGACCGTCGCCTGTTTTTTGCGATCTAAATATTGGGCCAATTGAGGTGGAATGGTAACCGACTTGCCAATGACAGGTTCTATACTTTCAGGGAATTTGGCGGGATGAGCCGTTGAGATTACAACTCCCGTCCCCTTATATTGATTCACCTCACCATACTTTTGTAAGCCTAAAAAACCCACTGCTGTGTGGGGATCAATAATATAATTATGCTTTCTATAGATAGCCCCAAGCATATCTAACGTCTCGGCATCACTAAAACTCCAACTGCTAATCGCTTCTCTAATCTTTAAAACATCATCATCAAACAGATAGCGGATTCGAGCGAGATTACTCGGGTTGCCCACATCCATTGCATTAGAAATTGTATGGTCCGATGGTCGTGGATTAAAAGCTCCCTCGGAAAGATATTTTGGAAAAACATCGTTACTATTGGTCGCTGCTATAAAGTGGGTGATTGGCAGGCCCATTCTTTGAGCAAGTAACCCTGCGGTTAGATTCCCAAAGTTCCCACTCGGCACTGAAAAGGTGATCGAGTCAGAGTGATCCATCAATTGCCCAACAGTATAAGCATAGTAGAAGGATTGGGGAATCAGACGGGCGATGTTTATTGAATTCGCAGAAGATAGTTGGTGAGCTTTCCTTAATTCATCATCTGCAAAGGCCGTTTTCACCAGGAGCTGACAGTCATCAAAATTACCGGCCACTTCCAACGCATGAATATTTTGTCCTTGAGTCGTGAGCTGTTTCTCTTGTGAAGGGCTTACTTTTCCACTTGGATATAAAATAATCACCCTGATTCCGGGAACACCTAAGAACCCGTTGGCCACGGCACTCCCGGTGTCTCCAGAGGTTGCTACAAGGATTGTCAATTCCCGATCATCACCTCTTACCAGATAGGCCATAAGCTGGGCCATAAATCGAGCACCAAAATCTTTAAAAGCCATGGTCGGGCCGTGAAACGTTTCCAATACTGAGGTTTGAGCATCTATTTCAACCAGCTTAAGCGCAATGTCCATAGATTGATCAATAATTCTTTGGAGCTCATGCTTAGGAATATCCTCAGACAGAAAGGCTGAGGCCATCCGTTGCGATATCTCTTGAAAGGACTGCGAATTAAGACTCTTGATCATACCCGATTCAAGTGTGGGTACTTGCTCTGGCAAGAACAAGCCACCATCAGTTGGCATTCCAGATATTACAGCCTCTTTTAGGGAGACAGGAGAACTCTTAAGGTTTGTGCTGATGTATTTCATTTTAGGTGATAATTTCCCATAAGCTTTGGTATAAGACCTGTGATTCAGTCCCCTCCTGGGAAGGGACTATACTCCCTGGAAAAGAATATGATTATTCCACGACATGGGCACCCAGCTTACTGATACCCGATAGATAGCCATCACTTTCCAAATTTACTTTTTGAAAAGCTGATTGCATGGCTACACGTGCACTTCTAGCAATTTCTTCTGTTGCACATAAAGCGAACATGGATGGACCAGATCCAGAAATACCACATCCCAGTGCGCCCTTTTCCAAAGCAGCGGCTTTTACCTCGGCATAACCAGGAATCAGTTTGCTGCGATGAGGCTCAGCCAATTCATCTACCAGTGATCGACTAATGAGAGCAAGATCGCCGGTGAACATTCCTGTAATAAATCCAGAGATATGTCCCATCTGCCGAGTTGCTGATTTCATGGATATCTGTTGGGGTAAAATCTCACGAGCATCTCTAGTCCTAATCTGCATATGAGGGTGGACCAATGCGCAGGCAAAGGTCTTCGGCATATCTATGGTAATAATATCCAGAGGGTCCACTGACCGAACCAAACTGAATCCTCCCATCAATGAAGGAGCCGCATTATCCGCATGGGGAACCCCAGTCGCAACGCGCTCACTTTCAAGGACAAAGGGAAGCAAATCAATATTTGAGCCTGGTAATTCTAACAATTCTTTGACTGCCACCACTGCAGCAACTGCACTTGAGGCACTGGAACCCATCCCCCCTACAATCGGAACGCCCTTATCTATAACGAGATCAAGACCTACCTGTAACTGGTGGGCATCCAACAAAGCCTGAACTGCCACCCCAGCTGTATTTAAAGTTGGGTCGGTCGGTAATTTGTCGTAGGGATGCTTTAACGGGGCAATTCGGATTCCTCCACGATTTGAAACTGAGCAGGTAACGATATCTCCAGGTTTTTCCAGTGCAAATCCCAATACATCAAAACCACTGATGGCATTGGCTACCGTCGCTGGAGCAAAAGCACGGACAGATTGTTTCACTTGATGAATCCTTTTTCAACCAATAGTTCGGCTGACAATATTGCTCCTCCGGCTGCTCCCCGGATGGTATTGTGTGAAAGGGTAACAAACTTATAATCAAAGACTGTGTCCTCTCTTAAACGACCAACTGTAACGGCCATGCCCTTGTCATTCATGACATCTAGCTTGGGTTGGGGTCTGTTGTCTGCATCTTGATAAATAATAGGCTGGACCGGTGCTGATGGTAGATCCAACTCCTGGGGCAAGGATCTGAAATTATTCCAGATATCGAGGATCTCCTGATGGCTGGGAATTTTGTCTGCAAATTTAAGATTCAGGACAGCTGTGTGGCCATCCACGACAGGAACTCGGGTACAGGTCGCACTAATTTTAAGATGGGTGTCATTTTGAATGCCTAACGGACTTACAACACCGAGTACCTTTAAAGGTTCATTCTCTGTTTTCGCTTCCTCGCCACCGATATAGGGAGAAACATTCATCTTCATCTCTGGAGAGTTGATGGTCTGATATCCACCCCCTGAGAGTGCTTGTAGGGTGGTGACAATTAGCTGATCTACGGGATAACCAGCAAGTTCAAGTGCATAAATGGGCGTGAGATAAGATTGAATTGAGCAATTTGGCTTTGACATAACAAAGCCACCCTGTGAAAAGCCACGCGTGTCCTGCTGAATTTTGATCATTTCAGTATGCTCATGATTAATCTCAGGAATAAAAATTGGCACATCATCAGTCCATCGATTAGCAGAGCTGTTACTAATAAAAGGATACCCCTCTTTGGCGTACTGAAATTCCAGAGCACGTGTTTCACTTTTTTCTGGTAAGTCCATCCCGGAAAATACGCACTTTACAGCCTGGGGAATCAGCTCCATATCACGCACGTCACGAATGATCAGTCCCGCGATTTTTTCAGGAACGGGACCCTCCGCATACCATCTACCCTGCACCGCTTCGCGATATGATTTTCCTGCAGAACTTGGTGATGCTGCGATATCGACTATTTCGAACCAGGAGTGGTTTGCCAATAAATTAACATAATTTTGACCAACCATACCTGTGGCGCCCAGGATACTGACAGGAATTTTATCTTTTCTTACGTTCATTTTTAAATCTTTCATATCAGGTTTAAAAGGATCTCCAAGTTTACAAATTGCACATCAAAGCACGGGTACGTTGTATCGGCCACAACACCATGGATGTTAGTCTTTGCGAGACCCGTAAGGACGTAGCAATCTCCAACGCTTCACCCCTGATTCTGGAGATCGCTGTCCCGAGGATGCTCTCGGAACAAAGACGCACATATGCATTTGAACCTTCACTTGAATTTAGATACTTCCAAAAAACGTGGTGTGCAATTTCTGCATGACTTTTACCTCATCCTCTTTTGCAACAACGATTGAAATATTTCGTTCAGACGATCCCTGTGCAATTGCCACAACATTAACTTCCATTTCCCCCAATGCATTGAAAACTTTTCCTGCAATGCCTGGTGTGTGACGCATATTTTCACCAACGACGGCGACAATACAGAGTTCATCCTCAATCATAATACTGGCGATATGCTTGGCTTGAAGCTCAAACTTAAATTCATCTTCAAGCGCTGACTTTGCAATTGGAGCTGCTGTTGGTTCCACGGCAAAACAAAGGGACTGTTCGCTGGAAGCCAGAGAAATTAGCATTACTCCCACATTACTATTGGCCATTGCTTGAAATATTCTACCGGTTAGCCCTGTTTTGCCAATCATCCCACTGCCCTGAATGCGAATGAGTGATATGGCATCCAAACTGGATATTCCCGTAATCCGATAACTTTCATCCTGAGCATCTTGATTAATCAGCGTACCTGGAAAAGTGGGCTTAAATGAGTTTTTAATCCAAATAGGAATACCCAATTCCATGGCTGGTCGAATGGTGGGCGGGAAAATGACTTTCGCCCCAAAATGCGACATCTCCATAGCATCTTTGTAAGTCATAGCGGGAATTGATTGGGCAGCTGGAACTTGACTTGGATTAGCGGTCATAATCCCATCTACATCGGTCCAGATTTCAATTTCATCAACTTTTAGAGTAGCGCCAAAGATAGCAGCTGTATAATCGGAGCCACTGCGTCCCAGAAGCGTTGTTTCACCCTGTGTATTGGCAGCAACAAATCCTGTGATAATCGCTGTACCTTTAATTGAACCAAACTGTTTTTGAATATTCTGACTGGTTAAATTGAAGTCTACGACTCCAGCAGCATAATTGTCATCAGTGACAATAGAAAGTCTCGCATCAACAAAACAGGCTTCAACACTGCGCTCCCTGAGTCCTTCACTGATGATCCTTGCCGAAAGTCGCTCGCCGTAACTCAGAATTTGACTGTTGGTCTTTGGTGCAACATGGCGGACAAGATATACGCCACGTAAAATTTCACTCAAGCGAGAAGTATACTTTTGTATTTTTTCTCTAAGATCAGCCTGGCGCTTGTCATGGGTTAATGCTGCAATCATATCCTCATGTTTTTCGACAAAAGCATCAAACATAAGGGTGTATTGATCATCCGCGGCCCCAGCCAGATCAATCATCTGAATCAACTGATTGGTAACTCCTCCAAATGCTGAAACAACGACTGCGGGTGGATTCACCGCGCCTTCAGCAATGACCAAATCAAGAACAGCGTGAACCCTTTCAGGGGTTGCGATGGAACTCCCACCAAATTTTAAAATTTTCATAATATTACCTAACTTTTGGCTAGCATGAGCCTAGATCAGACTGTGAGTAGACATGTAAACCACTCTTCGTCATCCCGAGCAGAGGATGTTTTTATTTCGCATCAATTATTGTCCATCAAACAGAAGTAAGCCACTTGCTATACTGTGATAATTTACCATGTACCAAATCAAAATACATGGCCTGTAATTTTTGAGTGAGTGGTCCCCGACCGCCATTTCCGACCTGTCTACCATCCACCTCTCTAATGGGCGTCACTTCGCTAGCTGTTCCGGTAAAAAAAGCTTCATCAGCACTAAAAAGTTGCCCCAGAGAAAGGCGACTAACTTTAACTCTGATATCATTATCACGAGCCAGTCCAATAATCGTATCTCGGGTAATCCCCATGAGAATTGAAGAATCTTCTTCGTTAGTATATATCGTTCCATTCTTCACCAGAAAAATATTTTGCCCGGCACCCTCAGCAATGGTTCCCTCTTGATTAAGCAACAATGCTTCTGCAAAACCTTTTTCATGAGCGTCCTGAACAGCAAGCATGGAGTTCAGATATTGGCCATTTGCCTTCGCTATAGTTGGGAGTGAGCTGGAATGAAATTTTCGCCAGGGAGAAACAGTGATTCTAACACCTTTTTCCAGTGCTTCCTGTCCCAAATAGGCTCCCCAATCAAAGGCACCGATTGAAAAAACAATGGGGCAATTCCTGGGATGAACACCCAGAGTATCATACCCATAAAAAGCAACGGGTCTGATATAACCGTTCTCTATGCTATTTTCCCGCACAATATCGATACATCCGTTCGCAATCTCGGCCGGGGTAAAGGGAATATCCATTCTGTAAATTTTTGCAGAGGTGAACATCCGTTCGATGTGCTCATACAGTTTAAACAGAGCTGGACCATCTTCAGTTTGATAGCATTTAATTCCCTCGAAAGTACCACTTCCGTAATGAATTCCATGGGACATTACGTGGGTCGTAGCCTGATCCCAGGGTACAATTTCTCCGTTAAACCAAATTTTTTCACAATGACTTGGCATATTCCTAATTCCTATTGCTTGATGTTTTTATTCTTAATTTCTGATTTTAATAATTTGTAGTTCAAACTATCGACAAGTGCCTGCCAACTCGCTTCAATAATATTCTGAGACACGCCAACTGTGGACCAGCGACTCAGTCCATCTGTGCTTTCGATTAGTACACGCACGGCTGCAGTTGTTCCTTTTTTACCATTTAGGACCCGCACCTTATAATCTGAGAGATGAACAGTGGAGAGCTGGGGATAAAACCGAACAAGGGCCTTTTGGAGGGCTTTATTCAATGCATTCACTGGACCAACACCATCTGCAGCAGTATGTTCAATTTCACCATTGACTCTAACTTTCAGCATGGCATCAGCCAGGTTATGGGCATCCCGTTCATAACTTACGATTACCCTGGAATCAACCACTTCAAAAAATGGCGAGAAATTCCCCATCTGTTCTTGTAAGATCAACTCAAATGAAGCTTCTGCAGCTTCAAATTGATAGCCCCCATGCTCCATCTCTTTGATTCGGTCAACAATTTTTCCGGGTAAAGTTCCTTGATCACCGAGCAGGTCCAGACCTAATTCAGAAGCCTTATACCTGATATTACTACGACCCGATAAATCTGAAACCAATACGCGCTGCTTCCCACCTACAATTTTCGGATCGATGTGTTCATACATCCGACTATCGGTCATTACGGCGCTTACATGAATACCACCTTTATGGGCAAATGCTGAGCGTCCCACAAAAGGTGCTCTATCATCTGGATGGAGGTTCATGATTTCGAAGACATAATTGGCCAGTGGAGTAAGTTGACGAAGATCAACTTTCTGCTTTAGTTCTAGATCAAGCTTTAGAAGTAGGTTCGGAATAACTGTACTCAAATTTGCGTTGCCACAACGCTCACCCACTCCGTTCATGGTTCCTTGAACATGAATGGCTCCATTTTGAACCGCTACTATTGAATTCGCTGCGGCCATCCCAGCATCATTGTGAGCATGAATTCCGATGGGAAGATCGAATTTCTCGAAGACTTGTTTGGTCGCTTCAGCAACAATATCAGGCATGGTTCCACCATTGGTATCGCAGAGGACTAAGGTGTCTGCTCCTCCAGCCTGGGCTGCTTCGAGCATGCGCATGGCAAACTCGGGAGAATCACTATATCCATCGAAGAAATGCTCAGCATCAAAAACAACTCGACGACCCTGCTGCACCAGGTAAGCAACAGACCTTTCAATAAGATCAGCGTTTTCCTCTGGACTAATTTTGAGACCCTTTTCAGCATGAAGGCGCCAAGTCTTACCAAAAATAGAGACCACTTCAGTATCTGCCTGCAATAATGCATTCAGATTTGGGTCTGATTCAACTTTACTCAGCTTACGCGCCGTAGAGCCAAAGGCACAGATTTTAGCTTGTTTTAGATTTAGGTGTTTTGAGCGCTCAAAGAATTCCTGATCACGGGGATTACTGCCCGGCCATCCACCTTCAATAATACTGACACCAAATTCATCCAAACGTTGAGCTATATGTAATTTATCATCCACGGATAAATTGATACCTTCACCTTGAGTACCATCCCGAAGTGTTGAATCAAATATTTCTATCTGTCGTTTTGACATCTAAATCACCTCTTTGAACAACCAGGGTTTTGCTTGACGATGTTGCTTTTCAAAAGTTGCTATTTCTGCTTTATAGGATAGGGTCTTTCCTATTTCATCTAATCCATTGATCAAACAATATTTACGATAGTCGTCCAGTGCAAAAGGAATGGAGATACCTGAATCTTTTGTGATCAATTGAGACGCCAGGTCAACCTTTAGACTGAAACCTGGTTCTGCTTCAACGGCACGAAACAAATCTGCAATCTGATCTGATTTCAGTACGATTGGTAAAATCCCATTTTTGAAACAATTTGAGTAAAATATATCTGCAAAACTTTCAGCAAGAATAACTTGAAAACCGTAGTCTAGAATAGCCCAGGGTGCGTGCTCCCGACTAGAGCCACATCCAAAATTTGCCTTTGTTAATAAAATAGAGGCACCTTTGTAACGGTTATCATTCAATACAAAATCTGTATTTAGGGGTCTACCACTACAGTCCTGTCCTGGTTCTCCATGGTCTAAATAGCGCCATTCATCAAATAGATAGGGGCCAAATCCAGTTCTGTGAATTGACTTAAGAAATTGCTTGGGGATAATTGCATCCGTATCCACGTTTGCTCTGTCCAATGGGGCAACCAGGCCCTTAACTGTTTTAAATGCCTTCATATCAATTTCCGTATTCGCTTGAGATGTTCGTGATGTGACCATTGATGGCTGCCGCCGCAGCCATAGCAGGACTCAACAAATGGGTTCTTCCTCCAGGGCCTTGACGACCTTCAAAATTTCTATTTGACGTAGAAGCACAACGTTCCCCTGGTTCTAGACGATCATCGTTCATGGCCAAACACATGGAACATCCTGGCTCCCGCCATTCAAAACCAGCTGAGAGAAATATTTTATCCAGGCCTTCTGATTCAGCCTGTGCTTTTATGGGACCAGAACCTGGCACAACCAGAGCCAACTTTATGTTTTTTGCGATGGTTCGACCTTGGATTATACCTGCCGCTTCACGCAAATCCTCAATCCGAGAATTAGTACAAGATCCAATAAATACCTTATCAAAAGTAATCTCTGTTACAGGCATACCTGGTTTCAGCCCCATATATTTTAGAGCACTCCTCACTTGATCTGCCTTGGGGTGTCCTTCTGGATCTGGCACCGTTCCATCAACCGACACAACCATTTCTGGTGAGGTTCCCCAGGTGACCATCGGCTGAATATTTGATGCTTGTATAACGAGTGTTTTATCAAACGTGGCATCTGTATCTGAGTGTAAGGTTTGCCAATAATCAACAGCCTGTTTCCACTCGTCGCCCTTGGGGGCAAAATTACGACCATTCACATAATTGATGGTGGTTTCATCCACGGCGATCATCCCAGCCCGTGCTCCTGCCTCAATGGTCATATTGCAGACTGTCATCCGGCCTTCCATGCTCATATTTTGGATGGTTTCACCACCAAACTCAATGGCATAACCTGTTCCACCGGCTGTGCCTAGCTCACCAATGATAGCTAAGATCATATCTTTTGGAGTAACTCCTGGCTTGAGCTGACCATCCACTCGAATCAACATATTTTTTGATTTTTCCTGAACCAAACTCTGAGTTGCCAGCACATGCTCAACTTCAGAAGTTCCAATTCCAAATGCGAGCGCCCCTAGAGCACCATGTGTGGATGTATGTGAATCGCCACAGACAATGGTCATTCCAGGTAAAGTGATTCCCTGCTCTGGTCCAATGACATGGACAATACCCTGTCTTGAATCAGACATATCAAAATTTGTGATTCCAAGATCCCTGGTATTATTGGCTAGGGTGTCAATCTGAAGTTTAGAAATGGGGTCTTTAATTCCCTGTTCACGGTCTTTGGTGGGAATATTGTGATCTGGCACGGCGACATTTGCACCCGTTCGCCAGGGCTGTCGCTGATTCAACCGCAAACCCTCAAAAGCCTGGGGAGAAGTGACTTCGTGGATCAAATGTCGATCGATGTAGAGCAGGCTTGTGCCATCTTCGTTGCGACGAACTTCATGATCATCCCACAGTTTATCATAAAGAGTTTTTGTGTTCATTAGTTTGTTTCTCCAGTGGCCAGCTGTTTTGCCTGGTGCTGATTTAAGGCTTCCAAGTATGCTTTTGCGCTGGCTTCAATGGTATCCGTTGACGTCCCACGACCCGTGTAAGTCACACCTTCATGGCGCAAACGCAGAGTCACTTCACCCAATGCACTTTTGCCTCCGGTGATAGACCTTACTTGATAATGCTCCAGGTTGAATTGTTTTCGAATACCCAATGCTCGCGCAATAGCACGAAAACAGGCTGCAACAGGTCCATCTCCAATTGCAGAATCTTCATAAGTTTGATCAGGAGTATCTATTCGAACAATGGCAACAGGGACTGTCGTGGTCCCTAAGTTTACATGGAGATAACTCAAGCGATAATAGCCTTCTTCCTGTTCAAAAACGTCACCCATGATGACTCTTAAATCTTCATCATAGACTTCTTTCTTTTTATCAGCTAATTCTACAAACTGCGCATAAACATCATCCAGTTGTTCTTTCTCGATCTGATAACCCAAAGCGTTTAGTCTGGCTTTTAGGCCATGACGACCTGAGTGGCGACCCAATACGATTTTACTCTCTGTAATGCCCACTGAACCGGGTGTCATAATCTCATAGGTGCCCCGATTCTTCAAGACCCCATCCTGGTGAATTCCAGACTCGTGAGCGAAAGCATTCTCCCCCACGATAGCTTTATTCGGTTGGACCAGGATACCTGTATATCCTGATACCATTCTACTGGTATTCATAATTTCTTCTGTTTTGATATCCGTATGACAATCCCAAAGGTCAGCGCGTACTTTTAGCGCCATGACAATTTCTTCCAGAGAAGCATTCCCTGCACGTTCGCCCAAGCCATTCACAGTACACTCTACCTGTCTGGCCCCATTAGAGATTGCAGAAAGAGAATTGGCTACAGCCAAACCCAGGTCATTGTGACAATGTACACTGATCACTGCTTGCTCAATATTGGCGACCTTCGCTTTTAGATCGGCAATCTTTTGTCCAAATTCGGCGGGAAGCGTATAGCCCGTGGTATCAGGAATATTGACGGTGGTAGCGCCAGCAGCTATGACTGCTTCAATTATCTCGGACAAATAATTCATATCCGTGCGACCGGCGTCTTCAGGAGAGAACTCCACATCATCTGTAAATGTTTTGGCAAAGGCAACCGCGTCACAGGCCATTTTGATGACAGTCTTTTGTTTTTCTCTTAAATTTTTTCCATAGCGAGCATTCCCAAACTTTTGGGAGATATGAATATCAGAGGTGCCCATAAAGGTATGTATGCGATATCGCTCTGTATGCTCCAGAGCTTTCCGAACTGAATCAATATCCGGTTCAAGCGCTCGGGCTAAACCAGTAACGATTGCCGAAACTTCTCCACCAATCCTTTGAACTGCGTCAAATTGAGTGGGTGATGAAATGGGGAATCCAGCTTCGATGACATCCACACCAAGCTTATCCAACTGTCGGGCAATTTCTACTTTTTCAAAGAGGGTTAGGGAGGCCCCTGGTGATTGTTCACCATCTCTTAAAGTGGTGTCAAAAATTATTATTTTTTCGTTCATTTATCCATCCGATCAACTTTAGAATTCATTTATGTCTTTCTGGGCGAGTGCAAGGACGTGAAAAATCTCAGATTTATGTCGAGGGGGAGATCCTTCGCTCCACTCAGGATGACGCGAGCGAACACTAAACTCTTTCCTTATTCAGTTTTTTGATAACTAAATCACGCATTTCGGTTGTATTCACCAACTGATCACCTTCTTGAAACAATTCCTGTGTGCGAAATCCATCTTCCAATACTTGGGCTACGGCATTTCTCAGAGCTTCTCCTGCTTCAGGTAAATCCAGGGTATAGCTTAACATCATGGAAACCGACATGATCATGGCCAGAGGGTTGGCTTTATTTTGTCCTGCGATGTCTGGAGCAGAACCATGAACAGGTTCATAAAGGGCATATTTCTCACCCAAACTGGCAGAGGGTAACATTCCCAGACTTCCTGTAACCATGGCTGCAATGTCGCTGAGAATATCCCCAAAAAGGTTTCCGGTTACGATGACATCAAATTGTTTGGGAGAACGAACCAATTGCATGGCTGCATTATCTACATACATGTGATCCAGCTCTACATCAGGGTAATCCTTATGAATTTCTATCACAATGTCCCGCCAGAACTGTGAAACATCCAACACGTTTGCCTTATCAACAGAAGTCACCCGGCCACACCGTTTCCGAGCCAAATCAAAAGCTACTCGGGCAATCCGTTCCACTTCTTCACGCTCATAAACCATGGTATTCCAGCCCTTGGACTGATCAGCTCCTTTAGGTGATCCAAAATAAATGCCACCGGTTAATTCACGAACGACCATGATATCCACGCCAGATACGATCTCCTCGCGTAGGGAAGAAGCACTGGTGAGGGCAGGAAAGACCATGGCTGGTCTTAAATTGGAATAAAGCCCTAAACCGCTTCTTAAACCCAACAGTGCCTGTTCAGGTTTTTGACTTTGTGGTAAGGATTCCCAATTTGGACCGCCGACCGCACCGAGGAGGACGGCATTTGATCGGCGGCACATGTCCAATGTTTTTTCAGAAAGTGGTGCGCCAGTTGCATCAATTGCACATCCACCAATCAGAGCTTGCTCAAATTTGAATTCCACTGATTCCATCTCTCCAATGGTCTTCAAGACAGCCTGAGCGGCATCCATAACCTCTGGGCCAATGCCATCTCCCGGTAAGACAGCAATTGTAAAAGACTTCATTCTGCTTACCCCTGATTCCCAATAAAGCTCATCATGCCTCGAAGTTTTTTACCGACCACTTCAATGGGATGCTCACGATTTTCCTGACGGAGTTGCTCAAACTTATGTTGACCTCCAGCAGATTCTGCGAGCCATTCCTTAGCAAAAGTTCCATCCTGGACTTCCCCAAGAATAGCCTTCATTCGCTTTTTCGTATCAGCATCAATGACACGTGGACCACGGGTCATGCCACCATATTCAGCGGTTTCGCTGACTGAGTAATTCATTCGGGAAAGGCCACCTTCATAAAACAGATCAACGATAAGTTTCAATTCATGCATACACTCGAAATAGGCCAGGTCCGCGGGATAACCCGCTTCGGTCAGTGTTTCAAATCCACATTTTACCAAATCAGCAACACCACCACACAGCACAGCTTGTTCACCAAAAAGATCGGTTTCAGTCTCATCTTTAAAGTTGGTTTCCAAAGCACCAGCACGGGTACAGCCAATTCCCTTGGCCCAGGCAAGAGCAGTCGCTTTGGCCTGACCATCGGCATCTTGCTCCACAGCGATCAGGCAAGGTACACCGGCCCCTTCTTGATAAGTCCTACGCACCAAGTGCCCTGGACTCTTGGGGGCAATCATCACCACATTGATATGGGCTGGTGGCACAATCTGCTTATAATGAATATTGAATCCGTGGCCAAAAGCCATCGTGCTCACGCCAGATAAATGGGGAGCAATCTCTGCATCATAAATAGCTTTCATGGTTTGATCTGGGAGCAAAAGCATCACCACATCAGCCGATGCAGTTGCTTCAGCAATGGTCTTAACTTCCAGTCCAGCCTCTTCTGCTTTTTTCCAGGAGGCGCTCTCTTTTCTCAGACCAACACAAACATCTATGCCTGACTCTTTCAAGTTGAGTGAGTGGGCATGTCCTTGACTTCCATAACCCAGAACTGCACATTTTTTTCCTTTGAGCAAAGCCAGATCGGCATCTTTATCGTAATAAGCGTTTACCATGATTTAATTATTCCTTTTAAAATTTAATGATTCTGAAAAATAAGTCCTCGCCAAACATTCTAAAGTTATCCTTGTCTGGATTATCTGGTGATGAATGTGGTTCAAGCACAATTGTATAATTCTGCTGAGAGTATCTATTCCCTGTTCTTCATCCTTCGAGAGCCTCAGGAAGACACCCCTTTGATTTTCTCCCTTTAATTGATCCAATCCGTCAAACTTGTGACGGGTACATATTTCATGTACTCCACCGATAGCATGCATCAGGAAGACTTTATTGGAGTATTCGGTGGTTAAGTAATTCATCACAATCAGATTTATTGTAAGGCACTTTGGATTTGGGATGTAGTCCAGGCTTGATCAGTGGTCATCATATCAAGTTTGGCTTTCAATTCTTCGTGGCTTCCTCGTCGCATGGCCATTTTCCCACTGCGCATGAGTTCCACAATCTCAAAACTTTTCAGGCGTTTTATGAAAGAACTAATTTCCATATCGTAGCCAGTGGCCTCAATGATGACTGCTCCTTCTTCAGAATCGATGATCTTAGCGCCATATTCACGCGTAAGCAAATCCAGGGCAACGCGATCTCCGTTGGAAACCGAAACTTTGGCAAGCAAATATTCCCGAATCACAGCAGGGACATCGGTAACATCTTCTACCGTATAGGCATTGACCAGCTTCTGAATATTTCGGGCCATATTAACGCGGCGATGACTATCTGATTCATCAGTTACGATGGTCATTCGACTTAAGCCAACACGCTCTGTGGCTCCAACGACCAAACTTTTGATGTTAAAATTGCGTCGCCTGAGTAGTGAAACGATTCGGTTCAATACACCTGGCTCATCTTCAACAAAGGCAACAATTGTATGTTCTGATTTTTGCATGTTTCGCTCCTATACATCCATATCTGTAAATTGTTCTTCGGTCAGGGGGCGCTGATACATATCATTAAGATCTGCACCGGCAGCAACCATGGGATAGACCATCTCCATTGGTTCAACCACAAATTCTATTAAGGTCGGTCCAACATGCGCCTGAGCTTCAAGCACAGTTGAGATCACGTCCTTACGTTCTGTCACACGGTATCCTTTAAGTCCATAGGCTTCGGTAATTTTCAGGAAATCAGGACTGGATATAGGGGTTTGACTAAACCGGCTTTCGTAAAACATTTCCTGCCATTGGCGCACCATCCCTAAATACCCATTATTGATGAGTGCAATATTGATATTGGCATTTTCCTGGACTGCCGTGGCCAGCTCAGCAATGGTCATTTGAATACCTCCATCTCCTACAACAAGCCAGATTGGTTTGTCTCGGTTAGCGAAGCTCGCACCAATGGCCGCTGGAAGACCATACCCCATAGTCCCCAAGCCACCTGAGGTTAAAAGTGAGTTCTGATGATCCTGATAATAGTACTGGGCGACGGTCATCTGATGTTGTCCTACATCAGTCACCATGAGGGCGTTTCCTTGAGTTGCTTCCCAAAGATCTCGAATAACAAAGGCACTATAAAACTCATCAGATTTCCGATTTAGAATATCTTTTGTTTTGGAGATTTTCATCCACTCTTTGATCTGAGCAGCCCAGGTATCATGTTTAACTTCTTTAACCTTTGGCAACAGGGCAGTCAGAACCGTTCGCAGGTCCCCGCGGATTGGCACATCAACAATTACGTTTTTGTTAAGCTCTGTTGGGTCAATATCGATATGAACCTTTTTCGAGTTTGGTGAATAAGTCTCGAGTTTCCCGGTTACCCGATCATCAAAACGCATTCCACAAGCAATCAGTAAATCGGCTTCCTGAATGGCATGGTTTGCCCAGTACGCACCATGCATTCCCATAAACCCGATACATTTGGGATGACTGGCAGGAATCCCACCGATACCTAACAAAGTAACAGAAACGGGGATATCTGCCTTTTCTGCCAAGGCAATGAGCTCCGCGCTGGCTCCTGAAAGCAGGACACCATGTCCGGCTAATATGACTGGATTTTTTGCTTCACTAATCATTTGAGCTACTTCAGCTAACTGGTCCTCAGAGGCCCTTACTTTGGGATTATAACCAGGTAGAATATTACGTGTTTCCGGGTATAAAAACTCAATGCTTTCATTTTGGACATCTTTTGGAATATCAATAAGTACGGGACCTGGACGTCCGGAACGCGCGATATAAAAGGCATCCTTAATAATGCCCGCCAACATCGTGATATCATTCACTTGATAGCTGTGTTTTGTGAGAGGAATCATAGCTCCTAATATATCCGTTTCTTGAAAAGCATCACTTCCAAGAGATGCTCTTCCAACCTGGCCCGTGATACACACCATGGGGATGGAGTCCAACATGGCTGTGGCAACACCGGTGATCAAGTTTGTAGCTCCTGGGCCTGATGTAGCCATGGCTACACCAACTTCTCCACTGGCACGTGCATATCCATCGGCTGCATGAGCTGCGCCTTGCTCATGTCTGGTTAACACATGATGAATTCTGTTACTGTAGGTTTTTTCCAGGGCATCGTATATGGGGATATTCGAGCCACCAGGATAGCCAAATACAACTTTAACTTTTTCCTGGATCAGACATTCCCAGACAATTTCAGCGCCACTTAACACTTTCGCTTTACCTTGGATACTTTGTTGATTCATTTTAAAACTGCTCCTGTATTAGCTGAGGTTACCATGCGGGCGTATCTCGACAGGTAGCCTGATTTTATCTTTGGTTCAAACGCTGGCAAAGCTGCCAGTCGTTGAGTTATTTCAGTTTCAGTGAGATCCACTGAGATTTGACGATTGGGAATATCAATAGTGATAAGGTCACCGGCTTCGACAGCGGCTATCGGTCCACCTGAAGCTGCCTCTGGGGAGATATGTCCAACACAAGCGCCCCTAGTTCCCCCAGAAAATCTTCCATCTGTGATTAGGGCTACCTTACTGCCTAAACCCATTCCCATAATCGCACTTGTTGGCGCCAACATCTCCGGCATACCAGGCCCTCCCTTGGGTCCTTCATAACGGATGACAACCACATCACCGGGTTGAACTTCATGGGCTTTTATGCCGAGGACAGCATCTTCTTGAGTATGATAGATTCGAGCAGGACCTGTATGGGTCATCATTTCAGGATCAACAGCACCTGTTTTAATGACAGATCCATCTGGTGCTAAATTTCCAAAGAGAATCGCCAATCCACCCTCTTGAGAATACGGATTTTCCACAGACCGAATGACTTCATAATTTTTTATTTTAGCTGACTTGATCGTTTCACCTAAAGTTTTACCACTCACTGTAGGGCGAGATAAGTCCAGCAGGCCATCGATTTTTGATAACTCGTTGAGGATAGCTGAGATACCTCCAGCATTGTGGACATCTTCCATGTGAACCAGGTTAGTGGCAGGACTTACTTTACAGAGATAAGGTGTTTTACGGCTCAGGACATTCAGTTCATTGAGATCAAAAT
>Ga0307988_1000023_pt1 | contig 129449 bp, 130 predicted proteins | sample EllFjometagen183_FD_203166 | JGI IMG/M metagenome (GOLD analysis project Ga0307988, IMG submission 203166) | Marine microbial communities from Ellis Fjord, Antarctic Ocean - #183 | ecosystem: Environmental > Aquatic > Marine > Unclassified | place: Southern Ocean | collected 2014-10-08 | reverse complement strand
CTAGTACGTGTTGGGCATTTAAGGGTATCATTTCTATCTCCTTTCCTATTTTCATAGAAAAATCAAATAGATAATGACACCATCTGTTTATTTGTCAATTATCATTTTGTTACGTGTAGTGGCACGATATATTGACTTTAGATTTTGTCAAGGTTATGTATGATTATGTGTAACCATTTGAATCACCTACAAAAACTCGCTCAGCTATTTTTTATCAGGTGGATTCTTTGTTTGGTCAATGCCTCTCAGTATGTGTTTCATTACTTCATAAGCCAAAGCTTGCGAACCATTTGCATTGAAGTGGACGTTCCCGAGGAAGTGGACGTTTCCGGGGGACTGGAACCATCTTTGACGAGGAACAACAAAAGCATGAAGATCATTAATTTCAATCTTATTCCTCTTCATGATCTCGGCAGCAACTTTGTTATACTCCTTTTCATAGCCTTTTTTCCATAATCTAGTTCCTGCCGGGATTGGTGTTGTTGTGGCAAAGATAAGGCTTGCACCAGTTCTCTTGAGGCGCTGAACGATCTTTTCAAGATTGCTTTTGTATTGATCGATAGGAATGAATGACTTTCCCGAATGTGTTGCAACATACCGACCGTTCTTCCCCCTGTAGCCTTGAATCATGTCATGCAACCCATGATTGAAGTGAATAACATCCCATTTGTTCGTGCCCAGCCATTTATCCAGATTCTTCACGCCTGTGGCCGTGTCGAGGGCATTCTTGGAATTGTGAAACACTTGAGCTTTGCCTTTTAGAATTGTCTGAAGCGGCTTTGTATATCCAATAGATATGGAGTCTCCAATGATCAATACATTGGGCAATGAGGCACTCTCCTTTACCCTGCTAACGGTACAACTTGTAACAAACGTTACGGACAGGATCAAAACTAGCAACTTTCTGGCATGCATTCTTCTACTCTCCTTATGTTTTGACCAATTTATTAATTGAATGTAATACTCATTTTCATAGAAATTTTTATACAACCAGTCTAAATTTAACATCCCGCCAATTCAACATTAGCACTAGTAACCTTAACATTTCAGTACACCTAAAAAGTCAACAGTTGCGATAATACCTTTAATTCTCACAATACAGAAAAAAAGTTAGAAAGCGGCTAATTAGACATTCATTCTTTAAGCGTGATCCTGCACATATTCAAAATCATGTTTAATGCTTAATTCCGCTCCGACAAGTTCTTTGCCCAGATAACAGGCATGATCAAGATGACTGACCCAGCCATTGTCCACAATAGTAAGATATATCTCCCTGGCATTGTCACCAGTAATAACGCGCAGTAATTTTTCCTTGTTGCTGTAGTGCTCGACTAAAATATCTGAATTTTCAAGATAGATTACGAAGTAACCGGCTTTATCCAGCTTTATCTTCTTTGGATCATGATAAACCGCAGAAACCGTTGGTATACTAACATGGTTAATTTCCTGTTGCAGTGCAGGCGCATTGTATGCTCCGGGTGAGCGGGCTGCAAGCTCAGATATTTTACCTGAGATCTTATCAACATCCATACAGCCAATCATATCGACCAGCTCCAGTTGATCCGTAAAGCGGTCAACTTCCTCAACAGTGGTATTCGGAAGAACGGGACGCATGCCCGGAGAACCAATAATCTTCCCCTTCTCATTAATGCCGTTTTCAAAAAGTGCTTTAAAGGTAGCCCCCGGCAAATGCATGGGAGACTCTTTGCCGACCATTAATAAAAACCGAATGGATGGATTAGAAATAATATTTTTTATAACTTTTTCAATGCCAATATTTTCTGTTTCTACTTTACCCACAACACACATCCGGTCATGAGGAACTTCACTTATCTCTTCAGCGAATTTCAGACTCCCCAAAGTGGTAACAGCCACCGGTTCATCTGGATTGTTTACAAAACACTTTCCAGGCACATAAGGCCATTGCTGATTTTTGTTTTTGCTGGTAGCAAATGTTTTAGACAGCCAAAACCCAAAATTCTCTAATTTTCCCGGCATCCAATTACCTTCCTTTCATTATTACAATACGATTTTTGTTATTTTATAAAATCACTAAATATAAATAGTTTAATCTTATTACAACAGAAATATTGCATTTTTAACTCATCAAGGTTATATAAAACCCTGATACATTCCTGACTCATAATAGTATCTTTACCTTACAAAACTAATAACAAATATGGAACAGAGAGTAATCAACATGAAAGCACTTGGATTTAAAAGACCCCTTGAAATTGGTGAACTTAAAAACGAGCTTACGCTTCTTGAGGTACCTGTTCCCAAGCCGAAGCCAAAACAGCTTTTAATAAAGATCTATGCTACCTGTATTAATATCGATGACATCCATGCTGCTGAGGGCACATTTCTTGGAGGTCTTCTGCCTTTTAAAGCTTCTGAAGAAAATCCATGTATTCCGGGTGTTGATGTAGCCGGAACGGTTGTAAAGACAGGTAAAGATGTAAGCGGTTTTAAAGAGGGAGATGAAGTCCTGGGCTTTTTAATGCCTAACGGTAATGGAAGCTGGGCTGAATATTGCTGTATTCCTGAAAAGACGGCCTTAAAAAAACCATCAGAATATACTTTTGAAGAAGCTGCCTCCTGTGCCATCGGCGGTAAAACCGCGGCAAATGGGGTTAAGTCCGCAGCTGTGTCCAAAGGGCAATCCTGTCTTGTAATCGGCGCCTCGGGCGGCATCGGGTCCATCATCGTCCAGATATTAAATAAACATGGCGCTTCTGTAACCGGAGTATGCAGTTCCAAAAATGTTGAACTTGTAAAATCTCTTGGCGCTAAGGATGTCATTGACTATACCAAAGAAGCTCTTAATAAACAGCTACAGGAAAAAAGCTTTGACCGGGTCATTGACTGTATCGGTGGGAAAGACACCGAAGCACAGGCAATAAAAGTTCTTAAAAATAACGGCCGCTTTGTTACCCTTTGCGGTCCGGATAAATATCTCGGCGAAACCCGAAACAGCAAATGGGAACTCTTTAAAATGTTCTCATACATCAGCTTAAGAGCCTTTATCAGCCTGCTGAAAAGACCCCGGTACATCATGGCCGGCATCGGCAGTTCCCCTGCCCCAATTCAAGACTATATTCTTAACAATGGCATAAAACCAACCATTGACCGTGTCCTTCCCCTGAATGAAAAAAGTGTTCAAGAAGGTATTGCCTATATTGCTTCTCACCGTGCCAGGGGAAAGGTGGTGATTTCAGTAATAAAGTAAAGCCCAGACAGAATTGAATATTAATCTGCTACAGTAAATACTCATCAGACAATTCTGATTCAGAACTCATTTCTTGTTTGCTACTTTTTCTGAGCCCCGGGCAAGAATCAATGCAACATTATTTACTGCCGCACCAAGAAGCTCTCGTTCTGAAGGATCTATTAAGTTTATAATATTATTAAGCGTCTTCATCTGGTTATCGCGAAACTCATCAAATCTTTCCATACCGTAAGGGGTAAGCTTAATATCGGAAATACGCTTGTCTTTCTCATTCTTTGATATCTCCACATACCCAATTGATTCCAGCCGTCTAATTATATTATTTGCACTTTGAATTGACATATCAAACTCTCTGCTAATTTCAGAAATATTTATAACCTCCTTTTCATTAAAAAGAGAAAGTACTCTCATTTGTGTTCCTGTTATGCCGGGCGTTCTTCTCTTCAAACCTTTTCCAAGATTTAAATATCTGAGAATCTTTTGAAAGTTAAGATATATTTCAGTTGAATGTGCTTGTTCATCTTTAATTTCAGACATTTCTCAACTCCTATTTAGTATATTAATGTATACTATATATACTTTCCTGCCTTTTCTTACAAGTTTTTTCAGATAAATTTCCGATTAAACAACAAAAATAAGTTTACTAACCAAAAAAGTCATTCTAATATCTTTATTTGTTTTTTCTATCCTATTATAATTCCTAAACTATACATTTCTGGCTAATCATAAATGAAAACATATTTCCCTTGAAAATAAGTTAAAATAATGAAATAAATTATATATTAATATTTAAGATAAATTTTTACTATATAATGCATCTCCTTAAGAGTGATTAACTTCAAATAGTTTGCCTGGATCAGATTAAATGGAAACTAAATTCCCAGACCTGATTAAAAACGGTAAAATCCCGGCACTTGCTCAAAAAATCCACCAAATTATCGGTATCCCGATTTCAATCCATGACGTTAATGGAAAAACTCTCTGCAGTTTTGGAGAGCCTGATATCTGCAAAACTTTTCACAGGCTTGATCCTGAAGGCAAAAAATACTGCAAAGAGTCTTGCCAACAAATCGATAAAATAATTAAAAAGAAAAATACTTTCCACATAAACAAATGTAAATACAATATTAACCATGCCGCAGCACCCATTACAATTGCAGGAAAACACCTCGCCAGCTTCCATATTGAAAGTTTTTTTCTGGAAGAACCGAACCTTCAGTTTTTTACAAAACAGGCTAAAATGTTTGGCTTTGAGATCCAACCTTTTCTCGATACTGTAAAAAATACTCCCGTTATAACTCAACCCAAGCTGGAGAACATCCTTTCATTACTTGACAGCCTTTTAGAATTAATTAAAGAAATGTGGATGGACGAGCTTGAACGCCAGAAAACAATCATAAGGCTCGAAGAAAGTGAAGAAAGGTACCGCGAACTTGTTGAAAATGCAAACAGCATAATCATGAGAAAAAACCCAAAAGGTAAAATCACTTTTTTCAATGAATTTGCAGAAAAGTTCTTTGGTTTTTCAAAAGAAGAAGTGCTTGGTAAAAGCGTTATTGAGACCATTGTTCCGGGAACAGATTCTGTTGGTCGGGATCTGAAAAAAATGGTCAAAGAAATAATCGATACCCCGGAAAACTATATAAACAATGAAAATGAAAATATATGTAAAAACGGCAGACGGGTATGGGTCTCATGGACGAACAAGGCCATCCTTGATCAAAATGGCAAACTGAAAGAACTTCTATGTATCGGAAATGATATTACCAATCATAAAAAAACCGCAAATGAGGTCAAGGAGTCAAAAGAGTTCCTGGAAAACATATTCAATTCAACTTTGGACGGCATAATTGTGTGCAATAAAAAGGGCAATATAGAATCTATAAACAGTGCCACAGAACAAATCCTGGGGTATTCCATTGCAGACCTGAAAGAGAAAAACCTGTCGATCTTAAATAGACTTAATAAAAAGTATGCAAATAAAGCTTATAAAGCATGGGAGAAACTAATTAAAAACGGTTCCCACGAGAACCTTGAAACCTTATGGACAAAAAAAGACGGCTCGCCCTGCCCGGTTGAAATCAATTCACGGCTAATCCGGGACCCCGAGGAAAACATATTAAAATCAATAACCAGTATACGGGATATTTCAAAACGTAAAAAAGTTGAGGAAACCTCGGCACAGCTTGAAATCGCAATTGAACAGGCATCTGAAATAGTCGTTATCATAAGTACCGAAGGAGAAATAAAATATGTTAACCCGGCAATGGAAAAAGCAACAGGATATTCTCCGGAAGCAATGATCGGGTCAACTCCTTTTCTGGTAAATTCAGAAAAACATGATTACACTTTTTACGAAGAGATAATGAATGCTGTAGAAAAGGGGAAAACCTGGAAAGGAAATATGACCCCTTTAAAAACAGACGGCTCAACATGTGAACTCGAGATGACCCTGACGCCTCTTCGTGACACATCGGGTAAAATTACCAGCTACGTTGCCATTGCAAGAGATATTACCAACGAGCTAAAACTTAAAAATCAGCTGCGACAGACCCAGAAAATGGAAGCTATTGGACTTCTTGCCGGAGGAATAGCCCATGATTTTAATAATATACTCGGCGCTGTTATCGGGTTTACTGAGATGGCACATTATGACGCACCTGAAGACAGTTCTATGAAATATAACCTTGAGAAGGTACTTGAGTCCTGTGTCCGCGCAAAAAGCCTTGTCAAACAAATCCTTGCTTTCAGCAGACAAAGCAAAGAAGACCGTATACCCACTTACATTCATCTTATTATAAAAGAAACAATAAAACTTATTCGCGCATCTCTTCCTTCAACAATTGAAATTAAACATAATATTGAGTCCCAGGAAGACATGATGCTTGCAGACACAACTCAGGTTTACCAGCTTATTATGAACCTTTGTACAAATGCAGGACACACGATGAGAGAAAATGGCGGGGTTCTGACGATCAACCTCGCATCTATTCACATAGACAAAGAGTTAGCTGCAATTTCAACGGAGCTGACCCCAGGAGATTATATTGAGCTAACGGTTTCTGACACGGGTTCAGGCATCAGCCCGAATATCATAGACCATATCTTCGAGCCCTTTTTCACCACAAAAGCTGTAGGGGAAGGAACCGGCATGGGGCTAACCGCGGTTAAAGCAATTATAAAAAACCACAACGGCTCAATATCCGTAAATTCAGAACCCGGCAGAGGAACAGCCTTTCATGTTTTTCTACCAAAAGCACAAAAAAACATAAAACATAAACCTGAAAAACAGTCCCCACCTCCCCTATCAACCGGCAAAGAACATATCCTCATGGTCGATGATGAAACACTTCTCATAAGTGTGGGAAAAAGAATGCTTAGCTCTCTTGGATATACTGTCACAGCAGAGACAGACAGCAACAGAGCCTTTGAACTTTTCAAGAAGGCCCCGAACTCTTTTGATCTTCTTGTTACAGACCAGACCATGCCGCATTTAACAGGATATGCTCTTTCAAAAAAGATAATGAAAATACGTCCTGACCTGCCCATTATTTTATGGTCAGGATATAGCGAGCCACTTTCCGAACAAAAAGCAAAGGCAATCGGTATAAAAGAATATTTAATAAAACCAGTTAGCATAAATGAGCTGGCAAAAACAATACGCAAAATCCTTGACAATAACTGAGCTACCACCGTCCACAAGTCGGTAGGTTCAGTCCCTCGATTGAGCGGGCTGAAGAAATATTAAAAAGCTACAAAATTCTCCTAAGGGATAAACGGTATAAAAATCATTTACAGCTCCTGAGCCGATAAACATACTTTGTCTAAAGACAAAGGCTTTAAACCCTGACGGAGATAATAATAGCTTGTCAAACTAGAAAAATATCAGCTGTAAATTATAAATCAACCTATTCTAGCTATAATGGGTATTATAGCTAAACCTCTGTAGGCTGATGATGCTTCACTACCTCCCCTTTTTTTATAAAGATAACATCTTCACAAATATTGGTGGTAAGATTCGCAATCCTCTCCAGGTTGTCCGCAATGCGAAGGATGTGAAGGCAGTCACTTATTATTGAAGGATTCTCAGCCATATCCGGAAGCATCAGGTAAAAGATCAGTAAACAGGACTTCTCTTTATCAATATATTTAAAAAAGTCCCTGCCGTTCTCAAAACACCTGGATTTAAATCCGTTCTTTAAAGAAGGATAGCTATCAACTCACTAATATCCGGTTCATCTTCAACTATTGCAACCTATTGTTTCATAATTGCCGAACCCTTCTGAAGACTATTTTGATTGTAATGACAAATTTATATCATTTAAGATATTATAAGAATAAAATCTTATGGTTATAAGAATTCTATAATATAAATATTAATTTTGTGTTAAGACAACATTAATTTTACGTTACCTGCCAGATAAGTTATTTTTATTGTTTAACTTTTCAGGAAGTGTTAATATTTTTATTTTTTATATGAATACAGGTAACAAGGCAATGAAAAAAACAACTTCTATTGAAAAAATCCTCCCGCACATAAGCAAAGCAAGTAGATATCTGGGTAATGAGATCAATTCAATCAAAAAAGACCTTTCAAAGGCCTCTATTACCTTTGCTTTGGCTTTCCCGGATACCTATGAAGTGGGAATGTCTCATCTCGGACTTCATATCCTTTATGATATCCTGAATAAAGATCAGGATATCGCCTGCGAACGGGCTTTTGCACCTTGGCCGGATATGGAAAAAGAGATAAAGGATAATAACCTTTTACTTTCTTCTCTTGAATCCGGACATATGCTTAAAGATTTTGATATCTTAGGATTCTCACTTGAATACGAACTTTCCTATGCGACAGTTCTTAAGATGCTTACTCTCTCAGGAATACCGCTTCTTTCAAAAGACCGGGGCGAAAACTGTCCTCTGGTCATAGCAGGAGGACCCAGCACCGTAAACCCCGAACCGGTTGCTGATTTTTTTGATGCTATGTTAATCGGTGACGGTGAAGAAGCCGTTATTGAAATCGCAAATACTGTCAAAGCATGGAAAAAACAGGGAGTAGATAAAACAACCCTGTTAAATGAATTGGCAAAAATACCGGGTGTTTATATCCCTTCTTTTTTTGAAATTATTTATAATTCTGACAGCACCCTGAAAAAAATTATCCCATTAAAGAATAACTATAAAGAAATAGAACGCAGGATCGTCTCAAATTTTAATGAACAGCCTTTCTGCACCGCACCCATTGTGCCATATATGCAGATTATCCATGACCGGGCAGCAATTGAAATCACCCGGGGCTGTTCAAGAGGCTGCCGCTTCTGCATGGCCGGGATGATATACCGGCCTGTCCGAGAAAAAAGCACCTCAAAGATAAGAGCTCTTGCTACAGAGTCTTTAAAAAATACGGGTTATGAAGAGCTGGCTTTCGCATCACTCTCTTCCGGTGACTATTCTGACATTGAAAATCTCCTGTCGCTCACCATGCAGGAACATCTTAAAGATAAGATCGCAGTATCCTTCCCTTCCCTTCGAGCCGGCACGCTTACCACCGAACTGATCGATCAGATCAAAAAAGTTAGAAAAACCGGTTTTACCATTGCGCCCGAAGCAGGAACACAGCGTTTAAGGGATGTGATTAACAAAGGAATAACAGAACAGGAAATCCTTGATACCGCTTCAAAAATATTTACTGCCGGCTGGAACCTGGTTAAGCTCTATTTTATGATCGGACTACCTACAGAAACAACAGAAGATCTTGACGGCATAATAGCAATAACCAAAAAAGTACTTGAAGCCGGACGAAAAACCGGCCGAGGACGGATAATGATCAATGTCAGCATATCAACCTTCGTTCCCAAACCTCACACCCCTTTTCAGTGGGAAGCGCAGGACCGCGAAGAAACCATACTTGAAAAGCAGGCACATTTAAGAAAAGGCTTAAGATCAAAGAAAATAAACTTTAAAACCCACGATCATAAGCTGAGCATTCTTGAAAGTATTTTTTCACGCGGAGACAGAAAACTCGCCAAGGTATTACTGAAAGCCCATGAACTGGGTGCCGGATTTGAAGCCTGGTCTGAATTTTTTGATAATAATATATGGACAGAGGCCTTTACGCATTGCAATATTAAAAAAGAAGATTACTTAAGAAAAAGGGAAATTGATGAATGTCTTCCCTGGGAACATATTTCAAGCAGGGTCAAAAATGACTTTTTTATAAAAGAAAGAAATAAAGCCTATAAAGAACAATCCACACCCGACTGCCGAACAGCAGACTGTTCTAAATGCGGGGTATGCCATGACAAGATACAGCCCGAACTGAAACTTCAAAAAAACCCCCTATTAAAAACCGAGACGAACAATAAACTGACTGAAGACTTAATAATTCCGGAGAATGTCCCTTCCTTTCATTATACTTTTACATTTTCTAAAATTGGCCCAGCAAAATTCATAAGTCATTTGGAACTGTCCCGCTGCTTTGCCAGAGCCATGAGAAGGGCCGGTATCCCCATGAAATACTCTAAAGGATTCCATCCGCATCCCCAAGTCATATTTCATGAAGCATTATCCGTAGGCATTGAAAGCCTGAACGAATCCGCAAATTTGGAACTGACAAGTCACCTGGAACCGGATAATATTATGTCAAAAACCAATTGTCATTTACCTGAAGGCATTAAAATAAATTGTGCAAAAAGTATTGCCCTGAAAAAGATGGGGATGGGAGATACAGATAAAAACAAAAAGTACTTAATATACTTACAAGAAAACAACGATGCTGAAGAAAAAATCAAAGATTTCCTGTCAAAAAAAGATTTGATAATTACCCTTGTTTCAAAGAAAAAATCATATAATATAGATATTAAAGAAGCAGTTGATAAGATCACTATTGATGAAAATAATATCCTTGAAATAATTATAAGAAATACTCAGAAAAAATCGCCTAAAATAACAAAGGTCATAGAGACAATTCTTCAAATTGATGAAAAAGAAACAGCAACGCTTCGAATCGTAAAGACGTAATAATCATAAATTAATCTTAAACTACTACTTAATATGGGTTCAGAACTAATCATAAATGTAACCTCCCTTGAAACCAGGGTCGCACTGCTTGAAAACGGGATTCTGACGGAACTTCACATTGAAAGGGCACTGAATAAAGGTGTTGCAGGTAACATATATAAGTGTAATGTTCAAAAAATACTTCCCGGCATACAAGCTGCCTTTGTTGATATAGGACTAAATCGTTCAGCTTTTCTTTATGTTGATGATGTATATAACAATACTGAAAAAGATTTTGAACAGATGATGGAGAACTTTAAGTCCGGCAACGAAGCAATAGGACTTCCTCCTGAAAATAAACACAACAAAAAATCATCCTCTCCGCCCATTGAAGATATATTAACAGAAAACAGTGAACTTCTGGTTCAGGTTATAAAAGAACCCCTTGGAAGCAAAGGCGCAAGGATATCCTCTCACATATCCCTCCCCGGCCGCTACCTGGTATATCTACCGACTCTTGACAATACTGGGATCTCCAGAAGGATTAGTAGTGAAGAGGAAAGAAAAAGGTTAAAAGACATCATTCAGGAAATAAAGCCTGAAGGCACAGGATTTATCATTAGAACTGCCAGCGAAGGCGCTAGCAAAGAAGATCTTTTAACTGACATGGAGTTCCTGATTAAGCTATGGGAAAACATTCAGAAAAAAGCAATCCATGCTCCGACCCCCGCCCTGATCCATGAAGATCTTAGCGTATCGCTAAGAGCGATACGAGATCTTTACAGTAAAAACGTTATGAAAGTCATTGTGGATGAGAAAAAACCATATGATGAAATCATAACCTTTATTGAAACATTTATGCCTCAGCTCAAGTATTCTGTTGAACTTTATAACCGGGAAGATCAGATATTTGATGCCTACGGAATTGAAGTAGAAATTAGCCGTGCCCTGGGCAAAAGAATCTGGCTAAAATCAGGCGGCTATATCATTATTGAAAAAACCGAAGCACTGGTTGCTATAGATGTAAATACCGGTAAATTTGTCGGTAAAGGCAAACAATCTGATACCATTTTAAAAACAAATCTTGAGGCAATAAAAGAAATCGCATATCAAATAAGACTGAGAAATCTGGGCGGAATTATAATAATAGATTTTATTGATATGGAAAAGGCAGGTGACCGTCAAAAAGTACAGAATACACTTGAAGAAGCTCTAAGCAGAGACAGAACAAAAACAAACATCCTGCCCATGTCAGAACTCGGGCTAATCCAGATGACACGAAAAAGAGTCAGAGAAAATTTAAGCGGACAGATGTGTGATTCATGCTCCTACTGCGAAGGAAAGGGACTAATAAAATCAGTGGCATCAATTGCATACGATGTTGTCCGGGCAATAAAAAGAGAATCAAGCAGCGAAGATGAAGGAAAGGTATTTGTCCTGGCACATCCTGATGTTGTCGCATTTCTGTATGACGAGGAAAGCAGCAGTATTGAAATTGCTGAAAAAAAAATAAACAAAAAGATAATTATCAAATCAGATACTGATTTCCATCACGAAGAATTTGAAATATTTACGCGATAACAAAACACCTAAAGCTTTATTAAAAAATTATACAGCCAACTAATTTTTTCTGCACCCAGCCTTTTTTATTATCACACAGCCTGACCTTAACCCAGCCCTCATTTTCCTCAACCCATTCAAATTCAGCCCCATCATGAAGCTTGAAAAGTACTGTGCCGTTTATAGTACTTCCTGAACGAACCAGAATCTCTTTGGAGGTGACGACTCCTCTTTTGATAAAGTTATACCTGTAAACTTTTAACCCGACGCTGGGCCCAATCACCAAAAGCAGAAAAACATTCAAATAAAGAATTGTTTTAAGAATTTCACCTTTATAAAAAAGTCTAATTGCAACTAATGACCAAAACAGGAAGTTAAGTACCAAAAAAAGGTATGAAAGTTCATAAACATTAAGGTTAGAATACCAAAAACAAAAATCTCCCAGAAAAGACACGAGCTCTTTACACTCAATATTGTCGATTGTCAGCCCATAAGCATACTTAAGGTTTGCCTGCAAATCTTCATTCCTCGGAATAAGAAGTTCTGCTTTACGGTAGTTTAATATCGCTTTTCCGGTTTTTCCTCTTTTAAGATACGAGTTGCCTAGATTATAAAAAATAGTACCGTTTATTACACCGCGGGATATTATGTCCTCATAATATGAAACAGCAGCCTTAAAATCAGAATTCACATATGCTTCATTTGCCTTAAGAAACACATGAGAGGTATCAACTGTTGCATACTTTTCCTCAGCATTCGCCTCAACAGCAAAAAGGGAGAAGATAGTAAATAGTATCGCCAGATATATTTTCATTTTTTCAGTCTTTTATTTATTAATGAAACACTCTTTTTAAGAAGATCAAGGATCTCTTCTTTTTCTTTCAAAGTATGCCCTTTCGAACCAAACTGCCCTGAATCACAAAAAATCATAATTTGGTTTACTGCATCAGCAGTATCAGCTAATATTCCAGCAGAAATTAGCATCTCATGCATCTCTTTAGCCGTTAACGCACTACCGGAGACCATAAAAACATCTCCCATAAAATCCTTTAATGCTTTCTGAGCCAGCTGACAAAAGGTATGTCCGTCATCTTTAAGCATTTTTAAAGCCAAAGAAATGTTCTTTTTAAAAACCTTTTGTGCATTTTTCCTTCTTGCAAGAGCGGCTCCCTCTTCCTTATTCCCGACCTTGACCTTAAACATAAAAGCCGTCAGAAAAATAATAATAGGAACAAAAAATAAAATTGAAATTAAAACAGGAAGAACTTTCGTCTTTGCATTCGTAAGCGAATTTAGACCTGTATGTATGGGAAGAATATCTTTTCCTAATATTTTCACGTCCTGTTTATCAACAATGGTTCTAACCCCCTCAACCAGTTCAACCTTCTCCGTATCTTTTACAGGCTGAACATCCATAACATATGGACCGGTAACCGCTTTTTCATATCTGCGGGAAACAGGGTTAAAGTATGTAACTGATATAAGAGGAATTTGAAGCTTACCTTCCACCAAAGGGACAAGTGCCTTTTTTATAACAAGGCTGCCCCCAGCTTTTCCGTTTATTATTTTGGATTCAAAAACAGGTTTATCATCATAAACCTTAAAATTCTGAAGACTGCCGATAGCTACATTCTGATTATTCTTTAAATTACCGGTTCCTGAAACATTTATAGTAAGAGTAACCGATTCTCCCTTTTCAACCTTGATGGCACTTAAAGAGGATGTCAGTTCAAAACTTCCAACTAGCCCTTTAAAACCTGCGGGCTTCCCAGTAACAGGAAGAGCCTGAACCATTACTTTAACAGGATCTGTTCTGAGAACTTTTGGGACGGTTTCTGAATAGCCAAAAAAGGAATCATCAAAAAAGGAGTTGTTAAACCGATTCCTGCTTCTTCGTTTCTGAACAACAAGACTACATTTAAGCGTTGAGGGAGATATTTCAAGGACACCGGTTTTGGTCGGGAAAAGCGCATACTTAATCTCGGTTACCACATACTGCCTACCGTTAATAATCTTTTGATACTGGGTTTCCTTGCCAAGTTCTTCTTTAATAAAACCTTCAAAGGCAGGCCTGCCCGTAAGACTTGCATCTGTTATTTTTACTGCCCTGAAGAACTTAAAAACATAAACAATCTGCTCATAAACATACGGACGTTCATTGTCAACTTCCGCAACAACAAAAACATCTTTTGATGGTGAATCAGACGAGGAGACTTTTGTTACGCTAATTCTTATTTTGTTACTTTTCACTCCACGGCCTTTATCCTTTAGATAAAAAGGTCCAATTATAAATGAGCCTGCGTTATTAGGATAGAGCAGATAATTATATTCTATTGTAGAAGACATCTGCCCGTTGACAATACTTACCTGGGAAGAACTTCCGCGGGACTGGACATTAAAATCTGGTATTTCAGAAAAATCAGGTTTATCACGGGTCCCCTTCACTGAAAGCCTTAATAGAATATAGTCATCAAGAGTTAAATCATTTTTGTCTACACTCGCAGTTACTGAAACATCTTCTGCGAAAAGACTGCATGGCTGCATTAATACTATTAAAAGAACAAGCATTGAAAATATTTTATATTTATAATTTACAGGATCAATATTTCTTATCATCACCAGTCATTTCCAGACCGGGCCCTTGACCCGCCTTTTCTATGTTTTTCCTGTTTTTTAAACTTATCCCTATTTTCCTGGAGACTGTTAAGCCACTGCTCAGCCTCTTCTTTTGTCATCTGTGCGGCCTGTCCAGCAGATCCTTCTTCAGAACTCTCGCCTTTTTCTTTATTCACTTCCTTTTCAGCCGCCTGTTGAGTATCATTTCCATCCTTCTTCTCCTCATCCTGACCAGGAGACTGATCTTTTTTATCCTCTTTTTCACCTTCCTGTTTATCGTTTTCCTTTTTTTCACCATTTAACCCGGAGTCACATTGCCCCTCCCCCTTTTGTTCTTTTTGTTCCTGCTGCTTTTGCTGCTGCTCAGTCTTTTTAGATTCATTTATCTTTTTCTTTATCTCTTCACGTACAAATTCTAGGTTATGCTGTGCATCCTTATCTTCAAGATCGAGCTCAATTGCTTTTTTATAATATTCAACGGCTTCCTGAAGTTTCCCCTGCCTGTACATGGCATTTCCTATATTATAAAGAGCTGTCTCTTCAACCTTAGCATCCTGAGCAGTTGCAGCAACATCCTGATATCCTTTAACAGCCTCTTCATAATTTTTCATCTTATAGTGAGATGACGCAATATTATATTTTAACTTTATATTTTCAGGCGCTTCAATCTGAGCATCAACAAGCAAATTTAAAGCATCGTCAAACTTCTCTTCATTATAAAAAGACTCGCCCTGCTTCATTCTGTTATAAAGTGAATCTGCATACAACAGCGACGAAAATAAAATTATAACAACAATTAAAAATAATGATAAAATAGACCTATACATAATACTCTCACATCTTACTATTAAAAATATTTTTGACGATTAATAATAAATCTTATCAAAACTAGTGTAATTTTCAACACTATTAAGTGTAAATGTTTTGCAAAACTATAATAGCCGAAAGCACAAAAAAAAATGATTTACGGGACATTTAAAAGGAAAGGATGAGTTTAAGAAAAAAGCAACTGTCAATCAATACCTTTCAGCTCAGCTACTTGATTTAGTAACCCTTCAAGAATCTCACCAGCAGGGCCTTTTATAATATAATCGGACACATATCCAGTAAAAGGTGTCTCAGAAATATTTATTTCAACAACTTTTGCCCCTGCATTTTTTGCAATATGAGGCATTGAAGCTGCAGGCTGCACCTCTGCTGAAGTCCCCACAACAAGCATTAAATCACAGGAACTCGACTCTTGATCAGCACGCGATAAGGCCCCCGCCGGAATCGCTTCACCAAAAAAAATCGCATTCGGTTTCACCGGGCCGTTACATTTTTCACATGAAGGAGGAATCCGGTCAAGTGAAACCTCAGAACTTGGAACAGTATAATTACAATCCATACAAACAACAGACTGTAGGTTCCCATGAAATTCTATCACATCCCTGCTTCCGGCTACGTGATGCAGACCATCAACATTTTGTGTAATAATTGAGCTTAGAAGGCCCATCTCTTCCAATTTTACAAGCGCATAATGACCCTTGTTTGGCTTTGCTTTCATTATCTCTCGTTGCATCTCACTAAGCATGATCCAGGCCTTTTCAGGTGCATTTCTAAGCGTTGTTATATGTCCATACTCAACTGGGTCATACTTTTCCCATAATCCGCCGGGACCTCTAAAAGGTGCGATATTACTTTCAACAGACATTCCTGCTCCACTTAAAACAACAACTTTTTTTGCATCTATTATATCTTTAGCAAGACCTGCTATTTCTTCATATATCGTCATAATATTTTGCCTTAGTAATTTTCTTATTAAGGTAAAGATTTATTATAAGTTACTTATAACAGAATATTACAGATTTCAAGAAATAAAAATCAAAAAAAAAGGATCCTTTAAGTTATTTTAAAGGATCCTTATAAAATTTCAAATGTGTTCAAATCTTTTACTTGATTTCTTTCTCCGATGCTTTATCTTTCTTTCCTGCATCTCCTTTTGAATCATTCTCAGGAATACTAAACTCTATAAAAGACATCAGTGCGTTATCACCGGGACGTCTGCCAAATTTAATTATTCTTGTGTATCCACCATTTACATCCGCAAATCTTGGCGCTATCTCATCAAAAAGCTTTTTTGCTATAGTTTTACCACGTAAAGTTCTCATCGCTCTTCTTATAGCGTGGAGATCTCCTTTTTTACCAAGAGTAACCATCTTGTCAGCAACTATACGGAGTTCTTTTGCTTTAATATCTGTAGTCTTTATTCTGCCATGTTCGATAAGAGAAGAAACCATGTTGCGCATGGTTGCCAGACGATGGCTGCTGGTTCTTCCAAGTTTTCTTCCGGTTTTTTGATGTCTCATCTGTCTTTCCTAATCTATTCAGTCTCTTCCTCAATTATTTCATCATCTTCTTCTTCATCCTCTTCTTCTTCTGGAATCTCAACCGGATCATAAACTTCTTCTGTTTCTGTTATTTCCGGCGGAGTAAAACCTTCCAAGCTATAACCGAGAGAAAGACCCATCTCAATAAGTATTTCCTTGATCTCATTTAAAGACTTTCTCCCAAAATTCTTCGTCTTCAGCATCTCGCCTTCTGTATTGCCCACAAGCTGCCAGATATATCTAATATTAGCATTTCTCAGACAATTTGCTGACCTGACTGAAAGTTCAAGCTCATCAATACTCCTATAGAGATTTTCATTAATTTTCGGCTTTTCATCAACTTCAACGGGTAGCTCTTCTACTTCCTCATCAAAATTTATAAAGAGCTGAAGCTGATACTGAACTATCTTTGCAGCATAAGCAATTGCATCTTCAGGCGCTATTGTTCCATTCGTCCAAACTTCAAGAGTCAATCGTTCATAATCAACCACACCGCCGACTCTTGCATTATTCACATTGTAATTAACCCTTTTTATCGGACTGAAAATCGCATCTACAGGTATCGTACCTATTGGCAGGTTTTCATCTTTATTCTTCTCAGCAGATCTGTAACCATAGCCGGTTGTTACACTCATCTCCATTTTTATCTTTGCATCTGCAGAAAGTGTTGCTATATGCTGATCAGGATTAATTATTTCTATATTGTGATTTGGTTCAATATCAGAAGCTTTGATCACTCCAGGACCTTTTACATTTATATAAAGTGTTTCCGGACCTTCATTTAAGAGCTTTACATTTATTTCTTTAATATTTAGAACAACTTCAGAAACGTCCTCTTTAACACCGGGTATGGTAGAAAACTCGTGTAATATACCATCAATTTTAACCGCTGTTATTGCAGCACCCTGTATTGAAGAAAGTATTGTCCTTCTTAGTGCGTTTCCAATTGTTGTTCCAAAACCCCTCTCGAGCGGTTCTGCTGAGAATTTTCCGTAACACTCTGTCAAAGATGATTCATCAACATCAAGATGTTTAGGTCTTATTATTGATCGCCATTTTTGCTGCATATATTTCACCCTTATAAGGTTAATATTATTTTATCTACTGTAAAGTTCAACAATCAGCTGTTCATTCATCGGCATTGTTATTTCATCACGCTTTGGAAGAGCAACTACTTTACCTTCAAACTTTTCAACATCTATTTCTACCCAGGCGGGTACCCCTCGCTGCTTGGCTGTTTCAATAGATTCTTTTATTTTTTCAATCTTTGTACTTTTCTCACGAGGTTGAACGACATCACCGGGTTTGAGTATTGATGATGGTATATTTACCTTTTGTCCATTAACAATAAAATGTCCGTGCCGAATCAGCTGACGAGCATCATTTCGAGATGCAGCAAATCCCATTCGATATAGCATATTATCAAAGCGACTCTCCAGTATTGCAATAAGGTTGTCACCTGTGATACCTTTTTTACGTGCAGCCCTGTTAAAAGTCAAATGAAACTGTTTTTCAAGTAGTCCATAAACTCTTTTAACTTTCTGTTTTTCACGCAGCTGCTCACCATAAGATGAAAACTTTATGCGACCCTGTCCGTGCTGTCCCGGCGGATACTGACGTCTTTCAAATGCACATTTATCTGTGTAACAACGTTCTCCCTTTAGGAAAAGTTTCAAATTTTCCCTTCTGCAAAGCCTGCATGATGGGCCTGTATATCGTGCCAAAATGACACTCCTTTCTGATTATTATCTTTACTAAATTAAAATTATACTCTTCTTCTTTTAGGCTGTCTGCATCCGTTGTGTGGTATTGGAGTCCTGTCACGGATTAAGGTTATATTGAAACCCACTGCCTGAAGAGATCTGATTGCTGCTTCACGGCCTGATCCCGGGCCTTTAACAAGTACTTCCAAATTCTTAACACCATGTTCCCTTGCTTTTTTTGCCACATCTTCAGCAGCCTGTCCAGCTGCATAAGGTGTGCTTTTTCTAGAACCCTTGAAACCCACAGCCCCTGAACTTGACCAGGCTATTGTGTTTCCAATAACATCAGTAATTGTTATTACTGTATTATTAAATGTTGCCTGAATATGAGCGATTCCATTTGGAATATTCTTTTTCTCTTTTTTTTTCTTTACGTTTTTATTTTTTCCTGACATTAGAATCCCCTATGTTTTACTCTTAAAAGGTTGGTGCTTTTAAAGTCTAATCTTTTTATTTCTTCTTACCTGTTATGGCGCGTCTCGGACCTTTTCTTGTACGAGCGTTGGTTGAAGTACGCTGTCCCCTGACAGGCAGTCCTCTTCTATGCCTCTGCCCCCTATAGGTTCCGATTTCCATTAACCGTTTTATATCAAGAGAGACTTCTTTCCTTCGGTCACCCTCTACTTTATATTTTTCAAAAATAATGTTCTGGATTTTAGCTGCTTCCTGATCCGAGATCGAACCTGCTCTTACAGTAAGATCAATCTCTGCCTCTTTCAGTATCTTCTCAGCAGTGTATTTGCCGATTCCGAAGATATATGTCAAAGCGATCGCCATTGGTTTTGCTTTTGGTAAATCAACACCCGCTATTCTTGGCACTTTAAACTCCTTTTATATTTTTTGCGAAAATGAGGCTCTAACCCTGTCTCTGCTTATGTTTTGGGTTTATACAAATTACTCGGACCACACCTTTTCGTTTGATTACTTTGCAATTTTCACACATTTTTTTTACTGAAGCTCTTACTTTCATATCAACCTTCGCACCTGTCAAATAATTTATTTCGTACGGTAAACAATTCTACCTCTATTTAGATCATAGGGTGAGAACTGAACTGTTACTTTGTCACCCGGTAATATTTTAATGTAATGCATCCTCATTTTGCCAGATATATGCGCCATTACTTCGTGTTCATTTTCGAGCTTAACCTTAAAGGTCGCGTTTGGTAATGTCTTTAGAACAACACCTTCAAGTTCTATAATATCTTCTCTTGCCATACTCTGCCCTTTATGGTTTATATTATCTCCGGCCTCTTATCCGGCCTTTGTCAAGAAATCCATCATAATGTCTTGCAAGCAAATGTGATTCCATCTGGCCTACTGTATCTAAGGCCACACCAACTACAATTAAAAGCGCAGTTCCGCCAAAATAAAAAGGTACATCAAACTGCTGCATCAAAAATGTGGGTAACAGACATACTGCTGAAAGATATATCGCACCGATACAGGTTATTCTAGTCAGCACCCAGTCAATATATTCTGAAGTTTTCTTACCGGGTCTTATGCCAGGCACATAACCTCCCTGTTTTTTCATGTTATCAGCTACATCTACCGGGTTGAAGGTAACCGCTGTATAAAAATAACAAAAGAAAACGATACCAATTGTATAAACAGCATAGTATGGGACTGCGCCAGGACTAAACTGGTTGATTATTATTTCCAAAAATGGATAAGCTTCTTTCATATCAGGTGGCAAAAAGTTTGCAATTGTTACCGGAAACATCAGTAATGAAGAAGCAAATATCGCTGGAATTACACCTGCTGTATTTACTTTTAATGGCAGATGAGATGTCTGTCCGCCATACATTTTCCTACCTACCACCCTTTTTGGATACTGGACCGGTATACGTCTCTGGGCACGTTCCATATATACAATACCTGCTATTACGATCACTACGACAGTCAAGATTAAAATAAGTTTTACAGGCCCCATTTCACCGGCCTGAACAAGTCTGATGGTATTAACACAAGCTGAAGGTAGTCTTGCGACTATTCCTGCGAAAATCAATAGCGAGATACCGTTCCCAATACCTCTTTCTGTTATCTGCTCTCCTAGCCACATTAAAAATGCTGTTCCGGCTGTCAAGGTTATGATCGTTAATATTCTAAAACCCCACCCCGGTGCGATTACTACCGGAGAACCTGTAGGACCAGCCATCTTTTCCAATCCGACGCTTATTCCAAAGCCCTGTACGATACTCAGGATTACCGTTCCATACCTGGTATACTGAGTTATCTTTTTCCTACCAGACTCACCCTCTTTTTTCAGTTTTTCGAGTGTCGGAATTACGACAGTTAAAAGCTGCAGGATAATTGAAGCGCTGATATAAGGCATTATACCAAGTGCAAACACCGACATATTTTCAAGCGCACCGCCTGTAAACATGTCCATCATACCCAGCATGCCTTCTTTATGCTGTGAGAAAAAGGCAGAGAGTGCTGATGCATCTATGCCAGGTGTGGGTACATGTACACCTGCCCTGTAAACTGCGAGAAACATTAATGAATAAAGAATTCTTTTACGCAGTTCAGGAATCTTTGGTATGTTTGTAAAACCGCCTGCCACCTATACCCCCTCGATTTTTCCGCCGGCAGCAACTAATTTATCATAGGCGGCTTGACTCCATTTATGTACTTTCAGAGTAATTGGTTTATCTATTTCTCCATTACCCAGCAATTTTATTCCATCGTAAACTTTACCAACAAGTCCCTTTTCAACCAGAGCAGCTTCATCAACAATACTGTCTTTATCAAAAGTAGCGAGATCCGTAATATTTATAAGCGCGTAACGTTTCTTAAAGTTATTAGTAAAACCTCTTTTAGGCAGTCTTCTTATTAATGGCATCTGACCGCCCTCAAATCCTAGCGGAGCACCACCGCCTGAACGTGAGTTCTGTCCCTTATGGCCTCGACATGATGTTTTCCCATGTCCTGACCCTGGTCCGCGCCCGACTCTTTTACGTGCCTTTTGGGAGCCTTTTGATGGTTTTAAGTTACTCAAATTCATTAGATTGGCCTCGTTTTATATACTTCTCTGTGTGTATAATTACATGCAACAGAATTTTATATTGTTATTAAGTCAGTTCAACTTTTTCTTTATATCTTCAAGACTTCTAAGCTGCATTAACCCTTCAAAAGTCGCCTTCAGGACATTATGGGGGTTGTTTGACCTGATACATTTAGTCAGGATATTTTTAATTCCGGAAACTTCCATTACCGCACGTACCGGGCCGCCTGCTATTATTCCGGTACCATGTGAAGCAGGTTTCAAAAAAACTTTACCTCCACCAAAATTACCGGTTATTTCATGGGGAATCGTTCCATCCAAGAGCGGGAATTTTACCAGATTCTTCTTGGCCTGCTCAACACCTTTACGTATTGCTTCTGGGACTTCTCTTGCTTTACCCAGTCCGTATCCGACCATTCCATTATCATCACCGACAACCACAAGTGCACTAAAGCTAAAACGTCTACCGCCTTTTACGACTTTTGCGACACGGTTTATATGTATTACCTTATCAGTAAGGTTCTTTTCCTCATGACTGTTTTCAAACAAAATAAAACCTCCTTTAGAATTCTAATCCCTTTGCTCTGGCTCCATCTGCCAACGCTTTGACCCTACCATGATAAAGAAAACCATTTCGGTCAAAAACGACTTTCTTAATATTTGTCTCAAGTGCCTTCTCAGCAAGAAGTTCACCAACGGCTCTTGCCGCGTCAACATTTCCGGTCTTCTCCAGCTTACCTTTAAGTTCCTTACTTAAAGTAGACACGCTGAGTATTGTTTTGCTTGATGTATCGTCTATCAGCTGGGCATAAAAATGATTCAGGCTTCTATAGACGCTCATTCTTGGGCATTCGCTGTTTCCTGTAATGTTACTGCGAATCCGTCTCTTTCTCTGAGTACGGTTTTTTTGTTTTTTAATTGACTTATTCACAGAATCTCCTGCTTTCTTATACTCAAACTCTCGATTATTAATCGAATTATAATCAGTACGAAATTATTTCGCGCCTACCTTACCAACTTTCCTTCTTAAGACCTCTCCAACATACTTGATGCCTTTGCCTTTATACACATCAGGTTTTCTAAAACTGCGGATTTTTGCAGAAATCTGTCCAACTTGACATTTATCAATACCCTCGACACTGACAACCTGCTTGTCTACATTTATTGTGATACCCTCAGGTTCATCATATTCAATTGTATGGGAAAGACCTACTGTCAATTTTAAAGTTTTACCAATTTTTTCAGCTCTGTAACCGACACCGACTATTTCGAGTTCTTTTTTAAAACCCTTAGTCACACCATCTACCATATTCGATATTAGTGTCCTGGTTAAACCGTGTAGAGATCTTGATTTACGTTCTTCATTAATACGTGTGACCACTATCTCTTTATCAGAGATATCAAGAATTATTTCCTCCGGCACATCATGCTGCTGTTTGCCTTTTGGACCTTCGACAGTGATTACTGGTTTGTCGAATTTGATCTTGACATCACTGGACAATTCTATTGGCTGTTTCCCGATTCTACTCATCTCTTATCCTTTTTTACCAGAATGATCCGATTACTTCTCCACCAACATTTTGCTCTCTAGCATCTTTGTCAGCAAGAATTCCCTTTGAAGTGGAAATTATCGCGGTTCCAAGTCCATTTTTTATCTGTGGAATTTCATTTTTATTTACATAAACTCTTCTGCTGGGTTTTGATATCCTGGTTATCTCAGTAAATACAGACCTGTTATCCGCATCATACTTTAATACAATATGAAGGATCCCCTGTTTATCATCTTCTGTGACTGTATAGTCTTTAATATAGCCACTGTCTTTTAATATCTTAGCAATATTTACTTTTGAATTAGAGGAAGGCATCTCAACTTTATCAAACTTGGCTTTGCCGGCGTTTCTAATTCTCGTAAACATATCCGCGATCGGATCTGTCATCATACCCTGGTTCTCCCTTTATTTTACGTTACTACCAGCTTGATTTAGTAACTCCGGGTAGATCACCCTGAAGTGCTAGTTTTCTTAAGCATATTCTACACATATCAAACTTCCTGTAATACGCTCGTGGCCGCCCGCATAATGGGCACCTGTTGTATTCCCTAACTTTAAACTTCTTTTTTCTGATTGATTTGGCAATTAACGATTTCTTGGCCACAGGGCCTTCTCCTTATACTTTAATTTTCTCAAAAGGCATTCCCATCATTTCCAGGAGTGCTCTAGCTTCCTCGTCAGTTTTTGCAGATGTATTTATTACAATATTTAAACCCCTGATCTTGTCAATGCTATCGTACTCTATTTCAGGAAAGATTATCTGTTCTTTTATACCTAAAGCATAGTTGCCTCTACCGTCAAAAGCCTTAGCTTTTACACCCTTAAAATCGCGGATCCTGGAAAGTGAAAGAGTTACAAGACGCTCAAAAAATTCCATCATTATTTTCTGCCTGAGCGTAACCTTACAACCGATTGGCTGACCCTCTCTGAGTTTAAAGTTCGCAATTGATTTTCTTGCGCGTGTGACTACGGGTTTCTGACCGGTTATCGCAGCAAGTTCTTTCTGGCCAGATTCAATTACTTTTACATTCTGTATTGCTTCACCAAGCCCCATGTTTAAGACAATTTTCTCAAGCTTAGGCACCTGCATTACATTGCTGTATTTAAACTTTTCCATCATTTGTGGAATGATTTTTTCTTTATACATTTCTTTTAAGCGATCCATTTGTCTACTCTCCTAACGGTCAAGAATCTCTCCGCATTTTACGCAGGCTCTTATCTTTTTACCATCATCCAGAAAATTCATTTTAATACGCACTGGCTTATTACATTTCTCACATACAATATTCACATTTGAGATTCTTATTGAACTCTCTTTTTCTATAATCCCGCCCTGAGGCGCAACCTTGCTTGGACGGCTATGTCTTTTCACCAGGTTGAGTTTTTCAATAATTAACGTGCCTTTTTTTGTGTTGATCATCAGCACTTTTCCGGTTTTGCCCTTTTCCTTACCTATAAGAACGGAAACCGTATCACCCTTTTTTATATATGTTTTTTCTATTTTCTCAGCCACTTCCATTCTCCTGCCTGTTAGATCACCTCAGGTGCGAGTGATATTATTCTCATATAATTTTTTGCTCTCAGCTCGCGTGCTACCGGTCCAAATATTCTGGTACCAAGCGGTTCATTTTGCGGATTAATTAGAACAGCTGAATTGTCGTCGAATCTAACATATGATCCGTCAGCTCTTCTTGTCTCTTTTTTCGTCCTCACAATAACGGCTCTTAAAACCGTCCCTTTTTTAACTTTGGAGTTAGGGATTGCTTCTTTTACAGAGACTACTATTTCATCCCCGAGATATGCATATGTTCTTTTTGAGCCACCCAGAACTTTTATGCACTGGACTTTTTTTGCGCCGGAGTTATCTGCCACCAGTAATTTTGTCTGCATCTGAATCATTGCTGAACCCTAACTAATAAATTTTACATATACTTACGGATAAAGACCCGCAGGTTAAACTGCTTTCTTTACTATTTCAATAACTCGCCAACGCTTCTCCCTGCTTAAAGGTCTGGTTTCCTGAAGCATTACAGTATCACCCACCTGACAGGCATTAGATTCGTCATGAGCTTTAAAACGGACTCTTTTCTTTATATATTTCTTATACAGTGGATGTTTTGTTGTCCTGTAAACTACCACAGCTATAGTCTTATCCATCTTATTACTGACAACAGTTCCAGTTCGTGTTTTTTTTTGTCCAATCATACAGAAACCTTTTCGCTCTTCGGTTATTACCTTTTTAACTCTTTTCTTTTATTAGTGTACATACACGAGCAACATCTTTTCTTGTCTGAGTAATCTTTGCAGTATTGCTAAGCTGACTTGTCGCAGCCTGAAATTTCAGGTTAAACTGCTCTTCTCTCAGCTCCTTATCACGCTGTTTGAGTTCATCTATTGTTAAATCACGCAGTTCCTTAGCTTTCACTGTTTTCCCTCTTAACAAATGTTGTTTTCAGTGGCAGTTTATGTGCTGCCAGTCGAAAGGCCTCTCTGGCCGCTTCTTCTGTAACCCCTTCAATTTCATAAAGAATTCTGCCTGGTTTTATTACAGCAACCCAGCCTTCAGGTGCTCCTTTACCTTTACCCATTCTGACCTCTAAGGGTTTCTTGGTTATCGGCTTATCCGGAAACATTCTTATCCAAAGCTTTCCGCCTCTTTTAATATGTCTGGTCAGTGCGATTCGAGCGGCTTCAATCTGTCGTGAGGTTAACCAACCGCACTCCATAGCCTTAAGTCCGTAATCACCCTCATTAAGAGTACTTCCGCGATATGCGAAACCTCTCATCTTGCCTTTTTGAACTTTTCTATGTTTAACCTTTTTGGGTGCTAGCATCTAAAGAACTTCTCCTCGTTGTTGTTTCACCTTTAAATATCCATACTTTTACGCCGATAATTCCATAAGTTGTATTAGCTTCTGAAAATCCATAATCTATATCAGCCCTGAGTGTCTGCAGTGGCACCCTTCCTTCACGGTACCATTCCCTACGTGCCATCTCAGCACCTCCCAGTCTTCCAGAACAGGATATTTTAATTCCTTCCGCACCAAACTTTAAAGCGGTACTTACACTTCTTTTCATTGCTCTTCTAAATGCGACTCTTTTTAACAACTGCATACATATATTTTCCGCAACCAGCTGAGCGTTTGTCTCTGGTCTTTTAACTTCAGAGATATTTATAAATATCTCTTTATCAGTCATCTTCTGAATCTGATTTTTAAGTTTAGAAATTTCAGTTCCCTTTTTCCCGATTATAATACCCGGTCTTGCTGCGTCTATGTTAACTCTCACCTTACTGGCTGCTCTTTCGATACCTATATCAGCAACACCTGCGTGCCCCAGTAATTTTTTAACATATTTTTTTATTTTTATATCCTCATGGAGAAACTTGGCAAAGCTCTTATCTGAATACCAGCGTGAACTCCATGTTTTTATTATTCCTAACCGGAACCCTTTAGGATGAACTTTCTGACCCAAACCTTACCTCCTTAATTTTGAAACTGTTCGATTATGCCTCGCCCAGTATTACTGTTATATGACATGATCGTTTAAGTATTCTTGTACCTCGCCCCATTGCACGAGCTCTGAATCTCTTTAATGTGGGTCCCTGGTCGACAAATATCGTTTTAACGAACAGAGTATCTACGTCCATATCGTCCCTACTGCTTGCATTTGCAACAGCAGAACTGATCAATTTGTAGATATAACGGCTGACAGCTTTAGGAGTATATTCTAATATACTCAGCGCATCACTCACAGCCTTTCCCCTTACAGTATCCGCCACCAGTCTGGCTTTCTGAGGAGAAATTCGGATATATTTTACTGCAGCCTTAACTTCCATAATTGAATCTCTATTTCTCTATAGTCAATTTACTTTTATTTTTACAATTTCTTTTTAGCGTGTCCACGGTAAGTTCTTGTCGGTGAAAATTCTCCTAGCTTATGTCCGATCATATCCTCGGTTACATATACTGGTATAAACTTTTTACCATTGTGAACTGCAAAAGTCAGGCTTATCATTTCAGGTGTTATGGTCGACCTTCTTGACCATGTCTTTATCGCCTGTTTGCTGTTTGTTTCCTCTGCCCTTGTTATTTTTCGCTGTAGACTCTCGTCTATAAAGGGACCTTTTTTTATTGATCTTGGCATATTATCTTTTCCTCTTATTTACGCCTTCTTCTTACAATAAACTTATCAGTACTCTTATTTTTACGTGTCCTGTATCCTTTAGTCGGCTTACCCCATGGCGTACAGGGATGCCGTCCACCTGAAGAACGTCCCTCTCCACCACCCATTGGATGATCAACTGGATTCATTACCACACCTCTAACCTTTGGTCTTTTACCCAACCATCTCTTTCTGCCGGCCTTACCGATAGAAATATGTTTATGGTCTCCGTTTCCAACCTGTCCTATTGTTGCATAGCACTCAACATGTATTAATCTGAGCTCACCTGACGGCATTTTTATATGTGCGTACTTATTTTCTTTAGCAGCGATCTGACCTGAAGCTCCTGCGGTTCTGATCAGCTGCCCGCCTTTGCCGATTTTGAGTTCAATATTGTGTACCAGAGTTCCTACCGGAATATTTTTTATCGGTAATGCGTTACCTATACTTATCTCAGCTTTTTCGCCTGATTGAATCTCTACGCCGACTTTTAAGTTGAGGGGTGCGATTATATATCTTTTCTCACCGTCCACATAATTTAAGAGTGCAATTCGTGCTGATCTGTTTGGATCATATTCGATGCTTGCAACCTTGGCAGGCACGTCTCTCTTATCTCGTTTAAAATCAATTATCCGGTATCTTCGTTTATGTCCGCCACCAATATGTCTGGCAGTTATTCTTCCATTATTGTTTCTACCGCCTGTTTTCTTGAGAGGTGCCAGCAAACTCTTTTCAGGAGTGCCTTTTGTTATCTCAGCAAAGTCTGATACCGTTTGAAAACGGCGTCCCGGTGATGTAGGTTTAAATGCCTTTACAGCCATATTTAGCTCCGTGTCCTATAAATAACAGCCTGATTTTCTTTCTGGTTAAACACCGTCAAAAAATTCTATTTTCTCGCCGGGTGTTAAGGTTACAACAGCCTTTTTCCAGTCAGGCGTTTTGCCCATATTTTTACCAACTCTTTTCTTCTTACCCTTAAGATTCATAGTACGAACATTCATAACTTTTACGTTAAAAAGTTTCTGAACCGCATTTTTGATTTCAATCTTATTTGTATTTCTAGCAACTTCAAGAGTAACCTGATTTCCTTCATCTTTTTGAATATTGCTTTTTTCAGTTATTATTGGTCTACGGACCACATCATAAAGGTTTTTCATGCGAGGAGTCTCCTCTGAATTTTTTCAAGACATGGTTGTGTTATTACAAGGTCTTTATAATAGAGAATGTCATAAAGGTTAAGACCTTCGGGAGAAAGTATCTTTACTCCAGAAATGTTTTTTGCGCTTAAGACCAGATTTTTATTGCCTTCATCAATTATAAGAACGCTCTTTAGATCCAGTTTATTTAAAATTTCAGCAATCTTTGCTGTCTTGATCTCATTAAGTTCAATTTTATCAAGAATTGTCAGATTGCCATCTACTCTCTTCTGACTTATTGCTCCGCATAGTGCCTGTTTTTTTATTTTCTTGGGCACATTCATACTGTAATCGCGAGGTTTTGGACCAAAAACAATTCCACCGCCCTTCCAGATAGGCGAACGTGAAGTTCCTGCACGTGCGCGGCCAGTCCCCTTTTGTCTCCAGGGTTTTGCACCGCCGCCTCTAACATCACTTCTTCCTTTGGTACAGGCTGTTCCCTTACGGGCATTTGCCATCTGCATTTTTATAACTTCATAGTAGATACTTTCGTTTACCTTCTTCTCGAAGACATCCTCGTTAACCTCTACCTGAGTTATGCTTGCACGGTTTACATCGTGTACTTCTATTGTCGGCATCTGTACATCCTGTTTAATTTGCGAACAATTACTGTCCGTTTGGTTTTATGTTTTACCAGCTTTATGATTTACTTATTGTAATAATTCCGTTTTTAGCTCCAGGGATATTCCCCTTAACTAAAAGCAGATTTTCCTGTGACCTTTTATCTATTATTTCAATATTCTTAAATGTCTGTCTATCGGTTCCCATATGGCCAGGCATCTTCTTACCCTTATGCACCTTTCCGGGATAAGCACTCATACCTGTTGAACCGGGAGCTCTATGATGTTTTGAGCCATGAGTCTTAGGACCTCTATGAAAGCCCCACCTTTTAATCACACCGGCAAACCCCTTACCTTTACTCACACCAGTAACAATAACTTTTTCACCGAGTTCAAACATATCAATTGTCAACTGATCTCCAATATTATGTTCATCAGACTCTTCGACCTTAAACTCCTTTAAGACTGTATAAGCCTTACCGTCCAAGTTCTTAAACTGACCCAGATCGGGTTTGTTTAAGAGTTCTGATTTTATACCAGAAAATCCAAGCTTTAATGCAGAATAACCGTCCTTTTCATTAATCTTTTTCTGCACTACTGCACACGGCCCGGCTTCTATTACAGTTACGGGTATTACTGCACCGTCTTTTGTGAAGACCTGAGTCATTCCTATTTTTTTACCAATTATTCCTATTGACACGTTACAAACTCCAAGGTATGAATTAATCGCCTTTATTTAAGCGGCTGATTCAGAAATATTAAAGTTTTATCTCCACATCAACACCTGCAGACAGGTCCAGCTTCATTAGAGCGTCTACTGTCTGTTCTGTTGATTCGAGTATATCTATCAATCTCTTATGAGTTCTTATCTCAAACTGTTCGCGTGACTTCTTATCCACATGTGGTGAACGAAGCACACAGTACTTGTTTATAACGGTTGGTAAGGGAATCGGGCCAACAACTCTTGCTCCGGTTCTTTTAGCCGTATCAACTATCTCTTCAACTGACTGATCAAGCAGTCTGTGGTCGAAAGCCTTCAGGCGTATTCTAATTCTTTGATTTTCAATTATACTACCAGCCGTATTCATTTCTTTTAATTCCCCTTAATTACTCAATAATATCACTTACAACACCGGCGCCAACTGTTCTGCCGCCTTCTCTTATTGCAAATCTCAGCTCTTTTTCCATTGCGATAGGAGCGATAAGTTCACCTTCCATACTTATATTGTCACCAGGCATAACCATCTCTACACCTTCTGGAAGATTAACAACTCCGGTCACATCTGTTGTCCTGAAATAAAACTGAGGTCTGTATCCATTAAAAAACGGAGTGTGTCTTCCGCCTTCTTCTTTGGTCAACACATATACTTCCGCCTTAAACTTTGTATGCGGGGTGATTGATCCTGGTTTTGCCAGTACCTGACCTCTTTCAACTTCTTCACGTTTGATTCCTCTAAGAAGCAGACCTACATTATCTCCAGCCTCTCCCTGATCAAGAAGTTTCCTGAACATCTCAACGCCAGTACAGGTAGTCTTGACTGTTTCTTTGATTCCAATAATCGCTACTTCTTCTCCAACCTTAACGATTCCCCTCTGAATTCTTCCGGTAACAACTGTTCCTCTTCCGGAGATACTGAACACATCTTCAACCGGCATCAGGAATGGCTTGTCAACATCTCTTTCAGGTTCAGGAATATAATCATCTACGGCTGCCATAAGATCCTGGATACATTTGTAACATTCTTCAGTGGTATCATCACCACCTTCCATGGCCTTTAAAGCACTTCCGGCTATGATCGGAATATTATCTCCATCAAAATCATACTGGCTTAAGAGTTCCCTGATCTCAAGCTCAACAAGCTCAATAAGTTCCGGGTCATCTACCATATCTGCTTTATTTAAAAATACGACGATCTGAGGTACACGTACCTGACGTGCAAGGAGAATATGCTCACGGGTCTGAGGCATGGGGCCGTCTGCTGCACTTACTACCAGAATTGCGCCGTCCATCTGTGCTGCTCCAGTAATCATGTTCTTGATATAGTCAGCATGGCCTGGACAGTCAATATGTGCATAATGTCTTTTGTCTGTCTCATACTCAACATGTGATATCGCGATGGTCAGACCGCGCTCTTTTTCTTCAGGAGCCTTATCAATCTGGTCAAAATCCATCTTATCAGCCATTCCCTTCAGAGCCTGATGTCTGGTGATCGCTGATGTCAGGGTTGTTTTACCATGGTCAACGTGCCCTACTGTGCCTATATTTACATGTGGTTTTGTTCTCTCAAACTTTTGTTTTGCCATCTCTTCCCTCCTGAATGCCTCGATATGTGATCGAAATATTATATCCAGTTAATTAATCTAAAAATATATAATATCTACCACTTATAATGTGCAAATGCCTTATTAGCAGCTGCCATTTTATGGGTATCTTCTTTCTTCTTGATTGAACTGCCCCGGTTATTAGATGCGTCAATAAATTCTGATGCCAATCTTTCGCTCATGGTTTTTTCTGATCTTCCCCTTGCGAACCCAATCAACCATCTCATTGACAGAGCCATCTGTCTGCCTGATCTTACTTCAATTGGAACCTGATAGTTTGCGCCACCGATTCGCCTTGATTTAGTCTCTACCGTTGGCTTTACATTATCAAGAGCAGCCTTAAAAACTTCCAAAGGTTCCTGACCTGTCTTTACCTTTATAGCATCGAAACATCCATAAACTATTGATTGTGCAATACTTTTCTTACCCTGCACCATTATTTTATTGATGAATCTAGCAAGGACTATATCCTTGTACTTTGAATCCGGCAGTATCTGTCTTTTTTCTGCTTCACGGCGTCTGGCCATAAAAAACTCCGATTAAATCAAAAAATTATTTAGGTCTTTTTGTTCCGTATTTAGAACGACTCTGTTTCCTGTCCTGCACGCCACTGGAATCAAGCGTTCCTCTTACTATATGGTAACGAACACCCGGTAAATCCTTAACACGACCGCCTCTTACAAGCACAACTGCGTGTTCCTGCAGGTTATGTCCAACTCCCGGAATATATGCGGTTATCTCTATTCCGTTTGTCAGTCTTACTCTTGCAACTTTCCGCAAAGCCGAGTTAGGCTTTTTAGGTGTTGTGGTATATACACGTACACATACCCCTCTTCGCTGGGGTGATTTATCTAAGGCACGGGACTTAGATGCTTTCTTTATTTTCGAACGTCCGTACTGACATAACTGGTTTATTGTTGGCATAAAAAAACCTCTATTTCGCGTGAGTAAGTAAAGAGAATATATTTATCACGATTATTAATAATTGTCAATTATAAAAATGCTTTATGAGTATTTTTTCTCAATAATTACAAAAAGCCTAAACTTCTCCTGAAGATTCAACTGCCTCTGCTGCGACTTCTTCTTCTGCTGCTTCGTAAAGCTCATCCGCTTCAGTTTTAATCCCGATTTTTTTGTATGAAGGATAACCGGTACCGGCAGGAATCAACCTTCCCATCGAAGCATTTTCTTTTAAGCCTCTGAGATAATCCACTTTACCTTCAATTGCAGCCTGTGTCAGGACTTTGGTTGTCTCCTGAAATGATGCGGCTGAAATAAAACCTTCTGAACTCAAGGATGCCTTTGTTATACCGAGAAGTAATGGTTCTGCAATTGCGACCTGTCCGCCTCTTTGTCTTGCTTTTTCATTCTCTTCTTCAAATATTGTCTTTTCAACATGTTCTCCAAGTAGAAAAGTTGTATCGCCAACCTCTTTTATACTGACCCTTTGCAGCATCTGGCGCACAATACACTCAATATGTTTATCATTTATTTTTACACCCTGAAGCCTGTAAACTTCCTGCACCTCATCAACCAGGAATTTTGCAAGCTCTTTTTCACCAAGAATATTAAGGATATCATGAGGATTTGAAAGACCATCCATAATCGGCTCGCCTGACCTGATATGATCCCCCTCATGCACACTAATATGCTTGCCCTTGGGAATGAGATATTCTTTTGGCTCAAGCTTTATTCCGCCGGCATCTGTTATATCAGGTGTTACAATAACCTTCCGTTTCCCTTTAACATCCTTACCAAAAGAAACTGCACCGTCAATTTCACTGATAACTGTTACTTCTTTTGGCTTTCTAGCCTCAAAAAGCTCAGCAACTCTTGGCAAACCGCCTGTAATATCTTTGGTCTTGGTTGTCTCTCTTGTTATCTTGGCAATGACATCTCCGGGAACAACCTCTTCACCCGGATTGACCAAGATATTAGCACCAACCGGCATAAAATAGCGGGAGAACCGGTTACTGTCAGATACCAGACGCAGCGTCTTTCCCTTTTGATCCTTAATTGAAATTCTCGGACGGCTTTCAGGATCTTTGGATTCAATTACAACTTTAGATGAGAGCCCTGTGACCTCATCCACCTGTTCACGCATGGAAAGACCTTCTTTCAAATCTCCGAATTTAACCACTCCTCCGGATTCAACCATGATAGGGGTTGCAAAAGGATCCCATTCTGCAAGTAAGGCTCCCAGCTTAACCTTTTCACCGTCTTTCACCTTAAGCTTGGCTCCGTAGATTACCGAGTGCTTCTCTCGCTCTCTTTCGTTATCATCAACGATTACCATATGTCCATTTCGGTTCATAACCAGAGTATCACCATCTCTGTTCTTTATTACCGAAACATTAACAAATTTAACTGTTCCGCTGTGCTGAACTTCAAGAGTTGTCTGTTCAACACGCCGACTCGCCGTACCACCGATATGGAAGGTACGCATGGTAAGCTGTGTTCCCGGCTCACCGATTGACTGAGCGGCAATTATACCTACTGCCTCACCAATATTAACAAGACGTCCCCTGGCAAGATCTCTGCCGTAACATCTGGCACACACACCTTTTTTTGACTGACAGGTAAGAACCGACCTTATCCTTACATTTTCGATACCGGCCTCTTTTATTTTATCAACAGCAGCCTCGTCAACCTCACGGTCCTTCTTTACAATTACGTCTCCATTAATTGGATCTATAATATCCTCAAGACTTACTCTGCCGAGAATCCTGTCACCAAGCTGCTCAATTATCTCACCACCTTCAATAAGTGAAGTCATGTAAATACCGTCAATTGTTTCACAGTCATACTCACTTATCACACAGTCCTGAGCAACATCAACAAGTCTTCTGGTTAGATAACCTGAATTTGCTGTTTTAAGAGCTGTATCCGCAAGGCCTTTACGTGCACCATGAGTAGATATAAAGTACTGAGCAACAGTTAAACCCTCTCTAAAGTTAGCTGTAATAGGGGTTTCGATAATCTCTCCAGACGGCTTGGCCATCAGCCCTCTCATTCCTGCAAGCTGACGTATCTGCTGAGCACTGCCTCTTGCACCGGAATCAGCCATCATATAAATGGAATTGTAGCTTACGCTTTTCTGTTTCTTCCCCTTAGCATCTGTATATTCTTCCATACCAAGTTCCTGAAGCATCTCATTTGAAACGTCCTCAGTCACTCTGGCCCAAATATCAATAACCTTATTGTACCTTTCACCGTCAGTGATCAGACCTTCCCGGTACTGATCATCAATCAACCTGACTTCCTTAATTGTTCCATCAATCATTTCTTCTTTTTTGGAAGGTATTCGCATATCTCTTATGGCGATGGATATACCGGACTTGGTTGCATATTCGTATCCAAGATTTTTTACTCTGTCTGATAAAAGAACCGTTTCCTTGTCTCCGCAGAACCTGTAACAGTAGTCAATCAGGTTTGCGAGCTCCTTCTTATTCATAACCTTATTGATGACTTCAAAAGGAATTTTTGATGGGACAATCTCTTTAAAAAGTATTCTTCCCACAACTGTTTCAACTATCTCACCATCCATTCTGACACGAATTCTGGCATGGAGATCGACCTGCTCATTATCATAAGCGATCCTGACTTCATCTACACTGGAAAATGCCTTACCTTCGCCTTTAGCCATTTCTTTTTCACGGGTCATATAATATATCCCGAGAACGATATCCTGGGTCGGAACAATTACAGGTTTCCCATTAGCAGGAGAAAGAATATTGTTAGTTGACATTAGGAGTACTCTTGTTTCAATCTGAGCTGCAAGCGTAATCGGCACATGCACAGCCATCTGATCACCGTCGAAATCAGCATTAAATGCGGAACAGACTAGAGGATGCAGCTGAATTGCTTTACCATCAACCAGCACAGGCTCAAAAGCCTGAAGCCCAAGACGATGCAGCGTCGGCGCTCTGTTCAGCATGACCGGAAACTCCTTAACAACCTCATCCAGGCAATCCCATATCTCAGTAGTCTCTTTTTCAGCCATCTTTTTCGCACTTTTAATGGTTGTGGCAAAACCCTTCTTGATCAGACGATTATATATAAAAGGTCTAAAAAGCTCCAGAGCCATCTTCTTTGGAAGACCGCACTGATGAAGCTTTAAATATGGGCCTATAACAATAACTGTCCGGCCTGAATAATCAACACGTTTACCAAGCAGATTCTGACGAAAACGTCCCTGTTTACCTTTAAGCATATCGCTTAAGGACTTGAGAGGCCTTTTATTTCTTCCGGTTAACACCTTTCCGCGTCTGCCGTTATCAAAGAGTACATCAACAGCTTCCTGCAGCATCCTTTTTTCATTTCTTATGATAATATCAGGTGCGTCAAGTTCCAAAAGTTTCTTAAGGCGATTATTTCTGTTAATCACCCTGCGGTAAAGATCATTGAGATCTGAAGTCGCAAACCTGCCGCCGTCAAGAGGTACTAAAGGACGAAGGTCAGGAGGAATAACGGGTATAACTTCCAGTATCATCCATTCCGGCTTATTATCAGAATTCCTGAACGCTTCAACAATTCTTAGCCGTTTTGCCAGTTTCTTCTTTTTTGCTTCCGAACTTGTAAGGTGCAGCTCTTCGCGGAGCTGTTCCGAAATAGCATCAAGATCAAGTGATTCAAGTATCTCCCTGATTGCTTCAGCACCTATACCCGCTTCAAAGGGTTCCGGACTTTCCAGAACCGCTTTTCTGTACGCGTCGTCATCAAGCAGCTCACCAAGCTGAAAATCTGATTTTTTTGGATCTGTAACAATATAGGACTCAAAGTAGAGAACCTTCTCAAGGCCTCTTAATGTCAAATCAAGAAGTGTTCCGATACGACTGGGAAGACTCCGCAAAAACCAGATATGCGCAACAGGACAGGCAAGCTCAATGTGCCCAAGCCTTTCACGCCTGACATAAGCGGCAATAACCTCAACACCGCATTTTTCACAGACGATACCTCTGTGCTTTAGTCTCTTATATTTTCCACAGTTACACTCATAATCCTTTACCGGCCCGAAAATCTTTGCACAAAACAGACCGTCCCTTTCAGGCTTAAATGTTCTGTAGTTAATTGTCTCAGGTTTTTTCACCTCACCGCTTGACCAGCTTCTTATGGTTTCAGCTGAAGCGATTGAAACCTTTAAAGCATCAAAGTCATCTACATTTCTTGATCTGGTCTGGTGTATTGAAAAAAATCCATTCATACTTTTCACCCTTCAAAAGGATACAATTAGTATTAATAATTTTAATAATTAGTTATCATTCTCAGTTTCAAGGAATTCAACATCAAGACAAAGACTCTGAAGCTCTTTTACAAGCACGTTAAAGGACTCTGGAATAGATGGGGCTATATCAATTTCGCCTTTCACTATGTTTTCATAGAGTTTTGTCCTTCCGTAAACATCGTCTGACTTAAGGGTCAAAAGCTCCTGCAAAGTATGAGCAGCACCGTATGCTTCCAAAGCCCAGACTTCCATCTCCCCGAGTCTCTGTCCACCAAACTGTGCTTTTCCTCCGAGAGGCTGCTGCGTGACAAGTGAATAAGTACCGATTGAACGGGCATGTATCTTATCATCAACCAGATGATGCAGCTTAAGCATATAAATGATACCTACAGTTACCTGTTTATCAAAAGCCTCACCGGTTCTTCCGTCAAAAAGTGTTGACTGACCTGTCTCAGAGAGGTCTCCGTCTCTAAGACACTGTACAATCTCTGCTTCTTTTGCACCGTCAAATACCGGAGTTGCCATATGGACTCCCTTACTGAGCTTTTTAGCAAGTGCAAAAGTTGCCTTATCATCAAGATTATTGATAATTCGGTCTGCTTCAGGATCAGAATAAGTCTTCTTAAAACAATCCCTCAGTTTTTGAGCAGACTGGTTAGCCTCAAGCATTCTATTTATTTTCTGTCCTATGCCCCTGGCAGCCCATCCAAGATGTGTCTCAAGTACCTGACCCACATTCATTCGAGAGGGAACTCCAAGTGGATTTAACACGATATCAACAGGAGTTCCGTCTTCGAGATAAGGCAGATCTTCTTCAGGAAGAATACGGGAAAGAACCCCCTTGTTCCCATGTCTTCCCGCCATTTTATCGCCAACAGAAAGTTTCCGTTTAACCGCAAGATAAACCTTAACCATCTTTATAACACCAGGAGGAAGCTCATCTCCCTGTTTCAGCTTTTCTATCTTTTCTTCAAAAGCTACCTTGGCCTGTCCGATCTGTTCTGCCAGGCTCTCTTTCAGCTTTAATAATTTTTCCGTAATATCTTTTTCACCGACAACAGTTACATTTACCCACTTGGAAAGCGGCAAACTATCAATATCTTCATCTGTGAAAACATGCTTTTTATCAAAAAGCAGCTTGTCTTTCTTTTCATCGACAAACTTCTTAGCACAGGTTTTTCCATTCAGCAGTTTCTTTAGTCTTAAGTTAACACTCTCCTGAAGAATCCTTATTTCATCTTCCTGATCCTTTAGTATCCTTGCGCGCTCTTCATCTTCAATAAATCTTGAACGATTATCAATATCAGCACCTTTACGGGCAAAAATATTAACGCCGATAACGGTTCCCTCGTTTCCCGGGGGTACACGCAGAGAGGTATCCTGAACATCCCTTGCTTTTTCACCGAATATGGCTCTAAGGAGTTTTTCCTCCGGCGACAGCTGAGTCTCACCTTTAGGAGTAATTTTCCCCACCAGGATATCACCGGCTTTAACCTCAGCACCTATCCGGATCATACCGCTGTCGTCAAGATCCCTTAACATCTCCTCACCTACGTTGGGGATATCACGGGTAATCTCTTCTTTCCCAAGTTTTGTATCGCGGGCAAGAACTTCGAACTCTTCAATATGTACAGAGGTAAAGGCATCTTCCTTAATTATACGCTCGCTGATAAGGATTGAATCCTCAAAGTTGTATCCGCCCCACGGCATGAAAGCAACAATGACATTTCTTCCCAGCGCAAGCTCACCCATCTCTGTTGCAGGTCCATCTGCGATAAGGTCTCCGGCTTCAACAGTATCCCCGGCATTAACAATCGGCTTCTGGTTTATACAAGTATTTTGATTAGAACGTCTGTATTTTGTAAGTTTATAAATATCAATCTCTGAGCCGACCTCAGTCTGTACGTCATCATGTTTAATAACTATTCTGTTTGCATCTACACTTTCAACAATACCGTTTCGTTTTGCAACAATCGCAACACCCGAGTCTCTTGCAACAACACCCTCAACACCTGTTCCGACAAATGGCGCCTCAGTTTTTAAAAGAGGCACAGCCTGTCTCTGCATATTAGAACCCATAAGAGCACGGTTAGCATCATCATTTTCAAGAAATGGGATCATAGATGCTGCTACACTTACCAGCTGCTTTGGTGAAACATCCATACAGTCAATTTCAGACGGATCAACCATCTCAAATTCACCCACTCTTCTGGCAGCAATTATATCTTTCTGAAACATACCATTCTTGTCAAGCGGTGCGTTTGCCTGAGCAATTGTATATTTTTCCTCTTCAAGAGCTGTTAGATATTCAATTTTTTTGGTTACTTTACCATTTGTGACTCTGCGATAGGGAGTTTCAATAAATCCATACTCATTAACCTTTGAATAGGTAGAAAGTGATGCGATAAGTCCAATATTTGGTCCTTCAGGTGTCTCAATAGGGCAAATTCTACCGTAGTGTGTAGGATGAACATCACGCACTTCAAAGCCTGCCCTCTCCCGGGTAAGTCCGCCAGGTCCCAAGGCACTAAGTCTTCTTTTGTGTGTAATCTCTGAAAGCGGATTAGTCTGATCCATAAACTGAGAAAGCTGACTTGACCCAAAAAATTCTTTTACAACAGCAGAGACCATCTTGGAATTAATTAGATCATTTGGCATTAATGTTTCAATTTCCTGCAGGCTCATACGTTCCTTGATAGCTCTTTCCATCCTTACAAGACCTATCCGGTAATGATTCTCAACCAATTCTCCTACAGTTCTTACTCTTCTATTCCCAAGATGATCGATATCATCTATATTGCCACGGCCGTTTTTGATCTCCATTAACTGCCCGACAGTACCTAAAATATCCTCTTTCTGCAGCACATGATTATCAAGCGCAGCGTCAAGATTAAGTGAAAGGTTTATTTTGAGTCTTCCGACAGTCGAAAGGTTATAATACTCTTCATCAAAAAACAGCTTTTTAAAGAAAAGATTTGCGCTTTCCTGATTTGGAGGATCATTCGGCCTGAGACGTCTATAAATTTCCACTACCGCCTCATCAGTTGACTGAACCTTATCAACGGCAAGAGTATCTCTCATTGATGAATCAACATTCAGACCGTCAATATAAAGTATCTTTATTTTTTTAATACCCTTATCAAAAAGGCTAGCGATTGCTTCAGCAGTTAAAATCTCATTACACGTAAGAAAAACCTCACCGGTTTCAGGATCAAGAACATCTTCAGCAACAACCTTACCCTCAAGCATTTCTGCAGTCAGGGGGATTTTCTTGATATTTGCAGCACGAATCTTTTTAGCAAGTCCCCGGCTTATTTTCTTACCTTTTTTAACTATTACATTATTTTTTTTATCAACGATATCCTTACAGGCTGTAACATCAGAAAAATACGGGGAGTCAATCGTGACATCAATATTACCGTCTTTTAAGGTTACCTCCTCAATCGTATGATAATATTCTAATAGCTCGGGATTAGTATATCCCAAAGCCTTCAAAAGTACGGTAACAGGGAATTTGCGTCTGCGGTCTATCCTGACATAAATTATATCTTTTGTGTCATATTCAAGATCAATCCAGGAACCCCTGTTTGGAATAATCCGTGCAGAATAGATATATTTACCACTTGAAAGAGTCTTACCTTTATCATGGTCAAAAAATACACCGGGTGAACGGTGCAGCTGACTTACAACAACTCTCTCTGTACCGTTTATGATAAAAGTTCCCACATCCGTCATCAAAGGAATCTCACCAAAGTATACTTCCTGCTCCTTGATATCTCTGATATTTTTAACCCCTGTATCGGGATTAGTATCCCAGACAACAAGACGCACTAATACCTTAAGGGGTGAAGCATAGGTTAATTGCTTTTGCCTGCACTCCACCAGATTGTACTTTGGCTCACCCAGCTTATAACTTACAAACTCGATTGACGAGGTATTGTTATAATTGTGAATCGGAAAAACACTCTTGAAAACACCCTGTAAGCCGAACTCTTTTCTATCATCCGACAATATATTCTGCTGCAGGAAATTCTCATAGGAGTTCTGCTGAATCTCAATCAGGTTGGGCACCTCCATTACATCATCAATTTTCTTGAAGTTTTTGCGAAAACGCAATTTATGCGCACATTGCATACCCATTTAACACCCCATTTCTGGTTTTATTGGCTTATATAAGCTACTCTGATTTCCAGCTCTTATTATCAGTATTGTCGCAATCAGCTTATTTGATTTCAGCTGTAGCACCTACTTCTTCAAGCTGTTTCAGGACATCTTCCGCTTCATTTTTCGGAAGACCCTCTTTTACAGCCTTAGGCAAAGAGTCAACAAAGTCTTTTGCTTCTTTAAGTCCAAGTCCTGTAATAGTACGTACAATTTTGATAACATTGATTCTCTTTTCACCAGCTGCCTGAAGAACAACATCAAATTCAGTCTTCTCTTCTGCAGCTCCAGCATCACCAGCAGCAGCCGCGGCAACAGGCGCAGCCATAGCAGCAGCTGAAACACCAAATTTTTCTTCCAGGTCTTTAATCAGATTTGAAAGATCCAGTACAGACATATTTTCTATAAACTGAACTACATCATCTTTTGTTATCTCTGCCATTTTAAGCCTCCTAATACTCTTTATAAGTTAAAATTAAACCTTTATTTTATCTATTGCTACTCTTTTTGATCAGCAACTGCAGTTAATACTCTCAAAAACTTCCTCGGGATATCAGACAGCACTGATACTAAACCTGTCATTGGAGAAGAAAGAACTCCAAGCATCTGAGACAGCAGCACTTCTCTGCTTGGCAAATCACCAAGCTGATTTATTTCATCTATACCGAGAACAGAGTTTTCAAGTACACCTGACTTTAATTCAAAAGTTGTTTCAGGATTTTCTTTTCTAACTTCCTTGTTAAATTTTGTCAGGACTTTTGCCAGCTGCGCCGGATCACCTTCTATAAAAGCAACTGCGGTCTGTCCTGAAAATGAATCATGTAATGCTTCATATTCTGTATCTTTAGTAGCAATCTTAAGCAGGGTATTTTTAGCAACTTTTATTTCTGATCCTGCCTCCCTGGCCTGCTGCCTTAAACCTGTAATTTTCTCAACATTCAACCCCTTATAGTCCATGACTATGGCGCCATTTGATTCAGAAAACTTCTTTGTCAGAGTTGCTACTGCCTGCTCTCTCTCTAATCTGCTCACCTCGTCACCCTTATGTAATAATTAATTATTTTCTCCGATTCATTTATCAAACAGGCTTTTCCTGGCATTATAATTTCAGGAAATAACCTTAACATACAATAGAATCAGTTATTTTACAGCTACAGCATCAATCTTAATACCCGGCCCCATTGTTGATGAAAGAACAATGTTTTTAAGATAATGCCCCTTGCTGGAAAGCGGTTTCAGCTTATTTACAGTATCTAACAGGGCCTGAATATTTTCACATAGTTTTTCTTTATCAAAAGAGACTTTTCCTACAGGAACATGAAGAATGCCTCCTTTTTCAGTTTTAAATTCAACCTTACCCTTTTTTAAATCCCCGATTGTCTCTTTTAAATCAAAAGTTACTGTACCTACTTTCGGATTCGGCATCAGACCCCTGGGTCCGAGAACGCGGGCTACCTTACCCACGACTCCCATCATATCAGGTGTTGCAACTGCTTTATCAAAGTCAAGCCAGCCTCCTTTGACCTTTTCAACCATATCATCCGCACCCACAAAATCAGCGCCTGCATCTCTTGCTTCCTGTTCTTTTTCCCCTTTAGCAAAAACCAGGATCTTTACTTCTTTTCCCGTTCCATGTGGAAGAAGAACCGTTCCCCTAACCATCTGGTCGGCTTTTCTGGGATCAACTCCCAGTTTGATAGAAATATCTGCAGTCTCATCAAATTTCGCTGTTCCGGTCTCTTTCAAAAGTTCTGCAGCCTCTGAAAGAGAATACGTTTTTTCTCTATCAATTTTTTTTGCGGCTTCTATATATTTTTTACCTTGATTTGCCATTTTTTCACCCTGTGGTTTTTATTCTAAAACTCTTTTATTTATTATATAACTTCGAGACCCATACTGCGCGCCGTACCTTCGATTATCCTGCCAGCCATTTCCGGATCATTTGCATTAAGATCAGGCATCTTCGCCTGAACAATCTCCTGAATCTGGTCTTTAGTCACTTTTCCAACTTTATTTTTATTCGGTTCACCTGAACCTTTGACAATACCTGCAGCCTTTTTCAAAAGAACCGCAGCAGGAGGAGTCTTGGTTATAAATGAGAAAGACCTGTCAGCATATACTGTTATTACAACCGGAATTATAAGACCGTCTTTATCCTGAGTCTTAGCATTATAGGCCTTACAAAACTCCATTATATTTACACCATGCTGCCCAAGTGCAGGCCCTACAGGTGGGGAAGGATTCGCTTTGCCCCCCGGTATCTGCAATTTGATCTGGGTCATTATTTTTTTTGCCATTTGACTTCCTCTTCTTTTTTCGACGTTAAATTAAATCAGTTCGCTTTTTTCACCTGTGAATATTCGATTTCAATAGGTGTCTGTCTTCCAAAAATACTGACGAGAACTTTCAACCTGGTTTTTTCAGGCTTAACCTCTTCAATAACACCATTAAAATTGGAAAAAGGGCCGTCCATTATAATGACTTCATCACCCTTTTCATAATTTGTTTTAAAAGCCGGCCTTAGAGTTCCTTCTTCTATCTTTGAGCGGAGCTCGTCAATACCATCATCGGGTATTGCAATCGCCTGTGTCTTACTGCCTATAAAACCGGTAACTTTGGGAGTATCCTTAACAAAATGCCAAGTCTCATTAGTCATTTTCATCTGTATAAGAATATATCCCGGGAAAAATTTACGTGAGGTCGTCTTGGTCTTTTTCTTTCCCTTAGTTCCCCTTATGATCTCTTCCACATCTTCAGTGGGAATAAGCACCTCACCAAAATAATCTTGCATATTATAGGCGTTTATCCGTTCTTCAAGAAGTTCTTTCACCTTATTTTCATATCCTGAATACGTATGAACCACATACCATTTCATTTCCATAAATGACCTCAACTCAATATTAGTTTGACTGCCCGAGAGAGTATAGCATCAACTACACCGAGATAAAAAGAGACTACCAGCACAATGACAACCACAACCGTTGTTGATGCAATCGTTTCTTTCCTTAAAGGCCATGCAATCTTTTTTGCTTCTGCCTTAACCTCACCATAAAACCGGATCGTACTGTCTGCGATATTTTTAAGGTTCACTGGCGTTATCCCTTTGTAATTTTAAACAGCTTATAGTTTTTGGCAGGCCAGGAGGGACTCGAACCCCCAACACCCGGATTTGGAATCCGGTGCTCTGCCATTAGAGCTACTGGCCTATGTTTTCTCTCAAGAAACAACCAACTGATGTCTTTAAACCCGGGCTTTAAAACCCTTCGACAAAAAAGACTATTTTGTTTCTTTATGCAATGTATGAGTAAAACAGAACCTGCAGTATTTACTAAACTCCAGCTTACCAGTAGTTGTTTTTTTGTTTTTTGTTGTTGTATAATTTCTGCGTTTACATTTAGAACACGCTAGAGTTACTATGTTTCTCATGTGTAAAACCTAAAAAAAAGATTTAATATAAAGTCTTAATTACTCGATAATATCACTTACAACACCGGCGCCAACTGTTCTGCCGCCTTCTCTTATTGCAAATCTCAGCTCTTTTTCCATTGCAATAGGAGCGATAAGTTCACCTTCCATACTTATATTGTCACCAGGCATAACCATCTCTACACCTTCAGGAAGATTAACAACTCCGGTCACATCTGTTGTCCTGAAATAAAACTGAGGTCTGTATCCATTAAAAAACGGAGTGTGTCTTCCGCCTTCTTCTTTGGTCAACACATATACTTCCGCCTTAAACTTTGTATGCGGGGTGATTGATCCTGGTTTTGCCAGTACCTGACCTCTTTCAACTTCTTCACGTTTGATTCCTCTAAGAAGCAGACCTACATTATCTCCAGCCTCTCCCTGATCAAGAAGTTTCCTGAACATCTCAACGCCAGTACAGGTAGTCTTGACTGTTTCTTTGATTCCAATAATCGCTACTTCTTCTCCAACCTTAACGATTCCCCTCTGAATTCTTCCGGTAACAACTGTTCCTCTTCCGGAGATACTGAACACATCTTCAACCGGCATCAGGAATGGCTTGTCAACATCTCTTTCAGGTTCAGGAATATAATCATCTACGGCTGCCATAAGATCCTGGATACATTTGTAACATTCTTCAGTGGTATCATCACCACCTTCCATGGCCTTTAAAGCACTTCCGGCTATGATCGGAATATTATCTCCATCAAAATCATACTGGCTTAAGAGTTCCCTGATCTCAAGCTCAACAAGCTCAATAAGTTCCGGGTCATCTACCATATCTGCTTTATTTAAAAATACGACGATCTGAGGTACACGTACCTGACGTGCAAGGAGAATATGCTCACGGGTCTGAGGCATGGGGCCGTCTGCTGCACTTACTACCAGAATTGCGCCGTCCATCTGTGCTGCTCCAGTAATCATGTTCTTGATATAGTCAGCATGGCCTGGACAGTCAATATGTGCATAATGTCTTTTGTCTGTCTCATACTCAACATGTGATATCGCGATGGTCAGACCGCGCTCTTTTTCTTCAGGAGCCTTATCAATCTGGTCAAAATCCATCTTATCAGCCATTCCCTTCAGAGCCTGATGTCTGGTGATCGCTGATGTCAGGGTTGTTTTACCATGGTCAACGTGCCCTACTGTGCCTATATTTACATGTGGTTTTGTTCTCTCAAACTTTTGTTTTGCCATCTCTTCCCTCCTGATTATCAAAGATAAAAAAGAATAAGTAATCTTGATGTTGCTATACTAAAAATATTTATTTTCAAGCTTTGTTAAATATTTCCCTTAAGCCCACGACCGGGGTTGAACCGGTGAACCTCATCCTTACCAAGGATGCGCTCTACCAACTGAGCTACGTGGGCAATATCTTATACTGTCCAGTGCTTATCATAAAGCGGGAGACGGGATTCGAACCCGCGACCCTCAGCTTGGAAGGCTGACGCTCTAGCCAGCTGAGCTACTCCCGCGTATATTTTTATATCCGCGTACTATATGGTGAGGGAAGGATTCGAACCTTCGAAGGCGATGCCAGCAGATTTACAGTCTGCCCCCTTTGGCCACTCGGGTACCTCACCAGGATTTTGATTCATGGAGCTGGCGATGGGATTTGAACCCGCAACCTGCTGATTACAAATCAGCTGCTCTGCCGTTGAGCTACGCCAGCGTAATTTTATAGTATAGTAATTTTATTTTTCTATTTCAATACCAGTTTTTTTGCTTTAGGGATAATTATTAGCCATAAGGCTCCATTATCTCTTAAATTCTTCTATTTAATCAGAATTACTTTTTGTTACACTTATTCTAGTGCTTGAGCAATCTCCTGCTATCCTTGCCCCAGCCTAGTATTATTATTTTTTAACTTTTGCATATAAAATATGATAGAATTTTAAATTTCTTCTATCATTTTTTCACAAGTTATGTCTATTAAACTCGTCTTGAACCCTAAGCCTTGAATCAACATAATACAGCAAAACTAAAATAGAAAATTATATAACCTTCTGTTTTTCTTGTCAATCTTTTTTATAATTATTTATCAATTCATTCATAAAATACCTAAAGAGTTACAGTTCTCAAATTTTCAGCCTTTTAAATTAAAATAAATTTTTAAACATTATATGAATTAACAATAAATGACTTCTAATCAATAAAAATTTTAAAAAAATTTGAATTCTGTAATTAAATGAAAATGTTTAATTCTTCTTATTTAAACATTTTAAATTAAAAATAAATATTTATATTTTTTTAAGATATTAAGAAGAAGGACAATACAAAACTGAAATAATATTTCATAAAAGAGACTCAGGGAGACAAAAGCTCGATTTTAGCAACCAGAGCTTCTGCTTCAGGAAGAACTTTTTTGTTAATCAGCGCCAGCTGGGCACCTTTTTTTGAGCTGTTTCCGGCAAAATTAACTTTACCGTTAAATGAAAACGGCAGCAATCCAATTTCTTTAAATACATCTGTGTCAATATCATGTCCAAAAGCACCTCCAATAAGTATTTTAGATATACTATTAATACTTACTCCTACGCTCTTTTCAAGAGAACAAATAACATTTGATACTTTAACAGCAGCAGAAAACAGATTTATAAAATCATCATCTGTTATAAACACAGCTGTATTAAACTCACCCTCATCACTGTACAAAAGGAAGGCTTCCCCCCCTTCAACAGCAATAACTCTTTTTAAAATCTCTGGATTTCCATTATGGACACTACAAATATTGCCGTAAACATCAAGAACTCCTTTATTTTTTAAAAATGCAGCAAGCTCCATAAAACCGCTCCCGCAAATCCCGCGCGGGAGACTGTTGCCAATCACCGAAAAATTCAGGGTCTCATCTTTTTCTTCTTTTACCCGGTCAATCGCACCAGTTTCCGGCCTCATCCCAAAAGGCATACCTGCACACTCAAAAATATCAGTATCAGAAACAGCTGTAGCAATAATTCTTCCCTGATGGCAGATAATAAGTTTTACATCCGAACCAATATCAATTAAAAGAACCGTCTCGTCAGATTTATAAATACCCGTTGACAGAATACCCGACAAAATATCAGAGCCGGCATATGATGAAACCACAGGCAGTGGATAAACCCTGGCTTTATTTGAGGACCTTATTTCCAGCTGAGAAGCATCAAAGAAGGATGATCCTTTAGAATCATTTTTTTCCATGATACCGGGAACTCCTGAGACAAGGATATGGAGCATTCCGGTTGACCCTGCAATTGAAATCTCATAAACATTCAGGGGGTCAATATCACAGGCCCTGCACAGTTCTGTAATTAGAATATCAAGTCGGAGCAAGATTTCCTCATTAAGTATTTCAAGATTCATATCATCTTCTGCAATCATATCCATCCTGGATCCAAGGTCAGACCCCATAACAATTTGTGGGTTTGTATCTGTAACCATTGCAATCTTTTTCCCAAAAGAAAGGTTTATCAGAGATGCCGCAACGGTATTTGTACCAAGATCAACTGCCACGGCATATGATTTATCTCTTGTATCATCTTCCTCCAGGCACAGAAGTTCATCTTCAATAAATACTGCTGTACAGGAAGAAATATCTTTTTCAACAAAAGAGAGGAATCTTTGTCTCACATCATCTGTAATCTTTTCGAAAATATCAGAAGAGTTAATATCTGGATAAAAAATCTTATTCACTCTGGGATTTAAGGGTATATCATCCAACAGAGACTCATCCATCAGCTCTATTGTAAAAGGCATCTTGTAAATTATTTCCGCGGTTGTATCCTGTATCACTCTTGCCTGACAAGCGAGTCTTACCCCCCTGCTAATTTCCTCATCAGAGAGGCATCCTTTCTCAGTAGGGGTCATGGGCCCCATCTGCTGCAAAGTCCTGATCTTGCATTTCTGACAGATACCCTCTGACCCGCAGGCAAATTTAAGTTCTATGTTTTCAGGGTTATGCTCAAGAATAGTCTCAAATATTGACATGCGATCTTCAACCTGTATGACCTTGTCTTCCGGAAGAAATTTTACCTTATGATATTTTTTATCTGCCAATTTCAATCACCAATAAAAATTGTAATTAATTATTATCAAAAAAACATACCGCCCAAAGATAATACGTTTATAAACACCTTCAATAACATCCAGATTGTTCTAATGATTATAATACAGAAACCATACTCATATAACAGAAAAAAAGAGGGGGAAGAGTTTATAAAATACTTAATGCCTACGAAGCGGAGCTTATGATAAACACCCCGGTAAATTCTATGATGCCAAACATCGCAAAAGTTTCAGAAAAAGCTTTCAGCTTGGGGTAAGAGCAATATTATCAATCAACCTGGCCTTGTTAAAATATACTGCCAAAGCCATTACGGAATCCGTCTCTATAAAAGAACAATCCTCAAGATTCACAACATCACAAATTTTAATATAATCTATCTTTCCAGTTCCTTTAGAACATATTGTGCTTTTAACATGGTCTATCAGAACCTCTGCACTACTTTCTCCAGCCTCAAATATCTTCTTCGCTTCAAAAAGAGATTGTGAAAGGCAAAGAGCTGCTGTCCTTTCATCAGGAGTGAGATATTTATTTCGAGAACTCATTGCAAGGCCGTCTTCCTCCCTCACAATAGGCATTCCAATCACATCAATACCCATATTAAGATCAAGGACCATTCTCTTAATTACAATCAGCTGCTGAAAATCCTTTTCACCAAAAATTGACAGGTGAGGTTTAACCGAATTAAAAAGCTTAGCCACAACTGTTGTAACCCCGTTAAAGTGAGTAGGCCTGGTTAATCCGCACAGATTTTTTGTAGCCTTGCCCACCTGAACAGAAGTCTGGTAACCATCAGGATACATTTCTGAAACTTCCGGAGCATAAATACAATCACAGCCGATAGCTTCAACCATTTCCCGGTCCCGCTCAAAGTTTCTCGGATAGGCATCGTAATCCTCACCCGGGCCAAACTGAGTCGGATTAACAAAAACACTCACCACAAGAACATCAGATATTTTTTTTGCCTCACGCATCAGACTCAGGTGGCCTTCATGAAGAAAACCCATAGTTGGAACAAGTGACACGGTTTTACCCGCACCCCTGAATGCGTCTGAATAAGCATGCATCTCTTTTACGGTATGTATAATTTTCATGGGGTATCTCAACTGAAACTAAATTCATCTTCAGGAAATTTTTTTGTTTTAACCTCATCAACATATTCAGAAACAGCCTTTTTAATTATAGGCTCCAGCTGAACATACTGTTTCACAAATTTTGGACGAAACTGACCGGACAGTCCAAGAATATCATTAATGACCAGAACCTGACCGTCACAATCCAGACCGGCACCTATTCCGATAGTGGGAATATTAAGCTTTTCAGTTATCTTTGAGGCAAGTTTCTGTGGAATTGCTTCCAGAACAACTGCGAAAGCCCCCCCTCTTTCAACGGCCAACGCATCAGCCATCAACTTTTCCTGCTGCTGTTCTTCTTTTCCCTGTACCTTATAGCCGCCCATCCGGTGAACAGACTGGGGAGTCAAACCGATATGGCCCATAACAGGAATATCTATGTCAGTAATCGCTTTCACCACAGACTCAATATTTTCTCCGCCCTCTACCTTAACTGCTTCTGCTCCGCCTTCTTTTATTAAAACACCGGCATTCCTTCTTGCTTCATCAATTGACACCTGATATGACATGAAAGGCATGTCCGCAACGACCAGGGCACGTTTCCTTCCCCTGACAACAGCTTTTGTATGATAAAGCATATCATCAACCGTAACAGGCAATGTATTTTCAAGTCCCATAACAACGTTACCCACCGAATCTCCAACCAGAAGGATATCAACACCGCACTCATCCAGCATAACAGAGGTCCGAAAATCATAGGATGTAAGCATGCTTATTTTATCACCTTCATCCTTCATTTTTTTGAGATCAAGTATTGTTATTTTTTTCATTTATTACTCCTTTGAAATTTATCTTAAATATAAGAAGCTCTTCTGTTAATTATAACAGAAGAGCTTAATTTTACTACCCAATTAATAACAAAAACAGCTATTTTATTACACTACTTGACATAACCAGAACTAAAGATATCAATGGATTGTATCCTCTGGCTCCAGCCTGTCAAATATCTCATCCAGTTCATCCAGCATTTTCACAGCCAGCTTCCTGCTGACAAAAATAGGTGCATTGCATCTTATTGCGACAGCAATGGCATCACTTGGTCTTGAATCAACGAGCATTTCGCCGTCACCTGAAACAAGACCTATGGCAGCATAAAAAGTATTCTCTTTAAGATCTGTTATAATTATACGTCCTATTCTGGTGCCTAGATCGCTTAATATATTTTTTATGAGATCATGGGTCATGGGCCGAGGAGACCAAGTATCTTCAAGAGCAAGCGCAATTGCATTTCCCTCGAAATAACCTACCCAGATAGATAGAACAAGATCTGACTTCTTATCCTTTAGAACAACCTTGTACTGACCCGTCGTAAAATCAGGTTTGGATTCCTTGACTAAAACCTCAATTAAATCATCCACACTATAATCCTTAATGGATTACTGCTTCCAAGTCCGCATTACTAATCGTAGACATGAGATGTTCTACAACTTTGGGATCAAACTGAGTTCCTGAACCATTTCTTATTTCTTTCAGGGTATCCTCAACACTAATAGATTTTCTAAAGGAAAGATCCGAACGCATAAAATCATATGCTTCAACAACAGCGATTATTCTTGCGCAAAGCTCAATTTCAGAACCTGCAATTCTATCAGGATAACCGCTTCCGTCAAACCGTTCATGATGGTGCCTGACCGTTGACGCGACAGACTTGAGCTGCTCAATTCCACTAACGATCTTTTCTCCTATTTCCGGGTGCTGTTTAACCAGAAAGAACTCCTGATCTGTAAGCTGCCCGGGTTTCCCCAGAATGGACTCACTTATTCCAACCTTTCCGACATCATGAAGAAGAGAAGAAAGTTTTAATTCCTGAAGCTCCTTATTGGAAAGCCGCATACTCTTACCAATCGATGTAGAAATATTCTCAACTCGGGAAGAATGTCCCTCAGAAATAACATCTCTCATATCAAGGGCTTTTGTAAAAGCCTCAATAGTAGAAACAAGGGTTTTGACTATTGATTCATAGGAACTCAGCATGTCTGTTGGAGTCAAGGAAACCGGGACCATTTCTTCTTCTGAGATAAAACCGATGCCCTCCAGGTCAACACGTCTAATCCGGTGATGTCCACCCGGAGTTTTAATAGCTTTAAGTTTACCCGAATATATATAATTTTTTATTGTCTGGGTAGTCACCTTAAGCAGAGAAGCAGCTTCTCTGGTATTAAGAATCTCTCTGGTTATTAAATCTACTTTTTTCTTTGCCATCTGGCCGCCCCTTTGAGAAATAATGTTTTTTTAAAAAATATGATAGATAATTATTTTCACTTATTAAAACTTTTAGAAAAAATATCGTCTTTTGTCAACTTTATTTAACTGTTTTTCACTTTTTTTAATCGTAATCAGGTTATATAATATCAACTATTCAAATAGTTTTAATTACAATATAGTTTTATATACGAAATAAAAAATTATAATCTGCTAATGAGGTAACCTATTGCTATATATTGTGTTATGAATTATCATACCACAAGTAGTTGCTAATATCTATATATAGTACAAAAAAGAAAAAAATGAAACTATAAAAAACAACATATTAAGGAAACCAGATGAACACCTACCTTGCTGTTATACTCTTTATCTTAATCGGAGAATATTTTTTTAACTTAATAGTTGAACTATTAAATATTAAAAATCTAAAAACCACGCTCCCAAATGAATTCACAGACCTCTATGATTCGGGAAAGTACGAAGAATCACAGAAATACCTCAAAGAAACCACGTGGTTTGAACTCTTCACCGGCACATTAATGACTTTTCTAACCATTTTATTCATCCTTACGGGCGGATTTAATATTATTGACAATTTTTGCCGAAATTTAGGATTTGGAGAGATTGTTACAGGACTCATATTCGTAGCTACAATCATGCTGATTATGCAGATAATAAATATCCCCCTTTCAGCATACAGCACCTTCCATATTGAAGAAAAGTACGGTTTTAATAAGACCACTATAAAGACCTTTATTCTGGACATACTCAAGAGCTGGCTGCTTACTATTATTTTAGGCGGAATAATCTTTTCAGTCATCCTTTGGTTTTTTGGAAAAACAGGAGAATTTGCATGGCTTTACTGCTGGACAGCGGTTACTGTTTTCCAGATATTTATAATGTTTCTCGCTCCTGTGATAATCATGCCTCTGTTTAATAAATTTACCCCAATTAAAGACTGTGAATTAAAAACAACCCTTGAAGATTATGCAAAAAAAGAAAACTTTAAGCTTAAGGGTATTTTCACCATGGATGGTTCCAAGAGATCAACAAAATCAAATGCATTTTTTACCGGTTTTGGAAAATTCAGGAGAATTATACTTTTTGATACCTTAATTGAAAAACATTCCATTGATGAACTGGTATCGATCCTTGCCCACGAAATTGGTCATTATAAGAAAAAACACATCCTTGTACATCTACTGATTTCAATTATAACCAGCGGAATAATGTTTTTCATCCTATCCTTTTTCCTGAATAATCCAGGTCTGTTTGCCGCCTTTAAAATGGAGCATACATCAATCTATGCAAGCCTGCTCTTCTTTGGATTTCTGTATGCGCCAATTGAAATGATCACCTCGATTTTCAGCAATATCCTCTCCAGGAAAAACGAATATCAGGCAGATGAATATTCAATAAAAACATATCAAAAACCAGACGCCATGATACTGGCGCTTAAAAAGCTTAGTGTTGACAACCTTTCCAACCTTACCCCCCACCCCTTCAAAGTCTTTTTAAGCTACAGCCATCCCCCTGTGCTTGAAAGGATAAGATCAATAAGAAAACTTGCAAGCCAAGGAAATTCCTTGTAATAAGGCTGTAACAGATGATACTATTAAAATTTAAAACCATATGGCAAATAAATAAAATATAGCTTCTCTACTCACAAATTTTTAAGATAAAGCGCAAAGTAAAAATACGATCGCTAACAAAGTCCTATCTTAAGGGAATAAAATGGAAAGAACATCTCAGGTAGAAAGAAAAACAACAGAAACAGATGTCACCCTGAAAATTAATATTGACGGTTCCGGAAAGTACAGCATAAACACACCTGTCCCCTTTCTCACACACATGCTGGAACTCTTTTCAAAACACGGCCTGTTTGATCTTGACATTATTGCTTCAGGAGACGTTGAAATAGATTTTCACCACACGGTTGAAGATATCGGCATCTGTCTGGGTAAAGCCTTTAACAAAGCTCTGGGGAAAAAAGAAAAAATAAAAAGATACGGCGAAGCGAAAGTTCCAATGGATGAAGCACTTGCTCAAATCACCCTTGATATCAGCGGACGCCCGCATCTGACATGTAATATCCCACAAATTAAAGATAAGGTCGGCCAATTTGACACCGAACTGGTCGAAGAATTTTTCCAGGCCTTTGTAAACAACAGCGGAATAACACTTCACATAAACCTGATCTCAGGCAAAAATTCTCACCATATCATCGAAGCGGTATTTAAAGCATTTGCCCGAGCACTTGACACAGCAACCCTTCTCGATCCCCGTGTTTCAGGCGTACCTTCAACCAAAGGGGCTCTGTAAAAAATCATGGCTGTTAGTATCATTGATTACGGAATGGGAAACCTTAGAAGTGTTCAAAAAGGTTTTGAAAAAATTGGAGCACAGGCGAAGATCATCAACACACCTCAGCAGGTGGCTGACGCGGAGGCTATCGTACTACCTGGCGTAGGCGCATTTAAAAACTGCCTGGAAAATCTTGATTCCCTAAAGCTGATAACACCGATCATAAAATCAATTGAATCTGGAAAACCCTTTCTTGGCATATGCCTTGGTCTTCAGATCCTTTTTACCGAAAGTGAAGAATTCGGCAGTACCCCCGGTCTTGATATAATAAAAGGTAAAGTTATGCGCTTTGAAACAGGCGCCCGCTGCGATGACACCCCCCATTTAAAAATACCGCACATGGGCTGGAACAGTATCTCAATAAAAAAAGAGGGCCCTTACCTTGAAGATCTTGATAATGAAACCTATCTGTATTTTGTCCACTCATACTATGTTAAGCCAAAAGATGAGAGTGTGACTGCAACAACAACTGACTACGGACTTAAATTTGTCTCAAGCATATTAAAAGATAACATCTTTGCCTGCCAATTTCACCCTGAAAAGAGCCAGAAAGCAGGCCTTAAGATCCTTAAAAATTTCACCGCAGCTACCGGACAAAAAACCGGTACGCCGTAACATGGAAGGAAAGTTATAATGCTAATTATTCCGGCAATTGATCTAAAAGGAGGAAAATGCGTTCGTCTTGCCCAGGGAAAAATGCATGAAAGCACCACCTATTCAGACAACCCCGCAGAAATTGCGGTTAAATGGGAACAAATGGGCGCAACACGACTTCATATCGTTGATCTTGACGGTGCTGTTTCAGGTATCCCAAAAAATATGGAACTAATAAAAAAGATCCGCGCTGCAGTAAACATGCAGATCGAACTTGGCGGAGGCATCCGGGACCTTAAAACAATAGACGCCTATTTCTCGGCAGGAATAGATTTTGTTATCCTTGGCACAGCGGCAATAAAAGATCCCGGACTTTTAAAAAAAAGCTGCAGCAAATATCCCGGAAAAATAATTATTGGAATTGATGCCAGAGACGGAATGGTATCTGTCCAGGGCTGGACAGAAGATACTAAAACAAGTGCAGTAGATTTCGCAAAAGAACTCGACAGCACAAAAATCGCGGCAATAGTCTTCACTGATATCAGCCGTGACGGAATGCTCACCGGCCCGAACATTGAAAGCACAGCCGAACTTGCAAAAGCAATTGATATCCCAGTAATCGCCTCCGGCGGGATATCTGGAATAAAAGATATAAAAGATCTTATTGAAGTGGAACAGTACGGAATTTTTGCAACTATAGTCGGGCGGGCGCTTTACACAGGTAATATAGATCTTAAAGAATGCATTAAAATAGCAGGATAAACCAAAACCATGCTCTCAAAAAGAATCATCCCATGTCTTGACGTAAAAGACGGCAGAGTCGTCAAAGGGGTAAACTTCGTCAATTTAAAGGACGCAGGCGACCCGGTTGACAATGCCATCTTCTATGATTCCGAAGGAGCAGATGAGCTGGTCTTCCTAGACATAACGGCATCCCATGAAAAGCGAAAAATAATACTTGATGTTGTTGAAAAAACCGCAAGCGAAGTATTCATGCCCTTAACCGTTGGCGGGGGAATCCGAAACATTGAAGACATCAGAAACCTTTTAAACGCGGGAGCAGACAAAACCTCCATTAATACGGCAGCGGTTAATGAACCGATATTTGTAAAAAAAGCAGCTGAAAAATTTGGTAGTCAATGCATCGTTGTAGCCATCGACGCAAAAAGAAAAGAAACGACTAATAAAAATTCATCGGCCTGGGAAGTCTATATTCACGGAGGCAGAACACCGACCGGGATCGATGCGGTTGAGTGGGCAAAAAAGATGGAGTCTCTGGGTTCAGGAGAAATTCTTCTTACCAGCATGGACAGAGACGGAACAAAAGACGGATATGACATTGAGCTCACCAGAACGATTTCAAGGGCTGTAAACATACCGGTCATCGCATCCGGGGGAGTCGGAACGATAGAACATATATATGACGGTTTTGTTAACGGTGAAGCGGATGCCGCTCTTGCTGCCTCAATATTTCACTACCGAGAAAAATCAGTAAAAGAAGTTAAGGAATATCTGAAAGAACGCCATATACCGATCCGCCTAACAGATTAGAAACATATTTTCAAAGGAGGTAAATACTAGCATGGATATCTTGGATAAAATTAAATATGACGCCAACGGTCTGGTTACCGCGGTTATGCAGGACTATGAAAACAATGAAGTCCTCATGGTCGCATACATGAACAGCGAATCCCTGAAAACAACACTTGAAACAGGGAAAGCCCATTTCTGGAGCCGGTCACGACAAAAATTCTGGATGAAAGGCGAATCATCAGGTCACACCCAGGAAATAAAAGAAATCTTTATTGACTGCGACGGAGACTGTATCCTTTTTAAAATCAAACAGAATGTTGCAGCCTGCCATAAGGGTTACCGCTCCTGTTTTTACAGAAAATGGGATGGAGAAAAGCTCGTTAAAACAGGAGAGAGACTGTTTAATGAAGATGATGTCTATAAAAAATAGTTTTTATTTCCCGGCACAGGACAACTAATGATTATAAATTCAAAACCCCTCCCAATCATCGGCATAACAATGGGAGATCCTGCAGGGATTGGGCCTGAAATAATCATTAAAGCCCTTTCTTCCAAAGGCATATTTAATATCTGCCGCCCTGTGATTTTCGGTGATCAGGCAATTCTGAAACTCGAGCTTAAAAATGACAATACCTCATTTGAGATACTTTCAAGTGAATCCATAAAGAATGCTTCTTTCTCTTCCGGGACAATACCCATCGTTCCAGTATCATCACTTAATCCAGACCATACCGGATACGGAAAACCTGACAAAGAGACGGGCATTGCCATGGCTGAATATATCAAAAAAGCCACATGCTGTGCCATGGCTGGTGAAATAGATGCAATAGTTACTGCACCGATCAGCAAAAAATCACTTCAGAACAGCGGAAATGATTTTCCCGGACATACTGAAATGCTTGCGCATCTCACAGACACAAAAGAAGTGGCCATGATGCTTGCCGGCAGCACCTTAAGAGTTGTGCTGGTGACAATCCACTGCGCTTTAAGTGAAGTCGCCTCAAGCCTTAACCCGGACAGGATATTAAGAACAATAACCATAACCAACCAAAACCTGAAAAATTATTTTCAGGTTAAAAAACCCCGTATCGCTGTTGCCTCCCTGAATCCCCATGCAGGAGAAAACGGCCTTTTTGGTTCAGAAGAAAAAGACATTATCCTTCCCGCCATTAACAGGGCAAAGGATATGGGAGTTAATGCTTCAGGCCCATACCCGTCCGACACACTATTTCATAGCGCTTCAAAAGGAAACTTTGATGCTGTTGTATGCATGTATCATGACCAGGGCTTAATTCCTTTAAAACTTTTACATTTTGAGGACGGCGTAAACATCACGCTTGGCCTTCCCATCATCAGGACATCCGTTGACCATGGAACTGCTTACGATATTGCAGGCCAAGGGATTGCGGATCCATCAAGCCTCATAAGCGCGGTTAAAACCGCTGTTGAAATGTCATCAAACCGAGATCAGCAGACTAAATAAATAGTATCTTTAATTATGAGTGAACCGGATAAAATTCAGATAAAAGGCGCGCGTGTCCATAACCTGAAAAACATCAGTGTTGACATACCAAAAAATAAACTGGTCGTGATTACCGGGAAAAGCGGCTCAGGAAAATCATCCCTTGCCTTTGATACTGTATATGCAGAAGGCCAGAGGCGTTATGTTGAATCACTTTCCGCCTATGCGAGACAGTTCCTGGAACAGATGCAAAAACCGGATGTAGACTCAATCGAAGGGCTCTCCCCTGCAATTGCCATAGAACAAAAAACCGTCAGTAAAAATCCGAGATCTACTGTTGCCACCATCACGGAAATATATGACTATCTCCGCGTGCTGTTTGCCCGTACCGGGACACCCTTCTGTTATAAATGCAACAAACAGATATCCTCTCAAACCGTACAGGAAATGGTTGACCAAACCCTGAAGCTGCCCGAAGGAGAAAAAATAATTGTTTTATCACCAGTTATCAGAGGGAAAAAAGGTGAATTCAAAAAAGAACTTCAACAGTTTCAGAAAGAAGGCTTTGTCCGGGCACGTCTGGACAATAAACTGATTAATCTCGCAGATGATATTGACATAGACAAGAACAAAAAGCATACCCTTGAAATCGTGGTTGACCGCCTTGTTATAAAGAAAAATATCGAGAAAAGACTGGCAGACTCTTTACAGACAGCGCTTAACACCAGCAATGGTGTTGCAGTTATCGCTCCGTTTGACAAAGATGAGATCTTTTTTAATGAACAACTTTCCTGCGTAGACTGCGGTGTAAGCTATCCGGAAATCAGCCCCCGGACATTTTCCTTTAACAGCCCCTACGGCGCATGCCCCACCTGCTCAGGTCTCGGCACCATAATCGAATTTGATCCGGGACTTATCATCGCAGACGAAAATCTAACGATTAATGAGGGCGCAATTGCGCCTTGGTCAAATACAGAATCCGTATACATCAGTCATCTTCTTAATTCTTTAGCTAATCATTATAATTTTTCACTTGATGTGCCGTTTAAAAAAATACCAAAAAAAGTAAAAGATGTTATCTTCTTCGGTTCGGGCAAAGAAAAGATTCAGTTTGAGTTTGAAGACGAAGACCGGCTTTATAAAAGGCAGCGGGTTTTTAGCGGAATCATAAACTATCTTAACCGGCGATACCATGAATCAAAATCTGAACGGGCAAGGTTATACCTTTCACGCTATATGAACCAGCTCCCGTGCCCAGACTGTAAAGGTAAAAGGCTGCGAAAAGAAAGTCTTTTTGTGAAAATAAAAAACAATTCAATCCATGACATCTCCAGCATGACGGTAGCAAAGGCCCTTTATTTTTTTAAAAATCTTAATTTTTCAAAACAAAAAGAAACCATTGCAAAACCGCTGTTAAAAGAGATAAGTGAACGGTTAGGTTTTCTGTCATATCTGGGGCTGGGTTATCTAACACTTAACCGGACAGGAGGAACTTTGTCAGGAGGTGAAGCACACAGAATTCGTCTGGCAACTCAGCTTGGAACCCGGCTAACCGGTGTTCTTTATGTCCTTGACGAACCCAGTGTGGGGCTCCACTCAAAAGATACCGACCGCCTCCTTCAAACCTTAAAGGATCTCCGTGACCTTGGAAACACAATCATTATTGTTGAGCATGATGAAGAAACCATCCGCGCCTCTGATTATGTGATTGATCTCGGTCCGGCAGCAGGAACAGAGGGCGGTAGAATAATCGCAACCGGAACACCCAAACAGATATCAAGGGACATAAAATCCATAACCGGAAAATATCTGTCCGGCAAAAACATCATCCCGCTTCCATCAAAAAGAAGAAATCCGTTAAACAAAAGCATTACCATTAAAGGTGCGTCAGAACACAACCTGAAAAACATTGATGTAACTATTCCGCTTGGGCTGTTTATCTGTGTAACAGGCGTTTCAGGCTCAGGCAAAAGCACCTTCATATTTGACACACTCTATAATTCTCTTTCAAACCGTTTAAATAAAACATCACACCACCACGGTAAGCTTGATAAAATTACCGGGACAGAGCATATAGACAAAATAATTAACGTTGACCAGTCTCCCATCGGCAGAACACCGAGATCCAACCCCGCCACATTCACCGGGCTGTTTACCCATATCCGCGAGATTTTTGCCAAAGTCCCTGAATCAAGAATGAGAGGGTACAAACCCGGCAGATTCAGTTTTAATGTTAAGGGCGGAAGATGTGAAGCCTGCGAAGGGGATGGCCTCTTAAAAATTGAAATGCATTTTCTCCCGGACATCTATGTTACCTGCGACGTGTGTCAAGGGAAACGCTACAACCGTGAAACGCTTGAAGTACATTACAAAGGCAAAAACATTTCAGGCATCCTGGCCATGACAGTAAAGGAAGCCCTTCATTTCTTTGAAAATATTCCGTCAATTAAGAACAAGCTCCAGGTTTTAAACGATGTTGGACTGGATTACATCACTCTGGGACAACAGGCAACAACACTTTCAGGCGGTGAGGCCCAGAGAATCAAGCTTTCAAGAGAATTAAGTAAAAAAGGCAAGGGACATACCCTGTATATACTCGATGAACCAACCACCGGTCTTCATTTTGCGGATGTTGAAAAACTTCTAGATGTATTAAATACACTTGTAGACAGGGGAAATACCGTAATCGTTATTGAACACAGCATGGAGATCATCAAATCTTCCGATTATATTATTGATCTTGGGCCTGAAGGTGGAGACAAAGGCGGGTATATCGTTGCCCAGGGGCTACCTGAAGAAATAATTAAGCAAAAAAAATCATACACTGGTAAATATTTAAAAAAATATCTTGAAATATAAGGCTAACTTAAAAGCTAACTCCTCCATTTTATATTTTACGCATCCCAAAGAACGTTACTATCAAAAAACATAGAACAGAGTGATTGCCTGATCATACGCGAACTTTTTGGTCTGCTTCGCGATCCTTTGAACGATCGCGAGCGATGAGCATGTAGATGGAGGGAATAACAAAGAGGGTAAAAAGGGATCCAATTGCCATTCCGCCAACCAGCACGAGGCCGATTGAATTACGGGCGGAGGCTCCCGGACCTGATACCATAGTAAGCGGAAAATGTCCGGCAATGGTTGATACGCTGATCATCAAAATCGGACGCAGGCGCGTCTGCGCTGCCTCGCGAACGGCTTCAAGTTTTGACAGACCTTCAGCCTGCAATTTATTGGCAAACTCCACAATCAGGATACCATTTTTTGAAACAAGTCCTATCAGGGTTACCATTCCGACCTGAGAGTAAATATTAAACGTTGTTGTCCACCCGTTTGTGAAGAACGGAACCTGGGGACCGGGCATTTTTAAGAACACAAACACAAGCGCGCCGAACATGGCAAGCGGCACCGATCCGGCCAGTATAACCAATGGGTCACGAAAACTGTTGAACTGCGCTGCGAGCACCAGAAAAATAAGTACCATAGCGAGGGCAAACGACTGCAGAAACTTGCTGCCCTCTGTTCTGAGCTGGCGAGATTCACCGGTATAATCAACGGTGCAGCCCGGCGGCAGAATTTTAGCAGCTTCATCTTCCAGAAAGGTCAAGGCCTCATCAAGGGGCCGCATAGCAACGCCGCTGATTTTGACCGCGTTAAGCTGCTGAAAGCGGTTAAGCGAACGTGCAACCGTGGTGTTTTTCACCTCAGCAACTGTTCCAAGGGGTATGAGCTGACCGGCCGGGCCGGATATGTAGATATCCTGAAGTTGATCAGGATTTAGGCGTTTTGTGCGCTTAATCTGAGGTATGACCTTGTAACTTCTACCCGCGATATTAAAGCGGTTGACATAGTTGCCGCCAAGCATGGAAGAGACATCGTAGCCGACCTGTTGGAGGTTAAGCCCAAGATAGGCCACTTTATCACGGTCTATCACAAGTTCCGACTGAGGCTGATCCATCTTCACATCAATCAACGGCGGGAAGGCGAACATTTGACTTTCAATCGCTTTAAGCTTCAACTGCTGTGCATAGACAAGCAGTTCCTCGGTCTCGGCCGTTGATGTTATGACGATCTCAACCGGAAAATCACCGCCTCCGGGAAGCGGCGGTGGTGTAACCGGCATAACCCGAATCCCGGGAATAGAGCGCATTCCCTGCTGAACCTCGGCAAGTATTTCGGATGTGGTCCTTGTGCGCTCACCCCATGGTTTTGTAATCAGCCCGCCGAAACCATTTGTTGGAAAAATAACCTCAAAAGTAAAGTCAGTCTCAGGTAATTTTTGCATAATGTCATTGGCTGCAGACATATAATGGCTGGTAAGATCCAGGGCTGAGTTTGCGGGTGCATCGATAATGGTGAAAATTGCGCCTTCATCTTCAAGCGGTGCCAGCTCGGCCGGAGACATGGAAAACATGGGGATACAAAGAAGCGTGAGCCCGATCCATACGATGTATACAGCGGGGCGGCAGCTCAGCGTCACGTCAAGCAGACGGGTATATGTAACCTTGATCCAGATAAAGTTTGATTCAATTTTTTTTGAAAACCATGAAGCTTCCTTCTCAGGTTTAAGCATCTTGGATGCCATCATGGGAGAAAGAGTCAGAGCAACAACTCCTGATATCAAAACAGCTCCTGAGAGCGTAAATGCAAACTCCTTGAACAATGAACCGGTAAGGCCCCCCTGCAGCCCGATAGGTGCGTACACCGCCGCAAGTGTAATCGTCATGGCGATAATGGGAGTAACAAGCTCACGCGCGCCGAGCCTGGCCGCTTCCATGGGTGATTTGCCCAGGCGGAGGTGACGCTCGATATTTTCAACCACCACGATCGCATCGTCTACGACCATTCCGACAGACAGCACGATCGCCAGCAAGGTCAGCAAATTTATAGTAAAACCGAATACCTGCATCATGAACACCGAGCCGATAAGCGACAACGGTATTGCGACAATTGGAATCAGAATCGAGCGGAAGGAACCCAAAAACAAAAAGATAACGATAATGACAATGATCAGGGTTTCGGTTAGCGTGATGAGAACCTCGCTGATAGCGTGTTCAATATACTCGGTGGCGTCATAGGCTATGCGGCCTGACAAACCGCTGGGAAGGTCTTTCTGGATTCCCTTCATTTCTTCGCGCACGATCGCGATGACGTCCAGTGTGTTGGCATTGGGCAGCGGATACATGGCCATGAACACGGCAGTCTGGCCCGAAAGCCTGACTGCTGATTCATAATCCTGGGCCCCGAGAGAAACTTCGGCTATATCCTCGAGGCGCACAATTGAGCCGTCCTGCTCAAATATGACCAGTTTTTTAAACTCTTCTGCTGTATGCAGGTCGGTATTTGCCGTCAGGTTGACCTTGATGAGCGACCCCTTTGTCTGACCAACGGCAGCCAGGTAATTATTGGATGCCAGAACCTGGCGCACCTGTACGGGACTGATATTAAATGCAGCCATGCGGTCAGGCTGCAGCCAGACACGCATGGCAAAGGTACGGTCACCGAGTATCTCGGCATTCTGCATGCCCTCAATGGTTGACAGCCGCGGCTGAACAATGCGGATAAGATAATCGGTTATCTGATTTTGATCAAGGATGTCGGATTGAAAACTAAGATAGCAGGCAGCGAACTGGCTGTCAGCTGATAAAACGTTAATGACAGGCACCTCAGATTCAGGCGGCAGATCCTGGCGCACCTGATCAACCTTGGTGCTTATTTCAGCGAGCGCTTTCAGGGGATCATAGTTAAGCTTAAGCCTGACCGTGATCATCGAAATGCCCTGCTTACTCTGGGATTTCATGTATTCAATGCCGTCAGCAGAGGCAATCGCACGTTCCAGCGGTGTAGTGATAAAGCCACGAACCAGTTCCGCGTTCGCGCCGACATACGCCGTCATGATGGTAACAGAAGCATTTTGAGTACGGGGAAATTGACGCACGTTGACCGAGCGAACGGCTTGCAGCCCGGCTATGAGGATAAGCAGGCTGAGCACCAAAGAGAGTACCGGTCGTCGGATAAATATATCAGTAATGTTCATTAATTCGTTGAGCCTGTCATTGTTTAGCGATCTTTAGGCGTTGGTGCGATATCAAATGTGGGAACAAGGCTGTTGTCAATAATTACAGCCTGGCCGTTGCGCAGTTTGAAAGCACCTGTGCTCACAACCATATCTCCTTGTTTGAGCCCGGCCACTACTGCCGCAAAGTCTCCAAGGCGTTGTCCCAGACGCACAAACTGTTGTCGAGCGACCAGGCCGCTGGCTGCTGTGCTGTTATCCGGTGCTTTGTCGACGACAAAGACAGAATCGCTGTACGGGGCATTAAGTACAGAAGTTGCGGGCACGGCAAGCACATCCTGCTGATCAGGCAACACGACGGTAGTGTTCACGTACATACCGGGGCGTAGCAGCAAACCGGTATTATGCACGGTTGCCTGAACCACAATATTGCGTGTTGCCGCCTCAATCTGCGGGTTGACAGCCGCTATGGTTCCTGTCAACACCCTGTCGGGAAGAGCATCGGTCTCAATACGGACCAGCAAGCCTTTATGTATTTTTGAATAATGCTGCTGAGGGAGTGAAAAATTGGCGTAAACCGGGTCGAGCGCTTGCAGCGATACAATATCGTCACCAACACTGAGCATTTCCCCGAGGTTTACCAAGCGAATGCCGAGCGCGCCGTTAAACGGTGCCCGAATGGTTTTCTTGGATATAGCAGCCTTAATATTATCGACCTGAGCGGAAGCCTGCTTCAGTTGAGCATCAGCATTGTCATATTCTGATTTTGAATAGGTTCGCTCCTTGAGCAGCCGTTTCGCACGGTCAAAATCAACCTGTGCAAGTGCAAGCGAGGCCTCGGCTGAGCGCAGCTGTGCGGTCTCAGCAACGATATCCTGCTGCACAAGCAGGTCACCCTTTTGTACCATGGTACCAGGCTCAAATTCAATTTTTACAACTTTACCGGCCACTTCAGCCGACACCACGACACCCTGTACCGCTGTCAGCGACCCGACAGATGTCAAAACCGACTCCCAGCGTTGAGGCTCTACAACTGCAGCGGTGACGGTTGCAGTCATATTGGGTGGCTCCATGCTCATCAATGCGCCAATCTGCAGGGCCTTGATTCCAGCTATAATCCCGATAACCACAAGCAAAATGATAATTGCGATAATAATATTTTTTTTCATAAAGGCTTTCGGTTGTACTTCACGCCTCGAAAGGCTATAATTATAAATTTTAGACTGCATCTGCCGTTTAATCGCGTAAACGCAAAATATACTATATTAAATGTATATAATCAATACAATGAATATTGCACACAGAAAAAATTTTTACGCTAAGTAAACTGTTTACCCTTTAAGTCGGAAAATACCTGAAAAAATATCTTCCAAGATAAGTTTTGATTATTATCTCAAAAGCTGTTTTATTCTCTCACAAAACCTTAAGCAAAAGCATCATCCCCAGAAAAAAGATGATCAGTGCGGGAACAATAATACATACCGCGGTCAGCCACACTGGCATTTTTAGATCATTTATTTTTTCAGGCACTGGCGGTGCAAAGGTCACCGGCATGTCCTGCTCCGGTAAATCAACAGACCGTTCCTTCAGTATCTGGGCTACCGCTTCAAATGTATCATCAGACCAGCGGGTCCGTTTATTCTCTTTCCAGATAATAACCAGCTCATCCGTTGATTTTTCATGCAACCCTTTTTTAATATCTGTAACCAGTTTTGAATCAGTCATTATCCACACCGCTAATCTTTCCAGACCCGTATAAATTTTTACTAGTCAGCATATCACAAATTCCCGCTGCCGCCATGTCAATTATTGTGACCATCGCCATTGTACCATGCGTTGCCACCTGCTAAAACTGTCGATATTGCAACAATAAAAAATATAAGCGCGATAATTAATTTTCGAATCTTAATTTAATCCGATATTAATATTTACTATTATAAACATCGTCATTTTAATATTATATAAATATAATTTTAAAAAATACGGTTTTGTTATTTTTTAAAATTCAGGTGATTTTTTAGATAAATAGTAATTAAAAAAACAAAATCCATGAGGAAAATAACTGTTAAAATCCAGAGAAAAGTATTTCCTGTTTGAAGATATATTGATTGTTCATTTGGAATATATAATGGGAATGAGCTTATTTTTTTTTCGAATAAAGGTGTTAATGAATTCTCCACTATTTCACCGGTAGGCTGTACAAAACAGCCGTTTCCTGAGTTTGTTACCCTTATAAAAGGCATTCTATATTCAATTGCCCGGAAAATACCAAGAGAAAGATGTATCGCAGAGATCGTACTTCTGCCAAACCATGCGTCATCTGACATATTCAGGATAATATTTCCCCCGATTTTTGCAAATTTTCGAATTTGCTCTGAAAATATTATTTCATAGCATATTGAAGGAATTATTCTTTTATCTTTTGATATTTCAAATAACTTTATTTTATCGTCGGACTGGTAGTACCGGGTATATTTAAAAATTTTCCTGAGGAATGGCAATTTTTTTTCATAAGGCAGGTATTCCCAAAAAGGGACTAATACCTGTTTGTGGTATTTTTCTTTATAAATACCAGATTTATCAATATAAATAGCGGTATTATAATACTTCGGCTGTTCCTTTGTTGATATATCCTGCTCGCAGACAATGGATAGAGGTGATTTGATATCTTTTGTCACTTTTCTAACCATTTCTTGCTTTTTTGTCTCTTTATCACACGGCAGGTGCAATGGGAGTTCAGGCCAGGCTATAAGTTCCAGGTTTGGATAGGTTTTATAAGCCTCTTTGGTTAGTTTGATAACTGTTGAAAGATCGTTATTTGCATCTTCTTTTTCCACAAAGTAACTGTTTCCCCAATGTTTAACCGGAATATTTGGCTGAATTGAAGCAATATTTATTATTTGTTCTGGTGCTGCAAGCTTTGCTTTTTCATGGAAATAATCAATCCTGATTTTCCCATATCCAACTATTAATATAAGAATACATAAACAGGTAGCAATTATTGATTTTGGACTTTTATGTTCCTTAATCCTATATATAATTTCAATTATTAACCAATTCACTAGATTGAATGCAAATAATAAGAGAGGGGGTCCGCCAATATCGAGTATCTGCAGAAAGATTGGATAGGAATATAACATATGAGCCGGTGTGCCAGGGAAAACGCCCATTAACCAGATTTGTAATATGGTCAGGAGAAGAGCGCTTCGTAATGGACCCGTGGGAAGACTGAATTTATTAAATATGCCGTAGATAAATCCAAATATGGTATAAGGTATAGCATGAACCGCACACAGCAGCATTATAAAGAGCCAGGATTTTAAAGATCCAAAATTGAGGATTATATTGCAAACAATTGTAAGACTCCAGCCTTGACTCAAAAAATAAAGAAAACCGAATATAAAACCAATCAAAAGGCCGTTAGGCGCGTTTATTTTTTTTAAAGAGAATCCCCAGGGAATCAATGCAAAAATCGCAAGGACCGGGAAAGGGCCTTCCGGATAATTAAAATATATAATCGATATTGAGATTAGAGTCAGTAGAAGAGGATACCGGATTTGACGAAACCAGGATTTTATATTTTTAATGGATAATTTCATTTGAAAATAAATGATGAGTTGTTACTCATTACATAAAAGTACACAGAGGTCAATTAAGAAAGTGAGATACTTTAAGAAATACAACATACTAACAAATTCATTTTTAAGTGCTACTAAACAATATTCTCATTACTAAATATTAATTCGAAGTTTAATTAAAAAAGGGACTTTTGTAAAGTCCCTTTTTTAAAAAAATTGTTTAATTTTAAGAAGGTCAACTGGGAAATGGCCGCCTGCACGTTGAGCAATGGTCTTTTTATCTTTACTTTCCACAGTCGACGTGATTTAATTTTTTTCTCGAGGTGTTGATAACAACAACTAACTGTCAACTGAATTGCTGGCCATCCGATAATATGTCTATTCGATCAGTTTTAGAAGATAACAAAATCAGGCTATTTATTTTTTTTGCTGTAATATTAGCATTGAGTCTTACAATCTACAGAAACTGTCTTCTTGATCTCGTGGGATGCGTGCTGCGAAGGCAAGGAAGTTCACATGGAATAATTATCCCATTTATATCAGCATTTTTCCTCTGGCAAAAACGAGAGAAACTTAAAAAATTAAAGCCTGCATTCGCACTACTACCCGGCGTACTGTTAATTGTAATTGGCTTTATAATGCTTTATGCTACCAGGGGCAGCGAAGAAATTGCTGCTCCTGCACTATCATTTTTTATTGTGCTGGCAGGTGTAATTGTAACACTTTTTGGGAGCACTCTATTTAAGGAGGTTAGCTTTCCATTTTTTTTCTTGATCACTATGGTACCTCTACCCTTATCCCTATATCACCAGATTGCTGAATGGATGAGATCAACCTCCACTGCCGGCTCAATCTGGCTTACCCGGTTATGCGGTGTACCTTTAGTCCGTGATGGCTATTACATTCAGCTACCCAACATAAATCTTATAGTTTCAGAAGGCTGCAGCGGAATCCGTTACTTAATCAGTTATGTTGTTTTTGGCTTAGCCTATGCCTATTACTTTAAAAAAACTACAAAATCACGTCTAATGGTTATAATTGCCACTATCCCCATCTCCATTCTGGGTGGTGTAATTAGACTTACCATCATTTTTCTTGCAGCATATTATATCGGTTCTTTTATGGCTGGCGTTCGTGAGCACATTATATTAAGTTGGTTTGTGTTCACCGGAATCCTTTTAGGAGCTATACTGTTAGATCGCAAAGTGTCGGACGCCACACCTTAAGTGGATGGCTTTTTCTAGAAAATACTAGATTATGGTTTAATATATTAATTAATAATATTTATTAACAAATATAGTCTTTTATTTTAAAAATAATTTATGGTTATCTAGAGGTCACAAGTTATTAAAAAATCACACATTTTAATCATATATATCACAAGAAACTGTTATAATAACCTTAAAATATTATTTTAGGAAGCCAATCATGAATGAATTTCTCATTATGGAAGACTTTCCAAAAAGCTAAATCAAGTTTGACCAGAGATTTTTAACTGCATCAGCATAAATTTTTCATAAACATGAATATTTCATTGACATAAAGAAATTAGTTTGCTATATTTTTAGATAAGAATAACTTAACAGCGTATAGGAGCGATAATGAAAAACTTATTTAAGAAAACATTCTTTGTTTATTTGTTTCTTTTCTGTATCCTGTTTTCTTTAACCACCCTTTGTGGTGACGTTTATGCAGGTGGCGCTTTTGGGGGTAATTGTGGTGATTGTTGTGACAGTGCGAGTGTTCCCGAACCATCTACTTTGTTGCTTTTAGCTGCTGGAGCCGGCGTTTGTTATTTTAAAAAAAAGAAAAACAAAAAATAACTTATTAAAAATAATTTTAAAATAAACATTTTTCTCTAATATGACTTTAAGCTAGGATAAGATTATAAATCTTATCCTAGCTTTTTTTTGCCCTCTTGCCCCTAGTGAGCTATTGACCAATTTGCCTGTTAACTGCATTAAATACCGACATGCGGAAATCTGAAATACTTAACCTGAAATGGGATCAGGTTGATTTGAAAAATGGATTCATACTTCTTAACAACACCAAAAACGGCAAAACGGAGAGAGATACCGATCAATGACACGCTGAGGGATAAATTGAAGGCTTTAACAAGACGGCTGGATATCCCCTATGTGTTATTTAATCCTAAAGCTGAAAACCTTATGATAATTTCTAACGCTCATTCAGTTCAGCATACACAAAGACTAAGATAAAAGATTATACTTTTCACGACAACCGGCACACTTTTGCTTCGCATCTAATAATGTCTGGAAATGATCTTGGTGTATGCGCCAAGCAAACCCCATGTGGTGATGCCACTAGTGAAAGAGGTCGTTAGCCCAGAACAACTACATCACTTTTTATCCTACAAAGCTAAACGTTTGCCGGAGCCTGCGCAGACTGCTGAAAACTTTTATCTCAATAGTCAGGAATCGGTGTTTACACAATTCTGCCTGGAGCAGGGTATTGCCTTTGTGAGTACCACAGAGAATTTACAACAGGCATCAAAGACCGGAGTGCATACCTATTACACCTATGATCAACACTGAATACCCGAAGGTAATGAGGTAATGGCCAATACGGTAGGGGAGTTTTTTAAAGCGTGCTAAATCCACCGATTCAGATGATGCGATGGCTTCAGCACAGAATTAAGGTTTAGCTTTTAGAATAAGGTGTAGATAAACAATGCAACCGCTAAACCTTCACCGAACACGATTAACATGCCGAACATTAAAAGGCGTAGAATCTCTGGGGGCCAGCCAGAATTTCTTCCGCTTTTTCATAAAGCCCATTAAATCTTTCAGTAATTTGAGCATTAGCATGGCCGCTCCATATGTTCTTTATCTTGAGGGTCTTTAATTACGCAATAACTTTCTTGTTTGTTATCGAGTTTGTGTTTTAATAAATCATTGCCGAAAAGTTTTAATACCAGGACAATGGGCATCATGATGATCAAAAACATAACCGCCAGAATAATACGAGTATTAATAAAGCCGGCAATCATGACAGTTTTTGTTTACAGATGACGACAACGTTTAAATCAAATTTGTCCTATTTCCATCCCACAAGCATAGTGGTGTTGGGAAGGTCTATCTTCTCCTGAGCCCGCACATCAAAAAGAAAGTGGTCCCGAAAATATTTGTTCACAATCGGCTTCATCTCATGATAAAAAAGCGGTTCTACCCCGATTCTTTTTGACACCTCATCAAAAGCGTACAGCCTGCCGGTATTATTGAAGAGATCGCCCAGCACAATCACATCAGAAACACGGGCAAGGTTTTCCATTACCGAACTATCTGCATAAGTAATAGATGCCCGTTCATAAAGCACACAGGGATGCTCTATCCCCGAAAGAAGAGTCTCCGGAGGCGGTTTTTTTATATCCCATATGATTGTCTCAGCGTTTATATCCGGGAAGCCGGATTTAAGTCTGGCAATGTTTTCAACCACAACAGAATCAGAATCTGTTATAATCATGTTACAGGAAAGAGAATTTTCTTTTACCTGATGCATCATGATGCTAGTCAGATTCCCCCGGCCCGCCCCCACCTCAATAATAGTTTTTGCATTCACCAGGGCTGCAAGCCGGGCACAGCTTTTTGCAATGGTCTCACCCCAAAGTTTGTAATAGGGCGACTGGGCAGAGGCCTCAAATACGTCTATTAATAATTCATTATTCCAGTCAAAGTGGCCCTTGGCTTCCATCTCCAGGATCGCGCAGAGAAATCTATATTCGACTCGGAATCCTTCCGGCACACTGCTTTCCTGAATTATTTCACCGTTGGCCACCCGTCGTGAAATATCTACCCACACATCCCACTGGGCAAAATGCGTTACCAAAAAATCACAGTAGTCCTGCTCCAGATCCTTTAGTTTTTCCATAACTAGATCTCTTGTCAGCATACTTGTTCTCCTGAATATTTTATTCGGCTTCTATGGTCAACATACCCATCATTACGGGGTCAGGTCAACAATTTTTTATCTTTGTCTGTAAAACAAAACATACAAATTGACACTTAATCGTCTTTATCTTATGCTTAGTTACTAAAAAAACTTCTCACTTGAAATAAATAAGATGTGTTAAATAATAAGTAGGCACAAACAGCTATAATACAACCGGTAATAATCAACAAATCACAGTTTACCCTGATAATGGACGAAATAAGCGGATATACAATTGTAGAAAAGATCGGCGAAGGGGGAATGGCCACTGTATATAAAGCTATCCAGGCATCCCTTAACCGCCCCGTAGCGATAAAGATCCTCGCGCAGAAACTGGCGGATTATCCGCTATTACTTGACAGATTCAACCGTGAATCCGTCATCATAGCAAACCTCACCAACCCCCATATTATTCATGTAATTGACCGCGGAGTCACCAGTTCAGGTATGCCCTATTTTGTCATGGAATATATTGAAGGAACGGATCTGTCCACCTCAATAAATAATGATGAGCTCAGTTATAACCGCAAGCTAAATCTTACCATCCAGATGTGCAAAGCACTTGCTTATGCCCATAATAACGACGTTATTCACAGAGACATAAAACCGTCTAATATGCTGATTGACAAAGAAGGCAATCTCCAGATCCTGGATTTCGGGATAGCACAGTTTTTTGATCAGAACGATGAAGACAGTACCCGCACCCGTACAGGAGTTGTTATGGGAACCATTCCATACATGTCCCCTGAACAGCAACTGTCATCAGACAATGTCACCATCCGCAGCGACCTCTATTCCCTCGGTGCCCTGATGTATGAACTTTTTGTCGGCAAAAAACCTTTAGGCAGATTTTCCCTGCCCACAGAAGTTGTTCCGGATTTTTCCAAACCGCTTGAAGAAATCATCATGAAATGCATGGAACCGGATGTGAAAAACAGGCCGGCAACATCAGATGAGATAAAAGATGTGCTCTTAAAACTTCTCCGCGGCGCGCACATTAAAACAGAACAGAAAAAACAGGCTGACGAAAGCATTTCTTCTGCCAACCCCAAATTTTCACTGCTTGATGTCATAAAAGAGGAAAAGCACGGATCCGTATACCTTTACGAAGAAAATACCCGGCATACTCTTGTTATCATAAAAAAACGCCCCCTTAGCGGGACAGGCTATCAGGAAACAAAACTGCTGGCTTCCCTCAAACATAAAAATATCATCAATATCTTTGGTCTTTCTAAAACCGACAAAAATTATATTATCCCAATGGAGTACTTAAGCGGCGGAAGTTTGGAAGACAGACTTGTCCAGCCGTTTCAACTGGGAGAGTTTGTTATTATCGCAAAAAAGATATGCGGAGGTCTTTTATTTGCTCATAAAAATAGAATTGTTCACGGGAACCTCCGTCCCAGCAACATTCTTTTCTCAGAAGCAGGCGATGTTAAAGTTTCTGACTTTGCCCTGGACGAACATTACCATAACAAGAAAAAGAACCATAACTGGTACAACTTTACCGGTGAAAACATAACAGCTCAAACAGACATCTTTGCCGTCGGTGTTATCTTTCACCAAATGCTCACAGGATCTATGCCTGCCTGGCTGGACACTGTGCTGGTTGAAAACAAAACATTTAAAGCACTTCCTGATCTGCTGCAAAAAATTCTCAAAAAAATGCTTGCCCATCGAAGAAATGAACGATACAAAACCTTTGACATGGTTCTGGAGGAACTCAATAAGCTGATTGATGGAAAAGGCAATATCATTCAAAGCAAACAAAGCAACAAGGGAGGAAAAGAAATTTCACTAAATCCAAAACAGGATAAAAAGCGTCTCATTTTCCTGTTATTTCTTTTTTCCCTCTCAATTGTGTTCGCAGCGATAACTGTCTATTTTCTGAGCGATGATTCATATCTGAACACCTTCAAAGAACTTTTTGAGAAAGCCGCTGACTGCCCTGTACCATCTAAACAATAATATTAATAAAAGATGACTGCGTATGAAAAAACTAAGACCCTGTCTGCTTATAATCATACTGATGCTGTTTAGTACATCCTGTGCGACTACACACGTCCCGGACCCGGAACTTTATTCAAAACTGCCTCCAACACAGAGGCCCTACAAACTAAATAATATCTGGTATCACCCTATCCCTACGGCAAAAGGGTATATTGAAGAAGGGATTGCAAGTTGGTACGGCAAGAAATTTCATGGGAGACTGACTTCAAATGGTGAGATTTATGACATGTATAAAATTTCCGCTGCGCACAAAACACTTCCAATCGGCACAACCGTCAAAGTCACAAACCTGCAAAACAATAAAACACTTTTGACTCGGATAAATGACCGGGGACCTTTTGTTGCTGGAAGAATAATCGACCTTTCATTTAAAGCAGCAGAAATACTGGATATTGTCAACGCCGGGACAGCTGAGGTAAAGATCGAAGCTGTCAGAGTCGTTACTGAAAATATAAAACCCGGGACGGATTTCATCAGTCCTGAGCCGCTGCCTGATTTTCGTTTTGGGAAATTTATTATTCAGGTTGGATCATTCAAAACACTGCTTAACGCCCTTCAGCTTAAAGCAGACCTTATGGGAAGATATGACCAGATAAACATAGTCCCTTTTGATATTGAGCAAAACAAATTCTACCGGGTTCAGATCGGTATTTTTAATGACCTGTATAAAGCAAGAAATGAAACAACCGTACTCAGTAAAGCAGGTCATAAAGGAACATTCATCGTTGCAGCAGAAAACTAAAAACTGCAGCTTTATCTCTGTCCTAAGGCTCAACCAATTGCTTTTCTTTCAGACAGCAGGCAATAACCGCAGCAATAAAAGCCAAAATTGACCAGAATAAAAATACATTTCCAAAATCATAAGAATCATCAGGCATAACCACAACAAGATATCCTGCTACAAGAGGTGAAACAAAAGAACCAAACTGACCCACACCATTTGTAATTCCCATAGCCCGTCCAACCACCTCCTTGGGATACCTGAGCGAAGGGAAAGCCTGCATCACGCCCCATGGAAAATTAACAAAAAAACCTCCAAGAACAAGACAGATCAAAAGCTGAGCAGTATCCCCTTTGGAAACATTCCCAAGCAGATAAAGCACAGGAATGCATCCGATAAAACCTATCATAGAGACCACCTTCATCCTGCCCTGAAACAGTTTATCCGCACAGTACCCGCCAAGCCACATGGCAAAGCCTGCCACAAGGTAAGGCACAGCCACAAAAAGTCCCATGGTCTTAATGTCCATGCCGTGCTGTCTGACCAGAAAAGTACTTATCCAGGTCGTCATACCCCAATAAATCATAAGTAGAATAAAAAAATTAATGGTAAACAGGTAATACTGAAAATCCTTTAGAAATATTTGAGAGCTGAAAGTTTTGGCGCTAGCCTCAGTTTCCTCACCCACAGAAGAGGTAATCAAGTCATACTCTTCACGACTCATCTTACCTTCTTTCAGCACCTCCCCCGGAGTATCAGACATATATTTCCAGAGAATAAACACACCGATAAATCCGGGTATGGCAAGCACAAAAAACACCGGACGCCATGCCCCCCCGAACACATCAGCCGACAGCCAGGTGACGATAATAGGAATCATAGCAGGCCCAATAGCCCAGGTCGTAGTAAAGTATCCGTTAGCCCGGCCTTTCTCCGACCTTGGGAACCAGTTGGCAATAGTCCGGACCGCCGGGACATAGTGATGCCCTTCACCCAGTGCCAGCCCAATTCGCAGGGCTATAAACTGGGCAAAATTTCTAACAAATCCGGTAAGAAATGTTATAGCCGTAAAAACCCAGATGGCGATATTCATGGTTTTTTTAGGACCGATTCGGTCAGCAAGGAAACCTGATGAAAGCTGCGCCACAGCATATCCCAGAAAAAAAATTGATCCGAGCCAGCCGACTTCAACAGGAGTCAGATTGAGATCCTTCTGTATAAAAGGTAAAAAGATAAGAACACTGATACGATCAAAATAATTGATAATATACAGTAGCCATATAACAAATAAGATTGTCCAGCGATAGCCCCAGAGTCTTTTAGATGCTGCGCCTGTATCAGTATCCATTTTTCATTTCCCCTCTTTTTTTAAACGATCAATTTATACCTGTCTACAACCGGCCGGATATATAAATAACGACATCTTTATTTTCTTAACAGCCAGTCTATCGTCTATCCTCTGTCATAGAAAAGTCTGCTTTCAATACCGCTGGCTTCAAGGTACGCACGTATCTGCCGGGCTATGCCATAACATCCTGCTCAGCTAAAGTTTTTATGCCATTTATTCTATTCTCAATAAACCATAAAAAACATTTACCAGTGGAATAAAAAAAATCATCTTTTCTTTGAGAATAAAAACAATAAAGAATTATGTCAAATAATTAATTTAAAAATATGACACCAATAATAACTTATATTTTTCTTACCTTATCATTAAAAATGTTATATATATAACAAATAAATAATAATTGTGCTGAAAAAACTATGGACAAGATATTAGGCAATTTATCTATAATGCCGTTATCAGACCTCATACAGTGGGCTGATTCAAGATGCAAGACTGGATCATTACATTTCAGCCTTGAAAAAAAGAAACGCATCCTATTTTTTGAAGATGGCAACATTATATTTGCTTCTTCAAGTACCTCAGGAGAACGTCTGGGTGAATATCTGCTAAGATCCTCCAGCCTTAACAAAAAACAGCTTAATGACGCTCTGGGGAAAAGTAAAAAACTCAAAATCCCATTCACCCGATATCTCGTGTCAGAAAAAATGATACAGAAAGATGAACTGTGCAGAATTATTTCAAATTATGCCGAGTTTATGGTAACGGATGCATTGACCTGGGATAAAGGAGTATTTGCTTTTCTTGAAACTATTCCACCGGAAATTATTAATGGCCCTATCCATTTACAAACCTTACCCCTTGTATTCGAATCCTTCAGAACCATTGATGAATCACAACAAAATGAAAAAATAAATATAAACAAAATTCTGGAAAATATCGCCGATAAAATCAATAACGATGATATTGAAATACCTCCCATACCCGATATTTTGAACAAACTTAATCTTAAAATCGAGCAAGATGCTCCGACCAAGGACATAGCAGCCATAATCGTGACCGATCAGATATTAACGACAAACATCTTAAAAATTGCGAATTCACCTTTTTTCAGACAGGTAAACAAAACTATATCACTGAACCAGGCGACAATGCAGCTTGGAATAAAAGCAATTAAGAACATGGTAACTGCACACACATTAAGCGGGCTCCGCTCAAAAAATCCAGACAAGGTAAGGGAAGTCATGAAACATAGCCTTGTATGTGCCTTTGCAGCTCGGACGCTTGCTGAAATGTTTGGTGAAAATCCGGAAGAAGTTTTTGTCTGCGGACTGCTTCACGATATCGGCAAAACAGTCCTGATTAATATTCTTTCTGAATACGACCTTTCAGAAGCAAACTCCAAGTGGTTTCTTGATAAATACCATGGCGCCGTTGGGGATGCGATAGCAAAAAAATGGAATCTTTCAGATATAATTAGAAACGTTGCACGATATCACCATACTCCTGAAGGAACAAAACACTATCAGAAAACTGTCGAAATTGTTTATATTGCCGACATGATTGCCAATGATTTGATCGAAGATTATTCTAAAATCAACACCCTAACCTGTATTGACCTTAACAAAATAGACCTTCCCTCCGTAATAGATAAAATCAGCAACAACAAAGATAAAATTATGGCTATGATCTAGACAAAAGACAGACCTTTATAATTAATAGTCACCCTCTGGTTCAGTAATGAGTCCCCAGATTCATTTTGGTTATAACAACCTGAATCATTCCGCCTGAAAAAATAATGACACACCCAATGAACTGGAATAAAGTCAAACTTTCAGAATACAGAAAGACTCCGATTAAAGAGGCGATAAGGGGCTCAACGTATGAAACTGTTCCATATTCAACAGTCTTAAGGTGTTTTACTGCAAAGGTGAAAAGAGAAATAGCAAGAAATCCCTGAAATAACCCATTACCCATTAACCAGTTAACGTCTTTCAAAGTGACACTTTGAATAGAGGCATCAAGAAATGGCAGCATTGTGACTACGCCAAATAAAAGCTGGTAAAAGAACGAGTTAAAGCAGGTATCTGTGCTGGTATTTTACGATTAAAAACAATGTACAGCGCATACGTAATTGCAGAGCCGATTCCCCACAAAAAACCTCTCGACTCATCCATATTTAGAGAAAACTTAAATTCAAGAAAAAACAGAAATCCTAAAAATGCCAGACAAAGCAACCCGCCGTTTAAAAGCGTCAATTTTTCCTTTAATAAAACAACAGCGATTACAACCGCAATAAGAGGTGCAAGGTATAAAAGAAAGGCTGAATTTGCCAGAGAGGTGCTGTTGATGGCATTGATATAACACAAACTGACCATTGCCATCAAAATGCCGGTAAACTAAAGGGAATATGAAAATTTTCTAATTTTTACAGTTCTTAATTTCTTCTTTAAAATTAAAAAAAAGAATAAAAATACCAGTCCAAGACCGAGTCTCGCAAATGTGACAATACTTCCATCTAATAAAATGTTTCTCACGAAGATGCCAATTGAACCCGTAAGCATGACAGACACAATAGCTACCGCATATCCGATTATTTTTATGTTTTTCATGTTTAATTATAAATTAATCTTACAACTCTTTTATTCCCGCCAGTGCTCAGGCTGATTTAGCACCTCAGAACAACACACTTTTCCTTTTACCCTTCCAATAACTCCAGAACATAATTCCTGCACCATCCAGGCCCCTGCATGTTCTTCGGGTATGGAATACGGCGCTTCAAACCCTTGAGCCCCTGCCGGAATAAAACCAAAACGCTGATAATAATCCGGATGTCCAAGCACAAAAACCAGTTCTATTTCTGACTGTTTCAGCTGTTTTAAACCCTATTTAATAAGTTGAGCGCCAACCCCAATGCCTTGAGCGTCAGGAAGAACGGACAGCGGCGCAAGTATCCGGGCTAAAACCGGTTCAGCAGTTTGTCTAACATCTACTTTTATAAAGAGTATGTGCCCGATTATTCTTTCATCCTCAACCGCAACAAGTGAAATCAGCGGTTATGCAGTCCTGTCATCAAACAAACCATTAAAAAGCCCTGCGATTTCAGGACCTTTTTCTTCCCCAAATGCCTTTATATGCACATTGCTTATCCCATCTTTGTCCAGTTAGAAGGACTCTCTTATCTTCAATGCTGTCTCTTTTTTAGATTAAATAAGGGGTATGGTTGTCAAGGTTCTTTTCTTTATAAATCAGACAATGGTCCGCCTCTTTTGGTCTTTATATCCAATTGCCATTCCGCAATCCAATAATCATAATTGTCAATGTCCGTGCATAAACCCTCCACATTGACAAGATCGCGGACAGAGACAATATTAGATTTATTTTGGCTGCGATAAACATACTCAATCAGGGAATATGCCCGGACAAACGGATAACGAAGTTTTTTTAGGTAAAGCATATCAGCGCACATATGGTAGACCAGGCCCAGAAAAACATACTTGAAAACCGGAAAAATACTAGCCAACACGAGCGTGAGCAAAAGAAACTCTATTGTGTGAAACATGGCCAGAAGCAGGTAGTTTTTATCCAGGTTTTTTTCAATAAACTTGGCATAGGGAAAAATTCCATGCAGCTTAAAAGTCTTTAGGTCCCGGACATATTCAATGACATGGTCAAGATCAATAAAGATAACCGCAAGGCCAAACGGAACAACATTCTCTCCGATAAATGGATAGAGTATTGCACTGGTGGCTACACTTTGCACAGTATGGAATCGAAGGCTGCTCACAATTCTTATCCTACTTTTTTTTCGAGATTCGCTTCTTCATTTGTTTTCGGGAGGGCTTAGTCGGACTGACAAATGCTGTCTTTTTCTTTCTTAATCCGGAAAGCGCGAGCAGGGCAAAGTATCCAAACACAATCCAGATAAAACAAAACAATAACAGGCTTGACATATTATTCTGTAATCGTAAGGGCAGTATTTTGTCAATTAAGACCAAAAAAATGGATATGAATGAGATTGAAAAGAAGTCAATAAAGAGAATAGATCTAAGAGATGTCTCTTTTTCATATTCCATAAGGATATTTCTGAAAAAGGGAAAAATCCGGGAAAGACCATAAAATATTCCAAACAAAACATACCCGATGGTATAGGCAAATAATTTTGTTGTTTTATCACAATACCAATTAATTATTTTTGCAAACATATCCTTCTTCCATTAAATCTTTAATTAATATTACTTAAATGATTTTAGAAACTCACTGTTACTCGGATATTTCTGAAGCATCTCGATAAGTTTTTCCATCGCGCCAGCACTGCTCATCGCTGCCATACTCCTGTAAAATAATACAAGCCGACTGTACTCTTCCGAATCAAACAAAAGCTCAACACGCCGGGTACCGCTCTTTGACACATCGATTGCCGGGAACACCCTGTTCTCCGCCAATTTTTTTGAAAGAACCAGCTCCATATTCCCTGTGCCTTTAAACTCCTCAAATATAACATTATCCATATTACTTCCAGTATCAACAAGAATCGTCGCAATGATTGTTATCGAACCCAACTCCTCCACATTGCGGGCAGCTCCAAAAATACGTCGGGGCACTTCAAGTGCACCGGCACCAACTCCTCCTGAAAGTGTACGTCCTCCACCTCCCCGGTAATTTGCATTATGCACCCGTGCTAGACGCGTAAGAGAATCAAGCAGTATCATCACATCATGGCCGGCTGCTGCTTCCTTGAAAGCCTCCGCGATAACCTTATCCACAACCTTAATATGATTTTCCTGACTTTGATCCATAGACGAAGAATATACCTCGGCAGTTACGCTGCGTTTAAAATCGGTCACCTCTTCGGGACGCTCATCAACCAGTGCACAGTATACCTTCATATCAGGATAACCCTTTGTTACCGAGTTACAGATATTCTTTAAAATTGTCGTTTTCCCCAACCCGGGCGATGATATTACCAGAGCACGCTGACCCTTGCCTATCGGACAAATAAGATCAAGAGCACGGACAGACAAATCATCACTGCCCTTCTCTAAAATAATACGAGGATACGGGTTTATTGCCGTGCCGTTAAGAAACATTTTTTCAGCTGCCGAAGGATTCCTTCGCACCGGAACATGTGAACGCTGCTGATGCAGCGGTCTTCCCTGCCGCGGATTTGAACCGGGCGAATTTGTATACGTCTTTTTTCTGTTTTTAATAGCAGCTCCTTATCAAAGAGATTATGCAGCGTTTTTTTGCAGATCGCATATCTTTAAATCCCGGGGATCTACAGGAGTTTAATTAATCATGATAATTTATCATTTATTTCTGTTCCAAACATCCATTCTTTATTTTTCAAGAACTATGCCGGTGTCTGGAGCACTATCAACAGGAAATTAACATCTGTTATAGATAGGATTTATACACTAGATATAGTGCCTATGGAAGATTTGTACACAGGATATCCACAATTTACTGGATATCCTATAGTGTCGTGTTCAGTACCTCATCAGTTATATGTAATAATATTTTATATCAGATTTATCTATGAAAAACAAAGGATTTACCGCTTTTATCCCGCTATGAACCAGGCAAAGACGTGGCCCCTTTTATGCCTGGAACTGATTTTTTTGATTTTTCTTCTCTTTTTTCTCTTTACGTTTATCTTTTAATGTTTTTTCTGATTTTTTCTTATCTGTTTTTTTAGCATCTCTTCCTTTGGCCATGAATCTCCACCCTTTCCCGGCTGAGTTTGATATTATTCATTATTGTCGCTTAAACCTACCCAGACTGCAAGGAATAGTTTGACAGGATTGAGTGTTTGGTTAAGTTAATTATTTATTGATTTTATCCCACTATGAGCCGGGCAAAGCTTAGGCCCCGGATCTAAGCTTTTTTGATCATGATCAGAACCATTTTAAATTTTTCCACAGCATGTAAAGAATGGGGTTTGTTTGCAGGCATAATAATAAAATCTCCAGATATTAAACGGTTTGGACTTCCCGAAATCTTTATTTCTGCCTCACCATCAATGATATTTACCAAAGCATCAAAAGGAGCCGTATGCTCACTTAAGCCCTGTCCTTTGTCAAAGGCAAAGATTGTCACCGAGCCCACATCTTTTTTGATAATTTCTCTGCTGACGACAGAGCCTTCCTGATATGCTGCCATAGCATCCAGTTGTTTAACCTGCCCGATAATATTCTGAGTATTTTTATCATCCATCTTTTTATCCCTTCTTTAAATTAAGCACTGCCCCCCCCAAACTGACGAACACTCTCTTTGCTCCAGAATATTTTTCAACAGAAAATTCAAAATCGTCGCCTCAATAAAACACTCACCTTCCTTTATATAACCCGGCTTCTCATAAAAACCAACAGCTATTTCACGGGAAAGCAAATAATTCACGTCGCTTTATATATCAAAAGTATTTGAGAGTTTTGACCTTAACCCTTTGATTACTTTTATGTCAAACATTGAAGTTCCATATAAAATATACCTGCATTGCCTGCCAGGTACAACATTTTCATTCGGGTTTTCTTAGAAGCGATTTTGGAGTCAATCTGAGATATAAACCTTAAGTATTTGATAAAAGAACTCGATATTCTTATATATAATTTAGTTTGTTGACTTGAAATAGAAACCATCTTTTTTTCTATTTACTCTGCAGAAAGATATACCATGACTACACCTTTTCATGTTCTGAGCAGAAATGTCTCCCTATTAAATAAAAAAGCCTCTAAATATTCAATAATTGGAGTAATAATTGCAGTTATTGCCATTATTGCCGCAACAATTCTTTCAGGCTACTTCTCCTTTGGAGAACTTTCTCTCGCTGCCTTTTTAAAAGCTCAAAAGACCAATGTGGTTCTCTGGTTTTTGGATTCAATGCCTATCCTTTTTGCCTTTTGGGGGCAGTATGTAAACGAAATGCTGTCTTTGGAAGCTGGCGCGATGGTTCTGGATCAAACAAATGAGCTGTGGGCCAACACGTCCGCACTCGAAAAGAAAGCGGCTTACGAAGCAACCCACGATTCACTCACAAACCTGCCCAACAGAACACTTTTTCTGGACCGCCTGCAACAGACAATAATCTCAGCCCATCGAGAAAACAACTCTTTGGCAGTTTTCATCCTGGATATTGACCGCTTTAAAGAAGTGAATGATACCCTTGGCCACTATAATGGTGACCGCTTACTTAACCAGGTAGCTTTAAGGCTCTCTGGTGTGATCAGAAAATCAGATACACTGGCCCGGATTGGCGGAGATGAGTTTGGTTTTTTACTGCCAAAGCCGGGAGGTATAGAAAAAATAGAATCCATTGCAAAAAAAATTAAAAGCTCTCTGATCCCGCCATTTACCTTGGAAAATCTCACATTAGACGTACAGGCAAGCATTGGGGCTGTTTTGTTTCCTGAGCATGGCAAAGATGTGGACACCCTGATGCAAAGGGCAGATGTTGCAATGTATGTTGCCAAACAGGATAATATAGGCTTTGTGGTTTATTCCAAAGATCTTGATAAACACAGTCCCCACCGCCTCACCCTCATGGGTGAACTTCGGGAAGGAATTAAGTGTGATGAATTGCGGGTCTATTATCAACCTAAGGTTCTAAGTGTTTCAAATAAACTTCATGCAGTTGAAGCTCTGGTGCGCTGGCAGCATAAAGTTCATGGGTTAATGCAGCCTGATGACTTTATTCCCATGGCAGAACGCACAGGCTTAATTCAGGATCTTACCATGTGGGTCCTGAAGGAGGCTCTGAGACAGTGTGCTGAATGGCATAAACTGAATATAAATATCGGTGTAGCAGTTAACCTGTCACCCCAATGCTTACTCAATCCGGAATTCCCGGAGATTCTGACAGGGCTCCTTGCATCATATGGTTTTCCTGCGGAATTCTTGACCCTGGAGATAACTGAGACATCAATTATGGCGGGGGCAGACCGCTCTCTTAAAATTTTAGAACGCATTCATGAAATGGGTGTGAGTTTTTCTATCGATGATTTTGGAACAGGCTACTCATCACTTGCCTATCTCAAAAAGCTGCCTGTTTCAGAAATAAAAATTGATAAGTCCTTTGTTTTGGAAATGATTAAAGATGAAAGTGATGCCACAATTGTGAAGGCTACAATTCAACTTGGCCACAACTTAGGACTTAAAGTTGTCGCAGAGGGTGTGGAGGATGAAAAAACATATTCAGCCCTGCAAGATATGGGTTGTGATGTTCTGCAGGGCTATTTTATAAGCAGGCCCGCGCCGGCCAAAGACTTCATGGATTGGGTTCAGAAGAAAGTCCAAAACGGTATAACATCAAATAATAAATAAGATTTACTACCGGCATGTAATTTCAGCCCGCAGATAAAAAAATTACCGTCCCCGCATACCTTCAAGCTGTTATGGCTCAAGGCTTAACATCTCTCTTAAATGAGAAAAAACATCAGCCTTGACCAATCCCCCATCTACTTCCAGCACAGGGTAGGCAAGAAAGTTAATCGGTCCCGACACCGGAAGCGGGTCAACTTTAAGATCACGGCCACAGCTGGATTCACATCGATTGGCCGGATGGTGACCAAAATAATATGTCGAAAGGGCTAAATATTTATCTGCTTCGCTGATGTCCACAGGCCACACATGATGATAAATGATAATAGCTTTATTTGCCAAAAACAATAACCTTACTCATTTTCTTCTAATTATGAGCCTTACAAAATTATCATTGCCATTTCATCTTTTCATCACCCTGCCGGACTAGAAGAGATTCAATGATCTGTCCGCACTTTACTGACCGTTCTTCGCACACCTCAACTGTAGATACCAGGTTATCAACAAACCTGATGACAGCTTTAGACATGTCAGGTTCCTTATAAAACTCCGGCAAGTTCTTTAGTGCGTAATAAACCCGCTTTTGAACTTCATCATCCAGGTCAAAACGCAGCGTAATCTCTTTTGCAGACATTTCTCCTCCTTTATTTCATTTTCATTCATATGATATATGTAATAGATCAAACTCAGTATTTTTTCAATAGTTTCTGTGTATGTACAAATCTATTTCCCAATTCCGACAAACCATACTTATCTTTAAACGCAGAGAACTAAAAAGAGAGCTAAATCTTTTAAAGTAGCGTAAAATATTAAGATAAAATTAGTGCCCCTCTACTTGGCAGAAAAAGATGGCGCTTGAATATTCTGCCTTAAGATAAAGGAAAAAGAAACGAGTGAGGTCTTCCCCTGCGATAAAGAAATTTGAATTAATGGCTCCCGGCGGAGATATTGATTCAATAAAGGCCGCAATTGCAGCAGGAGCAGATGCTGTATACTGTGGGCTGGATAATTTTAATGCCAGACAACGCGCGGCAAATATAATCCTTGAAGATCTAAATGGAATTTTAAAACTTGCCCACAAAAATAATTGTAAGGTTTTTCTAACCCTGAATATCATCATACTGGAAAATGAAATTCCAGCGCTTATACGCTTACTGAATAAAGTCGTCAATACAAAGGTTGACGGTGTCATTGTTCAGGACTTCGGCCTCTTTTATTTATTAAAAAAATACTTTAAGAGCCTCGAGGTACATGCCTCTACCCAGCTTACCAATCATAATGAGGGACAGATATGTTTTTTAAATGAACTTGGCATTAGCCGGGTTAATTTATCAAGAGAACTAAATATCAGGGAGATAAAAGCGTTAACTCAAGTTGGACATAAAAAAAATATCTTAACCGAAGTATTTGTCCATGGTTCCTTTTGTATCGGTTTTTCAGGGCTTTGTTATTTAAGCTCTGTCATGAGTGGTAATTCCGGAAATCGCGGCAGATGCAGTCAGCCCTGTAGAGATAGATATTTAACCACGGCTGTAGGAAAAGAATATCCGCTGAATCTTAAAGATAATTCAGCTTTTTTTCACTTAAGAAAACTGTCTGAAGCCGGGGTGGATTCATTAAAAATTGAAGGCAGAATAAAAAAGTTTCATTACGTTTATACCGTAGTTAATTGCTGGAAAAAACAAATCCAAAGCTTTTATAATCAGGATAGAATAAATAGTGACGACATAGATTTATATAAGGTTTTTAACCGGGATTTTTCAAGCGGCTATTTAAAGGGCGATATTAATAAAAATATGTTTATTGATGACCCGCGGGACAATTCTGTTAAACATCTTTCTGAAAAACTTGGCAATTCAATCCATGGGGAAAACCCGAAAAAAGATCTTTATGATGAAAAAATAGAAATCATAACAACAGCTAAAGATAAAATTAAAGATTTAAAGTTAGAAAAAACTTCACTATCCATAAGCATTTCAGGGAAATTAAATACCCCCTTAAACGTATCAATAAAAACACCGAACAAATCATTTCTGGTGCATTCAAAAAGCATACTTATACAAGCAGATCAATTCACTATTGATTATAAGGCTATTGAAAAAAGATTTAAAAGCTTAAATGATTCGCAATACCACCTTAATGATCTTAACTTAAAAAATCTTCAAAGCGGTCTTTTTATTCCTTTTAAAGAATTAACAAACATAAGAAACGAAGTTTCATTTCTTTTAAATGGTTCAAAAAGTATTATCGCTCCAATTGAAACCCCTGTCTTAAAAAAACAGCACAATCTGAACACCAGACCGACTCTTTCTGTTTTAATATCTTCGGAAAAGGATTTAGGCCTTTTAAGTACAACCTCAGCAGATGTCTATTATCAGCTTCCCTCCGGCATTAAAAACAAATATTCAGATCTTGTAGATATGTTTTTAAAAAATAAAAATTTAATTCCATGGTTCCCCTCTATTTTAATAGGAGAAGACTATACAAAGGCTATAAAATTTCTTGAGCATATCCAACCAAAGCATATAGCAACAAACAATACCGGAATAGCTTTCAAAGCCTATGAAAATCAAATCAGTTGGATAGCAGGCCCCTATCTGAATATAATGAATTCATTTAGTCTTTTATGTATGAAAGAAAAGTTTAACTGCTGCGGCTCATTTATCTCAAATGAAATAAATAAAAAACAAATAAAACAAATTAAAAGTCCTGACAATTTCAAACTGTACTACAGTATCTATCATCCTATTTTACTTCTAAGCAGCAGACAGTGTTTGTTCCAACAGGTAACAGGATGCGAAAAAGAGACAATTGATGAAGAATGTCTTCAAAACTGTAAGAAAGCTGCATCAATTGAAAATTTAAAAGAAGTTTCCTTGTTAATTGATAAACAGGAAGGAGACTATCCTTGTATGTATAGTCATACTCATTTTCTAAACACAGACATTTTAACTGACCTGCCGGCTGTTTTTTCCAGTTTTTTTATTGATTTAAAGGATGTAAGAACTAAAACAAAATTAGATAAAGATAAAGCCGGGATTATACGGCTTTTCGAGAATCTTTTAAAAGGAATTCCGGGTTCAAAATCAAAACTCAAACAAAATATTCACCAAACAACAAATGTACAATATCAAAAAGGGTTATAAGGAAACTAATCAAGCTTTGACTCAATTTCCTTTTTAAAATGGAGATCAAATTCCTTACTGAATGTATTGAAATTACTGTAACCTATTCCCCAATATTCCATTTCATCCGGGGGATTAATAAAAACATGATCCTCTACTTTTCCCCAGGTGGTAAAATTACCGGCAAACTTTATTTTTCCATCATTACTAAACCCGGATATATCCACTAACAGGTTTTCGAGGTAATTCCAAACATGCCAATCGATTAAGGTTATTGAATCATTTTTAATTACTTTATCCTCAATGACTAAGCCTGAAGGACTCTTATTAACAACATATCCCAAAACAATTTTCGGCTCATTTCTCAAACTCATTGTCTTTTTAATTTGATTAACAACATAATAAACACCCTTACTGTTATGATAAGATTGGTTAAGCTGAAAAGCTTTCCCGTTTGCAAACTCGTCAAACCCGTTAGAATTACGGTAATATTGTTTAATATTTGTTTTTAATAATGTAATTACAGCATTTGCATTCCTGTCAATATTTATAGGAACGTCATATTTTCTCAATTCAACTTTATCATATAAGGTTTTGGGTACATTTGTAATAACACAGCTTTTGTCATTCCGATTAATAATATAATATTCATGACTTGATATTTTTTCTAATGAGATTCGTAAATTGAGTGCCTCTAAAATTTCTTCGGGGGAACTGATTTCAACAAAATTCTGAGTATCATTTGAACTATTCATATTATCCATTTCCTTTGTTGGATGGGGTCTATCCCCCGGACTTTTTAACATTATAACCGAGCTTATTTAATTCTTCTACTAAAAAATCCCGGCAATCTCCTTGAATCTCAACCACGCCGTTCTTTACGGTACCGCCGGTTCCGCATTTTTGTTTAAGCTTTTTAGCAAGCTCTTTTAATGCTGTATCTTCAAGAGGAAGTCCAGTAATTAGAGAAACGCCCTTCCCTTTTCTTCCCTTGGTAGATCTGGTAACGCGAATGTTCCCGTCTCCTTTGGGGAGATTATTTTTTTTATTTTCGCATTTACATTTACCAGGCTGCTTTCCACAAGTTGAACACATCCCGCTGGATTCTGTGGAATAAACAAGCCTGGTATTCTGATCTCTATCTTTCATTTTCAAGGCTACCCTCCTTTTTTTCTTAGAGGGCTTAGAAGATGTTCAAGTCCATTCGTCTTTATATCCAGCATCATAATCATAAACTCACCCAATTCCCCTTCAGGAAATCCCTTCTGAGAAAACCATATATAATATCTTTCCGGGATATCAACCAGCAGCCTGTTAGCGTATTTACCGAATGGCATCCGGTAATTCGCCAGCTTTATAAGGGTCTCTTTTTGTTGATCGGTACTCTTTATCATCTTGAAATATAGATCTATTATTTTTCCACAAGGCTTTTTAGCACATCTTTAAAATGATCCAGATTAACGTGTTCTATTTCTATAGGAACCTGGATCAAATCATAAAGAGAGAGAATCTCAAGATCGGTCAAAGGTTCGATTCCATAATCTAAAACAAGGATACGGTCATAATACCCAAAATCTGTACGCACATCAACTTCAGACCAGCGTCCAACCTCAAGAGACTTCTTTATCATTTTTATCCACCCCTTGGTAAAAATGATGGTTCTATCATTCTGAAGTTCTTTTGTCCTTTCAGGCCCCAATATAATTTCAATACAATTTTTCCCTGATGGGTATTTTACCCCTTCCTCATTTGCGATTTGTTTAATACCTGTATCACACTCACATTCACATCCTACCATCAGACAAATATCATTATTAACCTTTTTTACTTCTGCAATCGCATTTATCAGCTCTTGTTTCATTAACTTTGGATTATTATGAATTATAGAATCCATGAAATGAATGGTAATCTCAGAATCGGAAGGAAGTACTGCTTTTAGTTCATCTTGAAAGATTGGACAAGCAATGAGGGAAATAGCTTTTTTCATAATTATAATAAACCCGTTTACATTAGGTTACTGTTGTAAGATCACGGATAACAAGTATAAGAGCGGTCCAATATGTCAGCCAGGTTATGAGCTTATTACAATTTTGTTTCTGTTGAAAGTTCTTTTTTGACCGGAGCGTTTTGCACAAGCCTTACACTGTGTGATAAAATTCACAACCAGCAGCTAACCACGGACTGCTTTAAATCATGAACCGGAAGCAGAATTGCTCCCTTTTCCTGGCCAAATATTATACAAGTCTTTATTTGCGTTTAACTGCATGCTTTGTTAATACTATAAAAGTGTTTAATTAAAATAAAATACAAGCCAGCAAAACAAAAAATGAGGTTATCCTTCAATGGCAAAAAAAACATATTATATGATGAAAGAAATTATCAGTCTAGATAAAGAGGCCCACAAACTGATTAAAGAGGGCCGCTACAAAGATGCTGAGAATAAACTCAAACTCGCCCTTGATCTGGATGATCAAAATGTTTATACCCTGGTTGGCCTGGGTGATATCAATCGCAAAGTTAAACATTTTACAGAAGCACTTCATTTTTATGAAAAAGCAATTGATATTGAACCTACTAACAAATATGCGCTTGCCGGTTTAGGCGACACTTATCGTGGTCAGAAAAATATCGAAAAGGCCCTCGAATTTTGGAATAAATATCTAACCTATAATGAAAACGATTATAAAATTATAACCCGTGTAGCTGACGGATACCGGCGGCTAAATAATTTTGAGGCGGCGCAAACCTTTTATTATAAAGCGCTTAGCATAAATTCAGAGGACACCTATGCCTTAATGGGTTTGGGTAATATTTACGCCATAGCCAGACAAGATGATAAAGCTTTAGAATACTATGAAAGGCTGGCTGGATTATCCAAAAATTCAGTGGTGGTGCTCACTTCAATCGCAAATATTTACAGGAATAAAAAAGAATTTGAAAAAAGCCTGGACTACTACGAACACGCAATTGAAATATCACCGAGAAATATACATGCCTGGAATGGTAAAGCAGACTGTTATCGCGGTTTTAGAGACTATCAGGCGGCAATCAATGCCTGGCAGCGCGCCATCGAATTCGGAATGAACGCTAGAGTCGCCCTGACGCGTATCGGTGATGCCTATGTGAGTTTAGAAAAGCTTGAGGAAGCGGAAGAAACATATATCAAAGCCATCTCCCATGGATACATCAAGTATGCCTACCTCGGTTTAATTAAAATTTATGTAAAGCGAAATCAAATTGAAGACATTCGCAATGCATTTAACCTCTTAAAGCGTAAAGAGCCTGATGATCCTCGCATCATAGCTGAATATAATAAGTTTATTGAAAATAACGGTAATTAATATTTTTTACTTCTACGATCGTATTTGTCAGCTCTCGTTTCATTAACTTCGGGCTATTTTGAATTACAGAATCCACCAGGTGAAGGGTAATATCAGAATCGAAGGAAGTACTGCTTTTAGTTCATTTCAAAGATTGGACAGGCAATGAGGGATATAGCATTTTTCATAATTATAATAAACCCGTGTACGTAACGCTGGAGCTGAGACGCACACAGCTTTAAGCGCGTCGGTTCTCAAACGACTTGTTAGGTTGATTATTTAATATTATGTTTAACTCAGACTTTCTCTAAGTTTTCCCATGCTTTTTATTTTCAATAATCCGCAATTTTCTTCTTCAGCGATAACTTCAAAAAACGATGTCATACGTTTTGCCTCAGCCAAAGAATCGTTGTTAAGACAACAGGCATAAAAGGTCTGACATGAGCTAAAGCTCGTACTTGTTGAAAAATTTGAACCACTTGCAAGAGCAGATAAAGACATTGTGCCTTTAACCAATTTAAATACACAGTTACCAATACTTACATCAACATAATCCACTACAGCAAAAGTTTTTTCACTGTTTAAATTAATCTTGTCTACTGTATCGTATAAAATAGATTTGTCAGTTTTTTTGTTTTCACATATTTTCTTAATTTTATTAAAATCGATCTTTACCTTCCAATTAACAAGAATCCCCCAAAATGCATATAACAAAAGCATCCCTAAAAGGCATGAAATTATTTTAATCTCATAGTCTTCCATTTTGTATCCTACAACTAACGCTGGAGCTGAGACGCGCGCGGTTTGAAGCATGTCGGTTACTCAGTCGATTAGTTAGGTCAATTTAGTAATTCTGTTTTACTTATAATCTTTTATGCTTTTAGCAACGGGGCACGAACCATGGACATTTATATGTGTCAAGAGTGCAGCGCAGGCCCTGTTGTTTTTCTTCTTTGGACTGCAATCGAGACAGCGAAAAATATGAGAACAAACAATCCCATTGCTGCCCAGGTGCCCTTTCTGACATTGCCGAAGAGCTGCTTTCGTTTGTTTAGATAATCTATATATGCAGTTACATCTTCCAAGTACATGATGTCAGGTGAGCTCATCGCACTGCTAAACTGGTACAAATTACCAAGCCGTACATCACTCACCATTAGCTTTCCGTTATAGACAATCATATCCAGAGGATCCGCATCACCGGGCAAGGTTACGCGTTCAATAAAATTCCACTTTCTATCAAATTTGACCAAGTGAGAATCAGTCATACCCGCGTCTGCATTGATGACCCACCAGTGGTCATCGAAATAAATCGCATCAATAGGCCACTTTCTTCCTTCGGAATTTTCAGGGACCGCATTTTCAAAGATGAGGCTGTCATTGTTAAAATCAACACCTGTAAAGAAAATGACACGATGATGGTTTGTGTCTATGACATAGTGTTTATCCCCATGGGTTCTGACACGTTTCGGAAACTTAGCCTTGATCGGTAGTTTATTCTCAGGATTTCCCTGTAGGTCCATGACCGTCACCTGGTGCTTGGTCTCTTCAGTAACGTAAATATGACCTTTTTCCTCATCGATAAACAATCTGTAGCGCCAGGGTACATTGTGTTTAACAATCACATCACATGTCCCGTTAATCGGGTTGCAACGGTTGAAACCCGACTCTGCCTCAAGATCCTTTACCCATTCTTCACGAAGCTTATCATAGGGCTGCAGGTTGATTCCGACCGGTCGGGGTCGTTTTTGAACAGTCATAGCCGGAGGTAATTGGCTTAAGCTAAAATAGGATTTTATCCCACTTTCTGGTTCTCCTGAACGAAACAAGAAGTCTCCATTCTTGAAATATGCGACATTGCCCATTACATCCCTGGCACCAAGATTTCGCAGGTCTATAGATGAGATGACATTACCCTCAGGTGAGAGACGCATCAGCATGTGATCCATCTGTACGCTGAGGTTGCCTTGTTTATCATGCTCTAAAAAATATGATCCCGCCCTGGCTTTTCCTTCCTCACTTCCTGCCCAAAAAAGAATAGCGACACCCATGCCAATTACTGTAAGTATTAGAGCAGCAGCCCAGGGGTTAACTTTTTGATTTAAGTCCATACCACCAACTGTTTTCGTTGAGTCATCTATTGTCGTAACGATGTGTTGGCTGTCAATTTCGGGTTGCCCTGACCCTGCTTCAATTCCTTCATTATTTACTACAAGGCATCCAGCCATCATGTCATGGAGACCTTGTTTCTTCTGTGTAAATGCGACCATTATGTAACCGATGAAAAGTATAAGCATTGAAATAATTTTTCCGAAGTGTCGTCCTGTAGCCTTTCCAAATCCAATAGGGGCCCCATTAAGGTCAGTTACTTTTATTCCAAGTGCCATTTTACCTAATGTTGCCTGCCTGGTGGAAGACTCAAGGGATGCAAAATAGATCCAGCCAACCAATAGTCCTGCGATTTGTCCTACAAGCTCTGACCCTTCAGCTGTTCCTGTAGAAGCACCGTATATGTATCCAAAGATTCCACCAGCAACAAAACCCAGGACTCCGGTTACGAAACCATCAATCAAGGCGGCTACAACTCTTTTCCAAAAACCTGCGTAAATCATATTGAATCATCCTTTGTTATTTTTTGCCTAACACTGGAGCTGAAGCGCGCACGATTTTAAGCACGTCGATTCTCAAGCGTATGGTTATGTTATTTGTATTCACACTTTTTTTGCCAATTGTTGTTTGTTCAGGTTTGACCCCAATTCTTATCCAAAGCTTATGTGGACAACTTTATTAAACCTTGCAAGCATTGGGACCAAAAAAAACGATAGCCTGTAATACAGAGGGAAATATCGCCGGCCTTTTTCAATAACAAACCATTCGTTAACAAACCGAACCCCTTCAAACCAGTTTTCCATTTCCTTTCCGCTTTCAATTCCCCATTTAAGAAGTTCCGCAGCCTTTCTGTCAAGCTGACTTTTAGCCTTATTTTTATTGCTTTTGACCAGCCGGGGGCTGAATGCCTCAAAAAGAAATTGCGCGCCAGGAAAATTGTCTCTAATGGTCAGCATCAAGTTTTTCACTTCATCCTCAGTAAAGTACATGCACAAGCCCTCAGCAACTATAAGCGTCTTACAGCCTTTCTGTATTTCATTCGTCCATGAAGGATCCAGCGCGGATTTCGCAATAAACTTGTGTCGGTCTGTCTCTTTAAAAAAACGCTTCCGTATTTCAATGCTTTCAGGCAAATCAAGGTCAAACCACCGAACGTTTCCGTTATCGACCCTTGGGAAACGGGTATCAAGTCCGCTGCCAAGATTTACAACCACAGCATCCGGGTTTTCGCTCAGGAATTTTTCAATCTGCTCATCAAAAATCAGCGTCCGTAGACAGACCCCAAGCTGAAGCGGCAAAAAAAGTTTTGTTTTGCTGAAGTCATAGTCAAGACTTTCAAGTATCTCCACAGACTTGGAGTCTTTAATAATCCCATCTTCCTTCCTGGTTTCAACACACCTCGCAATTAAAGGGATTAAAAGAGTCTTGGGAACATTCTTAAGCTTTGTCAATGAAACCGAATCATTATTTTGCATCTATTGTTTCTCCTCTTTGGATTGTATGATTGTCGGATTTCGCTTCGTTCAGTTCGATTCTTGGGATGTTCCTGGGTCTTCTGTGAAGATATTATTCAGTTGCCTAACGTTGCTGCTGACGGGCGACGAGCTTGAGAGTTGTTCGGTACAGCAGGTGGTTATCTGTTGATATGCTGGAAATGAACATTTAACCTCCAAAAAAACAAAGCGTCCATAAGAACGGTAAAAACCACCATGAATGATTCCTGTATACCCAAAGGTAATGACAACACCTGTCCAAAAATGCCTAGCCCTAGCCCAAAAATAATAGAAAGAACAAATAGCTTAATTAGTAATGGAAGGGATAATGCAGTAATTCTGGCAATATAGTTAATTCCATTGCCACTTCCAGATTGGTTTGTATTATAAGTTATACTAATGCCAAAAATTATTACTCCAACTATTGCAATCGCTTCAACAAGCATCATAAGTTTATTTGTTCTTGTTGTTAGATAAGCCAGATACATCGAAAATGTTACTAAAATAGAGCCGGCTAAATAGTAATTTTTCCATTCATTATCTGAGAGAGTTTCATTTTTAATATCTTCAGCCAGTTTATGGGTTTTCCAGAAATACATATTTCCTCCTTAATATTGGTTTTTCATATAACGTTTGAGCTGAGACGCGCGATTTTAAGCGCGTCGATTTCTCAAGCGAATTGTTAAAAGGCCTCAAAGTTAGCTTATATCCGCACTCTATTTTTTGCATACTCTTTATAGTGAGTCTTTCGAAATTTTCATTAGACAGTAAATCCAAATCCAAGAAAATATTGAAAGATGAATCACTCCGTAAAGACTAAATAAAATCTTTTTTTCTTTTCCTTTATTATAAAAAATCAGAAACAGGTGCCAAATGAAGACTATTGGAGCCATTATTAAAGCAGGGGCTATTGCCCAATTATCACCATATTTGGAATAAGGGGAAACAATTGAAGTCCAGCTAATAAGAAGCAAAGTAATAAAAACAGGTATTGCAATGGAATATTTGGATGATGCTATTTTTTCAAGCTTCATATATTTTTCTTTGCCTTTTAACGCTGCTGCTCACGGGCGCGCGGTTATATGCGCGTCCGGTGTAGTAGTTTGGTTATCTGTTAATAGATTGCCTTCTTTCGTGGAATTTTTCATGATTTTAATACACCAAATTAATAATGATATCCATACAGCATGTGGAACGACGGCAGATGCCCACATAACATAAAAATCAATTTCTTTTATTGGAAAATGTTTAAAAAATCTTACACTAAAAAACAGCAACCAAATCAATAGGGCAAAGCCACTGTAAAATATAAATATCCCTGCATATGCTTTAAGCAGGAATAACTTTTTCCCTTTTGAAAATAAATATAATAAAAAACCAATGCCACCGATTAGAATTAAAAGGCTGGCAATCAAGGGCATCAATGCCTCAGAGAATGGAGGGCCATCAATAGGCATATTGAAAGCAATAGAAATGGGAATGAAATAATGTAACCAGGGAATAAAAATACCTATAAAAGGTGAAATAAGAAGAAGGATTAAAAGGCCAATAGCAACTTTTGTTTTATTCATTTTTCCCTTATCTAGATAACGTTGCTGCTCACAGGCGCGCGTGTTTTAGCGCGTCCTGTGCAGCAGATGGTTATGTGTTTTACTCAACTGCTTCCACAGCCGTAAAGTTAGATCTAAGCAGCATGTTTTTACCACTAACGCAATCGGAAATCTTAGTGTCAACTTTATACTTTCCAAGTTGTTCGCCGTCTTCAATTATGACTCTCATATACTCAGCGCTTAGACCTAGGCTACTATCTGGAGGAACAGGCTTCCCTGACCAAACCTCCATAACAGGCAATTTTGAGTAGACAGAGCCGTCTGGCTGATACACTGTGATTTGCATTTTTAGATCACAGTTTCCATTTGCATCTACAGCACATCCCGCAAATACAATAAATGCAGTAATTATCTTATTTCTTTCAATTGAATCTGCAGTTGGAAAATATACACCTTGTGATGGCGTGCCCCAGTTTTTTAATACTTGAGCTTCGTTATCTGTAATGACTAGCTGAGCACCTAGATCACCTACAGATTTCATATGATCGGAGTCAGGAACTTCTTTTCCTTGTTTGTCTATCCATCCTGCGTTTGCAGCCACAGTCGACAACAGAAGTGTAATTATAAATAATACATATTTGATAGAACTCATACAGAAATCCTTTTACACATAACGCTGTAGCTGAGACGCGCGCAGCTTTAAGCGCGTCGATATCTCCAGCGCCTTGTTATGGCTGGGTTGTAAATATAGGCCGACCATATTCGGCTTCCATCCAGTTTCTAATTGTCTGTCTTTTACCCCATAGTTCAGAAACATTAGACTCTTTGCCATGGATGTTCACCTTATAATCGTGCTCAAATTTCTCACCCGCATTTTCTGGGGCAATAATTACAGATACAATTAGGCCGGTAATAAACGATGGTGGCAAATTCCATGTTTTACCAATGCTCATACCACTTTTATTATCGAAGTTAAGTCGTGGATCTAGCTCTCCCTCATGAGCTATGGATGTTCTTCCAAACTTATATATTGCTTGCGGGATTGACAATCCATCACATTTAATTCGAAATATATTTCTCGTAGCTACATGACTAATAATGTCTAATTCATCGTCAAGGAAATTTCTGATTCTATTACCAACGCCTTCACTGGGTCGTCTGTACTTTGCGGTCTTATCAAGCGCGGGAAAGAAATGAATTAATGCTGTCTCAAAGTCATTAGCCATAAAGGCCTTTAAGCAATCTTCCATTCTTCGACTTATTGAGCTTGTTGACATTTTCCACTATCCTTAAGGGCCATAACGTTTGAGCTGAGACGCGCGCAGCTTTAAGCGCGTCGATTCTCCAGTGTGTGGTTAGGTAACAGTTCTTTCCAACTTGAGTTAAGGGCAAACTCGGGCCTTTTCCTTAATTAGAACACAAAGTGTCTGTTTGATTATTTCGCCAATTTTTAGCTTTCAGATCTAAATATGAGATAAGTTCTGAATCATTAGTACATAGATGATTATTACCAATATAAATTGTTCTTAGGTTTGAGAGGGTCATTATATTTTCAGGTATGTATCCGTCAAAATCATTCTTACTTATATATAGAGAGTTCAAGTTTTTTAAATTGCCAATATCATTACTTATATTTCCGGACAGATAATTGTTCGTTAGATTGATTGAACGCAATGTTGTTAAATTATAAATAGTTTCAGGAATAATACCGCTTAACTGATTGAACTCCAGTAAAAGGTATTTCAATTGGCTTAAATTTCCAATACTAAAAGGAATGCTTCCTGTGATTTGGTTGTATCTTAAAGCAAGAGTTTCAAGGTTTACCAGGTTTCCCAGATTATCAGGAATTTCACCTGATAGTTTGTTGGAAGCGAGACTAAGCTCTTTTAAATTTACTAAGTTGCAAATCGATTGAGGGATACCTCCCTCTAACTTATTTTGATAAAAGTCAATTTTTTTTAAGCTAGCTATGTTTCCGATATCTTTAGGGATGTATCCAATAATTTTATTATATCTAAGGTTAAGAACTTCCAAATGCATTAACTGGCAGATACTATCAGGTATATTTCCATTTAAATTATTATTCTCAAGATCTATCGCTTTAACTTTTTCATTTTTTATAACAACGCCTTGCCAGGTAGAAATATCAGCATATGTCCCCCAATTTTCATTGTTTGTCCAATCCTCACCTTTGGTTGAATAATAGAGATCCATCAGTATGGCCCTGTCTGATAGAGTCTCTGACCTTAAGCTCTTGTTTCCGAGGATAGTAAATACAATCAAAACAGATAATGCGATAATGAAGTTAGGTTTGTGAAGTGTAAAAATTTTGGAATATAGTATTTTAATTTGTCCGAATAATAGTGTTAAGCATTTCATAGTTCAAACTCCTGTTAATAAGTATTTATAGATACTCAACCTACCTAACTATTAATATACCGACTATTGGGCGTGTTATAACACGCCCATTTGGCATGCGATTGTGTGAAATACAGCCATTTGGCGGCCTATTACGCCTATACTGCATGATAGACCGCCAAATGGCGGTCTATTTACATTTCTGTTCGTATTAACTTTTGTAAAAATACCGACAACATGTTCAAAGCATAAAATCCATGGACACCACCAACTATTTAACAGGGCAGGTTGTATCACATTGCAAAATACTTAGTTCAAGCTAAGTATTTTTATCCCCTCTGTAATTATTTATAACTATATATAGATATTAAAACTCATGTCAATAATATTTATAAATTTGGAATAAAATGAGGCGATACACCTAGATAATCTGGGGGTTGCACCTAGATAAATCTGGAAAAAACCTGTTTAAGAATATTTTAATGAAAAGAAAATATGAGGGATTCAAATTAATCTTTGCGGTTTCTTTATTATTAAATCCCTCCCAGACTCTAAACAGTAAAACCTGTGACTGTCTGGGAGGGAATTTTTTTAATTATAATATAACAAAAATCATTAATTCTTGTTTTTCCTTCGGTTCTTCAAACGATTCCCCTTTCGATCCAATTTTCTGTCTATTCGGTCGCCCTTTCTGTCAAGACGATTGTTTATTCGTTCTCCTTTGCGATCCAGTCTTTCATCAATCCGGTCTCCCTTTTTATCCAAACGCTCTGCCTGTTTATCTTTACCCCGTGCTTCAGCCCTCTCTGAACGCCGATCAAGCCTGTCATTAACCCGGTCTCCCTTACGGTCAAGCCTGTTTTCAATCCTATCCCCTTTGCGATCCAGCCTGTTTTCAATGCGATCTCCTTTTCTGTCCAGTCTATCTTCAATGCGGTCACCGGGATCAGCAGATGCCGTCCCCGCAATCAATAATGCGAGTCCGATAACCAGGACCCAAATTGGTTTCGTGTGTAATCTTTTTCCTGTCATATTTTCCTCCATTAGAATTTTAGTTTCTATATTACTTTAGACGCAAAATAAATGATTTGGTTTACAAAAAATATAAAATGTTGAAAAAAGTTAGAATAAGATCACAAAATTCTTATCCGGATGTATATTCGGTGATACACCTAGATGATCTGGAGGATAACCTGGATAAATCTAGGGTGGGGGATTCTAAAGACAAACACTACCTGATTATATGATCAACGGGATTTTTATTTAGCTTATCAATAATAATATCTTTGAACTCAATAAGCTCATCAAGAGTTAAACCGTTTTCATCCGCAATTTCCTGAAAGGGGCGTCCCTCCATCATTTGCAGTAAAATATGATCTTCTTTTTGGTTAAAATAAGCCACACCATCCTCCTGACCATACGATCCAACAATAAAAAGAATAGTATATTTTAAACCGGAATGCTATAGACTATCTTCTCATTTTATATAAAAAAAGATCTGGATAATTCTAAGAGACTGGCTGGTTTTTATTGTTTTTTACACTTGTTAATACCGGGAAAAAAGTTTTGGACTGGAAAGAAGATTATTATTAATTTACTATATAAAAGAAGGTATAAACAGATTTTTATATTTTAGTAAAATTAGAGATGTGGTGAAGTTCCATGCTTCTATGAATAATAATAAAGAAACTTAATTTATCATGAGACTTTGGTCAATACATCCCGGTTATTTAGATGCAAAAGGATTGGTGGCGCTGTGGAGAGAGAGCCTGCTTGCCCAGAAGGTTCTTCAGGGCCTTACAAAAGGATACACAAACCACCCTCAGCTAAAACGCTTTAAAAAAACAGCAAATCCGCTGAAAACAATAGCCGCTTATTTATTTGGTATTATCGCGGAAGCCGATAAAAGAGGATACGCCTTTAACAGAAGTAAGATCTGTAAAAAATATGTGAAAACCATAGTCCCGGTGACAAATGAACAGGTTTCCTATGAGTTTGAGCACCTGTTGGCAAAACTAAAGATTCGGGATCCTGAGCAATATCAAAAGCTTAAACAGGTGAAAGAAATAAAAGTACATCCGTTGTTTAAAAAAGTGAATGGGCCCGTGGAATCCTGGGAAAAGATAACCAAAAAAAACCCCATGAAACGGGCAAGAGATTACGTGTGATTTCGAAGCTTTAACTCAACAGAGTGCGGGTTCAGGTAAACCTGATATTTTAAATAGGGCTGATCATGTTTCAGGATATAGTGATTGAGCAGTGTAACTGGAACAATCAGCGGCACCTGCTCCTGGTGATACTGTTCAATGATTTCCAGAAGTTCTGCTTTTTCATCAGGAGTAAGGTTCTTTTTAAAGTAGCCCATAATGTGCTGAAGCACATTGGTGTGCTTTTTAACCGTTGCTTTCAGTCGAAGGGCCTTCATAAGTAAGGTATGATACTCAGATATCGCTGATTTCAGCTCTTTGCTTTTTGCCTCGGCAATAAGTTTTCCCAGCTGACGATAGAGCGGCGTACTATGAGACATAATCAGCAGCTTATGACGGGTATGAAAATCTATCAGCTTAGTTTGTGTAATGTTCACGGACATTTGTTCCTGCCAGCGCTTATAGACAAAAAATTTTTCAATAAAATTTTCTCTAAGGAAAAGGTCATTCAACCGGCCTTCCTCTTCCACGGGAATAAACGGAAAATACTCCATAAACGCTTTTGCAAACAGACCAATTCCCTGTTTTGAGGGAACTCCGGTTTGTTCATTATAGACCCTTACCCGTTCCATGCCGCTGCTGGGAAATTTGCTTTTAAAAATAAAACCGCAAAGGCCTTCCTTTTCAAGTTCCCGAATACGTTTATGTGCCCAGTCCTGCATTTTTTGGGTGAAGTCTTTTTTTGTTTGGGTGGTTATCATTCGCGGGCTGTCGGGATTACCGACCAGCCGTAAAGTTTCCCGAGGAATACCCATACCGCATTCCACTTCCGGGCAGACCGGAACATAGTCTATATAGATGCCCAGGGTATGGACAAGATACCTGTCCAAGTTATGATTTCCGTCATAACGGACAGGATCTCCAAGAAGGCACCGGCTGATACCCACTCTGATCTTTTGCATTATTTAAAGCCAGCTTTTACTTATTAGGCATGGGATTGCAGAGATTCTTCTCAGAATGTGCAACCCGTCCGCAGTTAAAACAAATAAACTGGGGGTCGTATGTAAGTTCCCGAATCTCATCAAATTTTTCATTGCTGGCCAGAATACAGATATGCCCCTGATGATCGCCTTTACAGATATGTTCTTTTTCGCTCATATAATTTTCCTGTAAATGTATGTCATTGGATTAATTAAGTGAAACGCCATATTTGTCTTTTATATATCATAGAAATCATATTTTGAAAAATCGCTTTTTTGTTTTATTTGTATTATATAAATGGATAATACATCTAAAATTAATTTTGAGATGAGGCATACAAATGGGTAAGAAGGTTATTATAACCGGGGGCAGCGGTTTTATTGGACAGGCCCTGTGTGCAGAACTAAACGCCTTCGGCTATGACGTAACTGTCCTAAGCAGGCGCCCAGAGCAGCTGAAGATAAATGAAAACAGTCGTATTCGTATGGTCTACTGGGATCCCAAAAATCCTGCAACCTGGCTTTCCCATGCATCCGGCGCCTGTGCAATTGTTAATCTTGCCGGAGAGAATATCGCGTCGTCTTTACGCTGGACAACTGCTAAAAAAGATCGGCTCCTTCAATCCCGTTTAACAGCAGGCAAAGCCGTGTCTGAAGCTGTAATGCGATTAGACCATAAACCCGGAGTGCTCATTCAGGCGTCTGCGATCGGGTATTACGGAAACCGTCAGAAAGAGGAGCTTACGGAGGAGTCCAGCCCGGGACAAGGATTCCTCGCAGATTTGGCAAAACAGTGGGAGACATCTATCGACCCGGTTTGCCGGCAGGGAGTAAGATGTGCAACCATTCGTACGGGTATCGTCCTTGGAAAAGGCGGCGGGTTTCTGGAAAGAGTCGTGCTTCCGTTTAAGCTGGGTTTGGGCAGACACCTCGGAAACGGACAGCAGTGGCTGTCATGGATTCATCTGGCGGATGAAGTCAGTGCCATCCGTTTTTTGATCGAGAATAAAACCCTGGAAGGCGCATTTAACCTGACGGCCCCCAATCCGTTAATTTCCCGTGATTTTTTTAAAACCCTGGGACGAGTTCTGGGAAGGCCTTCATGGCTGCATGCGCCGGCATTTATGCTGCGGCTGATGTTGGGTGAAATGGCCAAAGAGCTGCTTCTTTCAGGACAACGGGTTCTGCCCGACAGGCTGACGCGTTCAGGATATGCGTTTAAATATCCTGATGCATATTCTGCACTACAGTCAATTATGGAAAAATCTTAAAGTTATTTGGTGTCCAGCTGTTTTGCCTGTTCCTCGAGCAGCTCTGTGACATCTTTGAATTTTCCCCTGTTCTCCTCGCTGAGAGTCATTAAGATGTGATGCGCCGCCAAAATACGGGTGATCATATCTTTTTTGTCGACACTGACGGGTTTGATTTCCTTGAACTCGCCAGACAAGGGAATTGTTTCCTGCAGAATATTAAATACTTTTTCAAACCTCATTCCCTTAAGTACCTTCAGAACATTCCGGTCTGCCACAAGCAGACCAGGTTTTTGATTTTGCATTTTTCTGGAGTGAATGGCTATTTGTGCCAAAAGACCCAAAGCAGTGCTGTCAATGGTCTTTGTTTCGGTAAGATCGACAAGAATAGGATGCCTGGACTTTTTATTAAAAACACTTTTCATATAGTCATCAACAGCCGGACATAGGGTAAAACGTATGTTACCGACAAACTTGAAGACCAGGAGATCTGTTTCCTGTGCAAAAAGCACTTGATCAGCTGCCATAAGCTTCCTTTCTTTTAAGTAACAACAAAGTAATATCGTCAGGCAGTCCGCCCATCGGATCAATCTTTAAATACTCTTTAATGGATGGGATTGACAGATCGGAGAGAACGCACAGTTCCAGCAATGCTTCCTCTTTGTCCTGTTGATTCCCTTCATTGATAACTTCAAACACCCCGTCTGAAAACATAAATAGAGAGAAATTGTCCGGAACCTCAATACATTCCGCGCTATACTCGGCAAAATCAAACATTCCAATGGGAAAACCTTCACCCGTCAAATACTTGAAATTATTGCCTGTGGATATAATAGGACGCGGGTAATGCCCCCCGATTGAATAAGACAATTTATGAGAAACCTTATCCATCACCGCATAAAACATTGTAAGATATTTACCAAGGCCCGCACCCAGGATCTCGGCGTTCAGGTACTCAAAGACCAAATCAGGCCGAAGTATCATCCGATCCTGCTGCTTTTTGTAATCCCTCAACAATTCTGAAATAAGCGTCTTCAGGATTACGGTAACAAATGCCGAAGAGGATCCGTGACCTGAAACATCTGCAATGTAAAAGCCTAAAAACCGTTCATCAATCTCAAAATAGTCAAGGAAATCGCCGCTCAAATATAGAGAAGGGATCACGAAGTGGGAGAAGCTGTATTCACCAAAACGGCTTTCCGATGCAGGAAGAAGTGCGGACTGGACCAGAAGCCCGGCTTCCTGATCCTCCCTGAGGACGGCCAGACTGGCTTGCAATTCATTATTTGTCTCTTCCAGCTTCCGTCGATATTTCAGGTTTTCCTCCTCAAGCTGTACCCGATGCAGACAGCTGTTTACCGCATGAATAAGTATGGCCGAATCTGATAAGGGTTTCAGCAGGTAATCCCAGGCACCCAGGCGCAGTGCATTGACAACATCATTTATTGATCCTGCCCCTGAGATCATAATAATGGGCTTTTGAGGTTTTTCCTGCCTGACCAGTTTTAAGACCCCAAGCCCGTCAATCTTCGGCATGCGCATATCACAGATCAACAAGTCAGGATCCTTTTCACGTAAAAGCCGGATTCCCTCCTGGCCGTCTTCAGCTTCCAGAACTTCAAAGCCGTTCCTTTTTAAATGAAGAGTGAAAAGCGTTCGTAATAATGGCTCGTCATCAATTACCAGGACGAGTTTGCCAGTATTATCATTCATTGCAGTACCTTTTCAAATAAACGTATCACATACAACATAGATACAAATAGAAACTACTGAATATCTGAAAACAACGTCTGCTTATTAATACAGCAAGTCAAAGCAGCAAAATCTTTGATAGAGAATGTCAGTTTATTGATAGCTATCAAAGACTGAAAAGATTCTTAAAAACCTCCTATTCACATTTGTAATATATATAATCAGAAGGTACAAACTGTGCATGATAGTTTAGGTATTTAATTCCAATCTTCCCTGTCTCTTTCCATTCTGGCACATTGTTTGCAATTAATTCCTGATGAGAAAGGATTATTTTCAAATATGCCCATAAATGAAACTAAATTAATTGCTCAGATGGATAGTAATATTCAGAAAAGCATTCCAAAAAAAACAACAACTGAAGAAGACTTTTCAAAGCTCCTTGAAAAATCGCAGTCACCTGTCCATACCGTTGAAAAAGGAGATCATCTCTGGAACATTGTTAGAGAACGCATGTATCTATCTCCGGAAAGGATCACCAACCTTAAAATTTTAAAAAATGTACAGAAAATAGTTGATTATAACCGCATAAAAACACCCAATTTGATACTTCCGGATCAAAAAATAGACCTTAAGCCGATGCTTGACAGCCTGAAAACTTTCCCTGAAAATATAGCCCCGGCACCTGAAGAAAAACCAGCTGAAACTGTGGCTGAAAACGTGCCCCTGCAGATACCAACAGAACAGATTCTTGAGACACTGCTTTTACCCCAGGAATCAGAAGAAAATTTATTAACCCAGCCGCCAGTAACTGAGACCGTTCCTGCTGCTGAAACTGATCTTTCACGTCAGAAAATTGACGCTGAAATAGCCCCGGTAGCCGAAAAAACTGTAACTATAGTTGAAGAACCGCAAAAATTATCCCGTTCAGGAACACTTTCCGAACAGATGGCAAAATATAAGGTGGATCAGCTGATTGCAGATCCAGGGGGAGACAATTATTTCCGTAAAGGTGACAGTGTTGTTCGAAAGGAATATGACCAGCCTGAATTTAAGACGCGGGTGGGAAAAGACCTGTCTGATGCCAGGGAAAACATCAAGCGCCTTATTGATGACATCGGCAAAGGCTCAACAAAAAACTATATTGCGCCTGACGGTTCTATAAACACATATCAAAGACTTGGGCTTCAAGGCTCACTTGGAAATTTTGCAAAAAATGTCTCCAGCGGACTGACCTTTGGCGCTTATGTTCCTGAAGGTGAAGAAAAACCAAACGGCGGCGTGGGCAGAGTAAAACATTTTTTCAGCAAGATATTTAAAGAAGGAATTTTGCAGGATCTTGGGAAAAGCACCACAGGCGCCGTAGTCTCCGGACTACGCCATTCTGTGCTTGCCGCGGTTAACACCCTTGAGGCCGTGCCGGACGCTACCATCGGAAACCTTGAGGCCGGCCGGAAGCTCACCACCAACATTTTTGACAACGGCCAGGTTGCGGTGAGTTATCTCACAGATGTCATTCCCGGCGGTGAAGCATGGTTCAGAGTTCATTCACCAGGTGAAACCAAAGATGTTAAAATGCTGCCGGTGTATTACAACCTGAAGACCTCGGAACAGAACATTGATGACCCCAGATGGACAACCGTAAGGAATACACCGTTCAGAAAAACAATTGAGAGTGTAGGATCTTTGATTTCAGATGCTGCCATGTTGGGAGTGGCAGGAATCAACTTTCCATCAATTCCGTCCACTAATAAAGATTAGACCAGCACTTCCCGAAAGACCCGGTTGGCTTTTTTCATCCCCGTAATCTTTGCAATCATTTTTCTGGAACCGTCCTTCTCAACGATATCCTGACAATATCTATCCTGTGCCTTTTTGATAAACTCAAGACGAGGCGCATCCGTTATCTTTTCAGCCTTTGAAAACAGCTCAAGATATACCTTTAAAAAATCAAGCGAACAGTTCTTTATATCATCACCGTATTTAGCGTCCGGCATGGAGTATATTGTGGCATCATTTTGATAGGGAACCATCCAGTCAGGCATTTCTTTTTTAGGAAAATGACTGTATTTATCCGTCACGGCTTTTAAAGGATCGATATATTTCTTTAAATAGTCCGGATCATTTGAAAGCGGCATAAAATTAATGTAGGCCACCATCTTTTTCTTCATCTGAGTAATATCAAAAATAAATATGGGCAGCTCAAAACAGTCTTCCGGATAAATCGACAACCCCAACATATCAAAGGAGGGAACCGGAAGCTTTATCCGCATGGAATACACTTTCCGCGCGCCCTGCCCTGTCCAGTTGTTACACAATAGTTCAAACAGACCGAAAGGATATCTGGTTTTTGCAAGTTCAGGAGGAAGGGTTAGGGTATCAAGAGGAATGACTTTTTCGATCATGTTTAATGCTCCAGAATAGACTCTATCCATTGTTCGTCCTTTTTAAGGGTTTTAAAAATTAACTACAGAGACACACTAAGTAATAATTGATTAATTCCGTTTTAAACACGGAATTAAAGTTGTTTTTATTTTGACTATAAAATCCCATCTTGACCGAGCCGAAGTATGAATATTTATTGGGGACTTAAAGCGGCGCATGTCTGAGTCCCGACAAATCGGGATGAGTTTGTAACGCCGACCGCAATAAATATTCATGCAAGGGAACCCCAAAGTAATCGGGGCCGGGCAAGGGACGCCCTTTCTTTTGCATCATTTTCTTTGGAGCGAACAAAGAGAATGATGGGAGAAGTTAAAAAAAACCTATATCAGAATCAAATAATCTGGGACAGGAATATAACGATCATAGTAACCGCAATAATAACTTTCCCTACAGCACCGCCTAAAAACCCCACCAGGGTACCAAATCCAATCTTTAGCGATGAGCGAAAATCCTTACCGCCTATCATCTCAAAAATTATAGCGCCTACAAAAGGGCCGAGAATAATCCCGAAAAACCCTGCGCTGAATAGTCCAACCACTCCACCGACCAGAGCGCCGATCATTCCCCATTTACCTGCACCAAACTTCTTCGCCCCAATCATTGACGCCAGGTAATCCAAGAGCTGACTTAAAAGTGCAAAAACGGAAAGAACCCCGATAACGGTCCAGCTAATCACTGTAAAATCGGTATACCAGGCATAAACCAGCGCGCCGCCAAGCACCAGAAACGGACCGGGCAGAACAGGGACAATACAGCCGACCAGTCCTGCGATCATTAATGCAGCAGTAAGAATTATGATAAGCGTTGTTACCAATGGTTTTCTCCAGGAACTTTTATCAAAAAATAATGCTAGAAGGAATAATATATTCCCCTAAAGCTATTCAATTTAAAACTCAAGCGCCGCTATCCGCTCTTCCCCCTACAACAAGATCCTGACGTACATAATGAAGCTTAACTAAAACCTCTTTGCCGATCAAGTCGTCATCACCGTGAAACATAATTGGAATATAGTTTCGGGTAAAACCCCTTAACGCACCTGTCTTTTTATCTCGTTTGGCCTCAACCAGAACCGGAAGGGTCTGATCTATAAATGCTTCATAGAACTTTTCTTTTTTCTCATCTGAAAGTGCACGCAGAATATTCACCCTGCTTTTTTTTACTGCATCAGGCAACTGCCCGTCAAATTCTGCGGCAGGAGTGCCTTCTCTCTGAGAATAAGGGAATACATGCAAATAAGCGGCGGGAATCTTTTTTAAAAACTCAAAAGTATTATTAAACTGTTCATCTGTCTCACCGGGAAAACCAACAATCACATCAATTCCCAGATTTAACCCCGGAACAGCCGAAAAAAGTTTTTCCGTCAAATCACTAAACAAAGACGGGGCATAGGGTCGTCTCATCTTCTTTAGAATATCAGGATCACCGCTCTGAAGCGGAATGTGTACATGGGGACAGATAATCTTTGAGTCTGAGAAAAAATCAACCAGCTCATCTGAAAATTCTCCCGGCTCAAAAGAGCTCAGCCGGATACGCATATCAGAGAACCTATCATCTTTTTCAATTTGAGCTAAAACCTCAAGAATGTTTACAGCCGGATCAAGGTCATGACCGTACGCTCCCAAATGAATACCGGTGAGTACAACCTCCAGATACCCCTGATCAGCAAACAAATGGAGCCTTGAGATAAATTCCGTAACGGGAAGACTCCTGCTTTTACCCCTCACAGATGGGACAATACAGTAGGAGCAGCGTGAATTGCAGCCGTCCTGAACCTTTAAAAAAGCCCTGGTGCGGTCAAGAAACTTCGGACTGGCAGGCGTGGAGAAAGTCTTTTCTAAAAAAATATCAGACACCTGTTGTTTTGCCTGACCATTACTTAAAAGCTCGTTTACATATTTCCCGATATCTTTTTTCTCACTGTTTCCAAAGACGGAAACCCGTTTTGAAACAGCCCTTAACTCCTCAACAGATTTCTGCGCGTAACAACCCACAGCAATAACCTGACAATCCGGAGAAGACCTTAAATATTTTCGCAACTGCTGGCGTGACTGAGATTCTGTTTTTTTTGTTACCACACAGGTATTGACGATATAAACATCCGCCTTTTTTGAAGGCAGCACGATCTCATATCCGCAGTTTTTCAGGGACTCTTCCATCGCAGCCGAGTCACACTGGTTGACTTTGCAGCCCAGGGTTGTAACAGATATTTTTATATTATTGTTAACCATGGTTGATAATCTTTTTGAGTAATTAACCAAACTTAGAAGTTTGTCTTAAATTGATCCCCAAAGGAACCTTTGTGTATCAGGCCCCCATCTTGACCGTGCCGTAGTAGCAGTTTTTTTTGTGGACTAAAGCAACGCATGTTTGAGTCCCGACAAATCGAGAAGAGTTTGTGACGGCGACCTCAAAAATCCTGTTACAAGGAGATCCTGTTTTACAGGGCCGATCAAAGGGTGCCTTTTCTTTGCTACTTTCTTTGGATGCAAGCAAAAAAAGTAGCGTATACTGATTTCTTTCTTAAGAATAATCCTGGAGTTATTAAATATGCTTTATTATAAGAAAATTATAATATCAGATTAACCAACGCGTCTTCTGTCTCATACCCTTCTTTTTTCGCAATCACATCAAGATAAAGAGTTGCCAAATGTTCTACCTCAAAGACCGGAGGTTTTTCCATTTCGCGAAAATCAAGTACTTTGAGATAATGTGTACAGCTCTTACACAACATTACGCGGTACAGGGATTTCTTTTCCGGAGTAAAATACTCAATCTTTTTCTGCTCTTCAATGCCGCAGAAAGGACACTTGATTCTATCATAGGTCCATTCCATCCGGCAGTCAGGGCAAACCAGATAACGCTTCCCTCCTTCTCCTCTTAACTCTGACATGGAAGGGAAACTTCCGCACACAGGGCAACTTCCGCCGGCAAAGTTTTCTTCTGTAATCTCTCCTTTAATGCCTTCGCAGTATTTTTCCAGAAAAGGTTTTAAACTTTCTCTTATAATAAAAACAAGGATGTCTTTTCCCTTCTCAAAACCGGCGACATATTCATCAGTGTCTTCTGCCGTGAACTTTTCAAAAATGGCCTTAAAGCCTCCGTCTATTTCAGCCGCTTTATCCCTGAGATATTTAACCTCATCAGAATTTTTTTCAGCCATAATATCAAGCAGGGCAAAGAAATATTTTTCGAGAGCATCCATGTCCGGCTTAAAACTTCCGCTGTCTATAATGGGAAAGCCCTCTTTCAGTCTGAGCAGGATTCCATCTTTATCCGGATAATCACCAAAGCTCTCCAAGGTTCCCTTTACCGCCTCTTTTTCAATAAATATTTTTTCAAAAAATTCAAATATCTCCTTAAAGGTTCCTTCGTTTGATTTCAGCTCTTCGATCCGTTCAAGTTTTGTCTGCAGGGTTTCCATCTTTCCTCCATTTATTTATAGGCTCAGAAAAATCTGAGTTTTGCTGTACCTGTTTGATTTTTCAAACAAAATTTATTATTGCTTGGTTTTTTCTGACAATAATATAAAATATTTCTAAGTCAAAATACAATTTTAATTATAACAGTAAATATCATTATTTAATATTTATTTATTTTTATTTAAGTACTCGGTTCCGTTTAAATAGTCTTTTCATCGAAAAATTTGCAAAGTTAATATAATATTTGGTAGAGAACTCCCCATGTATCCAGATAGAAAAATCTGCCTCAAGATGATGGAACATTACAACATGCTTCCAAACATCAAAGCCCACTCCATTCTGGTTGCGGATCTGGCTATTATTATCAGCCGTGAACTTAACAAAAACAGCTCGGAACTTGATCTTGACCTGATTGAAGCTGCCGCACTTTTACATGATATTACCAAAACTGAAAGCATTAAAACAGGTGAAAACCACTCCAAGTCAGGAGGTGAACTTTTAAGAAACCTCGGACATCCAAGAATTGCCGAAATAGTTGAACAGCACGTCATCCCCGACAAAATTGAAGGCAATATCTCAGAAGAAGAAGTGGTCTGTTACGCTGACAAAAGAATCCTCCATGACAAAATCGTTAGCCTTGATGAAAGATTTGAATATCTGCTTGAAAGGTACGGAAAAAACGAAAAATCAATTAGTTTTATTAATGAAACCAGATTAAAACTGCTTATAATTGAGAAAAGAATCATAAAGAATAGTACTTTTCTAGAATTTGATATAAATAATATTATCCTTTAATCTTTCCACTATTATACTTGACAATCATTTTTATTCTAATAAAATACATTCAAAATGTTTCCTTAAAGTTGATTTTGCTTATTAGGAGAATAAAATGGAGATCAAAGAACTGGTTATCAGAATAGTCAAAGTACTCGTTGAGTTCCCTGAGGAAGTATCTGTATCAGAAGTCAAAAGTGAAACAACAACGGTTATCGAGCTGAAAGTCAACAACAGCGATATCGGCAAAGTCATCGGCAAGCAGGGCCGGACAGCAAAATCTATCCGAAATATTCTAGGTGCGGTTTCTGCAAAACATAACAGGAGGTTCATACTCGAAATAATCGAGTAACAGCCTCTCTCTTTCAAGTAACAAACCTTAGAAAAATCAGCGTTTTCTTAAAAAACGTTCCATATATTTAAATATTTGCCTGCCATCATCACTATATCTCGACTCCTGTAGTAAAATCCTGTTTTGGTGTCGCAACAAAAACAAAATGTCAGTAAGCGTTATGCAGCTAAAAAGATATGGTTACCCGTAAAGCCGCATTTTTCAATGATTCTTTTAATGCTTTCATAAGGGAATCTGGCTACAGATTGTTTTTTGTACATGATTTCAACTGAACCGTTACTGTGTTGTAAGACTGAAACCTTTTGTCCTGCAATAGATGCCATTTATGTGATGGGGATATCTAAAGCAAAAGCCCATGAAATTTAATGGTATGATCCTTGGAAACGGTTCTCGGTTCTTTTAAGCAAAGTATTCGGTCAAGTTCTTTTACTGGTGGACTTTTTTTAAATGCAGCAATTTGTTTACCGGGTTTTTTGCAAAATTTTCGATTGAAGTCTTTCAGAAAGACAGGCAGAAATTCATTAGCTTCATCCCTGTTTTTTATATCTTTAAGCCGTAGTTCAGAGATTAATCTGTCTTGAAAAGTTCCCCATACCCGTTCAATCCGGACTTTAGCTTGAGGTGAATAGGCCTTGATAATTTTAATTCCCAGTTCGTCCATTGCTCTTCCAAATTGTGTCCTAAATTCTCTACCCTCAAGCTGATCGGTTATACGCCACATATTTTCCATTGTACCCACATAAAATGTATCTTGAGAGCCCAGATAGCCTACGTGTTCGGTTTCTATCTCGCCCCAGACTGTCTTTTCATCCTTGGCTTTTTCAAGGGAATTAAGCTGTTCTTCTGTGAGGACACAACCGGTTTTTGGTACATGTTCTTCTAAGGCTTTGAGTCATTTATTAAATGTCTCTAGGCCGTTTCGAAGCCATACACAGCGGAACCAACTGGAGGAATAAACACGCTACGTTGTCCGAGGGTGCCACTGGCTCTTTTCTGGCCCAAAAACGGATCCTCAAGGGCAAGAGCCATAACATCTTTTTCAATATCTTCAGAAACTCGGTTTTTAGGGTTTGGAGCTCTACGACTTTGTTCTTTCAGAGCATCAAGACCGCCTTCTTCATATGCATTCTTAACTTGATAGAAGGTATCCCGGCTATATCCCATTACTCTGCAGGCTTCAGATACTTTGTTCAGGTAGATTGAAACTTCTAGCAATCCCAGTTTGTTTTGATAAGTTTTTGTTCGATAGTCATGGTTATTTCCTTTCTGTTTAAACATTTTTGTTTATTCTCACAGAAAGGATAGCCGTGACTATCACTTTTGACAACCACGAACTATCAGGTTAAGTCGTAGCTTTTACAAATAATATCTGTTTTAGATTCATCGTTTAGCCTTGAACATGTATTGTTCTTCAACCGTTTGTTATGCCGACTCATTTCTTAAAAAGATCAGAATATGTGCGCATTCTTTCAAAAATCAGTTGCGTACCGCCCGTCTTATATATCAACTGCCAGTCCAATTCAATATGGCAGTCTCGACGACCAACATAATTGCCAAAAAATTTATGGTCTTTGTGAATAGGATCAAGCGGATTTCCGGAAAGCAAAGTTCTTGCAAGAATTTTGAATTTATCAAGATTATTGCCTCGGCGTTTGCATCGCTTCAGAACCTTCACAAATTGCTTTGTATAAACCGGGGTATACATCAGATCCCAAGTTTGTCAAACATGTCATCTGCATCTTTACAGATGACTAGATCACGTTCTTCATCCGTTGCCTTGAATGTCCGTTGTGTGTTTATCGTCGGGATAACGACATCGAAGGGAAGTCCTTTTCGAAGTTCGACCTGTTTGTAAAACATGGTGATCGCCTGAGTTGCGTTCAATCCGAGACTATGAAAGATAGTTTCGGCATGATCTTTCAGATCAGGCTCCAACCTGGCTCTAACCATTGCGCTTTTGCTCATAATATTATCTTCATTTCCAGTAAAACTGGAGCACAATTGGGATACGGATACAAATTCTTTTTTCTTGGAACCTTTTAATATATTATTTAATAAATTACAAATTATAATTCTATAAAATTATGCTTTGGGAAAGCAGGTCAGCAACTAATGCTATTAATATTAAAAAAAAGGACCTTGTTTTCAAATGACAAGGCCCTGTAAAGCTATTGAATTTTTTTATTCTCTGTATTCTGATAAGGTTTCAACCGTATTTCACTCGAACCCAGGAACCCTCGAATCCTTAAACCCCCTTTAAGCAAAAGCTTAAAGGGTTGTTTCTTTATGCCTTGCACTATGACACTGAATATTAACCGCAACCGGAAGGCTTGCAATATGGCTGGGGAATGTCTCCACATGAACGGAAAGAGCTGTGGTGCTCCCGCCAAACCCCTGGGGACCGGTACCCAATGCATTTATCCTTTTTAAAAGCTCTGCTTCAAGCTCTGCAATTTCCGGATCATCATTTGGCTTCCCCACTTCTCGAAGCAAGGATCTTTTCGCCAGTTCCATTGTTCTTTCCGCGGTACCGCCGATGCCGACGCCTATAATTAATGGCGGACAGGGATTACTCCCTGCTTCATCAACAGCCTTGACCACAAAATCAATAACCCCCTGTCTTCCCTGAGCAGGTTTTAAGACAACAAGTCTGCTCATATTCTCACTTCCGCCGCCCTTGGGAGCAACTGTTATCTTAAGCTTATCTCCGGGCACTATCCGGGTATGGATAATGGGCGGCGTATTATCTTTGGTATTAATTCTTGCCGAAAAAGGCTTATCCACCATTGATTTACGAAGATATCCCTTTTCATACCCCTGACGGACACCCTCTGCCAATGCTTCATAAAGATCACCGCCGACGATATGGGCATCCTGCCCCAGATCAATAAAGATAACCGCTGCGCCGCAGTCCTGGCAAAGCGGGATCTTTTCGTCAGCAGCAATTTTAGCATTCTCCTGAATCAGTGACAGCACCTCTTTTGCCACATCTGATGCCTCGTTTTCTTTTGCTTTTTTAATGGCCTCAAGAACATCATCACAAAGATAGAAATTAGCGTCCTGACACATCCGCGCCACTTCTTCTATTATAATATCTGTTTTTATCTCTCTCATAATAAACACTACTAATAGTTAATAGTTAATAGTTAAGATCTTCACCAAAATCTGTAGATAATAAATAATTTTCACCGCCCGCTTCGCTAGAGACACTGAGCACGCAGAGAAAAGCAGGTGTTAAAAGCTAATAAACAAAACGTTGTTCTTTGCGTACTTTGCGCCTTTGCGGTAAAATCCAATTAAGCTTATTCCGAGTTCGATTAGATTCCCATCACATCAAGCAGACCTTTAACCGCATCCGCGGATTTTTTCAAAGCGGCCAGCTCATCATCTGTGAGTTTCATCTCAATCACCTGCTCAATACCATTTGAGCCCAGTTTAGCAGGAACACCCGCTACGACCCCATTGATCCCATACTCTCCCTCAAGAAGTGTTGCACAGGGAAGAATCTTTTTCTTGTCCATAATAATTGCCTCAACCATCTGAGCTGAAGCCACACCCGGCGCATAAAAAGCACTGCCGGTCTTTAAAAGAGCAACTATTTCAGCGCCGCCTTTAACTGTACGCTCCACCATTTCGTCGATCTTTTCTTTCGGCAAAAGGTCTGATAAAGGAACACCACCCACTGTACACAGCCGGGTCACCGGAACCATGGTATCTCCATGTCCACCCAGAACACAGGTAAACACATCTTCGATCGAAACATTTAATTCCTGTGCAATGAAGGTACGGAACCTTGCGCTGTCAAGCACTCCGGACTGACCAAAGACTCTTGTTCTCGGGAACTTGCTTACATGAAGGGCCATCTGGGTCATCGCATCCAGAGGATTACAAACAACTATAATTATACAGTCAGGAGAATGCTTTACAACATTTTCAGTTACCTGCTTAACAATATTACTATTAGTTGCGATCAAATCATCACGGCTCATACCCGGTTTTCTGGGTATACCCGAAGTGATCACCACAATATCAGAACCCGCTGTTTCCTCGTAACTATTTGTTCCGATAATATTTACGCTGGAACCGATAATCGGACATGATTCAAGCATATCAAGACCTTTACCCTGGGGAAGACCCTCAACGATATCCACCAGAACAACATCAGCATATCCGCCTTCTGCTATTCTAAATGCACATGTTGCTCCCACATTACCCGCGCCTATTACAGATACTTTGCTACGCATAGCCGTACCTCCTTCATATGTTAAAATTATTAAATAATTATTGACCTTTAGATGATTAAAACAACATAAGACAAAGCCTTTTTTGTGTCAATCAAAAAAAGATAAAGATATAAACAGATCAAAAACCAGTTTATGTATATCAAAAAGCTCAGATTATTATCGATTATGTTAACTTTTAAAGACCTCTGAATTGTTAAGGATGCCAAAGAGACTATCGAAAAAGTAATGTTAAATTATCTTATTAAAACACAATAGTTTAGCCTCAGCCTTTTCATAAGGTTGTAAGGCAAAAAACACTAACTTGTTAATGCTTCAGTTTTAGGAGGAGCATCATGACAACGAAACAAATATCCCCTATATCCACAGCATTTCCCACCATCCCGAAGTCCTTGGGGACGGCAACTTCCAGGCTGACTATTTTGATAATGGTGATACCGGCTCAGGCTTTGATCCGGCAGTTATATATTTTTAGATGTTATTCTTTTTCAAAAAAAATAATGACCGTGTTCATTTTTTTATTGACACAATAATCTATCCTGATATAATTTCGTATAAAAATAGTAAAATATAATACATGTTTTAGTCAAATCTAAACCACGATTGACCAGGATGCCTTAAAGCAGATTTTTATCGAGAACAACCATATAACAACATAACAACTGCAGGAGGAGAAAAAATGCGACCTTTTACCGACATTATTAAATATTGGAAACTGATAATAATGAGTGTGTTTGTCATGACAGTAACAGTCATGCCCTGTTTTGGACAGTATCAGCCCCCCGCTGTTGAAATAATTTTAGCAGACGACAGCTCACTGTGGGAGCGAGTCAGCGAACCCGGCTTCGGCAATGATGACAACGTGTCGGTGGTTGCCATGGCGGAGTACCAAGACCGTCTGTACGCGGTGACCCGGAATGAAATTGAGGGTGCCGAACTGTGGCGTACTACCACTGACGGTTGGGAACTAGTAGCTTTTCCCGAGGGACATACCCACGGCGCTTGGGGCAATAGCAGGCTGAATAATCTATGGAGCGATATGCGCGTCTTTAAGAATCGGCTGTATGTCGGCTTTTCAGGTGGGCTTAAGGGTGAAGGATTGAAATCAACCGGCTGCGAAATATGGCGTTTTGACGGAAGTGAATGGGTGCCGGTGATCAGTAATCGGGCAGATACGGAAGAGAGCGGTTTTGTGACGGTTGTTTCCGACTGCAGTGCGGCAGATAATGCTACAACCGCCGTATTCATCGATAACACAAAGTTATGGACACCAAACCAGTGGCAGGGCGGTGTTTTACAGGTTCGGGACAGCAATGGCCTGTGGCGGCCGTTTGAGATTGTGTCTAACTCATCTAACAGTCTGACGGTTCAACAAAACGAGATCGAAGGTGATGCGCAGGGAGTAGAGTATACGGTATGTGCCGTTCAACCGGTTACCGTCGGTTTTCCGCCGTACAGCTATGAGCTGGGAGCAGTTGGTGCCGGCAGTGCTTATGAAATCGGTACAGGCTTTGATGAAAGCGGATTCGGTGATCCCTGGAACAAAACCATCACTGCTATGGAAGAATTCGACGGTTGGCTGTATGTGACGACGGGGCTCAATTCTGAATACGGCGCCCAGGCGTGGCGTACCATTGACGGTGATGTCTGGGAGGTCGTAGCTCCGGCGCGCAGTCTGGGTCTGTTTCACACTGATGCCAATTATCTAAATGGTCAAAAACCGGTCTGCAGCAGCATTACAAGCCTTTGCGCAGCAACCGTATCCGGAGAATCGGTTCTGTACGCCGGAGCTATAGGCACCTTTGGTGACCAGGGCAATTCATCCCGTATGGCGCGTTTGACCGATGGCGGCTGGGAGCTGATAGTTGATAAAGACGTGGATAGTAATGACAACGGTACCAACGAAAGCGGCTTTGGTGACGGTTCCAGCTTTGAAGCATCCTATCTGGCCAAGCTGACCGGTAATTTCATGCCCTGGAGCCTTGCTGAATTTGACAACAAGCTGATAGCGGGCGTGATGTCGCTGGGCGGTACCCGTGTGCTGTACAGCGAAGACGGCAGCTCGGCTGACGGCAGCTGGCACTATGCCGTGGGCGGCGATTCCGGTATCCCTGTGGGCTTTGACGGACTTCTTCATCCGGAGCTTACGCTTACATCCTGGGGCGTGTATGAAAATATCGCGGCGGTGCTGTATCCGTTTGGAAGCGAACTTTACCTGGGAATGCTGACTCTGTATGAACCGGGATTTAGTGCCCTTGCAGAACACATGACCGGTGCTGAGATATGGAAGACAACTGACGGTATCTCCTGGAAACAGGTAACCGGTGACGGCTTTGGGGATACCCAGACCGTTGCCTTTGAAGGATTTGCAACATTTGACACCCAGATGTATGTCTCCGGCAGCAAAGGCTGTACCGATGTTGACTGCGGTATGGCGGCTGCCAAGATCTACCGTTTGATAAAAGATCAGGGCCGATTGTATGGTCAGGTGGCAGGCACCATAACAGAAAACGTTACCGTCAAGCTTTATCGGATAACATGCGGCGGAGACGTTGAGCAGAGTGTCACCACAACCAATGCATATGGATGCTACTCTTTTACAACACCCCCTGACGGTTACTACAGAATTAAAGTTGATGTAGACGGTTGTTCGGCAGAACCGTCCGATGATTTTATTAAAATTCCCCTTGACGTCCAACAAGTATTTAACTTTGAGATCGAATGCGTCAGCTGCGGCGGTTAGAAAGTAATCCACACTAACATCCAAACAAAGAAAAGCAGGGTTGATATTTGCCCTGCTCTTCTTTGTTAATATTGTAAGACATAAGTTATATGGCCAAAAATTCAAGAGGCCGAAACAGTTGAAACGGTTGCTATCTCATTTAAAAAAATTCAGTAATAATCCTCACGCTCTGAGCCTGTGTCGATCTTAGTCGAAATAAGCTTGTCACGGAACTTTCTCAGCTTTTCCCTCAAACCCTTGGCCGGCATGTTTCGCTAAAGGCCCGACTTGTGGGCGGGGTTGAGCGATACAAATCTAGAAATCAATCTTAATTACCGGGATGCCCCGCCTGGTAGGTGGTGAGAATCAATCCTCGAACCCTTGAACCCTAAGGTCCATAGGCATATCACCTAATCCCCCCCAAATCTTTAAATCTTGTTGACATGAGGTTTAATATCTATATTAATATTACAAATAACTACAGAGGGGATAAAAATACTTAGTTCACACTAAGTATTTTGCAATGTGAAGTAATCCTTTATTTCGGATTAGTCTTTTTACCTTTCACAAAGTAGAAGCTCTGCTTAACCTCTGACAATAATTAAGACAATAAAAATGGGTGTACTTCACACAATCGTATGCTAATTGGGCGTGTTATAACACGCCCAATAGTCGGTATATTAATAGTTATATATTATGAAAAAAATTGACCTCCCAATTACTCAAAGTTTTGCTTCCAGACCCATAGACATGCATCAAGCAAGGGCTGATTTAGAATCAGGGAATGCAACTCAGATTCTTATTAGCACAATTGATTTTGGTGAATGTTCCAAAATAATGGAGCAAGCCAGAATTAATGGAGGAAAAGTCATTTGGTCTACGACCTGTCTAGAGCAAAAACTTGAACATATCATCACACAATTTCTTTTTCCGGAATCAAGTGAAGTAAAGAGTATTCGAAAACGATTCTTTTCCCACAAAATTATGTCGACTAACAGTTTCAGCTTTAGTTCCAAGAAGGTATGTGTATCCGAGATATTAAATGAAGCAGAAAGAATTAATGGCAAAACAAAAGATCTATTCGCACAGTCAGTTAAAAAAGTAATGGATTATAGAAATGCCTTTGCTCACGGTGAACTCAGTCATGAAGACGGCAAGGGGTGCATCCTCGAACATTGGATAGGACAGGCCCAAAGAGATGTTCTAGATGATGACTATTGGGATAAGTTAACAGAGTGGTTTTCTAAAGCTCATGAAGTCGCAGATTATATCAAAAATGCAATATAACCTAACCAGAACATGAAGCCTGCCCGAGACAATGCCCGTCAATTAGGTCAATGTTTGGTTCCCGTGGCGGCTCATTCCTAACGTTATATGGCTTAATTTTAAAAATGTAGTTGGTACAATTTAAATTAGAGTAAATACCCATGGAAAACCGAACATCATGTGCGGTTGCAGGAGGAAAATATGAAAAAACTTAAAGTAAGTCTGAAAAATTGTTACGGAATTAACAAACTAGATTATGAATTTGATTTTTCGGAGAAGTCGACATTTGCTATCTATTCTCCAAATGGAATAATGAAAACATCTTTTGCAAAAACATTCAAAGATGTAAGTACCGGCGATACTACTTCTGATAAAATCTTTAATGAAAGAACTACCGTTAGAAAAATAACTAATGAAAATGATGTTGATATCGATGGAAAAAACATATTGGTCATTGAACCTTACAATGAAACATATAAGTCCGAAAAGTTATCAACTTTGCTTGTTAATGCGAAATTAAAAAATGACTATGAAAAAATTCACATTGAAATAAACACAAAAAAGATGAATTGCTTAAAGAGCTCAAACCGTTATCTGGTATCAGAACCAACATAGATGAAATAATTTCTGAGGTCTTTACAAAAACACCAAATGGTTTTTTTAAAGCCATTACTAGGATTGAAACTGAAGTTAGCGAAAAATCAGCACCAGAATTTGTTGGAATAATTTATAAAAGAATTTTCACTGAGAAAGTTGAAAATTACTTAGCATCTAAATCCATCCGGGAAAAATTACAAGAATACATGAGCAAGTATGAAAACCTCATTGATGCATCAACGTATTTCAAAAAAGGAGTTTTTAACCACAATAATGCAACAGTAATAGCGAAAAACTTGAAGGATAACGGTTTTTTTAAAGCGCAACACACTGTATCGCTTAATAATCAAGGCAGTAAAACTGAATTAACTACTGAAAAGGAATTGGAAGAGTTAATAGAATCCGAGAAGCAGAGTATATTAAAAAACCCTGAGCTTCAAAAAGCATTTGAGGAAATTGATAAAAAATTAAATGCGAATAAAGAAATGAAAGATTTTAGAGAATACATAATTCAAAATATGTCAATTTTACCTGAATTATTAAATCTTGAGGCCTTCAAGGATAAATTATGGATTTCTTATTTAAAAATCAAAAAAGACTTTTATAATAATTTATTATGTGAATACAAAAAGGGAAAAGTACAAATAGAAAAAATTATTGATCAGGCTAAGAAAGAAAATACTGCTTGGACTGAAGTGATAGATATTTTCAACAAAAGGTTTTCAGTCCCTTTTAAACTCTCAATTGGCAATCAAGATCAGGTAATATTAAATGATAAAGCACCTGCGGTAAAATTTAAATTTCAAGATAATTTAGAATCTAAAAACGTAAATGAAAATGAACTATTAAGTGTACTGAGTACAGGTGAAAAACGCGCACTATATCTTCTTAACATTATTTTTGAAGTAGAGGCTAGAAAAAAAGGCTCAATTGAAACATTGTTTATAGTGGATGATATTGCTGATTCTTTTGACTATAAAAACAAATATGCAATTATTGAATACCTCAAAGAAATTTCTGAATTCGACATTTTTTATCAGACTATTTTAACTCATAATTATGATTTTTTCAGGACGATAAGCAGTAGACTTGATATGTTAAGGGAACATAAAATAAACACAGAAAAAACTGATACGGAAATTAAATTGATTTCTGAAACATATCAAAATAATCCATTTGTCTTTTGGAAAACTAAACTAGATGTTAAAATGAGTATGTTAGTAGCATCAATACCTTTTGTTAGGAATATAGCTGAGCTTTCGGGCGAAGATTCTGTTTACACAAAACTTACCTCTCTGTTGCATTACAAAGATGATTCGCTCGCGATAAAAATGTCCGATTTAGAAAACCAATTCAAAATCATTTTAAAAGATAAAAAATCACTAAGTTTACCCCACCAGACAAAACCTGTATTTGAAATCATTTTTGAAACAGCTGATGAAATATTTGCAAGTACAAATGACATTATTGATTTAGAAAATAAAATTGTATTAGCAATAGCTATTCGGTTAAAAGCTGAACAATTTATAGTTGAGAAAATATCAGATGACGGATTCTGGAAAGCCATCACAAAGAATCAATCATACCAATTATATGAAAAATATAGAACAATGTACTCTGGGAATATTTTCGAAATTAAATTATTAGAACAAGTAAATTTAATGACTCCAGAAAACATCCATGTTAATTCCTTTATGTATGAACCAATCCTGGATATGTCCAATGTTCATCTTAAGAATTTATACAGAGAAATGGTTTCTTTATAATCGTAACAAAAGCGAAAAGTGGGCAAAAAAATGTAGTTAAGTCTGTTCTTGACTCATGTTGAAAAAATTAGTTAAGTACAATTAACCTAAACACTCGTTGGGGAATCGACGCACTTAAATCAGCGTGCGACTCAGCTCCAGCGTTGGGCATAAAAAATTCGAAGGACTAATTCATGTCGGTAAATTTGCTCCAAGAAGACAAAGGTCTCGTCAAGATTCATACAGTATGTACACAAATGGATGCCATTTGGCGTCCGACACCCTGCCATGATCTTGGGATTGACGGCCAGATTGAATTCCTTGAGCCGAATACAGCCTGCAGTACTGGATACATCATAGCTATTCAGAGCAAGTCAGGACCGAGTTATTTCAGTAACGAGGATAATGATATTGTGAAGTATTATCCTGATCGTAAGCATCGGGAGTATTGGAAAAGGCTCGCTCTTCCCGTTATTCTTATTTTACATGATCCTGAACGAGATTTAACCGTTTATTCACGTGTCAAGAACCAGTTGGATAATTCCGGTCCGATAGTGCTTAGTAAGTCTGATGTCTTTTCCCCATCTGTGCGTGATGACTTTCTCGGCATAGCAAAGAAGGATATGACATCAATGCCGCCCGCAAAAATCCTTGATGAACTAAAGATTTTGACTTTATTTCGTGAAAAGGGACGGATGATATCCGGTATCGAATTCCTACTAGCGTCAACAAATGCCGCCTCTGGCTACTTTGAACTTAGGATGTGCAGGGTTGTAACTCTTCTTGAGCTTGTTGCGAGCCCTATGGGAATTACGATCGGGAATAATGATTATGATTTTATACAACGCAATGTCATGAAGATTCATGCACATAATATAACGGCACCTTTCTTAGAGGAATTCGAACATATGTGGTATGGCTTAGAAATGGTACCAGATGTAGCAGTTCCCCTTTCTCCGCTCGGTATGGACGTTGTAGGTTATTTATGGTCAAATCTTGGAACTTATATCAGTGAAGGTGCTTTTGCTCATCTTAATTTTGAAGATCCGACAACTCTGGCTAAAATGATTTCCGAGGATGCACAGAGAGAAAGTGATCGTCTGGATACAAGTGATCGCCTTGGTGAGGTACCCAAATGAGCAAAAGAACAGAAAAGAAAAGGGGTCTTCTTTTGACTCATGTTAGTAATTAAATACAACAATTAACCTTATAACCACACGCTTGAGATTCAACGCGGTTAAAGCTACTCGCGTCTCAGATCCAGCGTTAGTTGTCTAGAAAAGGATATTGAAATTATGGCTACTTATAGTGATTTAAAAGAAGCTATTGATAAATTTAATGCTGATTTCCCGAGACCAGATTTAAAAATAATACTTGAAGAACTCAGTCCAATAGTCACTAAACAAATGTGGCAAAATGCTGATAAGCCTGGCTTGTATTTTTTATTCGACCAGGACCAGACTCTTCAATATATTGGCAAAGCATCATTTGGCTCTAATATTGGTGTTCGTATTGGTGAGAGGTTTTCCACCAAAGATTATCGTTGTCTTGTCCCAAAATTTGAAGCTGTAAATTTGCTTACAACTATAGCTTTACCGCGAGATAGGGCATTTGAAGCCTCTGCAATAGAGGAGTTTTTAATTGCAGACATGAAGCCACCGCTGAATACGGTGGGAGTATAAGGACAGCAACTAACAAATCTCTTAAAACCGCGCGCACCACAGCTCCAGCGTTAGGTGGCACTTGAGAAACTGGTAGAAACCTAGCAATAAATCATGATTTACAAGGAGACAAATTGAACAGAGGAAATGACCAACCGCCCCCACAAATTCATAGAGTTCGCGGACTAAATTTTGATTCCCTAAAAGAAGTGGATAGAAGACAAATCTACCAATTGGCCAGAACCTGCCTTAAATCCAAAGGTGTTCTGGACTTCCAAATACGTGACTCCTACATAAACGTCTATTATGCTGGCGGCTGCATTTGGAAGGTAGAGGGCTTAAAACAAAAAGGGAGAGGGGTAAAGTTCAGTATTGATGATAAGTATTTTAAGCGAAAAAGTTGTTCTGATTTATCCGGTAAGTTTTTACCCCATCGTAATGCTGACGTTAACGATTGGTTAAGCACCCAAGAGAATTTAATCAAAATAATGAATGATTGGTTTCTGGACAATCCGAAAAAAGAACGAAAACTTCAACAGGATTTATCTGTCCTCCATTTATTAAACGAAAGCTCAGATTGGATTATCATCGACAATGAATATGCCGCTTGGCTTCATGGGAAAAAAGAGATAAAGGGGGATTTGAACAGTCGTCGAGTTTGCAACTTTGATTTAATTAGTGTTAAACGAAAAGATTTGTTCTCAAACTCCCCTCTCACAATATACTTGATGGAACTTAAACAAGGACAAAAAAGTCTTGGCGGGCTTTCCGGGATGAAGTCACATGCCGAAGACATGGCTCAACTGCTGCAAAACCCATCTGAGAAAAAAGCAAGAGAAGCCCTTACAAAATCAATTCGAAACATCATCAAGGAAAAAGAACTTCTAACTTTACTCCCAAAAGGTGCTCCTTCTATCTTCCAGAGAGATATAATTATCAAGCCTTCCTTTGTTTTGGCTAACGCAAGCCCAGCAAAAACAATAATCCAAGAAGTTGAGTCCACCCTAAAAGAGATTTCGAGCGATTCTCTTTGGATTGATTACAGTGCAATAAATAAAAATAGCACATAAAAAGCTAATCGAAGGGACGCATATCGGCGCCCCTCATCCAAACATTAGCTTAAAGAAAAGTACAAGGAAAATATGATAATAAGAAAAGAAGAAAATAGAGACCTTGAAGCTATTATGCAAGTAACAATTGCAGCGTTTGAAAATCATCCCATCAGCCGCCAGACAGAGCATTTTATTATCAATGCCCTTCGATTAGCAGGAGCGCTAACCATCTCTCTGGTCGCAGAAATTGATGGTCAAATCGTTGGACATATAGCCTTTTCACCTGTTGTGATCTCTGATGGAACAACAGACTGGTATGGGTTGGGCCCTGTTTCTGTATTTCCGGCCCATCAGAAACAAGGCATAGGAAAAGCGCTTATCAATGAGGGTCTGTCATTATTAAAAGACATAAACGCTCAAGGGTGTGCCCTTGTCGGATCTCCTGACTATTACAAAAAGTTTGGTTTTAAAAATTATCCGGAAATGATCCATGAAGGAATCCCCCAGGAAGTTTTTCTCGTACTACACTTTAACGAAAAAACACCCGAAGGAATTGTCACCTTTCATGAAGCATTTAAAGCAGAAAGCTAACGTTATGAGAAAAGAAAAAAAGATGTATAAAATTATTCTTGTTTTAATTATAGTTTTAATAACCGGCTGTGTAAATTTCCGGACATATAAAGGTGAAAAAAGGCCCCGGTCAGAAGTAGTAGTAATAAGGGGGATGAGCAGCCTGGATATTTCCGCCGTTGGTCACACTGCAAAAGTTTGTGCGATAGATGAAAATGAATTTCAATTCTGTAAACCTTTTGTAGAGTTTCTCCCTGGGGAGAGAACCTTGAAAATAAGATCAAGCTATCTGGGTATGCCTTCAAGCACATCCAGGGTCAGAAAGAAATTTAGGGCAGGCGACATATATTATCTTGGCCTGGGATTTAGTGCGCCAAACAGTTCATATCCATTCCTTATATATGATACAAATGTAAACGGGCTCCCGCCTGCTCCAGAGTCTATATCCTCAGAGGCGCGTGTTGAAGGTGATGTATATGTTGCAAAAGATGAGAGCTTTTCTGTTAAATATCCTTTTAATGAAGGGAGTCCCAAATATACATATATGTTTGTAAGTGAGAACTACAATACTGTTGAGAACAGAGTGCAATTCTCTTCAGAAAGAGCCCCGGCTGAGATATACAGGATACATTTATTTAAAAATATGCGCCCGGAAGAACAGCCCGGTAAAGTTACCTTTGAACAATATCGGCAGCAATTTGAAAGTGCTTACAAAACCTCATTTAAAAACCTGCAAACGCAAAACATCACCATTTCCGGTGTGCCTGCTGTTTTAAGTACCTATTCTCAGCGTATTCCAAAAGGGAACTCACCATCCAGCACTACCCATGAGCTTAATTTATTACATTCCTGTCTATATATAGAAAAAAACACGAATGCCGCGTTTATAGGCGTGCACAGAACAGCACCCGGAACGCACGCCTCCTCTGAAGGGTCTGAAGCTCGTGTTGAAGAATTTATCAAATCGTTTCAATTAAAATGAATGTAATAATAGCGGTCAAGGAGACATTCGTACCTCACGCGATTGCTGCAAGCGTTATATTTCAAAGCATCTGAAATAAAACAAATAAACAAGGCTGTTTAATTAAAAAACAGCCCTGCATGATTGAATTTAATATAATTGACAAAAAGTAAGCTTAACGTTGTTTCCAGCCATAAAAAGATTTTCTCTGCCCATTCACGGGTATGCATCTGTGTCTGGCACCCGTCATCCCCAGAGCTCTTTTTCTTCGGCATTTTTCTGCTGTTCAAACTCTTCTTCTTTAATATAGTTCATGACTGCCAACACTGCAGCTTCCATCATTTTTTCATCGCTCATAGAAAAATACCTCTTTTACATTATTGGTTCGTTAACCAAATATGTGGGTAGATTATTAATATTAATTATAAAATATACTGTTAAAACAGTAATTTATAATCATGAATGTAATAGCTTTTTTTGTGTCAATTAAAAAAAATATCCCCGCCCGCATGTCCTGCCTGTGTCGATCATAGTCGAGATCAGCTTGTCGCGGGGCTTTCTCAGTTTTCTCCTCGAACCCCTGAAGCCTTGAACCCTTCTAAAACAGAACTGTTCAGTTTATAAACAGTGTTTACTATAAGCCCGGCTAACTAATAATTATATTGAAATTCCATTTACTTTTCTATATTACTTTAATTACTGTTAAAAATAATGAGATTTTATTATTTAAAGGTATTATCGCTACTGTTGACTTTTGATGTGTGTTGAAATATGAAGGTTACTTGTAGTAATGTTAACTTATTCAACCTGCCTAATTTTTTTATGAAAAGGTGATTTCCCATGCGTCGACCAGTTAAATATCTTGTATCTGTAACGGCTGTAGTTCTTTTTTTGACAGTTTTTTTCTGTTTTGGACTGCCGGCAATTCTTAAGGGCGTACTGAAATCTCAGATTAAAAAAAATCTTCACTGTCCGTCTAGTGTTGAGTCAATATCTTTTAATCCATTCAATCTGTGTCTGACTGTTCAGGGTCTTTCCATCCTGGAGCAAAAATCTGATGCGGTCCTGGTCTCCTTTGACCTACTGCGCATGAATGCCGAAATCATATCTGTGTTTGAGGGCGGAATAGACTTAAGTGAAGTTACTCTGGTTAAGCCCCTTGTTCGCCTGGTCAGGACAGAGTTGAAAACCTATAATTTTCAGAATCTTTTTGTGGGCACTGAAAAAAAGTCTGATGTAAAACCGTCAAAGCCCATGTTGTTTTCTGTTGGCAATATCCGGATAACGGGAGGCGTGATAGAGTTTGATGACCGTCCTAAAAAGGCTGTCCACATGGTCACAGATCTTGAGCTTAATCTGCCATTGATCTCCAACTTCAAGCATCAGGTTGATAGCTTTGTTCAGCCCATGTTTTCCGCCACAATCAATGGAAGGCCCTTTAACCTCACCGGCCAGAGCAAGCCTTTTACCGATACTCTGGAAACAAGCGCAGAAATAAATATTACAGACTTGAGCCTTGCGCAATATCTTGCCTATGTACCGGCAGAATTGAATTTCAAGATGATTTCCGGTCTCTTGAGTACGCGCCTTGTATTGAACTATATACAGAGAGCTGATAAGAAAACGGAATTGAGAGTTCAGGGAAATTTGGGACTTAAAGAACTTGAAATTGTAAGTTTTGATGATAATCCCATACTCAAACTTCCTTCCATGGAGGTTTCCGGTATTAACTTCGGGTTTAATGAACGGGATCTTGTTATTGATGACATTGTCTTAGAAGGCATGAGTCTTGCTGTTGTCCGCGAAAAGGACGGCAGTATCTCGCTACAAAAGATAGTGGGTACAGATAATCAAACCAGTGGCAAACCGGTTGCTCAGCTACAGGCACCTGCGGATGAATCTCTATGGACAATGCAGGTCAAAAAGCTAAGGTTCAAAGAAGGAGCTATTTCATTTGATGACCTGTTTCCGGTACAGCCCGCGAAGATTCACATAGATTCAATTAATTTTATATTTAATAATTTAGCAACTTCTAAAAATTCCTCTGCTGATCTCGATTACAGCTGCATTATAAATAACAATAGTCCGTTAAGTCTGCTGGGCAATTTGACTCTTAATCCTCTGACAGTTAATCTGAATCTTGACCTTGCCAAACTTGATGTAAGGTTTGCCCAGAGTTATTTGCCTGATACTCTTCAGCTTGATCTGACTCAAGGTATCCTCGGGCTCAAAGGCAGCATTGATTACAGGATGGTGAAAGATTCTGCCCCGGATATTATCTGGCAGGGAGGGATGAATCTCGTAAATTTCGCAGCAGTGCGCAGTGGCGACAAAGAAGATTTGCTGAAATTTTCATCTCTTGATCTTAAGTCCATGCGTGTCAGGACAAGCCCCTTGTCTCTCGATATAAAAACAGTCAAGCTGGCAGGACTTTTTATGCGGCCTGTTATTGAGGCTGACGGCAGGATAAATCTTAGCACTTTGAATTCAGAACCTAAAGCGCCTGCAACCCATCCTGCTTCCGCTTCATCAAAAAAAGAGCCTCTTCCGAGTATTGATATCAGTGTTATTGATCTTGAAAATGGTCGTGTGCTGTTTGTGGACAAAAGCATAAAACCCCGTTACAGCACAGAGCTAACTGACATTCAGGGTCGTATTTTGAATATCTCGACAAAGCCAGACTCCCCGGCCGATATACAGTTGAGTGCCAATCTCAACAAGTATGCTCCTTTTAAACTTAGCGGCACGATCAAGCCTCTGCAGGAAAAACTTGATGCAGATATTAAAATTCTTTTTAAAAATATAGATCTGAATTCATTTTCTCCCTATTCCGGCAAGTTTATCGGCCGTATTATTAAAAAGGGCAGTCTTTCTCTTGATCTTCACTATAAGATACAGGACAACCAGCTTGTCTCGCAGAACAAGGTTTTTCTTGATCAGTTTATTCTGGGTAAAAATGTGAAGAGCAAGGAAGCCACAAGTCTGCCCGTAGGCCTTGCCATATCGCTTTTAAAAGACAGGAATGGAGAGATACATCTTGATCTGCCGGTATCAGGCAGCCTTGATGATCCGGGTTTTAAGGTGCGAAAGGTTATCTTAAAGATGCTTGTGAACCTTCTTGAAAAAGCCGCAACGTCTCCTTTTACCCTTTTAGGCAAACTTATACCTGGAGGTGCTGAAATAAGTACTATTAATTTTGCCTGCGGTACTTCAAGGCTGAATGATGAGGCAATAAAAAAACTTGATCTGCTTGCAGGTCTTCTTATCAAAAAACCAGGCCTTAATCTTGAAATACAGTCTGTTGCCGAGACTGATCTTGATCGTGAAGGTCTGCGTAAGGAGAAGATAATGCAAAAAATGAGGGCGCTGAAATTTAACGATCTTTCAAAAAAAGAGCGGGAAGGTCTTGCGATCGGCAAGGTCATTATAGAATCAGAGGAATATGAAGACTATTTAAGGCTGGCATATAAAGACGAGAAATTTAAAAAACCGAAAGGGTTTCTTGGCATTAACAAGCGCCTTCCTGCAGATGAGATGTGGTCGCTTATGGAGAAGCATACATCAGTTGATGATGAGGATATGAATGCTCTGCAGCAGCAACGCGGTCTTGTTGGAAAGCATTATTTGATTGAAACACATAAAGTGCTTGCCGAGCGTTTGTTTATTGTAAATTCCCGGTTCGCTTCCGGCAAGGTTCCAGAAGACTGCTGTGTCGAGTTTAAGCTAAAATAGCATAGATCATAAATTTTAACATTTGAAAGCTGTCAATTATAAGTGGTCTGTTATATTTAAATCCTCGAATCCTTAGAAGATTACATTCAATATTACTTATGATTATGTTAACAATTTAGAAAAAAATTTAGTTAAGGTTATTTTCGCAACTATTGACTTATGACAACTTCTGAATTTTTAAGGATACCAGAAGTAATCTTAATTTATTCAACCAGCCTAATTACTTACTTTTAAATATCTTCACAGAATCCCCAGATTTATATAGGGTGATACACCTATATAAAAGTGAGGAAATTACTCAATATACACTTGGCCCCGATGGCCACCCAAAATCCCCCACCTGTGGCCACTTGAAAATCCCCCACCCACAGCATTTGCCTGAGATATAAAAAAAGTCTCAAAAAAGCTTCACAAATTGGCGGCAGAACGTTACAACCTC
>Ga0307988_1000022_pt1 | contig 129901 bp, 106 predicted proteins | sample EllFjometagen183_FD_203166 | JGI IMG/M metagenome (GOLD analysis project Ga0307988, IMG submission 203166) | Marine microbial communities from Ellis Fjord, Antarctic Ocean - #183 | ecosystem: Environmental > Aquatic > Marine > Unclassified | place: Southern Ocean | collected 2014-10-08 | reverse complement strand
TCCTCCTTGTTTGTTGAAGACAACAATAACATAAAATTTACATTATGCGAAGCATTAAGTTATACATTGTACTAGTCAATTACTGCTAAAAGCATACCAGGCTGGAAACTTTAAAATAAATGCTTTGATTGTTGACAATTGACGGCATTTTTTACATTAAAGGCAGTATCGCTATAAAGGAATAACGATCGAAAATGGACGAAATTTGCAAGGTCTGGTACGAAAATGCATTAAAATGGATTGAAATGTATCAATTCTTTATTTGTTAGGCTTCTAGAAATAGCAAATAGATTAAGCTAATTTTTATGGAAACAAAACCATGCAGGATTTCGCGTGCATGAATGCAGTGCGATTCTGACTTCCTGCTTTTGGTAGTGTCTGAAGCGGCTTAAAGGAGGGGCTGATAGAGGATAGAACGTGTAAATATAGTTTGAACTGGGGATCTGGTTTACTGCAAGGGTTGGAATTTTTAATGTTGCGGGGCTGGTAGAGATCAGGTGTCATCAGGCTCTGTTTGACACCTTGGCCTCTATTAAATTAAAGAATCAATGACGTCTGGTAATTTCGATCCATTCAAAATCCGGATCCATTCGCAGGCGATTTCTGATTTTTTCTGCAGATGTTTTACTGTATGGGCCGACATAAAGCTTGGTTATCGTGACCCGATCTTTCTTTGGTTGAATGGTAAATCGCATTCGAATCTGAGGGTACAGGTGTTCAAGTTGAGATTTCATGCGAATTGCATTTGACTTCTGGGGAAACTGACCAAATGAAATCTTGTAGCGCTTCCCTTTAGATGGCAGCAAGAAGGGAAAACCGTTCGTCTTATTGTAACGGTTGATCAAACCCAGTTTTTCTTCAGCCCTTTTTTTCAGGAATGATACATCGGAAATGAGTGTATAATAGGTGGTGGTTTGTACACTTTTTGAAGTGACCAGAGGCAGCTTGAACCGTTTAATCTTTTTCCGTATATCTTTTTGACAGGCGCTGTACAGACAGGAACCGACTTTCAGGTAATAGCCACTTTTGGTGTTTACACCTTTTGACTGCATGGATCCCACGTCTGCCTTCGAATTTTCAGGCATTTGCGGACTGGGAGGAAGTATCTTTGACATACTGTCCTCTTCCGGTTCTACCGTGATTGTATCCGAAGATCCTTCAAAAAGCTTCTCAACCTGAATATACTTGTCCAGTGGAATATCCACATACCCCAGACGGTTCAAAGCATAGAGGGCTGCTAGGGCTAGAAACGCGATAAATATAAGTAATACCAGTATTTTAATTTTACTACGTTTTTTGGGAGGGACAACTATATCCTCAAATTCAGATATCAGCTCTTCATCAGACATGGGTTATACCTGTTTACTATTATTTTCTGATAAGATGTTTATCGTTTCGAAATTTATACCATTATAAAATAAAACCAGCAAGAAAGAGTTTCAACCGAATGGACTATTGAACCTGAATCAGGGAAAAAACTCATTTCCTCTATTTTTGTTCAAATAACGCTAAAGTTTTTAAAGGATGGTGCCGAAGAAGAAATAACGAAAATCTGTAACATATGAATTGGAGAGTATTATGAGGCAATTTAATTCGGCAACTGCGTTCATGATTGCACTGCTGCTGTTGATTGGGGCATTGGCAATCACTGCCGTTACGTTTTTTAATGGCATGGATAACAGTTATATTTTAATTCAGAAAGGAACAACCCCCATGCGTCATGTAATTGACCACCATGGTTATCTACAGAATAAGAAGGGATTTATTTTTTCCCTGACTTTTTTATTATCAGCAGCTTCCTTTTTTATCATGATTCTGCTGCCTTCGGATGAGTCGGCTGCCGTCAGCAGGGTATCTTCAGCTCCTGAACCAGCTAGACGACCGGAGAGAGAGGAAAGCAGTATCTCGGCCGTAGTTGAACAGGCACCTCCGGAAGCTAAGATAGAAGAACCGAGCGCTGTCAGGGTTGTGCCAACCCAGGATGATACACAGGAACCGCTTATTGAGACCTCAGAAGTCGATGAGATGCTTGATGCTGAGATCATTGAGGAAGTCAAAGAGGGAGAGGACGATGTTGTCTACGGCAGTGGCCCCATTTCTGATGCCGCTATTATCCATTTCGTGCACAAATTTCCGGATAGTGCATTGAAGTTCCTGTACCGTAAACAGCTTGATGGTAAGGCGCTGTCAAATACAGAAGAAGATATATACCAGCAGTGGGAAAAACGGCTGATGACAAGGGGTAAGATAAAGAGTTACATCAAGACCCTGATGGACTGGAAGGACCTGCCGAAAAGGCCGCTTTATGAGATCTGGAAAGAGATCCGGGACCATATTTTCGAGAATGTTGCCTAGCCGGACGTCAGTGAGCTGAATCTACAGTTAAACGAGACCGGTTGAAACACGGTCTCTTCAATTACCCACGGGGCAGAGTGTTTCCTAATGGACCCTGATTGCCCCGATTTTTATTAGTTGCGTTTCCCCGCTGAATGTTATCGATAGTTACGGATAACCCCGACAACCTGACCATGGATAGATAAGGTCTGAGGATCGACATATATCGGATCCATGGAAAAGTTCGCCGGTTGCAGCCGTATTCTGTTCCCTTCGTGATAGTACTTCTTCAGTGTTGCCTCTTCGTGGTTAATCATGGCAACAACTGTATCACCATTATCAGCATGTTCACGGTGTTCGATGATGACGAAATCGCCGTCACAGATACAATCCTCGATCATTGAATTTCCCTGAACCTGCAGTACAAATGATTTGGCGGGATTACGAACCATTGATTCCGGTATCTCCACCGTTTCATTTTCCAGAAAATGCTGAATGGGCAGTCCTGCTGCCACCTTACCCATTAACGGCAGTTCGAGAATGCCTGGTCCAACCTCAGGCGGTTTCGCCACAAGCTTCCTACTCTTTTTACTATCGGCCGTATCATCAATCAGGATATGAATGGATCTGGAAATATTATTCTCAAATGTCAGGGCACCCTTTTTCTTAAGGTTGTTTAGATGCTTGTGGACACCTCCGGCTGAGGCAAGCGAAAAGTGTGAAGCGATGTCTCTGATGCTGGGGGGGAAATGATTCTGCTGAATATATATTTTAATATATTCCAGGATCTCTTGCTGACGTTTGGTTAATTTCATTTTTTTCCCGGTTTGCGGATTCTGGCTCAATAACGGCTGCATGTCGCTTCACAGTTGCCTTCAATAAGTCAAAGAACAACGGACACCTGTTAAACAGGTATATTGAACATATGTATCCTTTTATACTGTTTGTCAACTGTTTTCTAATGTAATTTCTCTTTGTGAATGACAGGATCCAAAATTTGTTCTTCCAATCCCTTTTGACTGAATTCAGCAAGGGCTGCTACGGTTTACGGTATCGTTAAAATCCCAACAAGCAGCTGTTTGATTCCACCGTTATCTGCTACGGGTAGAAGGGATTGATCACTGAAAAGAATTCCAAATCGGACTGAAGCCCTCATCATTTATTTATGCTGTTGTATCCATTTTTCATATTCAATAATTTGAGCGCTGGTGAACATGACCACGCTAACAGAGTAGCCTGCCCGGTACATCCGCTGGGATCATGCTTTCAGTTGAATCTTGCAAGGTCAATTCAGTCCATCTGCCTGGTACTCACCTGTCTGTTTCTATTCTCAGGTTGTACTGATGATAAAACCATATCCCGGGAAGGGGTTGGAATTAAATCATCAAAAAGGATTTCCAGTTACAAGAAGGGGAAATCGTCGAAACAACAAAAAGGCAGACAGATCGATCGAAAACCGAAAAAAAAGGGCCCCGCTTCAACTGCCTTAAAAGCCAGGAAGGAGCAGACATCACGCCTGCAGGTCAAGAAGCCAGTAAAAAAAGCGGAAAAGGGCGAGTTCTCTGTCAGCACAGCTGATCAGAAGGGAGAACAGGAGCGCAAGCGTCTAAACCTTCTGTTTCAAAAGAGCCGGAAGGTGTTTTTAGCGATGCAGCTCCCGCTTGGTGATCACAGACTGAGCTGGCAGTCATTGCGTCAAATGGTGAAAGAGACGGTTAGGGAGAAAGGATTTCCAATAGCACTGGAACAGGTTTCCTTTCAATGGTTAGATTTTCTGGAAAAAGAGAGCGTCCATCTGATCCCGCTGTTCCAGCTACCCTTTCAGCTACAAACAACACGACAGAATCCAAAACTTGAATTTATAAAAAGTGGAGATGCTCTGGTAACGCCCGCGCTTCAATCCATGTGGCAACATTGCAAGCTCAACGTTGAAGACCGTCTTCCCGGATTCAGGCTGAAATTGATCTCCGGATACAGGAGTCCCGCATACGAAGCGTTTCGCCTGACTCGATCATCTGCAAGTCTGGAAAAGAGCTTGAAGGCAATAGCACCTCCATATTTAAACAGGCACCAGCGAGGTGTTCCTGATATTACGATTGAGCTGATCACAGGAAAAGGGGCACATAAAAAAGGACGGGAATGGGAAACGCTCTCTCAGGTCTGCCAGCCATTTGGTTTTACGGCGGCGGTTGTAAAGGCCGGAAAAAATGAGGGTGAGCTGGGTTTTGTCGGAATTGAACATCTGTATCAATCAACATTTTCCAGCGACTTGATCCCTCCGCGAACGAAAAGAGACTTTTTCAATGCTATGACGCAGACCGGTTTCTATCCCTCCCCAACCGGCCTTCGAGTACTGTTTGCCATCAGTGCTCAGGAATCTAGTGTGAGCTGGAATCCGCGGCTGAACAAGCCCAAGAAAGCTGAAATCCGTAACAAATTTGATCGTATTCTTGAAAATATTGAAGCGGGGTTCGGGGGAAAGGTTTCAACCATGTTCTTTTCTGAAGCCCTGATCCAGGAAAAAAATCAGCTCATTCAAGAATTGCGGCGAATCACCGATCCCGGAAACCGTAAGATCAGAGAGTACGATTTCTATCTCTGGACTTTGAAGACCAGTCGTTTTCTGAAACGCCTTCTTGAGGAGAATCGGTCTTTAACCCGGTTTGGGCAATGGCTATTCAAGATCAAACAATTTGCTGATCAGATTCAATATGAACCTCAGACCTTCGGCCTTTGGCAGATCAATGTTAACCACTTGATTGAACGGATCGAAAATCATCACCAGCTACGTCGCCGTTTTCCTGAGATTTTTTACAAAAGTGGGGAACTGTGGAAAGTTGACCGAGCCCGGATGATAGATATACTGAGTGGAAAGTCCAACTCGGTACTGGATCGCCAGAGGACATTGGAACTGATCATTCACACCTATCTACAGCCCCGATATCAGAGCCATCTGCAGGGACATCAGGACGATTTGAAATTCTTTATTGCTGAAAATGTTGCAGGTGAAATGTCAACCTATCGAGCAGCTATACAGCAGCAACTGAATGAGAGAATGGGAAGTGGATTGATCATGGACGGTGACCTCTCCTTTTATTATCCTTACTCAACCCGGATAGACTGGAAGAGGGCATCCAACACTCAAAATGCCTTTCGCAAATTTATCCAGCTGCGATATCCCTATTTCAAACGTCCTGTGGATGCAGAAGAATTATTACTGACGCTATGTGAGGCTAGTTCATGGGATCATCTCCAGCGATCAGAACTATATCGACGGATTATGAGAAAAAAACGAGGACAACGTATCTTCCCAAGAATCAAAAGTCAGTTATACCAACAGACTCCCCGGACTTATGCTGAAATTGTCTTGAAAAAGTCCAAACTATTTTAAGGGGTTCCAAACAAAAACGATGACCTGGCCCATTGCGATAAGATGACTGAAAGATACCAGTATAACTGTGTTGACAAGTCCATTCTGTTACCACTGTATAAAAAATATTATGTCTCATTTTACTTTAAGCTGGTTCCGGCATGGCTGACAGCTAACTTTATCACCATCATATCCACCGGTTTTGTAGCGACTATGATGGGGATTTCTCTCTGGTCTGGAAATACAGAATCGCCGGTTCAGGCCCTGTTGTTCGCGTTTTGTCTGCACACTTATCTGCTTGGTGATCATCTGGATGGAATGCAGGCCAAAGCAAGTGGAACCAGTTCTCCGCTGGGAGAGTTTCTCGATCACTATCTGGATGTCTACAATGGTGCCATTGTGTTTTACACCATCATGGTATTCCTTGGACCATTTTCAAAAAAGGTTTTTCTGGTGCTTCTGGTCTTGAACTGCATCGCATTTGCAGCGACTATGGTTGAGGAGTTGGAGTGTCGGGAGCTGACATTTGGTTATCTTGGGACCCTGGAGGGGGTTCTGTTAACGATTGCGTTTTATATCTCGTGGTCGATTCCTGCTGCCAGGAATTGGTGGCAACATGACATTTTCCCTGGATATCCTGCCTATTGGATTGCAATCACGGCGATGGGTGTTTCGTACCTGGGAACAGCAATTGATGTGTTTTGGCGGATAGGGCGCTTACCGAAACCGTTTGCAGTATTTCTGGTTTGTTCCGCAGTTCTGGGCGGTTTACTGGGGTTTTTACCTGTATCTATAACCTTTTGCTGGATGATTCTGACACTATTCAGTGGAGACTACATTGCCCGGGTGATGCGTGCCTATTTTCTCTCAAACCCTCATCCCTATCCTGATCTTCTGTCATCAGGATCTCTGTTTCTGGTGTGGGTGGCTATTTACAACGGCGTGCTGACAGAGCCACTATACCGACTCTATTTTGGTATTTTGATTGTCTGGCTGCTGATCAGGGTGTTGTACACATTTATAGGGACCCTATACACGTTTCGAGCCCACTGGTATTGGACGAACCCTTGATTTTTTCCTGCTGGGGATTCAAAGGGGAGATTTTGAAACGATTCACTCTCTTTTTTCCAGCCGTTTGACCCGCTCAACGAGGCGATCGAGACTGTTGATCAATGCCTGAGCCCGTCTCCAGACCTTAATCGGGCGTGAGGGCATGCCCGCGACTGTTTCGCCATCAGATGTTCTGGATGTGATAAGGGTTCTTGCAAAAAGAGTTACGTTATTCCCTACCTTGAGATTATCGCGAATACCGGATTGTCCCCCCATCATTAAATGGCTCCCGGTTGATGTACTGCCGGCGATACCAGACTGAGCGGCAATCAGCGCATGATCGCCGATTTCCACGTTATGGGCAATATGGACAAGATTGTCCAGTTTACATCCGTTACCGATAACAGTTTTGTGAAACCTGGCACGATCAATAGTGGCGCCGGCTCCGATTTCAACATTGTCTTCAATGACTACGATACCTGTTTGCGGGATTTTGAGGTTGACCCCCTCCCTTTGATAAAAACCGAATCCATCAGCACCAACTACTGCCCCTGCATGGATGATCACGTGGTTGCCAACCTGGCAGTTTTCTCGAATGGTAACGTTCGGATAGATAAGTGTGTCGCTGCCAATGGTGGTTCCCGGCATGATAACAGCCCCGGATCGAATAACGGTCTGATCCCCAATGGTGACATTGTCGTAGATAACGGCTCTGGCATCGATGGTGACGTTCTTGCCAATGATGACATTTTCCCCGACTGATGCGTCCGGATGTACGCTGCCACTTCGCTCGGGGGGGGTATAGAGTAAAGAAGTTGCTTCGATATGGTGTTGCAGCGGATCATCTGACAGGATCAAATTGAGTGTCGGGTGACTGGTTCCTTCGGGAACAATAATGGCGCCACCCGCTTCAGTTGAGATTTGAGAAATGTTTTTCTGACGTGAATCAAATACACCTGTAGGCGTGGGAAGATTGCTTAATTCGGCCGGATTATTGATAAAGGCAACTCCCCTGTCATCAAGATTTTCGATTGCGCAGATATGATCCAACGGTGTGTTTGCTTTCCCGCTATAAGGCAGTCCCAGCTTTTCCGCAAGTGTTTTTAAGGTATATGGCATTCAGTTTTCCGCTTCAAAAAGTTGTGCATCAAGTAATATTTCGGGTATTCAGGAGCAGGAATTAGATTTCCTGGAAAAAAAGGTTCATGGTTTCGCAAAAGTTAGATCGTTGTATTCCAGTGACTACCGCCTAAAAAAGTTGATTTTAATGATTGAATTCTGTAGAAAACGGGGTTACGCGATACTGATTACCGCTTGTATTTGCAGGGCAGAATCAATGAATCAGCGCTATTCCGTCTATTGACAGTAGATTTTTGAGTTTAGTTATTGAAACAAAATATTGTGTTTTAACTATCTGAATATATAGAAAATATATGCCTAACCCCCCGGCATAACGCATATATCTTTTGATCATCTGCTTCATTTTTGATAGCATCTTTTAAATATTTGTTGTAGGAGAAAACAAAAAAGTGTATCACTTATAGATAGTAACCAATTATTCAACTGTTTTAACAACTTATTTATCCAGAAAACTCTTTTCCTTGAAGCAAGTATGAGATTACCGGATATTTGCCGTACCAGTGGCAAAACACGCCTGAAATACCTGTCTCTTGTTGGTTATATGGCCAGGATCGACGGGCAAATGGACGAAGAAGAAATTTCGCTGTTGAGAAAGATGTCGAAACGCTTTCAAATGAATGAAAAGCAGGAGGCGATAATTTTTTCAGAACAGACATTTTCAGAGAAGGAAATCGAGGCGCTATTCATAGAGCTCAAAGAGAAACACCTGCAATACAGCTTTATCCTTGATTTGATTGCCATGGCGATTGCAGACGGCATTATTCTGGAACCTGAAAGATTGATGCTGGCACAGATTTCTGGTTTGATTGGCCTGCCACCTGAACAATTTCACAATCTAGTTAACTTCTCCCAGGCTACTTCCAACCTGGATGAAAGCGCCAATAACGACCCTATGTATCAATATGTTATTGATATGTTTTTTCAATGGGCGCGGAAAGGTGATGTTAAGCTTTTCAAGCAGACTACATTTGCCATTAACGATAAAGTCGATGCTTACCTGAAGGAAGACCTGTAACTATGTATTGGTTTAAATCAATACAAACAAAATTGAGAGCAACTTCAACTATTTATCTACTCTCCAATCCGGAAATAGACTGAAGAAAGATCCAGATTCAAGCATTCAAAGCTGACAGGTACAAATGCTGGCTGTTTATTTGGATCTAAAAACAGACATTTAACGCAGATAGAACCCTAAATGGTATCAATAATTAAAAGAAAGGTGCTGGATGGTGTTTACTGGATAGAGGTTCCCGCCGCCGACTTGAGAATTCTGTGTGGTTGTCCCGCTGATAGCATTAAACACCTTACCGTTAAAGGACTGCTGCGGAAAGTCAAGGAAAATGGCTTTGAATATGAAGCAGGGCCAAACGCCATACTATTGTCCGATGACTTGATACAGAATGGAAGTCTGTCTAATGTGTCCGAATTTATTGCTTATCATATGTTCTATACACAGGGAACGATTATCCCCTCCCATCCGAACTACAATAAACCCAACCCACAGATGATCGGCAAGAAAGATCAGGTTGATGCACAAATGGAGTACATCTATCGTGGGAACTACGGACTGACCACTGAGAAAGAGTTTCTCGCCTGCGGAGAAAAACCTGCTTTTGCCCGTGAGAATCTGGCCATGAAGCTCTGTTTCTCGTTCGGTAGCTTCCTGCATACTCGGGACTTATTAGATTCGGTTTACCTGGAGAGAAAAACGGTAGCGCTTCGAAATGGTGTTACTGTCAGGCGGGTTAAGCATAACGTTTTTAAATTTTCCTATGACGGCAAGTCGACGCAGGTTGATTTGAACCTCAGAAAATACCGTCACTACCAACCCTCTTTTAAACTACCCAGGATAAGCATTCCAGAAGCTTATTTCTCTGTTATCCATACTGGAGAGGGTGATGGGTGGAATCCCCTGAAACCAAGCCTCAGCAGCGTTGTCCAATTTGATGGGTGTTTTTTCCTGATAGATGCAGGGCCCTATATCACAAAGATCCTGAAGTCAGTTGGAATCAAGCCGAATAAACTGGCTGGGATATTCATCACCCATGTGCACGATGATCATATCGCAGGGCTATTTGAACTGGCCAACAAAGCGTGCCCGACGACCCTCTTCGCGACACCAGTTGTACGCTCGACCATATTAAAGAAACTGGCTGCCCTCCTGTCAGTAACGGAAAAAGAGGTGGGAACTTATTTTAACTTTGTCGACCTGAAGCGAAATACCTGGAACAAACAGGGGAAGATGGAGATCAAGCCCATTCCGACAGCGCATCCTGTTGATACCACCATTCTGGTTTTTCGAGTGAAAGGGAAAACGCGGTATCACAGCTATGGGCATTTTAGTGATATTGCAGCGCTGAGCTGGTTGAAAAATGAAGTAACCACTGAGAATAAAAAGGGCGGAATTTCAAAGAAGTATTACGATGCCATCAAGGCGGACTTTGGGATGGTCCTGGATGTTAAGAAGATAGATGTTGGTGGTCCTCCTATTCACGGCGATGCCGAAGATTTTGCCAGGGACAAGTCCGGTAAACTGATTTTGGGACATTCACATACTGATTTTACAAAAAGCCAACTGGCTGTAGGAGATGACGTCGCCTTTGGACATGTCGATACGCTGATTAAGCGTAAACCGTGATCTAGTTTGGAAAAAGCCCTAGCATTTTAAAGTTGCCCGGTGATTGTAAGCCTCAGGGTAACTGAAGATCTGAAACCTTCCTGCCATACTCTTTTTTCTCGTTTGACCACCCAGGGCGGAAGCCGTGCCTGAAATTACCCTGCAATAAACCATGGAAGCAGCAGACCGACTATTAATTCCCTGTTCAGAAGCCGTTGACGGCACCATCCGTATTCCCGGCTCAAAAAGTATAGCCAACCGGGCGATTTTGATTGCATCTCTCGCCTCTGGTATCAGCTATCTTGACGGGATGCTTTATTCCGATGATACACGATATATGATGGCCGCCTGGCGGCAGTTGGGAGCTGGGTTTGATCAAAAGGGTGATATTCTTGAGGTAAATGGTTGTGGTGGTCAGCTCCAACCCTGCGCAACTCCAATTTACGTGGAAAATGCCGGCACCGCTGCCCGCTTCCTGACAGCAGCCTTAACCCTGGGACAAGGATCTTATGAGCTGGATGGCAATGACAGAATGCGCTTGCGACCGATTCGGGACCTGATTGAAGCACTCAACAAGCTTGGTTCAGATGTAGTCGATATAGACCAGACAGGATGCCCACCTGTATCAGTGAATGCTAAAGGGTTGAGTGGTGGTATCGTGGAAATTCCCGGTGAAAAAAGTTCCCAGTATATCAGCGCGATTATTCTTGCTGCGCCTTATGCAGCAAAGCGGACCACAGTGAATATCGTTGGCAGTCTTGTCTCTAAGAGTTATGTGGAGCTGACTATTGATATGATGCAGGCTTTTGGCGTGCGGTGTGAATGGTCAGCTGACAATCAGCTGGTTATTGAGCCCGGACAGACATACTCAGCAAGAGAGTACAGCATCGAAGGGGATGCCTCCTCCGCTTCATATTTCTTCGGGTTAGCAGCCATTACCCAGGGAAAAATAAAGGTCAGGGGCATAAAGCCGGACAGCTCACAGGGAGATCTGGGATTGCTGTCTATTCTGGAGGAGATGGGGTGTGTGGTGCAGTGGGATGATGAGGGCGTCACCTTGGAAGGAAGACCGTTAAAAGCTATTACGGTGGACATGAACACTATGAGTGATGTTGCCCCGACTCTGGCGGTGATTGCCTTGTTTGCAGAAGGGACCACACACATCCTGAATGTGGGGAATATGAGAATCAAGGAGTGTGATCGCATTCATGCCCTGACAACCGAACTGAGGAAGCTGGGGGCCTCGGTAGCTGAAAGCGACACCGGTATCAGTGTTACGGGTGGGATGAGCTATTCCGGAACAGACCTGGAGACCTGGGATGACCATCGGATGGCTATGTCCCTGTCTCTTACGGGATTGAAAATCCCCGGGGTAGGTATTCGCCATCCTGAGTGTGTCAGCAAGACATTCCCGGACTTCTTTGACATGTTCCTGCCCTTGTTGAACGGCTGATGGTTGCTATTTCTGCAGCCAGGGACGAAGTGTTTTCTCAAGCATCTGCCTGTGTTCTTCCGGAGCAGGGCCGACCAATGTAAAGCATGTCTTTTCTTGGTGCAGCAAGGCGTGCAGGGTTGCATTGATTTCATTCAGGGTAATGGCTGACAGTTTCATCAGGGTTTGCTTGTAAAGGTAAACATCCGGATGAATCATGGGGGCCAATGCTTCGAACAGGACGCCTTGCGGAGAGTCCTGGTTGCAATCGAGGGCAATCTGGTATCGTCTTTTAGCCAGATCAAGCTCTTCCTGTGTTACACCTGTTTCAACCAGATTGTGGATCAGCTCCGCGAAAACAGAGATCAGTTCGGACAGTCGATCCTCACCGATCAGAGAGTTGATTGAGAGTACCGCCCCACTATTGAAGTAGAGCATTTCTGCAGATACATCATAAACCAATCCTCTCTCTTCCCGAACCAACCTCTGCAAACGACTGCTGGAACCATCGTCCAGGATTCTACGAATCAATTGATATTGAATACGATTGTCTCCGTTCAGGGGATAGGTAGGGAATGACCACTGGATACTGTGCTGGTTGTCTTTGTGTTCAATAAGAAGGAGCTGCTTTTCAATTTCATTCTTCTTGACAATCGGATAGGATTGTCGTCTAGAGGAGGTTTGACCAGGAAATTGCTCAGAAAGCATCTGAAAGGTCTCTTCAGTATCAATATCTCCGGTAATGCCGATTAACATGTTGCTGGGCTGATAGTAGGACTGGTACCAGTTTGACAGATCATCCCGGGTAATCTGGTTGATTGACTCAGTTGTTCCTGATATCTGAAGTCCCAGACCATGGCCTTTCCATAGTTCGGCCGCACTAATTCCGTCAGCGTCGATCAATTGATTGTTTTCATTGTAGTCGGCCTTCAATTCTTCGAGTATAATTGAACGCTCCAGTTCAATATCTTCGAACAAGGGTTCCTGCAGAAAATGGCAGAAACGCTGAAGCCCCGTTTTAAAATAATCGAGATGAAAATCCAGCCAGTACTCGGTCAGATCAAATGATGTAACCGCATTGAGGTCACCCCCCATCTCCTCCATCTTAAGATTCAACTGGTGGCTGCTACCTAACCGCCTGTTACCACGGAACATCATATGCTCGAGAAAATGTGAAATGCCGTTGTTCAGACTTTTTTCGTAAGCAGAGCCCACAAAAATGATACTGCGCAGGTTAACGGTCTTGACACCTGGAAAGGCGATCGCGCAAATCTGTAGACCGTTGGGCAGGGTCAAGATTTGCGCCTGTCTGGATGAATTCAAAGCAGGTTCTATTAAGTGTTGGTTAAATAACTGAGTTCAAAGGGCAGGAATGGTTAAATCTGCGAAACATATTTTTCCAGCAAAACCAGGTCTTTACTGAAATTACGGATACCTTCTGCCAGCTTTTCCGTCGCCATGGCATCCTCATTAAGCTGCCAGCGGAAGGTTTTTTCGTCCATGTGAATTTTTTCCAAGCCTGATGGAAAAGGCATATCAGCACTCAGCTGTTGTTCCAGTTTGTCGCTGTCATTCTGCAGGTCTTCCAGAAAATTAGGGCCGATGGTCAACCGGTCACAACCTGCCAGTTGCTCAATTTCGTCAGTGTTTCTGAAACTGGCTCCCATCACGATGGTATTGTAGCTGAACTTTTTATAATATTCATAGATACGTTTAACGGAAAGCACACCTGGATCCGTTTCAGCTGTGTACGCCTCCCCTGTATTATTTTTGTACCAGTCAAGGATGCGCCCGACGAAAGGTGATATCAGGAAAGCGCCTGCTTCGGCACTGGCAACAGCCTGACAAAAACCGAACAGCAGGGTCACATTACAGTTGATACCTTCCTTCTCAAGGATTTCTGCAGCCTTGATGCCTTCCCAGGTAGCAGCAATCTTAATCAGCACCCGCTCCCTGGGTACGCTGTCCGCCTCGTACAAGGCAATGACCTGCCTTGCCTTTTCAACGGTTCTGTCCATATCAAATGAGAGACGGGCATCGACTTCAGTAGAGACTCGACCGGGTATGAGTTCCAGGATTTCCTTTCCAAAGTTGACAGCCAGCTTATCCAGAATATTATCCAGCTGACGGTTTGCATCACCGTCTTGAGCCTTTCCCCACTGAATGGCGTCCTTGACCAGTTTTTCATAAGCAGGCATCTGAGCCGCTTTGAGAATCAGGGAGGGATTTGTTGTGGCGTCTTCCGGTGAATACTGCTTAATAGAGTTGATATCACCGGTATCGGCTACAACGACTGTCATCTGTTTTAGTTGGGAAAGCTTGTCACTCATATCCGGGCTCCGCTTAAGGATTGTTATAATGGTCTGTAATCGGGTTTGATATCTAGATGGATGGATAGAATCCCCTTGAAAGTAAAAAAAAAATATGAGACCTTTTGGTCTACTTGTCTACGTAAAAAACAGTATTGGGGGACCGACTTCTTTTCAGCAACCGTTTTGGTTGAATCTCCGCTGAATGTGATGAATCCCCGGTCACAATATTCATGGATTAAGACAGTGTCCTATTTTCTTTATTCAAAGGTGATTCAGACCGAACAACTGTTCACTGTAAAAGGTGATGAAGCCGGTCATGTTCTGAGATCTCGCAGAATCCAAGTGGGTGAGGTGATTCAGATCCAGGATTTGAATGTGACGCGATTTGAGGCGCGTGTTGAAAAACTGGATAATCGCAGCCTGACCTTACTCCCGCTGAAACAGTTGCAGACACCACCCGAATCACCGCTAACCATCCACCTTTATCAGGCCCTGGTCAAAGAAAAGGGGTTGGATCTCATTGTGCAGAAATGCACGGAACTGGGTGTCTCCAGTATCTGCTTCTTCCAGAGTCGTTATTCGCAGCGTCTTCACGCAAAGAACGACTCGGAGAAAAAGCTGCAGCGCTGGCACCGAATAGCAATTGAAGCCTGCAAACAGTCCGGGCGTGCCGTTCCTCCCGGCATCTCCTTTATTTCTGATTTATCTAAATTTCAGCAAGATTCTGGGGAATCGTCAATAGAAACCATACCAGCTCTTTGCCTGGAGTCATCAGGTGAGACGGTCCCACTGGAGAGCGCTTGTTCAAAGACGTCGACAGTTAACCTGATTATTGGTCCAGAAGGAGGCTGGAGCGATACCGAACTGGATGGTCTACCGTTTCAAAAAATCCAACTGGGACCGAGAATTCTGAGGTCTGATACAGCTGCCATCTCAGCAGTGACAGTTCTACAGTATTTGTATGGTGATTTGACCTCCCCTCCTTTCTGAAAACCGCGTTCAGCACGCCAATCTACCTTGAATCCAAAAATGTAATAACAATAGACCGTCCACATTGAACATTTGGATCAGTTTGCGTACTATTGGTTAACACATTCCACATTTTTGACTTAAGTGGCGGCAGCTAGTCAGCCGCTCAAGATTATGATCAGGAGAACCATTCGATATGCATTACGAAGGAAATATGATCAGACCGCCCAGTGAGGCTAACAGTATTTTGCTGCAGGTGACGGTGGGTTGCTCGCATAACAAGTGTACCTTTTGCGCAGCGTACAAGGGAGAGCGCTTTAAAATCAAGTCTGATGAGATTATCAAGGCAGATATTGAATTCGCGTCAAAATATTGCCGTCAGCAGAAAAGACTTTTTCTCTGTGATGGTGATGCGATGATTATCTCGCAAAAACGGTTGCCGGGGATATTCCGGGATATTCGAGAGCAACTGCCCTGGGTGAATAGAGTAGGCGTATATGCCAATGCCAAAAGCCTCAAAAGGAAAAGCCTGGCCGAGCTCAAGGAAATGAAGGAACTGGGTCTTGGAATTGTCTACATGGGGCTTGAATCAGGAGATGATGAAACCCTGGCCATGGTAAACAAAAAGGGCAACTCCGAAGACATGATAGAGCAGGGGCAAAAGGTCAGAGAAGCCGGTATTAAACTGTCCATTACAGTTTTGCTGGGCCTGGCGGGACCGGAACGATCCTCCATTCACGCCATCGAAACCGGTCGGGTGCTGTCGGCAATCGATCCGCAGTATGTCGGCGCCTTAAGTCTGATGCTGGTTCCCGGAACCCCCCTTCATGATGATTGGGTGTCCGGGAAATTCACCCTGATTGAGCCGGAGCAGATGCTGCAGGAGCTTGGCCTGATGATTTCACACACCAACCTGTCTCGAGGTCTCTTTTTTGCAAATCATGCCTCCAATTACCTGCCGATCAAGGCAAGACTTCCAAAGGACAAAGAGGAAACCCTGCAGATGATCAACGCTGCCGTCGACGGCAAAATTGCTTTGAAACCCGAGGCTTTCCGGGGGCTGTAGAGGAATTAAAAATTCCTTTACATTCGGAGAGGACTGGAATAGGGTTGAATCGTCTCAAAATCCAGGCGGGAAACTGTCTGATAGTTTGCTGCCTGATCAATTGAAGATGCATTCAATTAGGGGGAGCTATGAAACTGAAACCGTTATTTCTGATTTTTGCTGCTTTACTCCTGCTGCTTGTCGGGTGTGCAGATGACAGTAGTGATGATGGAACCACTTGGACTGAGATTTTTTCCGATGACTTTACCCGGCCGGATACAACCTATATTGCCAATGCCAGCGACACCCTGGGGTTAGACTACAACGTGCGGGCAGATGACACTGTCGGTGGTACGATCCAGATAACGTCTAATGAGGTGGCCTGCGGAACAAAAGCGAGTGCTGAGTATCAGACGCCTCTAACCGTGGATAACGTCAAGTTGACATTGAAGTTCCGCAGTGACGCCTTTTCCAATAACGCTCAGGATGGGGTCTATCTACAGGATGCGATCACAGCCCCGGCAGGATGCCAGGTATCCGCAGGATATTTCAGTGACGGGACGGGTTATGCGCTGTATATCCTGGATAAGGACACCTCACCTCCTGACATTCTGGCAACAGCTGCAGTGACCTTGTCTGTCGATACAGAGTACATGTTGGAAATGGCCATCGATGATGGAGCGGTAACGGGGACCATCAAAAGCAGCGCGGGGGCAACTCTTGCAATCGCAACCGCCTCGGCAGCCAGTACCTCAAATAAGTATGCCGACTGCCTGATGCAGGAACCCTCTTTTTCGATGAATCTCACCGGGACTGTCCATTTCGATGATTTTACGATATCGACGGGGGACTAGGCGGGGGTCGCACTATTCGTCTGATCACTTTTAGATTACAACTCCCCGACGGTATCCGCCGGGGAGATAACCACTGGAGATCAGTCCTTACGGCCGACGGTGTGCAGCTTGATCAGGTTGGTTGACCCTTTGGTCAGCGCCAGACCGGTGACGATGATGACCAGATCGTTTTTCTTCACATGTTTGTTCTTGATGGCGGCCTTCTCTCCCTCCAAAATCAGTTTCACAGCATCATTAATCGGCTTAATCAAAACAGGACACACCCCCCAGACCAGTGACATCCGGTTGTAAATGGATTTCGACGGTGAAAAGGCGTAAATGGGGCTGGAGGGCCGTTGTTTTGATATCAGCTTGGATGTCTTGCCGGAAACGGAAAAAGCGAAGATCGCCTTGGCATTGACCTCGTGGTGAATGTTGACGGCCGATTGAGAAATAGCATGAACCACCAGATTTTTGACATCCTTTTCGTACTGCATATTATACTTCATAAAATCTGAATTTTCCGCCTGCGTGGCAATTCGACGCATCATCTGAATAGCCTTCACCGGATACTTGCCGGAGGCTGTTTCACCTGAGAGCATCACGGCATCGGTTCCATCAAAGATGGCATTGGCCACATCAGACGCTTCCGCACGGGTCGGGATGGAGTTGACGCACATGGTTTCCAGCATTTGAGTGGCTGTGATCACCAGCTTATTGGCTTTTCTGGACTTGGTGATGATCTCCTTCTGGATATTGGGAACCAGTTCCGGGCGGAGTTCCACTCCCAGATCCCCTCTTGCCACCATGATACCGTCTGCGGCCTCAATAATCCTGTCGATATTCTTCACCGCTTCGGGCTTCTCAATCTTGGCGATGACTGGAACATCTGATCTCTGTTTTTTGATAATGGCCTTGATCTGCTTCAGGTCTTCAGCTGACCTGACAAAAGAGAGCGCAAAATAGTCCACACCGACCTTGATACCATATTTGAGGTCTTTGATATCCTTTGGCGTCAATGACGGAGCGGACACCTTGACACCTGGCAGGTTGATCCCTTTATGCTCTTTCAACGGGCCTCCGATAATAACAGTGCAAGTGACCGTATCCTTAGTTTTAGAGACTACTTTCAGCTTGATCAGACCATCGTCGATCTGGATGGTGTCCCCTGGTTTAACGTCGCCCGGGAGATTTTTGTAAGTGGTTGAAACAATTTCGGCGGTTCCGGGCACCTTTCTGGAGGTAATCTGGAAGGTAGCCTTGTTCTTCAATTGAACAGGGGCTCCATTCTTAAGGGTTCCCGTCCTGATTTTTGGACCTTGCAGATCCAGTAAAATTGCCACTGAGCGGTTCATCTCCTCTGACAGTCCGCGAATGGTCTGGATCACCTCAAAGTGCTGGTCGTAGGTGCCGTGAGAAAAATTCAATCGCGCAACATTCATGCCGGCTGATATCATTCGCCTGAGGGTTGAGATACTGCTGGAAGCAGGACCGATGGTGGCAATGATTTTTGTTTTATTTTTCATCGTCTCTTTATTTCTGATGGTTTAAGGTGATGAGGTAACCAAGCCAGACGGGCATTAAATTCCCGGTTGGGCCACAGGGCGGGCCAATTGATCTCAGTCTTGAAACTTACGCTAAACAGGGCTGTTTTTCAACAATTATATTAAAATTCAGTACTGAAGAAGTTTGTGTTTAGCTAACAAAGAGCAATGAATGAAACGTAACTGGTTGGATAGGGGGAAATGCAGCAGAGGGTTGAATGGGCTGGCAGTCGAAACTGCCAGCAACCTATCAGGATGCCGAGTTCTGAGCTTCAGCGAATCCTAGTTCAAAAGCTTTCAGGTTAATATCCACGAAGGCTTTTTTGGTCGTTGTCTGAATCGCTTCCCTGATATGTTCAACCGAAATCGGCAGGACTCCTGTCTGTATAAGAGAACCCAGCAGTACCATGTTAACCGCCATGATGTTGCCGGCCTGCTTGGCAAGTCCCGCGGCATCCAGTGAGATCAAACGGGCTGCTTTTTCACGGATAAGGGATTGTAACTTTTCCAGATCGGGATAGACGCCCTGTCCGATGGCAACGGTAAAAGGAGGCAGGGGCGTCAAATTGGTAACGACAACCGTACTAGCGTTGCACTTGTTCATCGCACGCAGGGTTTCAGAGGGTTCAAATCCAACGAGCAGGTCGGCTTCGCCGTCTGAGATGATGGTACTGCGGGCATCACCGAAAACAATGGCGGATTCGACTACGCCACCCCTTTGCGCCATACCATGTATTTCACTCATGCGAACCGGGACATCAGAGAGTAGAGCTGCTTCTCCGAGTACCTTGGAAGCGAGCAGATTTCCCTGTCCGCCCACCGCAACAATGATTAAACGAGTTGGTTTCATTTTTTTCCTGGTTTTTGGCTATTGTTTCTTGAGAGGCTTGATCGCCTTTTCGGGACAAATCTGAGAACAGGTTGCGCAACCGACGCACATATCCGGGTTGATCTGAACCCGGTCGTCTCCATCGATGTAGAAGGCGGGACAGGCGATTTCGTCGATACAGGTGCGGTGGTTGGTACACAGGTCGCTGATATAAAATGCCCGGTCCTTCAACTGCTTCAGACTTTTTGCGTACAAGGTACATTTTTTCTTCGCGATAATGACTGAAACACCTGTGAACTCGAGAGCTGATTTGATTGTTTCGATGCTTCGGTTGATATTGTATGGGTTAATTACCGACACATGCTTGACGCCCAGTGATTTGACCAGGTCCTCTATCTGGATCTGTCCGTAGCCTTCAAAGTTCAACTCGGTCATGTCAACACCGGGATTCGGTTGATGACCGGTCATAGCTGTGGTGCGATTGTCCAGAATCACCAGTGTGAAATTGTGATTATTGAATACCCCGTTAATCAGCCCGGAAATACCGGTATGAAAAAAGGTGGAGTCCCCGATGAATGAAATGACCTTCTGGTCTGTGGCGGCAGAAAATCCACAGGAGGTGCCGGTTGAAGCACCCATACAGATAACAAAATCGGCCATGGAAAGCGGTGGCATATAGCCTAGCGTATAGCAACCAATGTCGGATGGATAAATTGTGTCCATTCCTTCTGCTGCCTTTTTAACTGCATAGAAGGTTGATCGATGTGAGCAACCTGGGCACAGGGAAGGAGGTCTAATGGGAATAGGCGGGACATCGGAAAGATCCGTTTTTTCAGTCAGTTCACAAGGCAGGTTAAAATACCGGGCAATCACGGCTTTAACCAGTGTGGGGTCGTACTCATACAGTCTTGAAAAAAGATCGTCACTTTTTCCGTTGATGGGCAGCAGCAGCCCTTCCTCCTGGGCGAAAGCCTTAACTGCTTCCTCCATGACCGGCTCTCCCTCTTCCACAACCAGTACCTTCTGACAAGTTTTCAGGAAGGATTTGATCATCTGATCCGGCATGGGATTGGAAAAACCAATTCGCAGGATCTTAAATTTCTCTCTGGCATCAAGGTCATCCATTGCATCTGATACGTATTCGGAACTGACACCGTTGCAGATAATTCCCAGCTCCCCTTCTCCAGACACATAATTTAAAGGGGATTCATTTGACAGGCCCTCTGCTTTTTTAATATTGTCGAGCAGTTTGACATGAAGCTTTCTGGAAACGTTTGGAACCGCGACCATATTGTTTGGGTCCTTGACAAAATAGCCCTTTGTTTTTCTTTCCTGCATTTTACCAAACTCAACAACGGCTGTGGAATGGTTGATCCTGGTGGTAGTCCTGAAAATGACCGGTTCCTGAAGTTTCTCAGACAGTTCGAATGCAGTTTTGACCATATCTTTGGCTTCTTCGACGGATGAGGGCTCCAAAACCGGCAGACCGGAAAGTTTACCGTAGTAACGGTTATCCTGTTCGTTCTGACTGGAGAACATCATTGGATCATCCGCTGTCAAAATGACCAGACCCGCTTTTACACCGAGATAAGCAAGAGTCATCAGAACATCTGATGCGACGTTCAGGCCCACATGTTTCATGACACACATGCTTCGTAAGCCACTGTTCGCAGCTGCTGCAGCAACCTCAAGAGCAACTTTTTCGTTTACGCTGTATTCGAAGTAGAGATCGCTCTCCTTGGAAACCTGAAAGAAGTTGAGGGAGATTTCAGACGACGGCGTGCCTGGGTAAGTTGATGCGACCGCTACACCTGCTTCGAGAGCTCCACGGGCGATTGCGTCATTTCCCAGAAGGAGTGACTTCTGGCCTGGACTGTCTTGCAATAACTTATGCATCTTATTCCTTGTTTTTCTAATATAAGATTCGGTTTTGTTTTTGAAATCAGCTTAAACAGGTAGATTTAGATAGGTGAAAGCCTGTCAGGTGAATCAAACTGTATTTTAGGCAGATTATCTATCATACGTGGAATTTTTTTATTTGCAGTTGATCAAGCTCAAAAATCATGTGGAAAATCAGATGCGGTTGAGGATCATTTAATTTGCTATGATAAGGCAGTCTGACAGTGTTGAAGAGTGCTACAGTCATTGATTGACTGTTTTAAGTCATTGAACAAAAGATCATTCGATAGTAACCTGAATAATCGTCAATCGCACTATTCCCTGTTGATTTTATGAACCGGGGAGCAATCCAATTCAGTAGTGCCAGAAGGAATATGTGAAGCAATGAAATTAAAAATAGTAAAGGGAACACGGGATCTATACGGCGATGATATCGCCCGCTTTCAGTATATTGAAGAAAAAGCACGCGAGGTCTTTTCTATCTATGGTTATGAAGAGATTCGAAATCCCATATTTGAGAAAACCGAACTGTTTGCGCATGGCGTGGGGGAAGGGACTGATATTGTCGGTAAAGAAATGTACCAACTGGAGGACCGGCGGGGCAGAAGCCTTGCACTGCGGCCGGAAGGGACGGCCCAGGTTGTGCGGAGTGTCATCACTAATAACCTGATGCAGCAGAGTAGTCATCGGCGATTTTATTATTTAGGGCCAATGTTTCGTTACGAGCAGCCTCAGAAGGGGCGGTTCAGACAATTTTATCAGATCGGAGCCGAGTTTTTTGGTGTTCCAACACCGGATGCCGATCTGGAATTGATCCTGGTACTTCGTCAGTTTTTCAAGGCCATCCGGCTTCACGATATTTCTTTTCATATCAACACCATTGGTTGCCAGAAACCGGAGTGTCGACCTGCCTATAAGGAAAAGCTGATCAGGTTTCTGAAAGATCACGAGAGCGATTTATGCGAAAATTGTACACGGCGAATGCTCGATAACCCGCTGCGGGTACTCGACTGCAAGAATGAATCGTGCATTGCTGTTACGACTGATGCGCCCAAAATTTATGAGGCAATCTGTAGCGAATGTGCAGACCACTTCGCAGAGTTGCAACAGCTTCTTGCGATTCATTCTGTCAGTTATGAACTGAATCCACGGCTTGTCAGGGGATTGGATTATTACTCAAGAACCGTATTTGAAGTGTTTTCGGATAACTTGGGGGCACAGAATGCCGCAGGTGGCGGTGGACGGTATGATGGTCTGTTTGAAATCTATGGTGCCAAAGTAGTGCCGTCCATCGGTTTCGCGCTGGGTCTGGACAGGCTGGCCCTGTTGATAGAACCTGAAAAAAAGGAAAAAAAACCAGTATTTGTGGTAGGTACAGACCGTCAAGCGGTCAGCAGGTTGGTTGCCAACTGCAGAGAGGCTGGTATTACCTGTCTGTATGATCCCTTCCAGTCGTCTATGAAAAGTCAACTCCGGCAGACAAATAAAGCAGGGGCATCGCATGCGCTGATCCTCGGTGAAGAGGAGTTAAAGGAAGGCAAGGTATCTGTTAAAAGCATGGCAGATGGCCAACAGGAGACCATTTCCACCGAGGGTGTGGTGGAGCATCTGCAAGGTTTGATAACAGGATAACCGAGATCGTACTTGACGGCGATATTTTGTTTAACCTATTATTATCAAAGACATTAATTGATGAACTGATCCACAGGGTTGAAAACCCCTGATTCCTTTATCCAAAATTAAGCGTTTCGTTACTAATCAATTATGAAAAACGTCGGTTTATTGACAGCCAGTTATAAAACAACAGCCATTGAGATTCGAGAAAAACTGGCCATTCCGGACAATGAGGTAAAAGACCTGATCGCATTCCTCAAGCGGCGATGCCGTCTCGATGAAGTGATGTTGCTCTCGACTTGCAACCGGGTTGAGGTTTATCTGTACTCACCAAACCTGCCAAAGGTAATGGTGGAAGTAGAAAAAGAGTTAAAGGACTACTTCCATATCGACGAGACCCTGGATTTTAAGTTCAAGCAGATGAATGGGCAGGATGCGATCCGACACGTTTTTCGTGTCACAGCCAGTCTCGAGGCGATGGTGATTGGTGAACCGCAAATAACCGGTCAGGTTAAAAATTTCTTCCACCTGTCGGTTGAAGGAGGGGGGTGCGGATTTTTCCTCAATCAGATTATGAACCGGGCCTTTATCACTGCCAAAAGGGTTCGGACCGAAACTGAAATTGCGAAATTCGCGGTATCCATTAGTTTCGCTGCGGTAGAGCTGGCCAAGAAGATATTTTTTGAAATGCGCGAGAAGGTTATTTTGATCGTAGGAGCTGGTGAGATGGCTGAATTGGCAGTTCAGCACTTGATGAAGGCCGGCTGCTCGCACCTGCTGGTTACAAACCGGACATTTTCGAGAGCGGTGTCACTGGCTGAACAGATAAATGGTTCTGCTGTCCGGTTTGAGTACATGGCGAACCACCTGGAGACCGCCGACATTATAATTTCCTCGACCGGATCCAAAGGATTTATCATCGAGCAGGAGATGATTCAAAAGTGCATGAAGAAGAGAAAACGGCGACCTATGTTCCTGATCGATATAGCGGTTCCCCGTGATATTGATCCGCAGATCAACGACATTGCTAATACATACGTATACGATATCGATGATTTACAGTCAGTTGTGGACACTAACTTGAAGACGAGGGAAGCAGAGGCGGATAGGGCCCAGGTTATTATCGACGAGGAAATCTCAAGAATGGAAGAGTGGCTGGTGACCCTTGATGTGGTTCCGACCATTAAGACTTTCAGGGAAAAGGTTCTCGACCTGGCAAATATCGAACTTCAGAAGGGACTGGATCAGCTGGGAGATATCTCTGACCGGCAGGAGCGTGCTGTGCGCAGTATGATCAACGGTTTTGCATACAAGCTGCTTCACCATCCGACTGTTACGATGAAACAAAAAGCAAAGGACGGAGCCGCTGGACTCGAATATCTTCAAACCATCAACGAACTCTTCGGTTTGAAGCCACAGAGTGAGGATAAAGCTCCACGAAAAGTGATTAATCTAAATGACAAATAAAATAAGAATTGCAACCCGTTCCAGCAAACTGGCCCTCTGGCAATCCAACTGGATCAAGGAGAGGTTGGAGCAACAACATGAAAACCTGACGGTGGAATTGATCCATTTGAAGACAAAGGGAGATAAGATTCTGGATGTCCCCCTGGCGAAGATTGGTGGAAAGGGGCTTTTTGTGAAGGAGCTTGAGATAGCCATGCTGGAGAACAGGGCTGATATCGCAGTTCACTCGTTGAAGGATGTGCCCACCGAAGTTCCAGACGGTTTGGAAATTTCCGTGATGACTGAACGTGAAGCGCCAAACGACGCGTTTGTCTCCAATCGATACAGCAGCTTCAATGATCTCCCTGAAAATGGTCTGGTTGGAACCAGTTCTTTGAGACGGATTGCGCAGCTGAAGAAAGCTCGACCTGACCTGGAATTCAAATCGTTGAGGGGTAATGTTGATACCCGTCTGAAAAAGTTGGACTCGGGAGAGTTTGATGCCATAATCCTGGCTGCTGCAGGTCTGATCAGGCTGGGGCTGAAGCCTCGTATAACCGAATTGCTGCCGCATGAACTGTCACTGCCGGCGATAGGGCAGGGTATCGTCTGTATCGAGTCGCGTAAAGGAGACCGAGAGATTCTTGATAAGATCAGCTTTCTGGCTGATGAACAGTCGACTATACAGGTTTCAGCTGAACGGGCTTTGTTGAAACGCCTGAACGGCGGATGTCAAATTCCCATTGCCGGTCATGCCGTCATTGAAGGTGACCAGCTGACGTTAACCGGCATACTTGCCGGCCCGGAAGGTGACCCGTTTCTGAAAATGACTGAGACCGGATCTTTAACCGACGGGCTGAAGATTGGTAATCAACTGGGAACTCGAATGCTTGAAGCCGGTGGAAGGGAGATCCTTGCAGCGGTAGGTATTGAAACAGATTAATAACCCCCATCGCCCGGGCGATGTTGACCGTGAAAAAATGAGCAGGACTGATGACATCGTTACAGGGACGAAAAATTCTAATTACACGAGATGCGTCGCAGGCTGGAAGTTTAAAGGAAAAACTGGCTGACCTGGGTGGCGATGTTATTTGTGTTCCCACTATTGCGATCACTGAACCGCCGGATTGGGCACCCTTCGACAAGGCTTCCACCCGTTTGCCAGAATTTGACTGGGTGGTGTTTTCCAGTGTTAACGCCGTCAGCAGAACGGCAGACCGTCTGTCACATTTAAGGATTGCATCAGATGTTTTAAATAGCAGCAGACTGGCAGCGGTCGGTAACCAGACAGCTGTTGCTGCTGCTGCCTATGGATGGCAGATTGAAGTAGTACCAGACCGGTTTCAGGCTGAAGATCTGCTGGAAAGACTCCTTAAAACGGACGTTAGTGGTAAAAACATCTGGATTCCACGAGCCCTGGAGGCAAGACCTTTTCTTGTTGATGAACTGCGAAGAGCGAGGGCTGAGGTGCTGGAGACTCCCGTTTATCAAAACACCATCCCATATGAAAACAGAGTCCGGCTTCGCGATGTGCTTCTTAACGGAAAAATTGACTGGATCACCTTCACCAGCTCATCAACAGTCACCAACTTTTTAAAGATACTGGGTGATCACGTCTCACTGAAGCAACTGCCTAGGTTGGCCTCTATTGGCCGGATCACTACTCAGACACTTGAAAAATATGGCTTGATCCCCGACTTTACAGCAGATCCTCAAAACCTTGATGGAATCTGTCAAGGGCTACTAGACTCTGAATCACAGCCTTCGCAACCCCAATAACCCATCGGCAATCACTTCATGAAAGCGGAGAACAACTCGAAGCAAACGCCAATGATGCAGCAGTTTTACCGGATCAAGCGGGAACATCCGGATAAAATTCTGTTTTACCGCATGGGGGATTTTTATGAAATGTTTGGGGATGATGCCGTTAAGGCCGCAGGCGTACTGCAGATTCAGCTGACAAGCCGGAATAAAAATAAAGAGAACGCCGTCCCATTATGCGGTATTCCGGTTCATGCCTATGATCAGTACCTGAACAAACTGACACGAGCGGGATTTAAGGTTGCCGTATGCGAACAGACTGAAGACCCGGCTCAAGCCAAGGGGTTGGTAAAAAGGGAGGTGGTACGGATTGTTACACCCGGGACAATTGTTGCGCCAGACCTGCTGGACGCAAACAAAAACAGCTTTTTATGCGCGATCTGGGGCAAACCGAAAGCCAAGGAGATCGGCATTGCCTTCTGCGATCTAACGACGGGAGAATTCGAGGTAGACGACCTGAACACGAAGGCTGGGCTCGGCAATCTTATGGAGTTGATATACCAGTGTCAGCCTCGGGAAATTCTGTTGCCTGTCCCCGTCAATGAAACTGAGAAGGCTTACACTGACGAAATCGTGGAGCAGATCCATCATCTTTCCAGTTTTAACAACGGCTCTCCACATATAGAGTATCTGGAACCCTTTCTCTTTGATTACCGCAACAACCTTCGCCTTCTGCAGGAACATTTTTCAGTTGAGTCTCTGGCCGGTTTTGGCATCGAACACCTTCCAAATGCGTTGTGTGCGTCGGGTGCGGTCTTGAATTACTTGAAAGAGACCCAGAAGGACTCGCTAACACATATTGTGCAAATAAGACGCATTCGGGATGAAGACCGAATGCTCCTGGATGAATCGACGATCCGAAATCTGGAACTGCTTGAAACGTCAGGTGGCATGGCGGCAAAACATACACTGCTGCACTTACTGGATCACTGCCGGACAGCGATGGGAAGTCGCCTCCTGAGACGCTGGATGCTGTCACCGCTGCGAAAACGGGAGAGGATCGACCAACGTCTCGACCAGGTCTCTTCCTTTCTGGAACAAAACACGCTGACCGAAAAACTGCGTCTAATCCTGTCAGCGATTGGGGATCTCGAAAGGCTCATTGCCCGGATTTCCCTGCCCATTACCCATATCACCGACCTGGTTAAATTGCGAGAAAGTCTTGCACCACTGACCGGGCTCAAATCCATTCTGCTGGGATCTGACAACAGCCACGTACACGAATTAGCTGATCGCTTTGATGCTCTTGATGATGTCTGGCAACTGTTACGAGATCACATTCTACCGGAGCCCTCCCGCAAGATAAAAGAGGGTGGGTACATTATGCCGGGAGTTGATTTGAAACTCGACGAGCTGAAAAACCTGATGAAAAACGGCAAGCAATTGATTGCCAACATGGAGTCTGAGGAGAAAAAAAAGACCGGCATATCCTCTTTAAAAATTGGTTACAACAAGGTATTCGGCTACTTCATTGAAATTTCGAACACCTCCAAACACTTGGCTCCGGAAAACTATATCCGGAAGCAGACCTTAGTCAACAATGAACGGTTTGTGACCGAACCATTGAAAGAACTTGAAGAGAGTATCCTGACGGCAGAGGATGAGGCGATTCAGCTTGAAATTGGTATTCTGGAGGGTTTGAAGAGCAAACTTCAGCGGGAGATCCCAAGAATTCAGAAAACATCACAGTCCGTTGCCAAGGTTGATGTTTTAAGTGCCTTTGCCCACAACGCCGGGGAGTTCAACTATGTCCGGCCTGAACTCAATGATGACCCCGACAGACGTGACATTCACATCATAGAGGGGAGGCACCCGGTCATTGAATCATTGAATTTTGATGAGCCCTTTATTCCCAATGATGTGGCCCTGAGTTCAGGGGAACAATACGTGATGGTTATAACAGGCCCGAATATGGGTGGAAAATCCACCTATATGAGGCAAACAGCTCTTATAGCCCTGATGGCCCAGATGGGTTCCTACGTTCCCGCCCGCATGGCTTCCCTGCCTGTATTTGACCGAATATTCACACGGGTGGGAGCCTCGGACAACCTGACCCGCGGGCAGAGTACCTTTATGGTTGAAATGAGCGAAGCGGCCCTGATTCTGAACAATGCCACAGCGAAAAGTCTGATCATCCTGGATGAGATCGGCAGAGGGACCAGCACCTTTGATGGCATCAGTATCGCATGGTCCATTATCGAGCATATTCATCGTCTGGGTGCCTTGACCCTTTTTGCAACCCATTATCACGAGCTGATACTGCTTGAAGAGCAGTTGGCTGGTGTCCGGAATGCCAAGGTTGTTGTGCGAGAAGATGAGAAGAAGCTGATTTTTCTGCGCAAGGTTATTGCAGGTCAAACCGACAAAAGTTATGGGCTGCAGGTAGCACGGTTGGCAGGGTTGCCAGCGTCTGTTGTTAATCGGGCGGAGATGGTAGTTCGTGATTTGAAGGCTGCGGAAAAAAAGCTAGTGGAAAAAGATGACGGTTTGGTTAAGGAGCCATTCGGAAGTGCAACAAAGTCGGCTAATCAGCAACTCAGTTTCCTTCCCAGTGAACCTGACTGGCTAGGGGAACTGAAAAAGTTCGATCTCAACAGCCATTCACCCCTCGAAGTCATGGCGTTTCTGGACGAAATAAAAAAGAAAATAGACTGATGAAAGGCTGGTATTGTGAACAGGTGGCAATGAAAATGACGCTTTGCAGAAAACAGATTTTGTCAGTAGTCCTGATGATGTTATGGATGATGACGACCACAGGGCAACCGTCACTGGCAGCTGACTATGTTGAATCGCTGTACGAAAAAGCCGCCGCAAAATATCACCAGCTATATGATGACCCTGTTTTTGCCAGCGAGTCTGATAACTGGCTAAGGACAATCAAACAGTTTCAGATAATTCAGCAGACCTATTCTACACACTACCGGGCTCCCTCCTCGCTCTATAATATCGGTCGGCTTTATCGCTCACTGTTTCAAATTAAAAAGAAACATATTTTTCTGGACAGGAGTAACCTGACCCTGCGCAAGCTGGTCAGGGAATACCCTGTATCTGCGCTTGCGGATGATAGTCAGTTTCTTCTGGCTGAAAACTATGGGCGGTACGAAAAAAACAAGGACCTGGCCTATTTGGAATATAAGAACCTGATTGAGTGGTATCCGAAAAGTGAATTCAAGCCGGATGCTGAAAAGCGGATCAAACTGTTGCGACCACTGCACAAAGACCTCAGAATTTACGAGGTTAAAGAGAAAACCCCACTGCCGGTTGAGATGATGAAAACCCGATATGGGGGGCTTTCTTCTGAAGATGATGTGTCAGACAGACCAAAGGTTGTTGTTTCAAAGATTGACTACTGGTCAACCTCTGACTGGTCAAGGTTGGTTATCAACGTAGGCTCAAGTGTGCGTTACCGATATCGTGTGTTGCAGGAGGATGCTTCGCATCCACAGAAGCGGTTGGTCGTCGATATGCTCCATGCCTATATTCCGTCGGGTATGAAAAAAAAGATAGCTGCCAACGACGGACTAATCACTGAGGCGCGGATCGGTCAGTTTGACAAGAGCACTGTCCGAGTGGTTCTGGACATGGTAAGCCTGGAAAAATTCAAGATATTTCATTTAGAACTGCCCCTGCAAACCAAAATTGTTGTAGATATCCTTGGGCAGAATGACCTGTCACAAATCAAAAAGCCTGAGATGGTTGCCAAGGATCAACAACCGGCCGAAGAAGGAGGATCAAGTATTATGACGCCGGGTCCGGTTGAGGTTGATGATGGTGATGTTTCGCTTCAGGAAGTACTGGGCCTGAAGGTCAAACGCGTTATTCTTGATCCGGGGCATGGGGGCAGGGATCCAGGTGCATCGGCATTCGGATTAATGGAAAAGGATGTCACACTTGGAATTGCATGGGATCTGAAGCGGATCATTGAAAAAAACCATCCGACGATTAAGGTTCTCATGACCCGTGAAAAAGATGTGTACATCAAACTGGAAGCCAGAACGGCTTTTGCAAATAAAAACAAAGGGGACCTGTTTATCAGTATTCATGTGAACGCCAGCCCGAGACCAAGAATTCGCGGAACCGAAACCTACTTCCTCAATCTGACCTCAGACAGCGAAGCGCTGTCTCTGGCTGCCAAGGAGAACCAGACCAGCTTGAAGAGTATCAGTGATCTGCAGAGTATCCTCAACGATCTCCTGACAAATTCAAAAATTAAGGAGTCAAGCGGCCTTGCGAGTGAGGTTCAACAATCGGTTATTGACCTGACAATACATAGTCAGCACAAGATGAGAGACCTGGGTGTGAAGAAGGCCCCATTTCTCGTACTTCTTGGAGCCCGGATGCCAAGTATTCTGGTCGAAGCCGGATTTCTGACCAACAAAGAGGAGAACGAATTCCTGAGAAAGGGTGCCTATCGCGAGGTTTTGGCAAAAGGTATTTACCAGGGGATTAAGTCCTATATGAACTGACACGGTGTTCAGCTCTGTTTTTCCTCTGTTTCCTCCGTTTCTTCTATTTCCTCTACAATGGGAATGACAATCTTCTGGCCCGGCATCAACCGGTTGAGGTTGACAGACAGATTGTATTTTTTGATCAGCCAGATCGGCAATTCAAACTGTCTTTTGCACAAGGTCCAGATATTGTCACCCCGCCTGATCTTGTATTCCCAACTGCCGTCAATTGTATAGGCGGTGAGGAAATCCTCCTCAAACTCCTTGTGAAATTCGTAGCGCTTCTCTTCAAAACGGTCTTTCGCTATCAGGCTGAAGGGGATGATCAGGTTTTGATCCATATGAATCTCTTCTTTGAAAGCGAGTCGATTCAGATTGCGGATGTATTGAGCTGAGACATGCAGCCAATCGGCAAAGTGCCCAAGTGTTTCTCCAGTATCCACCTGGATAACCCCAAAATTCACTCCATTGCTGGTAAAAAAGCGCTTAACCCGAATATTGGCTGTGACAATGAAGGGGTTGACTTCGTCTCCTGCAGTGGCAGATGGCTGTGTCGGTGATATTAACTGAGGTTTGAGAGCTGGTCTTTTCTTCTGCCTGTATTTGTCTTTTGCTGTTTTTTGCTCTTCTGAGGCAGCCGAACGGGCGAATTTGGCCGCTAGCAACAAACTGTCCTCAGGACTGGGGATGCGAAGATTCTGTCCAGCATAGATCCGCGCCCGGTAATCCAGATTATTTGCCCAGATCAAATCCTGTAGGGTAATTCCATGTCTTCTGGCTACTACACTGGCCACGTCGCCTTTTCGAACCCAGTAAAAATGGCTACGTTTTTGTTTGTCCTTGTAAAGGTCTGCAGGGATAGACGCCACCACCTGTTCTATACCCTTTGTGTCAGGTAGTCGTAGTTTAAAACCATTTGGTATATACTTCTGATCTCTGAAGACCGGTTCACGCAGCGAGCGATTCAGGGAGCGAATGGTAGATGGTTTGAGTTTGACATGCTTTGCCAGGGATTTGACGGAAATGTAGCCATCCAGAACAAAGGTCTTTGTTTTGACGGGCTGTTTAAGCATCAAACCTGGGAAATAGTGCTCTATATTTTTGGCAATCTCCCGAGCTGCCAGAAACTCAGCGTAGAAATTCCGTGAGGCAAACTTAAAACGGCGCCCGTCATACTCTTCAAATATTTTTTCATAACTGCCTTTAGCTTTCTTCGCCCTCTTCATAGCGCTGGCACCGTGATTATAAGCGGTTAATGCCAGCGGCCAGCTTCCCAGTAAAGCATGGTTTTTCTTTAATAACCGAGCGGCCGCATTCGAAGCATAAATCGGGTCCCATCGCTGATCAACGGTGTAATTCACCTTCATGAAACGCTTTCCAGTGCCGTGTGTAAATTGCCAGATTCCAGCAGCCCCGAATTTACTGTAAGCACGGAGATTAAATGAGGACTCCACATGTGGAAGATAGATCAGATCATTTGGGAGGTTATGTTTGCTGAATATAGCTGAAATTTCTGGTAGATATTGTCCGGAACGGATTAACCCATCTCGGAAAAAATTTTTCTGTCCCCTTTGAAAGCGAATCCTTTCCACAGCTGTTGAAAAGTCGCTAGCAGAAGCCGATGCTCCAAACAGCGCTGCTACCTTTCGAGCCTTTTCATCATCAGTATTTGGGTGGCGGGCAAGTTTCCTCAACTGATTGGCATAATATTTCTTTGTTTTCCGGATCAATCTGATATTTCTTTTGCGGGCACTCCTTGTTTTTCTGGGTTCTAACTCGATAATCTCATAGATAATATTCAGCCGCTCATTGTCATGGATGATTCCCTGAGTGGAGCCGTACACGCTATATACATTTTTCCAGAATTCGATGTTGGGCTTCAACGATGGAAACACCGGGAAGTCTGAATCTGTATCGGAGATTGATGCGTATCCAGTACCGATGACCGTAAACAGAAGAACAATTATCAGCTTAATGGTTCGTTGGAACATGTTTTTATATCAGGAGTGGGAGTCAGCTTTTCGGATGACTGGATGTTTTTATGAATGGAACTGGGAATAGATTCATTTGGGATGGAAATAACCCGTGAGTGGAATCGACATTGAAAAACAGAAAATAACTCATCAAGAGGGGATTTCATCCAGGGGTTGCTCAACCACTAATTCTTTAGTAGTAATGCGACTGTTTATGAAATCGTAGATATCAGAAAGATAAGTGTCAAACTCTTCCGGTAAATCTGCTTCTGTCTGGAGTTTCTGCTGCAGACGCTTGAGCAGCGCCAGACTCTGTTCCAGATTGTGTTTCGTGGCTTCAGCCCCAACCGGTGCCGTCATTTCTCTGTACCGGCGGGCCAATGTAAGCCCTGACTGTCCCTTCTCAATGGCTGCCTCTTTCAAGTCTTCGAACATTTCATCCGTACAGGTATCATCCTGCTTTGCCTTGTGCAGAAAATTTACCACATCCAGCTCGGGCACTCCTTTTATTTCGAAACTTTCGCTAATAGTTGGCTCGGTCTGGGTGACGAAAAAATAAGCGTTGGTCAGCTTGATGGCGGTATGTTTCTTTATGCGGATCTCCATCTTGCAATAGTCCTCAAAACTTCTGTATCCCCATTCAGTGTAAAGCTTTTCAGAAGCCACACGGGTCAGGTATTCGCCAAATGTTACCCAGTTCGATTTAAACTCACGTGCGGCATCGATCAGTTGCCTGCGGTGAGAGTTTGGCTCAAGTTTTTTGATCAGATCGTTTACAACACTATCCTTTTGAGATGCTCTTTCCATATTATTGTTTTATTGACTTTTAGGGATGAGTTACAGTCCAGGTTATTTGTTCAGGTTCCGAAATCTATTCTGGCGAGAGATCAGGGGTAACAGATAACCGGTCCCACTCTTCGAGGTATTTTGTCAGGTGTTTTCGTTCAGGTTTTGCCGATTCTTCGTTGAGGTATTCTTTCAATAACAATTGCTCTGCTTCATAGTCCGGGGATGTTACAAATCCGCCAAACAGAGCAACACGAAGCCATAGCAGGTAAGTGGTAATGGCATCAAATTCATTATATGCGATGATGTCGTCCAGTCTTCCGTCAAGCCAGAGAGGGGCGACTGCATTTCCGTCTACTCCGATTTTTCCGGGGATGCCAATGGCCGCCGCCATTTCATTGAGTGAGGGGGATCCCTTTCCCCAACTGCCGACAATTTCCATTAAATCCACGTTGTAATCGCTGCCCCTTGCAAAATAGTCAACACCTTCCCAGGGCTTATCTGGTCTGTGACAGAAACCAGGCGCCTGCACACCTTTTGCAATACCACGCTGAATTAAGATTTTAAGATCGGACCTGGATGAGTTGTAACCAACCAGTTGGGGCTTATTCTTGCCGATGGCATTCAGAAAGGTATCAATTATATGAGACTCCCGGCACTGATCGATATCAGTTGAATCCCTGGGCAATGACAATAGCTGTAGCCGTATGCCGTCACCTGTCTGCGTCCGGATGATGGCGGAAATAGAAACAATTCGGCACAGAATTGTCTTCAGGAAGGGGGTTGGATCTTCTTCTGTGGCACCTCCGGCAATCCACATTTCAGAGATAACATCCCGATCCGGCATCTCATGTGGTAAATGGTATAACACTCGTCCGATTTCAGGGTCTGGGACCCACTCTGAATCAAATGCCCAGATTTTTTGATTTATGTGTTTAAACATGGTCTCTGCAGGGTTTAGTACGTGATCACTTATTCTATAGGGGATGTGTTTCTGGTCACTGTCTTAGGTCACTAATCAGGGAAATGGAGTGAATTTCTAAAATAAAACAAATTTTTTATAAAGATAGCGTTGCCGAAATCGAAATTAAAAAAGGGGGGAAAAGTCAATTGGGCCTTGACACACCCCGATTTTCGTGAATATAATTTAAAGTTACACATTTCGGGTACTTCTAAAATTCTGTTGTCTAAGTATAAACATGAATTTTTCCTGCCTTTTTATTGAACGACAGCTACAGTCAAAATGCCCACAAGTAAGCGATACAGGTTTTCATCTTCAAACATCTTTATTGGAAATAGCAAACGCGTTGTTTGCTGCTAACTCCTTGTATATTCAACGACTTATCAAGGTGGCTAGATATTCCCTTTATCCTGTGAAAGGAGCGGATTTAAGCTAATGCAGTAAGCTGTATTAGGGGCATACTTGCAATTTCGTTATGGATTCCGAGTATCTTTAAGGAATTTTTCGTGTTTGGAAAGACTTAAAGATTGATTAAATCATACTTTCTCCAAAAAGAGTGACAAAATGTATAAATATCCTCACGTTCAGAGATTTCGGGTTGATTTCGGGAAAATAGAAGTGATTCTTGATCCACCACCGCTTTTACAAATCCAGAAGGATTCATACAATTGGTTCCTGCAAAAGGATGTTGCACCGGAGAACCGTGAAAATTATGGATGGGAAGCGGTTTTTCGGTCAGTATTTCCCATTTCTGATTTTGGCGGCACCTGTACATTGGAATACGTATCTTATCGTCTGGGGGAGCCCAAGTACGACGAGACGGAGTGCAAAATCCGGGGAGTTACCTATGCTGCGCCCGTCAGGGTTTCATTGCGGCTGATCATCTGGGAGAAGGATGAAAAGACTGACCAGCGACGGATTCATGACATCAAGGAGCAGGAAATCTATCTGGGTGAATTTCCGCTAATGACAGAGACGGGCTCGTTTATCATCAATGGGACAGAGCGTGTGATTGTCAGTCAGTTGCACAAATCTTCAGGGGTATTTTTCAATCATGACCGGGGCAAGACACACTCCAGTGGGAAACTGTTGTATTCTGCCAGCATTATTCCCCAGCGCGGGTCCTGGATTGATTTTGAATTTGATGCCAAGGATTTGTTGTATGTCCGGATTGACAGGCGTCGAAAATTTCTGGCCACTGTTTTGTTAAAGGCACTTGGATATTCCGGTACCGAACTGCTTGACCGGTTTTACTATACTGAGACCGTCATTTTGAAGAATGCCTTTACTGAAGAGGAGAAGGACCGAACCTTTTCCAAGTATTTTGATCCTCAATCGTCGCAAAACCAGCGAGCGAGTGGTGATATTATCAACCCGTCTGATAAAAAAACGATTGTCGCCCAGGGGAAGAAAATTTCGAAGGCATCAATCCGAAAAATTCAGGAAGCGGGAATCACAGAAATTCCGACCAGTGCTGAGGATATTCTGGGGCGGTATGCGCTAGCAGATATAGTTGATGCAGATGGGGAGATGATTCTTCAGAGCAACCAGCCGATCACCAAAGAGATTCTCGATCAGTTGCTGGAAAATAAGATAGAAGAGGTGACGCTACTTTTTATTGGTAACAAGACCATTGGAACTCCGTTTCGCAACACATTAGCGGCTGACAAGGTGGACAGTCCCAATGAAGCGATGATTGAAATATACAAGAAGATGAAGCCCGGGGATCCACCGACCCTGGAAGTTGCCAAAAACCTGCTGAAGAACATGTTTTTCAATCCGGAGAGGTACGATCTTTCTCGGGTAGGACGGATGAAAATCAACAAGAAACTGCACTTTGACAAGAATCTGGAAGAGACGGTTTTGACCAATGAGGACATCCTGGCAGTTGTTGAGTATCTACTGAGATTAAAAGACGGGGCAGGCGGAACTATTGATGATATTGACCACCTAGGAAACAGGCGGGTCCGTGGTGTTGGAGAACTTCTGGAAAATCAGGTCAGAATTGGGCTGGTACGGATGGAGCGAGCCATCAAAGAGCGCATGTCGCTGCAGGAAACCGAAAACATGATGTTGCATGACATTGTCAACTCCAAACCGGTTTCAGCGGTTATCAACGAATTTTTCGGTAGTAGTCAGCTGTCTCAGTTCATGGATCAAACCAATCCGCTCTCTGAAATTACCCATAAAAGACGGTTAAGTGCTTTGGGACCAGGCGGGTTGACTCGTGAAAGGGCAGGTTTTGAGGTGCGGGATGTTCATACCTCCCACTACGGACGTATCTGTCCGGTTGAGACACCTGAAGGACCGAACATCGGACTGATTTCGTCCATTGCGACTTATGCAAGATTGAACGAATTCGGTTTTATCGAGACCCCGTATCGGAAGGTAAATGAAACGAATGTTTCCAATGAGATTAACTTCTTGACAGCCATTGACGAAGGGAATTTCAAGATTGCACAGGCGAATGCCCTGCTCGACAAGAATCATCAGCTGGTACGGGAGTTGGTCAAGGCCCGTTATGACAATGAATTTAAAATGATCCGCAAGGAAGAGGTTGAATACATGGATGTCTCGCCGAAACAGCTAGTTTCGGTTGCAGCCTCCCTGATTCCGTTTCTGGAGCATGACGATGCGAACCGTGCGTTGATGGGATCCAACATGCAGCGTCAGGCGGTACCGGTTGTCAAGCCGGAAGCCCCTTTTGTGGGTACCGGGATGGAGTATCAGGTAGCACAGGATTCTGGCTCATGCATTATTGCCAAACGGTCAGGTTACGTGAACCGGGTAGATGCAGAGCGTATTGTAGTGGAAGCCGAGGTTGATCTGGCAGCAGACCAGACCGTCATTGAAGCGAACGTGGATATTTATCATTTGAGGAAATATCAGCGTTCGAATCAGAACACCTGTATCAATCAACGTCCTATCGTCTCTGTTGGAGATCGGGTTGAGGCCGGACAGATTCTGGTTGATGGGGGAAGCTGCGATAATGGCGAACTGGCTCTGGGACAAAACGTGCTGATCGCTTTCATGCCCTGGCGGGGATACAACTATGAGGATTCAATTCTGATCAGCGAAAAGCTGCTTCACGAGGATCGGTTTACTTCCGTTCATATCGAGGAGTTCGAGGTACTGGCCCGGGATACTAAACTGGGTAAGGAACTGATCACAAGAGATATTCCCAACATGAGTGAGTGGGCGCTGCGAAATCTGGATGATTCCGGGATTATCCGGATTGGTAGCTATGTTAAAGCAGGTGACATTCTGGTGGGAAAAACAACGCCCAAGGGTGAGATGCAGTTGAATCCTGAAGAGAAGTTGCTGCGAGCCATTTTTGGTGAAAAAGCAGGTGATGTGAGAGACACCTCTTTAAGGGTCAGCCAGGGAATTGACGGGGTGGTCATTGATGTGAAGGTCTTTAACCGCCGGGGCGTCGAAAAGGATGAGCGGACCAAGGATATAGAAGCCTCCATTCTGGAAAAGATCGAACACGACTACAGGGATGAGGTACGGATTGTCAGAGCCAACCTGATCACCAAGTTGCTGCCGATTCTGGAAAAACATCCACTGGTCTACAACGTGGTTTCACCGGAGACCCATGCGGTACTGGTTGCCGCAGACGAAAAAATAACCGAGGAGTCATTCAAGAAACTGCCAGTTGCGACCTGGCTGGACATCCATATTGCGGATGCAGGGCAGAACAACGATCTGCAGGTCATGTTGCGAAACGCAGCTTCCCAGATAGAGCTTCTTGATAATATCCACGAGTCCAAAAAAGAGCGTGAAGGTCGAACAGATGACCTGCAGCCGGGTGTGATTCGCGTGATCAAGGTTTTTGTTGCGATGAAACGGCGCCTGTCGGTTGGGGACAAGATGGCTGGAAGGCATGGGAACAAAGGGGTTGTCTCAAGAATCATCCCTCGTGAAGACATGCCGTACCAAGAAGATGGAACACCGGTTGATCTGGTACTGAATCCCCTGGGGGTTCCGTCACGGATGAATGTGGGACAGGTGCTGGAGACCCATCTTGGATTGGCAGCCCGGACCCTTGGCGATTCGATCGATAAAATGATCAAGGAAATGGAACCGCTCAAGAAGCTAAGAATCCATATCAAGGAAATTTTTGATTCGGCATTTGTGGGAGATTATATCGATTCGCTGGATGATGACGAGATGCTGAAATTCGCTGATAAGTTCAGAGGTGGTGTCTATATGTCCACACCAGTATTTGATGGGGCGAAGGAAGCCAATATTTATGACTTGCTGGAGAAAGCCGGCATGAGTCGAACAGCTCAGATGACGCTTCGCGATGGCCGTACCGGTGAGTTATTTGGACAAACCATTACGGTTGGCTACCTCTACATGCTAAAACTGCATCATCTGGTTGATGACAAGCTTCATGCCAGGTCTATCGGACCATACTCTCTAGTCACACAACAACCTCTGGGCGGTAAAGCTCAGTTTGGTGGTCAGCGGTTTGGCGAGATGGAGGTCTGGGCCCTGGAAGCTTATGGCGCAGCTTATACGCTGCGTGAATTGTTAACGGTTAAATCTGACGATACACCTGGAAGAAACAAGGTATACGAGTCCATTGTCAAGGGGAACTATGATATTAAGATGGGGATTCCCGAATCGTTCAAGGTGTTGATTAACGAACTGAAATCGCTCTGCCTGGATTTTGCCCTGATTAAGGAAGAGGGATTTCTGATTGACGCATAACAGCACAAAGGGCCCCACTCGCAAATGAGTTGGAGCCCTGAAACCGAATTCTCATTTACAGAAAAGACAAAAATAGACAGTACATATCTTCCAATTATACCCATTTAAATCCTGGAGGTATCCTTGAACAAACTAGATCAGTCAGAAATTGTCGACCCACAAGATTTTTTCGCTGTTAAAATCAGTCTCGCATCAGCAGAAGACATCGTTTCCTGGTCTCATGGTGAGATTAAATCATCGGAAACAATTAATTACAGAACATTCAAGCCGGAAAGGGATGGTCTGTTTTGCGGTAAGATTTTTGGACCGGTTAACGATTATGAATGTATTTGCGGTAAGTATAAGCGAATGAAGCACAGGGGAATTACCTGTGAGAAGTGTGGAGTTGAAGTGATTCACTCCAAAGTCAGACGTGAACGCCTCGGCCATATCAAGCTGGCCTGTCCCGTTTCCCACGTCTGGTTTTTAAAAGGACTGCCAAGTCGTCTGGGAAATATTCTGGATATGACGCTCAGGGACCTGGAACGGGTTTTATACTTTGATGCTTATGTGGTGTTGGATACCGGCGGCGCAGACATTGAAAATGCAGAAATTATTGAAGAATCACAGTGTCGGGAATTGTCAGAGGCCTTTCCGGATTTCCGGGCTGAAATGGGAGCTGAGGCGATTAAGGAGCTGTTGGAAGAGCTCAATGTCGATGAACTGAGCACCGTGCTGCGGGAGGAACTGCTGGACATTACATCGGAAGCCAAGCGGAAGAAGATTATCAAACGTCTGAAGGTTGTCGAATCCTTCAAAGAGTCCGGTATTGAGCCTTCCAATATGATTTTGGATGTGATTCCAGTTATCTCACCTGAGCTCAGGCCTCTGGTACCTCTAGAGGGTGGTCGCTTTGCAACCAGTGATCTGAACGACCTGTATCGACGGGTGATTCACAGGAACAACCGCTTGAAGCGTCTAATGGATCTCAATGCACCCGAAATTATTGTTAAGAATGAAAAACGGATGCTTCAGGAAGCGGTTGACGCCCTTTTTGATAATGGCCGCCGCGGTCGTCCGATTTTGGGAACAAACAAGCGCCCGCTGAAATCGCTGAGCGATTCCTTGAAAGGAAAGGGTGGTCGTTTCCGTCAGAACCTGCTGGGGAAACGGGTCGATTATTCCGGACGAACCGTCATTGTGGTTGGACCTGAATTGAAGCTGAACCAGTGTGGATTACCGAAACAGATGGCCTTGGAACTGTTCAAACCGTTTATTTTCAACTACCTGATCGAAAGAGGGCATACAACAACCATCAAGGTTGCCAAGAAGATGGTTGAGAATCATGATCCTGAAATCTGGCCGGCTCTGGACTCTGTCATTGTCGAGCATCCTATAATGTTGAACAGGGCTCCAACGCTTCACAGGTTGGGGATCCAGGCGTTTCAACCGGTTCTGATTGAAGGAAAGGCGGTGCAGCTTCATCCGCTTGTCTGTACAGCTTTCAACGCTGACTTTGACGGTGACCAGATGGCAATCCATGTGCCCTTGTCAATAGAGGCCCAGATGGAGTTGCGGGTGTTGATGATGGCAACCAACAATATTCTCTCCCCGGCAACCGGACGACCGGTTATGTCACCGACCCAGGACATGGTTCTTGGAATTTACTGGGTGACGCGGATCTGTAAGGGCGCCAAAGGCGAAGGCAAATGTTTTGCAGATTTCACAGAGGTGATTTCCGCTTATGAGCATGGATTGATTCATCTCCAGGCAAAGATCAGGGTTCGGATTGGGGACCAGATTGTCGAAACCACTACTGGGCGTGTTATACTTTACGATGTTATCCCGGAAGAGATTGAGTTCAACAGCGTCAACAGGTTGATCAAGAAGAAAGACCTGGAGGTGTTGATCGATCATGCCTACCGGACGGCTGGAAACGTCAAAACCGTTAAAATGCTTGATGATCTCAAAGATCTTGGGTTTGCACACGCTGCCCGGGCTGGATTTTCCATCAGTATTATGGACATGGTGATTCCGGATAATAAAGAGGAATTAATTGATAAGGGGCTCAAAGAGGTAGAAAAGGTTCAGGCACAACATGATGGCGGTATTATTACGGATGGAGAACGCTACAACAAGGTAATTGATATCTGGTCCAAGGTGACCAATGAGGTTGGAGAGGCGATGCGGATATCTATGACCGCTGAAACCATTGGTGATGATGGTCTGCCGATGCCAAATCCCATTTTTGTCATGGCTGACTCAGGTGCAAGGGGCTCTGAACATCAAAGTCGGCAGTTGGGTGGTATGAGGGGATTGATGGCCAAGCCGACCGGAGAAATTATCGAGACCCCAATTACCTCTAACTTCCGGGAAGGGTTGGACGTTTCTCAATACTTTATTTCCACCCACGGAGCGAGAAAGGGATTGGCGGACACCGCTCTGAAAACAGCAAACTCTGGATATCTCACCAGACGCCTGGTGGATGTTGCCCAGGATTGTGTGATTAACGAAGTTGATTGTGGTACAACCGAAGGGATCACTGTTGAGGCACTGCTTGAAAATGGTGAGGTTATTCAGAAACTGACCGAGAGGGTTCTTGGTCGCTACGCTGTTGATGATGTAACCGACCCATTTACAATGGAAGTCATTGTAGCTGCCGGTGATATGATTGTAGAGGGGCACCTGGATATTATTGATCATGCGAGTGTTGAACAGATCAAAATCCGTTCGGTACTGAGCTGTGAATGTAAAGTCGGTATTTGCGCACATTGTTACGGACGCGATCTGGCACGTGGTAAGTCAGTGAGCATTGGTGAGGCGGTCGGCGTCATTTCTGCCCAATCAATTGGTGAGCCTGGAACGCAGCTGACAATGCGGACATTTCACATTGGTGGTACAGCTAGTCGGAAGGTTGAAGCGACCTTCTGGGAATCTAAAAATAACGGAACGATGAGCTTTGGTGACGCTCGAACGGTTATAAACCGCGATAACGTCATGATTCTGCAGTCCAGAAAATCGGAACTGGTCATACTGAATGATGATGGACGGGAAGTTGACAAACACCTGCTGCCGGTTGGTGCCCAGGTTAATTTCAAGGAGGGCGCCGCTGTCAAAAAAGGGGATCGAGTAGCAGAATGGGATCCATTCTCCATGCCGATTATCTGTGATATCAATGGTAAAGTGAAATTTGAAGATATCATCGAGGGCAAGAGTCTTAAGACACAGAAGACCGAAGATACCGGTTATGAGCGACGTGTAATCGTTGAAACCCCTGATCTGGATCTAAAACCGAGGATTTCATTCAGAAACATGAAGACCGGTAAGGAATTGAAAAGGGCTGATGACAGAATTCATCCTGGTTTTTATCTGCCGAATAAGGGTGAATTGATGGTTGAAGAGGGAGAAGAGGTCTTCCCTGGTGATATACTCTCCCGTGTTCCTCGAGAAACTACAAAGAATAAGGATATTACCGGTGGCTTGCCGCGTGTGGTTGAGCTGTTCGAAGCGCGTTCCCCGAAAGATCCAAGTCAGATTTCCGATATTGATGGTATTGTTGAGTTTGGTGAAGACCTGCGGAGAAAACGACGGATTATTATTCGGCCGGAAGTAGGAGAGCCAAAAGAGTATCTTGTACCCAAAGGAAAACATGTTATTGTGGTTGAAGGGGACTATATCAAGGTGGGTGAACCGCTGACAGATGGTTCTCCGAACCCGCACGATATCTTAAGGGTGAAGGGTGTTCGTGAGCTGCAGAAGTTCCTGGTGGATGAGGTTCAGGAAGTGTACCGTCTCCAGGGTGTCAAGATCAACGATAAGCACATCGAGGTTATTTCCCGACAGATGATGCGGAAGGTTCGTGTTATTGACCCGGGGGATTCATCCTTTCTGGTCGGTGAGCCAGTATCCAAGACAAAGCTGGATGAGATTAACCACAAGTTGATGGAAGAGGAACTGAGAGTGGCGATTGGAGAGCCGCTGCTGCTGGGTATTACCAAAGCGGCACTGAGCACCGATTCCTTCCTGTCAGCAGCCTCCTTCCAGGAAACGACCAAGGTCCTGACCGAAGCCTCCATTAACGGAAAGCTGGATCGTTTTCACGGACTGAAGGAGAATGTGATTATTGGCAGATTGATACCTGCCGGAACCGGTTTTGAAAAGGAAATGGTTTACTCATACAAGGACAAGTTTGCTGAAGAAGAAGCTGAAGAGAACGAGCAACTGGTCGGTATAGAGTTGACCCAGGACGACTCGGAAGATTCGATCGGAATTCAATAGTCGGAGAGGTATGTCGCAGTCAAAACAGATTTGTCCTCCACGTATTGAGGGGTCGGAGGCGGTCGTCAAAGCGCTTGAAAACCTCGAGGTCGATGTTATTTTTGGATATCCCGGCGGTGCGAATCTCCCGATCTATGATAAGCTGAGCGGTTCCAAGATTAAGCATATCTTGGCTCGTCATGAGCAGGGAGCCGCGCACATGGCGGACGGGTACGCCCGTGTTGCCAAAAAGCCGGGCGTCTGCCTGGCCACATCGGGACCGGGCGCTACCAACCTGGTAACCGGGCTTGCCAACGCCATGCTGGATTCCACTCCTCTTGTAGCCATCACTGGGCAGATCGCCCGACGTCTGATCGGGACAGACGCTTTTCAGGAGGTGGACTGTATCAATATTACCATGCCGGTCACCAAGCACAATGAGCTGATTCGTCATGAAAAGGATCTGGTTCCAGCCATAGAGTCGGCATTTTATATTGCAGACTCCGGTCGTAAGGGTCCTGTTCTGATAGATCTTCCAGTAGATGTGCTAAAGGCCAGCTACCCCCACGAGTTTCAAAACGAGATTCGCCTGCCGGGGTACAATCCCACCATTAAGGGCAATATCGGTCAGATTAAAAAAGCGCTGAAAGCATTAGGCAAAGCTGAAAGGCCGATTGTTCTGATTGGCGGAGGCGTTGTTCTGTCGAAGGCTGTACCTGAGTTCCTGCATTTTGTACGTACAACGAACATTCCTGTTGTGAGGACAATGATGGGAACGGGGGTAATTCCAGTTGACGATCCTTTGTTTGCGGGAATGATTGGAACCCATGGCAACAGTCGTGCGAATAAGATCCTGACCCGGGAAGCGGATGTCATCTTCACGATGGGAACCCGACTCGGAGATAGATCATTCATCAAACAACCCACATTTGCCAAGAATTCAACCGTCATCCATCTGGATATCGATCCTGCTGAAATCGGTAAGAAAATCCGGGCCGACATTCCGATTGTCGGTGACATTAAAGCGGTATTGACGGATATGAACCAGCGGATCGCCAAAAAGCCGATCACCAAGGAAAAACCGTGGGTAACGGTTCCCAAACGAAAGTCCAAATTGTCGACTCGTGACAACGCCGAAATCCTGGAGGGAATATTCACAAATCTGTCCAGCATTGACATGAAGCTCAATATCAGTACGGATGTCGGGCGTCATCAGATGTGGGCGAACCATTTTTGTACCAACCCTGATCATTTACCTCTACTGACGTCAGGTGGACTTGGAACTATGGGGTTTGGAATGCCGGCTGCTATTGGGGCCTGGTTCGCAGAACCGGACGTTCCGGTGGTCAATATCTCAGGTGACGGCAGCTTTATGATGAATATGCAGGAGTTTACAGTTGCTGTTGAACATGAGGTTCCGCTGACGGTGATTATTGTAAATGACTTCCGCCTTGGTATGATTCGCGAATTACAGCACTCCCTTTATAAAAACCGGTATACGGTTAATGATCTGGGTCGAACCCTCGATTATAAAAAGCTAGCTGAGGCAATGGGCGGGGTTGGCATGGAAGTCACCCATGAAAACCAGATCCTGCCTGCTATCCAGAAATCGATAGACAGCCGAAAGCCAACATTGATCGATTTCAACCTGGAGAATATCTCCAAGTCCTCCCATTTATCGTGGGACACCAAAGCATCTTAATGTGATGGAGGGCCGACAGTTGCCGGCGTCTCTGTAAACCGGTGCATCATTCCCAGAACCCATACCGAAGCATCTAATTGAGGAACCTCCCTTGTGGAGAGCTTGGTTCATCCATCGTGCAGCTAATTAAAACAGCCATGGAAAAAGCAGAGAAAGAGAAACGGCACATTATTGCCATTGAGGTGGAAGATATTCCAGGTGTGTTAAGCCGGATATCCACACTATTCTCCAGAAGGGGATATAATATCGACAGTTTGACGGTTGGTAACACACACAAACCCGGCATTAGTCGTTTCACCATTGTGGTTCGTGGCGATGACACAGTGCTGGAGCAGATTCGAAAGCAGTCCCAGAAACTGGTTCACGTGCTGACGACAGAGTATCTTATGCGTGATAACGCGATCACGCGAGAGTTTGCCATTGTGAAACTGGTGTACGACAAAAAAACCGCCATTGGTATTAATGAACTGGTAGACCTCTATGGTGCCCGTATGTTGAGCTCTACTGATGAAGTGCTGGTGGTCGAATTTTCCGGTACCGAAGAAAAAATTAATCTGGTCTTTGAAGATCTGAAGGCATTTGAAGTGTTGGAATCGCTTCGAACCGGTAAGATTGGTATGAGGGTCGGTCGCTAGCGTGAATTTCCCAATCCTATTTTAATAAGCCTTGCTCTGTGAAAATTGAATACAATCAACAACAAATCAGAAATTTCTGTATCATCGCCCACATCGATCACGGTAAGTCTACGGTCGCAGACCGCATCATGGAGTTTACCGGTGCATTGACGGAGCGAGAGAGCCAGGATCAATTTCTCGATAGCATGGATATTGAAAGGGAGCGTGGTATCACGATCAAGGCGCAGACTGTTTCAATTCCATATAAAAGCCAGGATGGTAACACTTACCAGCTGAATCTGATTGATACTCCGGGACATGTTGACTTTTCGTACGAAGTCTCCAGGTCCATTGCAGCCTGCGAAGGTGCATTGCTGATTGTAGATGCTGCACAGGGGGTTGAGGCTCAGACATTGGCAAATGTGTATCTGGCGTTGGATCAGGACCTGGAAATTATCCCCGTCCTGAACAAGGTGGATCTGCCGGCAGCTGAACCGGAACGAGTAGCTGCTGAAATTGAGGATTTGATCGGACTGGATGCTTCCCAGGCTGTCAGGGCGAGTGCCAAGTACGGGAAAGGGATCGAAGAAATTCTGGAACAGATTGTCCAGCTGGTACCGGCACCGAAAGGAAGCCCGGATGAGCCTCTGCAGGCGCTGATATTCGATTCATGGTTTGATTCATACGTCGGTATTGTCGTTCTTTTTCGAATTGTTTCCGGATCGCTGTCAAACCGCGATAATATTCAGTTAATGAGGTCTGGAAAGGACTACCAGATTACGCAGATGGGGAAGTTCACACCATTCAAGACTGAAGTAAGTAATTTATATGCAGGAGAAGTCGGGTTTCTGGCGGCCTCCATTAAGAATATAGGTAATGTTAAGATCGGAGACACGATCACATTGGCCAACAACCCGGCTGATACCCCTCTGCCTGGTTATACAGAAGTGAAACCGATGGTATTCAGTGGTATTTATCCAGTAGATTCAAAGGATTTCAATGATTTAAAGGAATCGTTAAGCCGCCTGGTGTTAAATGATTCGGCACTTACTTACGAAGCAGAAACGTCAGCTGCTCTGGGATTCGGGTTTCGCTGTGGGTTTTTAGGGCTGTTGCACATGGAGATTGTGCAGGAGCGACTTGAGCGTGAATTCAAGATGAACCTGTTGATCACCTCTCCCTCAGTCATTTACAAGGTGCATACAGTGACAGGTAATATTTTGGAGATTGAAAACCCCAATCAGCTTCCGCCTCCAACAGAGATCGATATGTTAGAGGAGCCGTTTATTCGTGGAAATATTATCATCCCCAGCGACTATGTGGGACGGGTCATGAAACTGGCTCTAGAGAGGCGCGGAATTCAAAAGGAGATGGATTACGTCAGCAAGCATCGAGTCTCGTTAAAATATGAATTCCCTTTGAATGAGGTTGTATATGACTTTTTCGACCAGCTTAAATCACTAACACAGGGCTATGCATCTTTTGACTACGAGCTGATTGATTATCGCAAGGCCGACTTGATCAAGCTGGATGTGCGCTTGAATGGGGAGCTTGTAGATGCTTTGTCAGTTGTTATTCACAAGGAAAAAGCCTATTACAAGGGAAAGGAGCTGGCGAAAAAACTCAAGCAGTTGATTCCCAGACAGATGTTTGAAATTGCTATTCAAGCGACAATCGGTGCCAAGGTCATCGCCCGTGAAACCATTAGCGCCCTGCGTAAAAATGTAACAGCAAAGTGTTACGGAGGGGATATTTCCCGGAAGCGGAAACTGCTCGAAAAACAAAAAAAAGGCAAGAAGCGAATGAAGCAATTGGGGTCAGTGGAAGTGCCTCAGGAAGCCTTTCTCGCAATATTGAAGTTGAATGACTAATGAAAGCTATGCCAGAATAATCGTTTAAAATTAGTCGGGACAGATATTCACAGTCTCAATTAAGATTCCAGGGGCGCACCCGATTTACCGGCAAAATCATCCGAGAAAACGCTGGGTCTGGTAAAAACGAAGTCTGAAACAGCGACAAAACCGGTATATACAGGCGGGAGAAGTGCAAAAAAGACCGTTGATAGCCATTCGGAACGTTCGAAAACATTTCCTGGGAAAAGAGCCAATCTTTACCGATATCAACCTGGAGGTATCAGGTGGAGAATTTATTTTTCTGACGGGAGTCAGCGGTGCCGGGAAGTCTACCCTGTTTCGGATGCTGCTTGGTTTGGAGAAACCCGACGGCGGGATAATCATATTCAATGGATCTGACGTCAGGTCTTTGGCGGGGGAGGATATGTGCAGGCATCGTCGCTCCATTGGTATGATCTATCAGGATTATAAACTATTGCAGAAAAGATCCGCCGAAGATAACATCGCAATACCTCTTCAAATCAACGGTTCACCACGGAATATCCGGGAAAAAAAAATAAAGGATATCACCCGAAAATTGAAGATTGGCAAATTGCTGAAACAACCAGTACAAAGCCTTTCCGGAGGAGAACAACAACTCATTGCCATCGCCAGGGCAGCTGTTCACAAGCCCATACTGATTCTAGCTGATGAACCAACTGCCAACCTGGATCAGAAAATGGCTACACGAATTTTTGAGGTGTTGTCACTGCTTAATTCAGAAGGTACGACTGTTGTCTTTGCCACTCATGATATTAACCTGTTGAAAGCACATCAGAAACGGATTTTGCTCCTGAAACACTCTGTTTTAGTTGAAGTTCATTGAAGACTCGTTTATCCACTGCCCGCTAAAAATGATCTCCTCAGCCTTTGGACAGACCCTGGACAATCTACGGGAAAACTATTCCACCATTCTTTCCGGGATAGTGATGACCTGCTTTTCTCTAGTGATCCTGGGGACCTTCATCCTGGTTTATCAAAACCTCATACATCTGACACAACTGGCATTTCGTAAAAGTCACTACTCCATATTTCTGGTGGATCAAATCAGCAGCCATCAAAAATCCGCCATTGCGACCTATGTAAAAAAAATACCAGATGTCGGAGGCATACACGAAGTAACGTCGGATGAGGCGAAAAAACAACTGGTTGAAAGTTTTGCTGAAGCGCGGGAGTTACTTCAGCAGTTGGATTTTCCGACCTTCCCGAACATTATTGAATTTGTCCTCGATCGTTCAGGCCCATTAACCATTAAGGAGGCCCGGCATCTTAAGAGCCTTGACGGCGTTCATGATGTCATTACCGGGCGGGAGACGCGGGATCAGATCAACACCTTTTTCAATATTGCAAATTTTGTCGGTCTTTTTCTGATCTCACTGCTGATGATTTGCATGGTGCTGATTATCTACAATACGATTCATATCGCCATTCGTATGCGGATAAAGGAGATCGAAATCCTGAAAATATTAGGTGCATCTCCGGGATTTATACGTTTGCCTTATATCCTGGAAGGTACACTGATCGCTTGTGTCAGTTGTTTTCTGTCCCTGGGTGTTATCTTTTTTTTATACAGCTTTGTGGTTGCAGGGATTACCTTTAACGATGCAACCTATCCCATCCGAGGAGTTGTCCGGTTTTTTACGATCCTGGAAATGGGAACTTTTTTTGTCACGATCATGCTGCTGGGCGCGTTTTCCTCATTTCTGGCAGCAAGCAGAATTATCAACAACCTGGATGTTTAAAGGGTGTTTACGACTCATTTCAAATTTGGGATGAAAAAACCAGTCTATTGCTGCCCATCCATTCTATTCGCCCTCATCCTCTTCATTACCCCTGCGTTTTCAGGCATCGGAACCGCTAACACCAGACAGAACCTCGATCAGCGGATACAGCAGCGGAACCTGGAAAAACACCTCTTAACCAACGAAAGGCAGGAAACCCTCACCCAGATTACCCGAACCGATAAACGTACGGTCAGGGTTGTTGAAAAACTCAGCACTCTGGGTGAGAACATCGAAAAGTCGCAGAAGAAATTGCGCCGGTTGAAACAGGATATTTTTTACCTGAAAAAACAGATTATCCGGTCCAGCCAGAAAATCGGCCAGCTGAAAATCGAAATAGAAAAGGACAAAAAGGAAATCAAACAGCAGATATTGGCACTCTACTATCTGGGGAGAGTCAGGGAAATGACGTTGTTCATTGGAATGAACTCATTTAAACACTATTTTCGAAACCAGAAGCTGCTTCAAAAAAGCACGGAACTTGATATCAAGCTGCTGAACCGATTGAACCGGCACTTGACCCAGCTGAATGATGAAAGAAGCAAGTTGAACAGTCAACGCTTGAGCCTGGACAGCCTCAAAACGAAAGAAGAAGCCCTGAGCAAACTCCTGGTTTTTGAAAGGGAACAACAGGCGACCTATCTAAATCATCTCAGAACAGATCGAGCCACTCATGTGCGATATCTTCGAGAAATTCAGGTGGAACTGGAACAGCTGAATGATAAGTTGTACTCCCTGGCAACACGTAAGGAAAACCAGAAAAAAACCCTGAAGTTCAAGGGGTTTTACTCACAAAAATATAGACTGCCCTCGCCAGTTAAGGGGAAAATTGTTCATCGCTTCGGTCAGAAGCAATCGCCCTTTTATACACTATTCAGAAGGGGGGTGCTTGTCGAAACGGATGCTGAAGCCCCGGTTCAAAGCATATTGGGTGGAAAGGTGGTCTGGGCCGGTCCTTTCAGGGGCTATCAGAATCTTGTGATTCTGGATCATGGGAAGGGCAGCCTTTCCGTGTACGGGAATCTGGAAGAACTATTCGTATTGGTGGATGATGTGATTGAACAAGGCTATGTTCTTGGGAGTGTATCACTTGACAGAGTTGAGGAGCGAACCCTTTTCTATTTTGAAATGAGGGTTAATAAAAGAGCGATAAATCCTGCGCGCTGGTTAAAAAAACCACGATGGAAATAATACCAGATACTGAGCTTTACAGGGATTTGATATCACTGGCGGAACCATATTTCAAATGCCGGTCTCTGAGGATTGAGCCTCTCAAGGGGGATGGGTCCGAGAGGCGGATTGTCAGAATTCACTCCCAAAAATCTGATCAAAAACCTGTGGTGGGGGTTATTCATCAAAATGTGATTGAAAACAGGGACTTTATCCTTCTGACTGATATTTTCAGAGAAGCTGGGTTGAAGGCTCCTGAAATCTATTTGGTTAACCATGGAAAAACTGCTTATCTCATGCAGGATCTTGGGACAAGCACGCTGGCTGAAAAGGTGACTGATTGGAAAAACGAGAATCAGGGGTCAAAGATTATCAAAGCTTATAAGGGGGTGTTGGACAGCCTGGTAAAAATTCAGAACGACTTACCGGCGAACCTTGGGGATTTTTTCAGGGACAGAAAAATGGATGTGTCAGTATATCAGGCAGATTTGGACTATTTCAAACGGGACTTTATCGATCGCTTCGGCTTTCAATCCCTGCTAACCAACGCTGCTGTCAATGACCTTCAGTCGATTCTTTACCAGGACCTTGCACATCAGGGCTGTGATTGCTTTGTTTACCGGGATTTTCAGGCCAGGAATATCATGTGGCTGAATGATGAGCCCTGGTTCATTGACTATCAGTCGGCTTTTCTGGGACCGCGATACTATGATCTCTCTTCACTTCTTTATGGATCAAAGTCGGGGCTTGATGGTCCGGTACGAGAAGAATTGGTAGCTTATTTTTATCAGCAGTTGGAACTGCAGAACCCTGAATTTGAGGAGTTTCAGCGGCTGTTCTACCTTTTTGTGGTATTAAGGCGATTGCGGTCATTAGGCACGTATGGCTTTCTGGCTGGGAGCAAGGGGAAAAAGGTCTTTTTAACCAACATCGCACCGACCCTGAAGGAGTTGTCGGAGTTGTTTCGATCTCAGTCTTGCCTGAAATCTTTCAGCGGTCTGTTGGAGATGGTCGAGGGTTTGAAGAGGACCTGGAAAAAACAGAATCTGGAATCTGATTTGGGTTGAGGTGGAAGAAACCCCTCTAAAGAGGGGTTGTAACTCTCGATAAAAGTGCTTATTCAACTACTTTATTCAACGCATACTCGATAACCCCTTCTGCTCCTCTTTCCATCAGACGGGGTATAATCTCCCTTACCGTTTTTTCTTCAATAACTGTGTTCAGGGCTATCCAGTCGGGATCAATCAAGGCTGAAACTGTCGGTCTGTTTAAGGCCGGCAGGATACTGATGACATCATCCATCTTGTCTTTGTGGACATTCATCATCAATCCAACCCGACTGTCAGCGGATAGTACCGCCTGCAGGAGCATGGAAAGGTGTTCTATTTTCTGTCGTTTGAAATCATCTTTCCAGGCATCCTTGTTCGCAATCAGCCAGGTATTCGATTCACATACCGTCTCAATTATTCGCAGCCGATTGGCTTTCAGAGACGAGCCGGTTTCGGTTATCTCGACAATGGCATCAGCTAGTCTAGGCGGTTTGGCTTCTGTCGCTCCCCAACTGAATTCAACATTTGCTTGCACGTCATTTTCTGCCAGATACTCTTTTGTCAGGTTCATAACTTCCGTGGCGATTCGTTTGCCATTCAAGTCTTTAACACTCTGAATATCAGAATCTTCAGGGACTGCCAGGACCCATCTTAGTGGGCTTTTTCCAACTTTTCCATAAACCAGTTCGGTGACTTGTTCGACCTGTGCTCCGGTCTCCATAATCCAGTCATATCCGGTTAAACCCGCATCCAGAATACCCTCTTCAACATAACGTGCCATCTCTTGTGCTCTGATTAGCATGCATTCGATTTCAATATCATCAATAACCGGATAATAGGAACGAGCATTCACGGTAATCTTATAGCCGGCTTTTGCGAAAATATCAATCGTGCTGTTCTGCAGGCTTCCCTTGGGAATACCTAATTGTAGTTTTGCTGTCATGATTATTAGAATACGGGGTGTCTTTATAGGATAAGCATGGGCACACTAAAAGTTTTGAAACATGATGCCCTGCGTTTCGTAGTAAGCCTGTGAAATTCGTCTTTGCAACTGCTCTGCTGTCATCTGATCTTCTTCTGCCTGTTCCGGTTCATTGAGGCGCTTAAAAAGTTCGCTTCGGCTGAAATAAGCGGTTGGGTACTGTGGATTCAAGCTGATAGATCTTTCAATGTCGGTCATTGCCTCATCTGTTTTATTCAGAGCCATGTAAGCATTTCCGCGGCTGCAATATACTTTTTCATTGCTTGTGTCTTTATCGATATATTGCGAAAAATCAGCAATTGCCTCAAGATAATCTTCTTTACGGAATTTGGCGGTACCTCTTGTAAATAGTGCAATGAGGTTGTCGGGTTCCTTCTCCAGTATTTTATCAAAGGACTGAATGCATTTTGCAAAATCTCCCTGAGCAAAAGCATATTTTGCATCAATCATTAGTTCTTCTTTCATTTTTGCTCTGTTGTTGATGTTTAATCAAGAAGCAGGATTCCGTTTAGTAATAGATAATATAATATCAAAATATACATAAATTCGTTATCAGTAATTGCTGAAAATAACGATCTAGCGCAATACTCTAAAAAAAATGATAACAGGCTTTTCAAGTTCGACCCTAAACGGTAATGATAAGGTAGCTGCCGTTTTTCAGGTCAGGAAAACAAAAAACCGCACGATTTGACTAGATGCAGATAACGGCCTTTTTCAATCCTGCATTCAAAATAAGATGACAAAAACATGACAAACAAACGCAATATTCTGTTGATTAATCTTGGCAGTCCTGAAAGACCGGATACAGGATCTATTAGAAAATATTTGAGAACGTTTCTGTCGGACCCCAGGGTCATGGATATGCCCGTGATCATACGATGGCTTGTTTTATATCTGTTCATTCTCCCCTTTCGTCCAGGTGTGATTCTTCCCAAGTATAAGAAAATATGGGATGGGGAGCGCTTCCTGTTGGTTAAAATGGGTCAACAGTTGGTGCAGGCACTTTCAGAAAAACTGGGGCCGAGTTTTCAGGTCCAAATGGCAATGCGTTACAGTGAACCATCCATAGAAAATGTATTGAAGCGTTTTAAAATGTCAAACAGTTCAGAACTGCTGGTTGTTCCGCTTTTTCCCCAATATGCTTCAGCAACAACCGGCTCAATCCTGGAAAGGGTGTTTGATACACTGAAAAGTTGGACAGTTTTCCCTCGAATTCGGGTCATTCCACATTTTTTTGATAACCCGGGCTTTATAAACGCATGGGCTTGTATTGCAGAGCCTTACCTGGCAAAAAATCCGGATCATATCCTCTTCAGTTTTCACGGATTACCGGAGAAACATATACTGAAGGCTGATCACTCAGGAAGCCACTGCCTGAGTTCTGATAATTGTTGCACCAATCTGGACAGTACGAATTACAACTGTTACCGGGCTCAGTGTTTTCAAACGGCCAGATTGATTGCAGCGTCATTGGGAATTGAAGAGGAGCGGTACAGCATTGGATTTCAATCCAGACTTGGGAGAACCCAGTGGATAGGTCCTGCAACAAGCGAACTTGTCGTCAAGCTCGCAGAAAAGGGGGTTCGTCATTTGCTGGTCTGTTGTCCCTCGTTTGTGGCTGACTGCCTTGAAACCGTGGAAGAGATTCAGCATGAAGAACAGGAGCGGTTTCTTGAAAGTGGAGGAGAGGTATTGACACTTGTTCCTTCACTCAACGTGGAGAGGATCTGGGTGGATGCGCTGAGAGATCTGATCAGGAAGGAACTGGAATAGTTCTTAATTAAGCTGTAGCCTGATTTTTTGGTTCTTTGTTTCCATCCCTCAATCCCTGCAGCTTATGTGAATGGTTGGTGGCGGGCTCAGTGAACACATGATTTTTTGACATATCTCTCTTAATCAGCGAATTAACGGCGCTGATAGCGGTGTCGAGTATCTTTCGATGATCATCATCCTGATAAAGCCCAACGGTCATTTCCGCAATAAAGGCAATATTGAAAAAAGGATCCGTTTCATAAGACTGATAAAGTGATTGTCCTTCCAGTTTCTGAACACCAAGCATATTTCCCTTCAGGATCATTTTTCGAGACTGGATGGCTGTTTTTCGCAAGTCCTGCAACTCTTCGGGACTGAGTGATTTTTTCTTGAAAATCCCAAGAATCTTTTTATCGGCTTTTGCGGGGCTTGATACCCCTTCTATATTCCCGAATATTTCCCTCCCGGGTATGGGAAGGGCGAGTGCTTCGTTGATTTTCTTAAGAAGTTCGGGGCTAACCTCGAAAGAGCCACTTTGTTGCGGGCTTTTTTTGATTCCTCTTCGGTCGCTGAGTTTTCGGCTACCGTTTGGTTTGAATTCATTGCCATCTGTAATGCTGATCAAGTTGAGATAGGATATTTGTGTGGGTGTCCCTGATAATTAATTTCCTTTACCATTATATAAATTTGGGATGTGTTTGAAAAGAAAAAATGCCTCGCTTTGAAGAAGGAAGGCGCACTTATCAGCAGACTTTTTATTAGACGGTAACGGTTTCAAGTACTGACCGCCAGAATCAGGAGTTTTGATAGGTGAAATAATACAAGGGGGTCACCCTTAAAAAAATGTTGAACAGTGATACAGTTGAGGAATTAATTTGTTTTTTACTGAATTTAATATCCTCACGTTTTCTTTTTTATCGGTTTGGTTTATGATGACAATGCATTCGACACAAATTAATACAGAGTTTTAGAGATAATCTATTAAACAGGGTGAGATCGGAATGCGGCAGGTTCGAATTCTGGTAATGGGCAGAGTCCAGGGTGTATTTTTCAGGGACTATACCTTTCGAAAAGCTCAGAGCCTGCTTTTAAAAGGATTTGTGAGTAATATTCGAAGTGGTGGCGTTGAAATAGAGGCACAGGGCGAAGCATCTGATATCGAATTACTTGTACAATGGTGCTACGAGGGTGCACCCATGTCGATGGTTGAAACAGTGTCTGTGGAAGAACTCACTGTCAGTGCTACTTTGTCATCTTTCTCGATTATATATTAGGCCTCACCTGGAAGACCCATTTGTAGGATTCCTGGGATTTACAGCAGTGAAAAAGGGGTACAGCTGTTAAGCCCGGTATCCGCATTCATAACGTTATCGTCAATCAATCAACTTAGATGAAAACTATTCACATCGACCTGCCGGGGGCTGCGTACCGGTATCAGGTTAAAATCGGTAAATGTATTGTATCCGAAGCCCTGTCTGAACTGCTGCACAACTATACAGAGAAGAATCTGTTCGTTGTTACAAACGAAACGCTGCATGCCTGTTATCCTGATTTCGAACAGGTTTTAATACCGGAGGGTTTGAATTCAGAGTGTTTGATCCTGCCAGACGGTGAGCAACACAAAAACCTGGAAACCGTGTCTCGAATTTTTGATTTCCTGGTTGAAAAGCGAGCGAATCGGAAGAGTATCATCATTGCGTTTGGGGGTGGTGTCATAGGCGATATTACCGGTTTCGCTGCTTCTGCTTTTATGCGAGGAATATCATTTGTTCAGATTCCCACTACGTTGCTCTCGCAGGTTGACAGTGGAATCGGCGGCAAAACAGGAATAAACCACAAGGCCGGCAAAAACCTTATCGGCTCATTTAAACAACCGCTGCAGACCATTGTAGATGTCAATTATCTGAAGACCCTGCCGGAAAGAGAGTTTATTGCAGGTTATGCAGAACTGATCAAACATGGCTTTATTCGGGACGCTTACCTGTTTCAATTGCTTAATCAAAAAACACTGAATGACCTGAAAGCAGACGAGGAACTCCTGATCGATGCCATTTTTCGGTCATGCGAGGTAAAAGCACGTGTGGTTGAAGCTGATGAAAGGGAAAACAGTAATCGGGCCATTCTGAATTTTGGCCATACTTTCGGCCATTTTCTGGAGACCTATACCCACTATCAGGAGTTTCTGCATGGTGAGGCTGTGATTATCGGGATGGATTTTGCTGCCTGGTGGTCACTTAAACAGGGAGTTCTGGATGAATCCGACTACAAGATAATTCATCAACATTTGAGTTCGCTGGGCATCTCCAAGACGATTTCACCGATATTAAAGGAGGATTTCGTGCGGATTGTCGAGCATGATAAAAAATTCAGCAGTGAAGGCATACGGTTTGTGGGTTTGACGGGAATCGGTCAAGCGAGGATTTTTGACAGAATTACGTCGGAAAGTCTATGGGATAATTTACAGCCTTATATTCAGACCAGCACCCTTCTGAAAATATCATCACCCTGAAAAACTGTATCCACCCGAAATCTTTAAGGCACTGATTCGATCATCCTCTGCAAACCAGGCCTCAGACAGCAGGCAATATTGATCTGGAAAATGTTATAAAATGCGACAGGGGTGGTTCAGCTTTCTGAACGGGTTATCTCAACTACATTTAAGAAGGTAGTATGGACCAGTATACTATTAAGCAATTGTCAGTTTTTCTAGAGAACAAGAAAGGAGAACTGATTGCGGTGACATCTGTTCTGGCAGATGAGAATATTTCCATCAAATCTCTCCTGCTTGTGGATTCCACAAAGTTTGGGATTTTAAGGCTGATCGTTGAAGATACCGAGAGGGCAAAGGCAGCACTGAATTCAGCGGGGTTTACAGTCAGGGAAAATCGTGTATTTGCCGTAAAAATGAAGGATCAGATTGGCAGCTTTAACCAGGTTGTCGGAAAGCTGAGCGATAAGGACATTAACATTAAATACACCTACGCATACAAGGAAAAGGAAGTGAATGTGTTGATTTTCAGGGTTGGAAGAGGTGATCTCCGGGAGGCTTTGCAAGCTTTGCAGGAAGCTGACATTGAGATAATCGAAAAGCATTTTTTTGCCGGATAGTTATTCTTCATTATTTTAATATAATCGAGCTGTGGACAACTCAATATTATTCAGTCAGTTGATTCAATACTTGATCACTGGGATCACCCTTGGCAGTATATACGCCATGATTGCTGTCGGATTCAGCATTATATACAATGTCACAGAAATCATTAATCTGGCCCAGGGGGAGTTCGTGGTCCTGGGTGGGCTAATTATGGTTTTTTTTAGGGTAACGCTCTCCATCCCGATGATTCCGGCCTTCTTTTTGACGCTGCTGGTCGTGTTTGTAATAGGGATTCTTTTTGATCGACTCGCAATTCGACCGATTCGGCAGCCGTCTGTCATGACGTTGATTATTGCTACCATTGCTGCGTCCATGATTCTGAAGGGAGCCGCCATGTTTATCTGGGGCAAGGATCCTTACGATCTTCCCGCGTTCTCAGGTAGAATCCCCATTAAGTTTCTAGGAGCGGTTATCCAGCCCCAGGCGCTCTGGATCATCGGGTTCTTAATTGTCATTGTTATTGGCCTTACCCTGTTCTTCGAACGGAACATTATCGGGAAAGCCATGAAAGCATGTGCTGATAATCCTGACGCAGCCAGACTGGTGGGAATCAATGTCAAACATATGGTTTTGCTTTCATTTGCTTTAAGCGCAGCCATTGGGGCTGTTGCTGGTATCGGGGTTACGCCTATTGCATTGATGGAGTACGACAGGGGGGCGATGCTGGCGGTCAAAGGGTTTGCCGCGGTGATTCTCGGTGGTCTTGGCAGTTTTCCGGGAGCTATACTTGGCGGGCTGACACTGGGTTTAATTGAGTCACTGGGTGCTGGTTATATTTCGTCGGGCTATAAGGACGCCTTCGCATTAATTGTACTATTGATCCTCCTATTTATAAAGCCTTCCGGGCTGCTGGGGAACGCAACCGTTGCCAAACTAAAGAAATTCTAGACTATGTTTCGAATCAGAAAGAGAAGCCGTATCTTTTTTGTATGCTTACTGATAGTCACGCCCTGGGTGGTGCAAGCCATCCCTGCAATTTCCCATTATCTTGATGTATTGATCTTTGCCGGCATTTACGCTTTAATTGCCATTGGTCTGAGCATGTTAATGGGGTATGCCGGACAGATTTCCCTGGGGCATGCTGCTTTTTTCGGGATTGGTGCCTATATTTCGGGTATATTGACTGTTCAGTATGATTGGAATCCCTGGTTTTGCATGGTGATGGGGGTTATAGCCAGCATTGCTGTTGCAGTACTGATCGGGACACCCGCTTTAAAACTAAAGGGACACTACCTGGCAATGGCCACTCTGGCTTTTGGAATTGTAGTTTTTATTGTCTTCAACGAGGAGACACAAGTAACCGGTGGACCAGATGGAATGGGGGGTATCCCTGGACTGTCGTTTCTGGGGTTTGCGTTTGATACGGAGATAAAATACTACTACCTTGTCTGGGGTATTGTGGTTGCTGTGTTCCTGTTTTCCGTTAACCTGATCCATTCGAGACTGGGTAGAGCTTTGAGAGCTATCCATACCAGCGAAACCGGCGCATATGCCATGGGCGTAAACGTCTCATTTTACAAGATACAGATTTTTGTCTATTCGGCAGTTCTGGCTTCCATAGCAGGGAGCCTATATGCTCACTACATTAATTTTATCAGTCCCGGGACGTTCGACCTCTCTTTTTCAATCAAGCTGCTGATTATGATTGTTATTGGTGGGATGCACAGCATCTGGGGGGCGATTCTGGGAGCGGTTCTGATCTCTTTTCTTAGCTTTGAATGGCTGGAAATGTTCAAGGAGTTTGAAGTACTGGTCCATGGTCTGATTTTATTACTGGTTACCATTTTTCTTCCGGACGGTATCATCAGTATTCCGGAGAAAGTGAAACGTGCATTAACATTGTCCAAAAAACAGTCCGAATCAAATTGACAGGGTTTTTTGCCGTTTCTGTTTTAGCAGTAGAAGTGTGACTTAACTTTTTGTTGTGACTTTTTGTGAAGTAAATGCGCTAAATCTTTTTTTGTGAGAGGTTACTTTGAAGAAAAATTGGATAAGAAATACGTTTCTTGTTTTAGGAATGGTAGCTTTGGTAGCTGGATTCTCATCGTGTGATAAAAAATCAGATGGAGATGCCGAAACGTATAAGATCGGAGCAGTTTTCGCCGTTACAGGGGGCGCTTCCTTTCTGGGGGCACCGGAAAAGAAAACAGCTGAGATGATTGTGGAGAGAGTTAACAAGAATGGTGGAATCAATGGAAAGAATGTGGAGTTGATTGTAATGGACTCTGAAGGGGATTCAACCAAGGCCTCTCTTCATGTTAAAAAACTGATGACAAAGGACAAAGTCCTGGCTGTGATCGGTCCTTCAACCAGCGGGAACTCCATAGCTGTCATTCCATTGGCAGAGAAGTATGAGACGACATTAATTTCATGTGCACTGAGTTATAAAATTGTACATAACGATAAAACAGGGAAGCCATACAAGTGGGTTTTCAAAGTAGCACAGTCAGACAGCCAGGCTGTTGATATGATATTTACCCATTTGACTTCAAAAGGCATCAAGAAGATTGCCCTGATGACAGTCACTACCGGATACGGTGCAAGTGGACGATCAGAAATGATTCGTCTGGCCCCGAATTACGGAATTGAAATTGTCGCTGAGGAGAAATACGGTCCTAAAGATACAGACATGACGGTACAGCTGACAAAAATCAAGTCATTTGCTCCCCAGGCGATTATCAACTGGTCTGTTGGACCCACACAGGTGACCGTTGTCAGAAACTGGAAAGACCTGGGAATGGATAACATTAAACTTGTTCAGAGCGCCGGATTTGGTAGCCTGAAAAATGTCAAACTGGCAGCCGGAACGGCAGAAGGCGTTTTACTGCCTCTTGGTGCTGTCAATATTGCTGAGCTGTTGCCGGCGGATCATCCACAGAAAGCTGTGACAATGGAATACCTGCAGGAGTATCAGGGCAAATATAATGAAACTGTTTCGACTTTTGGTGGGCATGCCTGGGATTCACTGAACCTGATCCTGAATGCAATCGAGAAGGTGGGTGCTGATCGTGCGAAAATTCGCGATGAAATTGAAAATGCGAAAGGTTTTGTAGGTCAGCATGGTGTTTTTAATATGGCTGCGGATGACCATAATGGTCTGGATAAGAGTGCCTATAACATGCTGGTCGTTAAAAATGGAACATGGGCATTTCCTGAATAATGGTGTTCATTTTACTACTGAGACAGATCCGGATGATTAGATTAATGCAACCTGTAGTTGGAGTTAAATGCCATGGATAACTTTAGACCATGGATGATCCTTCGTGTCACGGACATGGACGTAACGTTCGGAGGACTTGCCGCACTGAAAGGGGTAAGTTTCGAGTTGAGACCAGGAATAATCAAGTCAATTATTGGTCCCAACGGAGCCGGGAAAAGCACGTTATTGAATGTGATTACAGGTTTGATCAAGGCGGATCGGGGAAAGATCAAGTTTAAGGGACACTTTCTTGACCATGTCCCCCCGCACCGGATTTCTCAGGCAGGTATTTCACGCACCTTTCAGCATGTTGAAATATTCGAAAAAATGACCGTTTTGGAAAATGTGATGGTTGGCAGGCATAACCACATGTTTACCAACTTTTTCGAGTGTGGTTTTAAAATGCCGAAGGTGCGCAGGGAAGAGGCCCGGATTCAGGATGAAGCGATGGAACTGCTTGAGTTCATCGGTCTGCAGTCCAAAGCGGGTGAAGAAGCTTCCAGCCTGCCCCTTGGCGAACAAAAGTTAATGGAAATTGCCAGGGGGCTGGCAACCCAGCCCGACCTGATCTGTCTGGATGAACCGGCAGCCGGGTTGAATGAATCCGACACCAAACGGGTTTCAAATATCATTGAGCAGATTAAGCTCCGTGGGATTGCTGTTTTGCTGATTGAGCATGATATGAAACTGATCATGGATATTTCTGATGAGATCCTGGTGTTGAACCACGGACAAAAAATTGCCGAGGGAACCCCGGAAGAGATTCAATCGGATTCAAAAGTGATTGAGGCCTATCTGGGAGGGGAGATCGAAAATGCTTGAAGTAAAGAACCTGAAAGTAAACTACGGTGCTGTGAAAGCGCTTAACAACATCTCTCTAAAAGTGGAACCCGGCCAGATCGTCAGTATCATCGGTGCAAACGGCGCCGGTAAATCAACCCTGTTGAAGTCTGTATCAGGATTGATTCGTGGTTTTGACGGCAACGTTATTTTTGATGGGCAGGACATATCAACCCTTCTGGCCAGTCGGATGGTAAAACTTGGTATTTCCCATATTCTTGAAGGACGGCAGTTGTTTGCCTCTCTTACCACTGTTGATAACCTGAACCTGGGAGCATTTGCTTTTCGCGGCCGGAAAAATCGCGCCATGGTGGAACAAACGCGGGAAATGGTTTTTGAGACATTCCCTATTCTGAAAGAGAGGGCAGATCAGTTCGCAGGAACGCTGAGTGGGGGTGAACAGCAGATGCTAGCCATTGGCAGGGCGATGATGGCTACTCCGCGCCTATTGCTCCTGGATGAGCCTTCACTGGGACTGGCTCCTCGAATTGTTCAGGATATTTTCGCCATTATTAAACGCCTTAATCAGCAGGGAGTTACGATTCTACTCGTTGAGCAGAATGCAAAACTGGCGCTGAAAGCTTCTGATTATGCCTATGTTCTGGAAACAGGAAATATGATATTGGAAGGGAGTGGTGAAGACCTCCTATCAAATGATATGGTCCAGCAAGCCTATCTGGGAGCTACAAAACAGGCAGTATAAAGAAGATATCGGAGTATCTGCAAAGGGAGCACACTTAAAGGGTGTGGCCCACAAAAAGATCTGAAATAAGAGACCTTGAGAGATCAAACATCAGTTATACCACACAGAATCTTGTGCTGCATTCCTCTTCGCTTTTCAACTGCCACTCCCTGATCTTTAGATTTGTGCGATACGCGATCCAGGCGATTTCTGAATATGAGATCATAAGCAATATTCTAAGCAATATGTGTCGACTTTATGCTTACTCAGAAGAAATAGCCCTGGATACCATCGTTTTCGCCCTGAAAAAGGAAATAATCGAGTTTGAAGAAATTTTATGATAGCAGGAAATGGGATGGAGAGTTTGTGAAGTTCGAAATAACGGCTGTAAGGAGGCAAAAGACTTGACAAGTCAGGAGATCTAAACTAAAAACCATAATAGATAGGAATATGAAATCGCCTGACAACATATGGGCAAAAGAGAACACTATCAGACTAGGATTGATACCAGTTTTTTGAAACGAATGAGGAGAGGATATGAAAATAATGGTTTGTTATGATGGTTCAAATATCGCAAAAAAAGCGCTTGAAGCAACTCTGAAGTATGCAAAAGCTCTGGATGCCCATGTAGTTGCTGTGACTGCTCTGGAGAGTGATCAAGAAAAGAAGCTGGACGATCTGGGGCACGCTGAGCAAATTTTGGAGTATGCCAAGAATTTTCTGTCCATCGACAACCTGAGTTGTGAAACCAAAATGTTGCCTGCCAATAATCTAACTGTTGCAGAAAATATTGTTTTTTTTGCAGAACAAGAGAGAATTGATCATATCATAATAGGTACAGAGAAAAAATCGAAGGTCGGTAAATTCTTCTTCGGCTCAACCGCCCAACATATCGTCCTGACCGCAAACTGCCCAGTGATAGCAATAAAGTAAATTAAAACACATCACTGTTGGATAATCCCGGTTCAGTTCCCAACAATTAGCTTAGCCCCGAGGCCGTTTTAGAGGCCTCAGGCTAAGACAGTAGTTCTCCCCGTCGCCGCATTAAGGCTTCCGCTCCTGCCAGAAACCATTTCAGTATCTTGAAAAATACCACCGTCATTACAAAGGTGTAGTTACATTTATTGTTAACCTATGAAACTTTTGGGTCGCTATAAAATTGCCTTTACTTGTAGTCGTAACGAGGCTAATTTTCAGAAACCACTGATTTACATTAAGGTATACGACAATTAAATCAAATGCTAAACTTCCGTAATAATTATAGTAGCGAAAAGTTGTATCGTTTTTATTAAATACAAGCAAATATATACGAAGTCTCGATTCCCGTTTTATCAAGACTGGCAAGGGGTTTCAGTGGGTTTGTTTGCGAAATACGATTCCCATATCATCATATAGCTGACTTTAATTGAATTTGGTCGAAGAATAGAAATGCGAGACAGATCTGAAATCAAGTTATTAACAATCGATGATGACCCAGTCGTACTGAAGAGTATTGCCCTCTATTTTGAAGATTCCGGATACCATGTCATTACAGCTGAAAATGGCAGATTAGGCCTTGAGCGATTCCGGGAGGAGCATCCTGATGTGATGCTGGTTGATATCCGGATGCCAGAAATCAATGGACTGGATGTGCTGGCCACTGTAGCGAAAGAAGCACCTCATACACCGATAATTATGGTTTCCAGTACAAATACCATCCAGGATGCGATCGAGGCGCTGAGACTTCATGCATGGGATTTTGTAACCAAGCCTGTTTACGACATGGAAGTGCTTGAGCGTGCCGTCGCGAAAGCTGTTGAGAAATCAGATCTGATCAAGGAGAATCACCAGAACCGTAAACAACTTGAAACTCAGGCTGATGAATTGAGGAGTGTTAACCAACGATTGCAGTCTGAGGTTTCAGAACACAAATCAACATTAGTAAACCTGGAGGAAAGTGTAGAGAGCTATCGTCTGTTGAAAGATGAGCTGGCGGCGTTGAATCTCTCACTGGAAAAGAGGGTCCATGAACAAACTGACGAATTGGCTAAAAAGTTGATAACAGACGATCTGACTGGTCTTTATAACAAGTTGAAGCTGGACATGGTTCTGCGTGAACGCGGGGAGATGGTCCTTCTGCTGATCGGGTTGGACAACTTTGCGCAGATAAATACCTACTATGGATTTGAAACCGGTGATGAGATTTTGAAAACCGTGGCTTCCTTTCTAAACGAGCACAAACCATCTGACAGTATCCTATTCCGGCGGACATCATCCGAGTTTGTTCTCTTAATGCCCGGTAAGCCTGTAGAAACTGCAAATGAAGTTGCCAGGGAACTTCATCAGAAAATCTTTAATCAGAATTTCATACTGGACAGCGGAATATCATTCCAGGGGACAGCTACCATTGTTGTGTCAGAAGGAAAAAAGCGAGATATATTGAAACTGGCGCATATGGGAATGATGGAATCAAAGCGCATAGGTCGCAACCGGGTTTTTCTGTTAACAAAAGACATGGTGATTGAAGAACGGCAGAGGAGCAACATGCAGTGGATGAACCGGGTTAGAAAAGCATTGCAATCAGACCTGATCATCCCGTTCTTTCAGCCGATCGTTAATAATCAAACTGGTCAGGTCAGTAAGTTTGAATGTTTGTCCCGAATCGTCAAAGATGGAGAGGTTATTTCGCCATATCTGTTTATTGATGCTGCCAAAATGGTGGGAGTCATCCATGACCTGACAAAGGTGATTATTCGAAAGAGTTTTGATGCTTTTAAGAATACACCCTTTGAATTTTCAATCAATATTACTGAAGATGACCTGAAGGAAGGATCTCTTGTAACCTATATGACATCATTGTTTCAAAAGGTGTCTATCGCTCCAGATCGGGTCGTTTTTGAGGTCCTGGAAGGTATCAGCTTGACGGACTCAGACAACGTGCTGGAGCAGCTCACAGCATTAAAGGAGATGGGATGTAAAATTGCCATCGATGACTTTGGGGCTGAACAATCAAATTTCAGCCGGTTGCTTGAATTAAATGCTGATTTTATCAAAATTGATGGCAAGTTTATTAAGAATATTCACACGGACCCAAAAAGCTATACTATTACAAAAGCGATAACCCGTCTGGCAAAGGATATTGGAACTAAAGTAATTGCGGAATTTGTTCATTGTGAACAGGTTCAGGAGAAGATAACAGAGCTTGGAATCGAATATTCGCAAGGCTATTATTTCGGAAAGCCGAAACAAACGATATAAAAACTTCATGGATAATCCCCAAAATCAAAAAGCTGCGAAACCGGCAAAGGATCCTAAAAAAGACGACATCGACAAGCGCGTCAGTCAAAAGATAGAAGAATTGGAGGTTTTGCTTAAGCGTATCCCCGATTCGCCGGCAGTATTAGGGTCCGAGCTGTACTTTCCGGAAAAGGCTGGCCGTTCTCTGATAGGGCCGAAGAAAATGCCAAATCTCAATGAACTCCGTGAGGAGGTGAACCGGTTTGCAGAGCAGCGAGAAATTTCCAATCCGAGGAAGAAAATAAAGCGGCTGCTGAAAAAGTACCCTCACTATTCTGATTTAAGAGCGTTGAATGGCATTCAGATATTTAACGACACCGCCCAAAGCGGGCTGAATGAGAGAAAACTGAATGCGCTCGAGGTGGCATTATCAGAAATAGCCCTTGCCTTGCATAATGAAGGAATCAGTATCTATAATGCCACCTGGTTCATCAAAACCTACCTGAAATATCTTGAGTTCTTAAAGGAACGAATATCACGTGAGCAAGTTGGTGTTACGGGTCATTTCAACTGGCACATTCGTAAGATGTCCGACGAATTGCAGCAGAAACTGATTGTCATAACCTCCCTCCTGTCAATTAAAGATAAACTGGGGGGGATGGTCATGCTCAATACCAAATTGAAGGGGTCAGTCTATGTCAGTGGTTGCATTACCAAAGACGAGATTCGGCAGGCGTGCGCCGCTATTCAACAGGATGAAACAAAGACGGTTGGAGTTGGCAAAACCGCTAATTACGTGGTGCTGGTGATGATAACCCTCGGATTGCTTTTTGCAAGAATTCCCATGCTGAAAATACTGGTAAAAGATATTCTGGCAACAATGCCTGATGCCTCCAAGGATTTGATGCTGCAGAAAAATATGATTCGTACCATGATTGGTGTAACCGAGTTTCAGCTTAAGCTGTCAGAAGGTGACCCAGAGGCGTCCAAAATAGTTGCGGAAAATTTATATAAGCGATGCTCACTAGTGATTTCTCAGCATCTTGAGTATGGGGCACTGACCAAACCCCATGAGGTTGACCCATTTTTAAAGGGGGCTTGGGTAGTCAAGGAGGCTAGTGGTCTGTTCAATAAGGCAGAATACAAGGGAATGCTTGGGCGAGCCCTGAAGTTTCTGAAAAGGGTTGTCGAGAACCAGAATCAGTTTAAGGGATCTTACGATCTGGCAAGACAACTCCAGATTGAAATTGGCATGATTATATCAGAATATGGTTGGGAAGAGAGCGAATTCCACTTTTAACATCCGACAAATGTCGAGGTGATATTTTTGCAATGACCTGAATCTGTTTGTGTATCGCTTCAAGATATGACCTTACCGACTCCCCTGTACAGTGACAATCATTTGCTCGTAGTTCAAAAACCGGCTGGTATGCTTATTCAGAAGGATAGTACCGGTGATGAATCACTTTTAGATGCTGCACGATCCTATTTGAAGGTAAAATTTGATAAACCTGGAAACGTCTATCTGGGTTTGGTGCATCGACTGGATCGACCTGCGTCCGGTGTGGTGGTGTTTGCCAGAACCTCGAAGGCTGCAGGAAGGCTGTCAGACCAGTTCAGACGCAGGGCGGTCAAAAAAACTTACTGGGCTCTGGTGAAAGGAAAACCGCCAAGACAGGGGAACCTGAAAAACTGGATGAGGAGAGATGGTGTTCACAGTCTCATAGTGTCTGATAAAGATGGAAAAATGGCTGAACTGTCTTATCGTCGGCTTCATAGTGAAGGGGATACCTCTCTATTGGAAATTGATCTGGGAACGGGGAGACATCATCAGATCAGAGTGCAGCTGGCACATATCGGATTTCCAATAATCGGTGATTTCAGGTATGGATCAAAGGTGAAGTTTCCAAACAGAACGGTGGCATTGCATGCGCGATCTATCTCAGTTACGCACCCTGTTCGTTCCGAAGCGATGACCTTTGTTGCCCCCCTTGAAAGTTCCTGGCCGAAAGCGATTGTCGCTCTCCAATCTGAATGGAATAAAACAGGCCATTGATAGTGGTTGGGGATGAACGGGAGCAACCATCAATTTCGGGTCGACAGTTGTAAACCCGATGATTTCATGATACCAGTGTATCAACAGGACTTGCGAATGTTCTTAAAATCATCCCAAAACTGATCACATAAATAATTCATGCAGATGTTACCGATACTGGCAGAAAAGATGAAGGCAGGCGCACTGCTACTTTTCTTAGCTACTTTAATGTTTGGAGTTGCGCCACAGGTTGAAGCAGTGGATTTCGTAATGCGGGAATCTACAGGGGTGTTTCACTTTGAGTGCGTAAATGCCTGTGGGCCTGTCCGTGCCCGAAAATCAGGGAAATGTGAGTTTTTTGTACAGTCATTGTATTTCACAGGCAAAGTAAAGGCATGTGAAGTTGAAATAGCTGCTCTAAAAGCATGTGGTGAGAGGAAATTTGATGTACCTGTACGGGAGGATCTGCTCAATCCTGCCTGTCTTTAAATAACCTGCCTTAGATACTCAAAAAGAACCCCAGGACTAAATAGTTGCCTGGGGGTCCCTCTTCTTCTGTTCGAGTAATTTATTTAAGCAAATAATACAATAACATAAAGTAATATTTGACAATTTCGGCTCGTGTCGTTAACCTTTTAAAATAGAGTGGTTAACGTAAATCAGGTTTCAAACCTGAATAAACAGATAAACAAGGCCTGAGGAGATCCAGGTAACCATCACAGGGTCAAACGCATTATGAAAGGAAAAATTCTGAGGGTATTATCTAAAAGTCATGGCTCTGTCCATTCAGGTGAAAAACTCAGTGAGATACTCGGAGTTTCACGGGTTGCTATCTGGAAGCACATAAAAAAATTACAAGAACTCGGCTACCTGATCGAGTCATCAGGTAACGGTTATAAGCTGATCAATGTTCCCGATGCTCTCTATCCATGGGAGTTCCCCGAGTGGGAGTCTAATATCCATTACTTCGAGGAGGTGGACTCTACAATGACAATTGCAAAAGAACTGGCTGCGAAAGGTTGTCCGCATTTCTCGGTTGTTATTGCAGGCCAGCAGCATGCCGGAAGGGGGCGATTGAGTCGGCAGTGGCACTCTACTGATGGAGGTCTATATTTCACAATCATTCTTCGCCCACAGATTCCGCCGGTCCTCATGAGCCGATACGGGTTTGCTGCATCCCTGGTGCTTGCCAAAACCCTGCAGAAGTCATTTAAGATTGATGCCTATGTCAAATGGCCAAACGATATTCTTGTAAATGAAAAGAAGCTATGCGGAATGCTAAGTGAAATGGACGTTGTGGATGAACAGGTCTCGTTTCTTAATATCGGTATCGGTATTAATGTTAATAACGATCCAACCCGGGATGAACCCAATGCGACCTCAATCAGGGCTTTAACCGGAGAAACAGTTCAAAGAAAAGAGGTACTGAGAGCCTTCTTAAAAGCCTTTGAAATGGAGATCAGCAAGTCAAGCCTGGATCACGTGATGGAAGAGTGGAAGAAGTACACCCTGACACTAGGTCGAGATGTGAAAATTGTGACCGTAAATGATACAACCAAAGGAAAGGCCGTTGATATAGATGATACTGGGGCACTGATTCTTGAGCAGGAGAATGGCGAGTTAACCAAAATATTTTATGGTGATTGTTTTCATCAGGCATCAAACAGCAGCGAATAAAATGGGGATAGCATCCCTAAGGTGGAACTAAGGAGAGGTATTAATGTCCACAGAAAAACCGTTACAACTGAGATTGACTGTTTACGCTTCTCTATTTGCGGCATTGATTTCAGCGGGTGCGTTTATTGCGATTCCGCTTGGCCCGGTGCCGATTGTACTACAAAATATGTTTGTGCTACTGGCCGGGGTTCTACTTGGATGGAAATGGGGTGCTGCGAGTGTTCTGATCTACCTTCTAGCTGGTGCAGTGGGTTTTCCCGTATTCTCTGCAGGCAGGGGAGGGCTGGCACACCTGTTTGGACCCACAGGGGGATATTTAATGAGTTATCTGCCGGCTGTTATGATTGTTGGTGCAGTTTCTGGTTTTCTTTACACACTGGCAGCAGAGAACCGTAGAAAGGAGATTTTTTTTAACGTACTGAGCATGATTTTAGGGTCAGCCATTGTGTATGCTATTGGTGTTTCCTGGTTGAAGGTTGTGACCGGTCTGAGTTGGGGGAAAGTGGTCGCAGTGGGGGTATTGCCGTTCCTGATCGGAGATGGATTGAAGATCGTGGCTGCAGCATATATTGCAGTGATAGTCAGACCAAGGATGAAACCATGAGTTTGATTCAGATTAAAGGCCTGACCCATCGATTTGCCGATGGGACATTCGGGGTTAAAGATATTGATTTAATGGTAAATGAGGGTGAGTTTCTGGCGCTGGCAGGGGTAAATGGAAGTGGAAAGACAACGTTGTGTCGCCATCTTAATGGATTGTTAAAACCTACTGAAGGGGAGATTTTGGTAGATGGACTGAATGTTCCCGGGAACTTGTTAAAAGTCCGTCAAATGGTTGGAATGGTGTTTCAAAACGCTGACACGCAGATTGTGGGAGAAACTGTTTACAGTGACATAGCCTTTGGTCCTGAAAATCTGGGATTGCATCGGGCAGAGATCGATGACAGGGTTGAAGCTGCAATCGAGATGATGGGCTTACAAGATCAAAGGAATCAAAAACCCTACCTTCTGTCAGGTGGGGAAAAAAAACGGCTGGCTATTGCAGGGGTGATGGCAATGAACCCCAGAATTCTGGTTCTTGACGAGCCTTTTTCCAATCTTGACTATCCAGGGAGCTGTCAATTATTGAAACATATCCTCCGGATTCATAAGTCGGGGCATACCATCATCATTATCACCCATGAACTGGAAAAGATCATAGCTGACATCGATCGCCTGGTTATTATGCACGATGGCAGAATCGTGCGCTCAGGGGACCCTCTCTCATTGATCAGTGAGGTTGAGATGTTTGGCGTGCGGGAGCCTTGTGCATCAAAGTTTGGTCAAGGATTACAATCATGGCTCACATGACTCATTTTGACTTTCAGTCAGGGAACACGTTTCTACATGGAATGGATGTCCGCTTTAAACTCGTTATTTTTATTGGTGTTAATCTAACTGTTGCACAATCAACCCTGATGGGTTTGTCAGGCTTAACTGTTTTTTTGTCACTCACCCTGCCTTCTCTTGGGATTTCCTTCAAAAAGCTACTGATCGAGTTGCGTCTGTTCATGCTTCTGTTGTTGCTGGTATTTTTAGCTCGTGCGGTTTCAGAGACTGGAGAACCTCTTGTTTCCGGTTGGCTGGGTCAGGTAACACTGCAGGGGATTCAGAAGGGAGCTGTTGTTTGCTGGCGTCTATTGTTGATTGTTTTCCTGGGGCTATTATTTATTCGAACTTCCAGATCCTGGGAAATAAAGGCGGCTATTCAGTGGTTTCTCGACCCGATCCCCAGAGTTCCTGCACAACGACTGTCGCTGATGTTCAGCCTGATGTTCCGATTTATTCCCATGATTCTGGAACTCCAAGCCGATATTTCAGAAGCACAGCAATCGAGGCTGGTCAGCCTGAGAAAAAATCCGTTATTTCGACTGAAAGTGATGACGGTTGCGCTGCTGGAAAATACATTCCAAAAAGTAGATGAAATGACAATTGCAATGGAGTCCAGGTGTTATTCAGATAAACGGACAGACCCGATACTGATTTCCAGGCGAAGTGACTGGCTTATGCTATTCACTTCAGCCGCCGGTTGTCTAGCCATGATGTTTGTCTAAACAGCCCCTGCCTGGAACCGGATCCGACGAAGCCCAACAAGAGAAACAACATCTCAACCCCGACTGTTTCAATTCTTGTTAAGCCCCAGCGCCCATTTCGCTTTGTCTGTAACAGGTGGAACGTAGGTGTGGAACCGCTCGAGCAGTATTTTAGGATCATCTTCTACAACAATCATGGACCTGTGATCCGGTTGCACAAATTGTTGGGTGACAGTGTGGTCTAGAAATTTCAGTAGGTTGTCGTAATAACCACAGACATTAAGTAAACCGCAAGGTTTATGATGCATATTCAACTGGGCCCAGGTCCAGACCTCAAAAATCTCTTCAATCGTACCAAGCCCCCCTGGCAATGCGATGAAACCGTCAGATAATTCCTCCATCAGGGCTTTCCTCTGATGCATTGAGTCGACAATTCTAAGATCTGAAAGATCGGTAAATGCCACATCCTTATCAGCCAGATGCTTGGGAATAATACCGGTTACCTGACCCCCGGCTTTGATAACACTATCTGCTACAGCTCCCATCATACCAATACTTGCGCCTCCATACACCAGGTCAATTCCACGGCTAACCATTTCAGTGCCAAGATCCCTGGCAGTTTGAACATAGCTGCTGTTGCTGCCCGGGCTGGATCCGCAAAAAACACATAATCTTTTCATTGCTATTTCGTGATTGATTGTATGAAAACAGGGCTACAGGTCATAGTACCATAGCGGGAAACCTCTCTTGATAAAGCGTCAAAAAAGCTCCTTTGTCAACCAACAAGCTGTGCCTTTTTTGGAAAAAAGCAAAATTGACCGCAAACGGTCTCAGTGGTTGAATGGTATGTGGAATGTGGGTACTAGAAAAAAAACGAGGCATACTAGCATCGGTTGTTATACTTCTGGTTTTCGAACTAACTGGATTAAAGAATAAGGTGCTGTAGAGCTGGGACAAAATTTTGGTTTCAGTTCCGGATTAAGCGGGTTTGCAGGAATTCCCGGCGGTTATTGATACATGTTTTCCATTTCAAAAATTAGATAATAGTGTCATAATACTGCAGCTTATGCGCTAATATACTAAATTATCTGACTATTTCCCTTGCAGTTTTAATTTGACAACGGTTTCGGAAATAGCTTTCAGTCGTCAGCGTTATCCTGAATGGTTGAAAAATTGTAATGGAAATTGAAAACAGTGCCATGCGGATGCTGCACCGGATCCAGCGAACTGTGCCGGATCGGGATTTTTTCATGCACTCCTATCGCCGAAATGAAAATGATTCGGAGAAGAAAAAAGGAAAGGGCGGTCTGTTTTCAAGCCTGGGGCGTAAGAAAAAGCCAAAATTTGATCTGATAAAGGCTAGAGAAAAAATCCGTGCATTTCACAATGCATTTCTGGCAAACGTAGATCGAAGCGATGGTAGTAAAAACGTTGTTGGCGGGGAGGTGATGAGCATTTCTGAAATGAACGCATTCCGCCAGAAAATAAGGGAGTCAGCCGATGCAGATGATGCAGATGCAAACTATCTCGCCCTTGATGGCGTAATCAAGTACATTGACTTGAAAAACAGTGCTATCACAACCGGGAAACAGGCTGTTCTTCTGGGCAGTCTTCGAAAAATCGGCTCGGCATTGCTGGAAGATGGTGGACTAAGTATGTTTCACACGACCTGGTTTCTCAGCTGTTATAAGGAGTATCTGCTGCGGTATAAGATGTTTCCAAAGGCCGAACTGGAACAAATTCAGACCCAGGGGGGAAATGAAGCGAATGCGATAGCCAAACGATTGGCTCGCAAACAGTTTGAGATTCCCCACTACCTGCAGCTGGTTGATGATAAGGCGTTTGAAATGAAACAGCTTAACCAATACAGCACTGACATTCTGGTTAAAATGAGTCGCCACGGTCAGGTGGGTTGCACAGCTGAAGATATCAAAAACATATTTCGTGAGAAAATCAAAGAAGGGGCTGGTTCCACTTCTATAAAAGGGAAGGTAAATGAGGTCACCATTGTTATGGCATATGCGATGGCTTTTGCCAGAATTCCCATGATGGACCAACTGGTTGAAAATATCAGAAATGCGATTCCCAATATTAATGCCGATACAATCCTCTACAAACAAAAAATTGTCATTGCTCAAAAGATTACCTTGCTGGAGATCGCTCGCGCACTTCACCAGGATGATGGCTCTGAAAATTTTACTAAGAAGCTGACTATACTGGCTAACAGTGTGTTCAACTATTGCGTGAAAGTAATTAAAGATAATCAATTGGACCGCGGCCCCCTTAAAAATGATATTTATGTTCATCCGATTCTCAAACAAGCCGTCATTGCCATAACTTATAAAAATATTTTTCGCAAAAATCAGGACGCCTATTTAAAGCTACTGGATACATCGAAAGGATTGCTGGAAGCGGTCAAACCTTGCGCATCCTCAGGACATAAGGCAATGAGGAGGCTTGCCAGCCATGCTGAAGTTTATACCAAGAATATTAACAATATCATCAATCAGGTCAAATCAGAGGACTCTGCCGGCTATGGTGAGGAGGATTTTGGAAGGACACATCAAAATTTCTAAATCATACATGAGGTAGGACTTTCCAACCATTAAAAGTGTCCCCTTTCATTTTGCTAACTCTTAAATCTCCCCTGGATAGCCTGCCTTCTCTTGTTTCTCACTAGTTTTCTTTTCAGCGCAAGAGAGAACATGAATGCCCCCGAATACGCCAATCACGGGTTTTCCGGGTGAGTTAACCGTCCCGATGTATTTTTATGGGAATGAACTAACCATCGTATTGTGGGCATTTCGAGCTGTTATTCAGTAATATAGATAAAGGTTGAAAAGAGTAGATTTTACAATTTATTTTTGTGTGCCATTCCGTTAAGATTTGAAGATAAGCAGGCAAGTCCTATAAAAAGATTTCGGCAAGACACTGGTGTCATCACCCTGTCGATTTTAATTTTCCCTGCGAATGTGATCAATGTTGATAATTAATAAAATGAGAATAAGGCGATGAAAGAGTCAACACAGACCGAAAGAATTCATTCAGTATTAGAGGCATTTGAAGACATCTCTGTCAAAATGGAAACTATTGAGGTATTTTACAACTATTTGACCGAAAAGATGAATATGCCTTGCGATGTGGTATCAGTAGGTGAGTATGAAAGGTACCAACTGTTTGGATTAGAGAACTCGAATGATGAGCTTTTTGGTCTTCTGGGTAAAGTTAAACTGCTTTCAGATGAGAAAAAGGAATCAGTGATACCCCTTTGCGACTTAAAAGCAGTTGATAATCGTTCTGAAAGCTTTAATTTGCTTGGTGACTACGCGACCTGGTTTGTTAACCACCAATAGTAATCCCCCCAGCAGGTGCAAAATACAAGAATGTTGTCTTTTGCACCTGCCTGCACAAGTAAAAAGAAACTGAAAGCCGATCTATGCCAGAGACTCGAAAAAATGTACAACAACTTGAATTCCTGCTGCCCCTGCTAATTTTGATAGCAGGTACGATCCTGTTCTATTTCACAGATGCAGATGTTCAAATTTCCGGGTATTTTTATGATCATGAACATCATACTTGGTGGGGGAGCAGTAAACCCTTGATCGAATTAAGTTATGTTTACGGTCCATATATCAGCGGTTTAATAGCTTTATGGGCACTGTTCAATTTCTTTGCTTCTTATATGCACCCTCGGTTTCTGGTCAAACGTGGGGTGACGCTGTTTATTCTTCTATGTATTATAATTGGGCCTGCTATTGCAGTGAACGGGGTCAAGGAGACCTGGCGAAGACCCCGTCCTCGCGATACGCTGGCGTTCGATGGGCATCATGCCTTTCAGAAAGTATTGGTCGTACGAGACAGGAGTTTCAATGGCAAATCTTTTCCCAGCGGTCATGCCAGTTCTGGATTTGTTCTGGTCCTTCTATATTTTCTGCTGAAAAAAAAGCAACCCAGAATACGTTATACTGCTCTGCTTTTCGCACTTTTCTGGGGAATTTGGCTTGGAATTGTGAGAATCATGCAGGGAGGGCATTATGCATCAGATGTCCTCTGGGCATTCGGGCTGATCTGGTTCGTAACCTTTGGGCTTTATTATTGCTGGTATGATAAATACAAGAACCAGTTAAAAGAACGTGAACCTTTTTCCCCGTCTCGCAAACGCTATATCTTTGGAATCTCCTTTTTATTGATTAGCGGGCTGTTATTGGCGTTTCGCTTCCTGACTGGATCCCCATTCAGGATAACATATCCCCAGGAGAGGCTGATTCTTCCAATATCAGTAAAACGGTTGGAGGTTAAAATCCGGGCCAGGAAAGGTGACATCGCCGTCTATCGTGGTAAGCCCGGTGAAATTTTGATCTGGACCCGGATTAACGGGCATGCGCTTACTGATATTCAGGCAAATCGAAAGCTCAAAGTGGACAAAGAACAGACCGTCTGGCGAATTGATTACCAAGTTGAACCCTCTGGATACTACTTTGAATATCAGAGTCATAACAATATACACGTTCCCCAGGGGGTAGCCATTAAGTGGGACCTGTTCACTGGATTGGGGTCGGTTTTTCGAAATGACTTGAAGGCAGATAAAAAGAGGAAATAGTGATGCTCAATATCAGTCGATAACTAATAGTTTTGAAGAGAGAAGAACTGTCACACCTATCTGTTTTGGAATCAGAAATGAATGAAATCCGAAAAATCCGGTTCTTGAAACAGTCCCTTAGGGCTGCCATGCTGTTTTTGGTCTGTTTATGGTTAACACCAAACCTGCATGCAAAACAGATATTTAGAACCTACTGTACATCACCTACACCCGAACAGGTTGTAACCCTGAAAGCACTTGCTGATGAAGCAGGTGTTGTCTATTCGCCTGCAAACTGCCCGCTTATTTACAAAAAACTTAGCAGGACAAAAGAGCTGTTTTTGACCCGTCGGAATATCAGTGATCTGAGCCCATTGGCAGGCTTGACAAAGTTGACCATGCTGTCGCTGGAAAAGAATCGGATTAAGGATACGGTTCCCCTGTCCGGGTTAACAAAATTGACATGGTTGAATCTGGGGTTTAATCGGATTGAGCAAATCAAACCATTGGGAAATCTTCATAATCTGGAATGGTTGATACTGGACAGCAACCGCATCAAGGATATAAGTTCCCTATCCAGCCTCAAAAAATTGAATAAACTACTGCTAGCGTATAACCGAATAGAAGATATCCTACCACTACAAGGCTTGACAGGTATTCAGACTCTCTACCTGAACTTCAATTCAGTTTCATTGATCGGACCCTTAAAGCGACTGTCTCGACTTTCTACACTTTTCCTGGATCATAATAGTATTCGCGATCTCTCACCATTAAGTGCATTGAGGAATTTGCGATGGCTGAATTTGAACAGTAATCACATTGAAGATGTGACACCCCTTAAGAGGCTGAAGAAACTGACATATTTGGATCTAGAGGGTAACAATGTTAAAAGCCTGACTGCGATTAGACGCCATCGTGCATATCGGAAGTACAAGTTGCCGAAACCAGTCACCAAAACGAGTGTGACAAAGAAGGGAAGTATCAAGCTGGAGCCAGTCGCTAAGAAAATAATACAACCCGCCATAGCAGTTGGCAAAAAAGTGCCGATGAAAGTGATAGGAAATCAAACGCGTAAGTCCTTGATAGGAAGGCCATCTGTGAAAACAGCGAAAACGAAATTGACTCCTTCTAGGCCGATGCCATCAAGACTAAAAACTGAATTAGTCTCTCGTCCGGTTAAAACTCCGAAATCAAAAGCCGCTCGTCCCGTGAAAGCTGAAATGAAATCTGTTCCAAAGAGACCGGCTTCACCCATTGTTATTGCCAGAAGAATCGATCCAACAAAGCCGGATAGTCGTCGGCCCGGTATCAATATTCCGCCTGATATTCAGGATGATTTCTTACCCGATTACCCAAAGCCAGAGCTGACCTTCCTGGAGATTTGTCACAGCCCGACCCAATCACAACGATATACCCTTCGGATCCTCGCGCAGAAGGTAGGGCTACCCCTGAAACCAGAGGCATGCAAAGAACTCTCTCTGAGGTTAAAAAAGCTGGTGCTGTTGATCATTCATAATCAACAGATTGTGGATGTCAGCCCACTACAGTACATGACGCAATTGAGTCGCCTGGTTCTGTATAACAATCGCATTGTGGATGTTCGTCCTCTAGGAAAGCTGCTGAACCTGAAGAAATTGGGGCTTGATCATAATCGTATTCATGATATATCGCCATTGAAAGGGTTGAAAAAACTGAAAATGTTATCGCTGCATCACAATCAGATAGTTGACATTTCCGCTTTATCAGAAATGTCTGAGTTAAAAATTGTGTCTCTGCACCATAATCGCATTCAGAATATTTCTCCCCTGGCTGGCTTAATCAAACTGACGTGGTTGGAACTGGATGGGAACCAGATTAACAGCGTCGAGCCACTGTCCGGCCTGATTAGGCTGCAGCTGCTTAGACTGAATAATAATCAGGTATCAGACGTAACCCCGCTGGAATTTCTTGGTCTTTTATCTGAGTTGCATATGGTGAGAAATAGACTGGCATCGGTTCAGACGCTGAAAAACCTGCCGCGGCTCAGAAAACTTGATTTGCGTGGTAATCCGTTGGTTGATTCGAATTCGCTCAAACAAATGGAACATTACAGATCCTTCAAACTGCCCTGATAGAGTGTCTGGCTGCCAGTGTGATCCGGATTCAACAGCTATTCAGTTTCAGGAAAGTCAGCAGCAGACATAAGTCTCCCCATCCCTGCAGACTTTACCATCTCTCATCAGGCGTCCCAGATGTTTCTCCATCATATTACGTTCAGATGCCGCTATAAACCAGATATCATTGTTGTTTCGCTTGCCATAAATAATACCGAGGGCTGAAATCTCATCCAGGGTCAGTGATTGCTTGCTGAGAGACTCAAGCAGTTGGTTTTCTCTCCTGAAAATAATATCCAGATATTGTCTGACTGTTTTAGGATCTCCATCGTAAATTCCCTCCTTACCATGAGCAGTGAGATAGGTCTCAGCCTCGATGGCCAAAATCCGCTCCAGGGATGCGATGGTATCATCGATATTGGAACCTTTATCGCCGTAGTAAGGACCTGCCTTGACAAGGTCAAGGTCAGCTGTAAACAGTACTTTTTCATCGGGAAAGTAAAAACACAAATGACCAGGACTATGACCTGGTGTATGTAGTACCTGAATTCTGGTCTCCCCCAGCGAAATTATCTCATTGTCAATAAGCAGACGGGCAGGTTCTCGGGGGGTGAAATGGGTATCATTGATGAGAAACTGCCGCGTTTCATCGCCCAAAGGACTTGCTTTATCTTCGGGGCTCATCCATGCATCCAGCAGCGCTTCAAGATCACGAAACATTGGGGCCTCCAGTCCGTGAGCCCACAATTCCGCTTTTGGAAATAAATAGTTATTCAGAAAGTGATCTTCGTGGCAGTGCGAGTTGATAATCACATTTATGGGTCTTTTGCTTGCAATTTTTGTAAGAACTTCTGCATCACAGGCTGGATCTATCAGAACCTGAAACTCGTCATCAATATAGATGGAATGGCAATGCGGATATCGTCCCCCTTTAATGTAGTGAATTCGATTTTTAACGAAATCAAACATATGTCCTCTGTTAGTTAATATATGTACAAAATTACAGATAGTTAAAGTTAAAACCCTGGGCAGTGCTGGTCAAGCAAACGCTTTCCGTTATCCCTGAACAATTTCTGGTAAAAAATTTTCGAAAGGCCCAACGCTTGTAGGCCCTCTATTTCCTGATGCCTGGGTGCTGTTAAATTCGGAAAATCGGAACCATATACCAGGCGATCCTGATTGTTTTCAAGGTAATCAGATGAAAGAGAGAAACTCATCTCAGCATCTTTAAAAAAGCAAAAAGTCGTATCCATCATCAGGTTGTCGTGATCACCCAGGAGGTCAAAGAAAGGTTCGAATTCGTATCCCCCCAAATGGGCTACTGTTGCGGGCAGATGCGGGTATCGTTTCATAAGCGGTAAGAAATTTTTAAATCCCACGTACTCATTTGAAGCAGGACCATTGCCCACATGAAACAGAATTCGTTTATTTTTCTCGATAACCATTTCATATAATGGAAAAAGACGCTCATCAGTTGGATAAAAATCCTGAACCAGATGCTGTAGCTTAAATCCGATGACCCGGGGATGGCTTAGCATTTTTTCAGCCATCTGCAGACAGTTCTCATCTTCAGGGTGAAAAGCAGCAAAGCAGAATAGGTTACTGTTCCGGTTAAGCGTCTCTATGTTCCATTGGTTCAACCCCTCTGCCACTCCTGCCTTATGTGCATAGTTTGAATAGATAATATGACTGACCTGTTTGCTTCTGAGGTAGTCAATACACTGTGGAGCATAATATTTGTACAGAATGTGCCAATCATACTGTTGTGCAAAAAAATCCCAAATGGCCTTAAAGAGAGGGTCTGGAAACAAATGCACATGGAAATCAATGATCTGTTCAGGTATTATATCACTCATTAATGGGTATTGGACCGGGTTATTCCCTGAAAATATTGTTGTTAAAAATTATTCATGTGATTGCCACAACTGTTTCTAGAGGGGGAAAAATCTATATTTCAGGCGATTTGCTCGAAAGACATCCATATGGCGTTCATGGTTTTTGCGGCCGTTGATGCGATTTTTATATCACATATTTCAGAAACACGGGTGTCCACCGGATTGATCTCTATGATAGGAACATCGCTGTAGTGTGCTAATACAACAGGTTGTGCAATATAGGGAAACACACTGGTTGTGCCAATGCTGAACACCAGGTCAAACCCTTTTTGAAGCTCATTTTCCAGGTGTGCTGATTTATGCTTGGAAAGATACTCGTCAAAGAGCACAATATCCGGTCGAATCAGTCCACCACACTGTGGGCAACGGGGAGGAATATCAAGTTCACTGTAGTCAGTTACTCGGGTCTGATAGTCACAGGCTGTGCAGTAGATATCGTGAAGATTTCCATGAATATCAATGATATTGTTTGATCCGGCCTTGTGATGAAACCCATCAACATTCTGGGTTAAGATACAGGTACGCTCGAAGTGATTCTCCATTTCTGCAATTACTTCATGTCCACGATTGTAAGACTTTCCTCGACAGGTCTCTTCTATCTGGGAAATATATTTCCAGGTAATCTCGGGATTTTCTTGAAACATAAACCCGGACAGGGCTGATTCGATGCTGAACCCTTCATCTGTCGTTTTGTTATTATATAGGCCGCTAACACCGCGATAGGTCGGTAGTCCCGAGTCTGCGGATATGCCGGCACCTGAAATAAACAGGATATGGTTTGATCGTTGAAGCAGCCTGACAACTTGTTCTATTTGCTCCCAGAAAATTGATTCATCCATGATTAATTTCCGTTATTTATCTTTGCTCATAGGTGTCTGTTGCCGGCTCATAGGTTGGACACTTTTTGAAATATGAACTTAGCTGATCATGTGAATGATGAGAACGCTGTTTATCGTGTCACCCTATCATTTTCAATGTCATTTCGCGAGTAGAAAACGGTGTGGACTGGCTTTAGCAGATATTGAAAACATATTGCCCATTCCTCCCTGCTTTATCCGTGCATCTGTATATCGCGCGATATTCATCCCTGGAAATGGGAATTTATCTATACACTTTGGAAAAATAAAAATATAATCGGGCTCAGAACCCGATGGATAAGGGTATATGTGAAAAAGACAATTGAACGTAGTTCGACCTATCCGACTAACAGTTTTTGCAGTCTGAACCCTTTTAAACACGAATTAAGGGTATATCCCCAAACCTAAAAACACTTGATAACACTATGGCTGTGCAAGATTGGATGAATCAGATGCTGGAAGTTATTGCTGATCTGGGGAGGAGTTATCTCGAAAACCCGGGCAAAAAGCACACGTTAACCTCTATTAAGAAGATGTGCAGCACCCTGCTCAGTCGTCGGGGGGAAGCTTCTGGAACGGCGCTTGCGAAAGAGATTGTTGATTCTTTTAATAAAATGGCTCCCGCGGCTAAGGATGACTTTCTTACCATGTTGACCACAAATTTTGCTCCTGACCCTAAAAAGATCAATGCTGCATCTGAAGCCTATTTATCTGATCAGAGTAGCGATACGCTCTATATGTTGAGCCGGGCTGTTGAGACACCACGATTGGATTTGCTGCGACTATTGAACATTGCCCCAGGAGGTACATCCGCCATTATTGAAATGAGGAAGCTTCTCTTAAAGAATATAAAAAAAGATAAACAGCTGGAGCCCCTGGACTATGATATTCTACACGTTTTAACATCATGGTTTAACAGGGGATTTTTACAGTTTACGCGAATTGATTGGAATACACCGGCCGTTATCCTTGAAAAGCTAATCGCCTACGAAGCTGTACATGAAATCCAGGGTTGGCGAGATCTGAGAAGGCGTCTGGCTGATGACCGGAGATGCTTCGCATTTTTTCACCCGGCGTTGCCAAATGAACCGCTGATTTTCGTGGAGGTTGCATATACAAAGGGTATTGCAAGCCATATTCAGCCATTGTTGGAACAAAAAGAGGAAGACACTACCCGCGCAAATCCAGATACAGCAATTTTTTACTCAATCAGTAATTGTCAGGACGGTTTGAAGGGAATCAGTTTTGGTAACTTCCTGATTAAACAGGTGGTAGACTTTATATGTAATGAATCACCTCATATAAAAAACTATTGTACCTTGTCGCCCATACCGAAATTTTTAAAGTGGTTGAATAAAGATTACCTGAAGAGAAAAACAACCATTTTAACAAAACCGGAACTAAAGCTGGTAAGCCAGGATGACTGGTTTCTGGATTCGTCCATTAGGAAAAAGTTAAAGGTGAAACTGACAGAGCTGTGCGCCCAGTATTTGTGTCTGGAAAAAAAGGGGATTCACCCTTATGATCCGGTAACACGATTTCATCTTGGAAACGGTGCAGAGATCGAAAAGGTTAACTGGGAGGCCGATTTATCTGTAAGGGGTCTGCATCAATCAGCAGGCTTGATGGTCAACTATCGCTATAATCCCGCGAAAATTATCTCAAATCATGAATCTTACATAAATGATGGCCGACTTGCTGTTTCCAACAAGGTGAAAAAACTACTCCAATAAAACGGTGCCTGAACGGTTTTTCATGCCTTGTCTAACAGGTAAGGGTTTGTAAACTCGGGATTATGGGTGTGAGGGGGCAGAGAAACTTCGGAAAGAAGTTAGAGGGGAGGCTTGTCACTTCCCCTTCGTTTTTATACCAGATTGAGAGTCCGGTTACTTGTCAGCATTTTTACGATAGTGTTCCAGGATTGTCTTATAGTCGACACCAAAATACCTTAATGCATGTTTTAATTCCACCAGTTCAAGATTTTCAGGGGAAACAATATTCATTTTGCCGTTTTTAAATCGATTGACCATTTTTTTCAAAGTCACGATCTCATCCCGATCTAAATTTCCCAATAAAGTTGTATCATTTTTTCCCGTACTCTTCTTGCTGGCTAAAGTTCCATCCCTCGTTCCTTTCTCTTCTGTTTTCCCCTTCTCTTTCTGATCTTCCTTAACTATAACGTTTATAAAGACGTCTTCAAAAGACGCGTCATCCTCATCCTCATCATCTTCACTATCCTCTCTGGGCAAGGTATCATTTTCAGGTATATCCGAAGAGGGTTCCTCATTGTGAGCAAGAGTATTTTCAGATCCCGAATCTAAGGCGCCATCTGTTTCATCATCGAATATTTCGTCCTTTTCTGATGATTTAGGCTTGTTCTTCAACGATTCGTCAATACTATCGTTACTATATTGAATTTTTAGAAATTTTTTCTTAAACGCGCTGATTCCGCTACTCAAGGTTGTTTTCCCAATACCTTCAAGTTCTGAGTTCCCAAATAGGTCATAGACCGTCAGGTTCATCAAGTCATCAACACCGAACTCTGGAGATTTCATCAGTTTGGTCAAGTACCGTTCAACTCTTTCTTTCTTAGTATTTTTTACAGGAACCAGACCACCTTTACCCGGTTTTTTCAATCCGTATTTCTGCTTAAATGAATTAAGCGCACCACTTAGGGTTGTCTTGCCAGTTCCTTCCAATTCTGCATTTCCGAACAGGTCATATACAGTCATGTTCATGAGGTTTTCGGTTGTAAAACCCTCTGTTTTCATGAGGTCTTCAAGATAGTTTTCTACTCTGTCTTTTTTGGTTATCTTTTTCATTTGAAAATCCTTTCAGTTATCAAATTGGTCTCTTCTGCAGTGTCCTTCTGTGTTTTGTTTGTTATCTTAATATCTATTGTGACGTAACTCATTGTTCTGCATGAATAGTGAAAGTAGTTTGACTCTATTCCCTGATTGGTTGACAAACATCATACATCGCTGGCTAAACCTTGTAAAATAAATAATTGCGTCAATATATACAGTTGCTTAGCCCATGTCTACAAAGCGATGATTTATCTTTCCCATCAGCGAAACCTCCAATTGGGGTGAACGGATCTGGGGATTCCACACCTGTTTACTGCTTGCGTCAATCTCGTAAACTATATATTTTCAGAGTCTTCCAGTTGATAAAGATAAAACAGTAGGTGGGATTTAATCTCCTGAACGCTGAATGTTTCAAAAAAATATCGAAACTCCTTGTAGGCTTTTAAGTGGGTTGCTTTAAAGTTTTCATCAATTATATCAATATTTTGTTCCCGTAGATTGTCCAGCAATATTTCAAACTTGTTAAAATTGAAATAGACAACACCCTTTTTCTCGGGATTATTTTTCCTCTGATACCTGTTCATTCCCTTGTTTTCTATCTTGACCTCTGAATTCAAGAATGCTTGAACCGATAATCTGTCTTAACGAATTCATCAACTGGGTGATGCACTATCGTCAGGTTAAACTTTCGCAAAGATTATCGGCTAAAGAGAAAGAAGACTGTCAATGGGCGTACTGGATATTGTTAATGATATTGTTTGTTCTTTATATAATAGTATCTTAAATATTACAGTAGTATAAATATAATTATCCTGAAGTCTATTGGTTTAACCCCTAAGAATGTATTTGTTTTTTATGTCTTTTGAATCATTCTGCAGTTATTTGAAAGAAAAAACAAGTAGTTGTTTTGTAAGGGTATGAAAAATTCAGTTAATTGGGATGAATCATAAAATATAACGGGTGTATTTGAAGGGTGCTGAGTAATCGTTTGTAGAAAAGGGTTACCTAAATTATCCATGGGCCTAAATAATCCCGCATCTGACCAGGATGATCTCCGGGTATATTTAGGCCCTCAAAAAGAGAAAAGGTCGCCAGGGATTATTTAATCGACTGCTAGTGGGTGGGTGGGAAAAGGTTTCTCAGGGATTTTTGTACTTGATGACGGCGCCGCGGATTGTTCGCAGATCGATATAGGCTATTCGTTTTTTATTTTTTGATATCAGTTGCATGAGTTGGGAAAGGGCGGCCAGTTTCTTCCTGAAATTTTCAAATCCAAATTTTATTCTGATTCCGTCAGGGCTGCTGATTAAAATGATGTTAAAAGGATCGGTGATGATTATTTCAGACACAGCATCCAGAGGAAGGGTTTTCTCCTTTTTCAAGAGTGCCACAAGCTGAAAGGCTCTTTTCATTTCTCTCGGTTGCAGTTTAGCTCCCGGAACAATATTTTTAAGGGATCGGTTAACGATGATTGGAAGATCCCAGGATTTAGAAAGCTGAAGTCTTTCTAAGACCAGGTAATCATTTCCGAGCAAAAACAGCTTGTCAGCTGTTTTCAAGAAGGCGATGGGGACACGTTCCGTTACATTGACATTGAGTGTCAGGGGAGGAGAACGGTGAACAAGAGCCGTTTCAATCCAGGGGTGTCTTCGTAATTGCACACTTAACTGATATGGGTCGAGGCGGAACCATGATCCCCCTTCGTCTAAATTTAAATATTGTCTGATCACTTTCTCTGAGAGAATTTGATTTCCCTTAATCATCAGCCTTTCAGGCGGAGAGGATAGAAAAGTGGGTAGGTGGAATCCCAGCTTTAGAAAAAGAAATATCGCGCCGATAAGGAAAAAATATCGAATAAAAACTGGAAACTTATGGACGATCTTTTTTCTTTTTGGCGGTAGGATGGGATCCTTGTTGACCTGTTCGGGGAAGGTGTAATCTTTCATGAGGTGACGATTGAGTCAAAATAGATCGATATCAGGTGGAGCCAATAACCGGATTCAGCTACCCGGTTATGCTCCTGTGTTAACCTGAAATCTAGCGATGGTGGTTTCATTTGTCAATCCAATAATCCGGTGAGCGTAGTTCATCAACTCATACTAAGGTTTAATTTACCATTGTTGAACTATTGCCATGAGCGTTGGGAACTGGTAGTTTTAAGTTGGAACGTCGGGAGTCCTACCGAATCAACAGGTCTTTGATCATACTATTAAGTAGTCCAATATTTTAAGCAGGGTAAATCCCCAAAGCATATGTCAGCAACCTTCATCAATAATTTGCCCGAAATTGCAAAAGTTTGGTCAGCAAAAGCGATTGCTGGAATCATCGTAGCTGATGGTGTTGTTACGAACGCTGAGCTTTCGATCCTGAGAGAATCAATCAGTTTCCTAGAGGATGCTGAAACCATTAATGAAATTGTTGATATGGTCAAAATTCGTGAAAAGCCCAAACTACAGGTTTTAAAAACCGACCGCACCACAGCGACCAAAATATTGATATCATTAGCGGTAGTGACGTTGACAGATGATAAGCTCAATGCAGCCGAAATAGAATATTTTAACTATATTGCCGGTAAAATGGGCTTTGAAAAAAAGATAGCCAAAAATGCGATGGACTGGGGACGAGAGTTCATTGCATTGGACAAAAAGAAACGACAACTCATAAAAAAAGGGTCAGAAACCACGCCAGTATACATCAACTACTGAACAGGTGAGCTAACTGCCGCTAGGTACTATGTAACCAGTCGCTCAGGATTTTCCGACAGTCGCCTTTCCATTGCAGCCATCCCTGCACTGAGATTCACAGAATATCCCTCCTTTCTAAACCCGATTCCCATCGCGTAAAGCGTTTTAAACAGGTTGTGAGATCGGCACTGCTCTCCCATCTGTCCAATTCGAATGATGTTTAGTCCGAAAGCCCCTGAGATTTCGACCTGAAATTTGTCTGCCATAGTTTTGCGGACCTGTTCTGCAGAAATGCCATCCGGGACATCGATGGCAACAACCGTATTCAACCGGTGAGGTTCTGGGATAAAGAGATCAAGACCCATGGTTGTAATGCCTTCCTGTAGTGCCATGGAACTCGTATGGTGCCTGTAGAATCGTTCTTCGAGCGTCTCAGCGCAAATTAGCCTGAGGGCTTCATGCATTGCCAGAATACCGGGCACGGGTGCCGTATAATGATACTCATGGTGTCCCCAGAAGCGGTAGGTTCTCAATGCATCCAGGCACCAGTGGACGGGCGCAGTCGGCCTATTTTCGATGGTTTTCCAGGCCTGATTGGAGAAAGCAATCAGGGAGACACCTGGAATAGTTGAAATCCCCTTTTGTCCACCGGTAATGGCAACATCAATGTGCCAGTTATCCATTTCCAGGGGCATGGTTGACAGGGTGCAGACAGCATCCACAATAGTTAGAGCGCCGTACTGTTTGCAAAGTCTGATTATCTCAGGAAGCTCTCTGTTCCAAACCCCACAGGAGGTTTCTCCCTGGACCATAGTGACGACGTCATAGCTGTTATTTTTTAGCTCTTTCTCGACCATCTCCGGTGTAAATGGATCTTTCTCACCGGATTCGATAATCGTAACATCTGCACCAACTGCCCGGGCCATATCACCCATTCTGGCGCTGAACGTCCCATTTTTTAGAACAAGAGCTGTTCTGCCCTTCCAGAGCAGGTTTGTGATTCCCATTTCCATGGCGGCAGATGAAGGGCCTGCAATACCCATTATCTTATCGCTGGCTGTTTGGAAGGCGTATTGCCCCATAATTTTTACACGGTCAATCACTCGATTCATAGTGTCACCAAGGTGATTAATGACGACTCCATTTGCCTGTGCTACGGCATGCGGTATGGGTACCGGTCCTGCGCCCATCAATAGAAGTGGTTCAGGTGGCAGAATTTCGTGCAGGGGTATATCAGAAGGCGGAAGGATAGAAGGTGACATTTGGATCCTTAAATATTGAAATATGTAAAAAATTAGTTTTCAGGTGAGCAAAGCTTAGAATATGTGGAACAATCTACGTAATATGTAAACTGGGCAGGATAGAAATATCATGTAGCCATAAGGTAAATACTGAGATATGTCATATTTTTCAAACTCTACAGCCTGCTAAGCATTATATTAAAAGGCTACAGTGACATATGCAAATACATAAAAAAATCAGATACATATAATAATATATTCAAATTACGAAATACGAAACTCTCCCTGGTTTTCTTTCACTTTGCTCTTTCAATTTGGTTCTGGCAATACCGTGTGCTGATAAAACCGTCAAAAAGTATCAAGAGAGTCCGCGAATAAGCGCCATGACGTTCTCACCAAGTACTTTGTGATTGTACCCTCCTTCCAGTAAACCGAAGCACCCGCCTCCATTTCTTTGAGCTGCAGCTTTGACCATCTGTCCGATCAATTCATAGTCCTCTGTTAGCAATACGCCGCCCCAATCATTGATGTGATTGTCAAAGCCAGCAGAGATTCCAATAAGGTCTGCTTTACAGCGACTCATTTCCGTTGCAACCTCCTGCATGAACTCATTTCTGTCTTCTGTATGGAGGTTGTGTACTATAATGTTTTGATTATCTTTCAGTATATTATCAGTACCATCTCCATAGTGCATATCGATATCCAGTATGTATCCGGTTTGGATCTTTTCTTGTTCCTGAAGCGTCAAAAAAGCGATGGCCATATTGTTAAAATAGCAAAATCCCCAGGCAGCCCCTCTTGATGCGTGGTGACCAGGTGGCCGTATCAGACCAAAGCTGGGAACAGTCAAACCTTCAACCGCGGCTTGTAGGGCGGCACCCGCCGCAAGCGCAGCAATCGGAAACAGGCCCTGTTTCTCAACAGACTGAATATGCTCCTCGCTATGGGCCAGAGCTATTTCCATCTTTGTTGCTGGAAGTGGTTTAATTATCTCAACCTTTTTCTTGATGATCTCAACGACAGATTCCATGCGGCCTTCTGCTGCTGCCGGATCAGATGTGTATACTTCATAAAAATCAGAGTGAAAAAATACTTTCATCGGGTCTCCAGATTTTCAGGTGACGAAAAAGACAATGTTAGCGTGGTTGAAAATATTCCCTTATTCAGATAGTATTGCTCAAAAGTCAGCAATTGAACTACAAAGGTTGCTTCACCGTTCCATATCAAAATCAACTGGATCGGTAAATTGGAATTCTGTATTTAGACTGCTGGGTATGATTTGTTTTTGAAACATCACATGGAGAGTGGAATATGTCATTTGAAAACCTGCTATTTGAAGTTGAAGAAGAGGTCGCCTGGATTACCATTAATCGACCTGATGCACTTAATTCGTTGAATCCCGACGTTCTGGGCGAGATTAAAACAGCAATTGTCAAGGCTGATCAAAGCGAAGAGGTAAAGGTTATTGTTTTAACAGGTGCAGGTAGAGCTTTCTGCGCAGGCGTAGATCTTAAATCGTTGCAGGGACTGGAAGGAGGTGATGTCGGGGATGTCTTGAACAACATTGCCAGGGGCACTCAAGACCAGATAGCTGAAGTTGGGAAGGTTGTCATTGCAATGGTCAATGGGTTTTGTCTAACTGGAGGTCTCGAACTGGCGTTAGCCTGTGATTTGATCGTTGCGGCTGATGAAGCCAAATTTGGGGATACCCATGTCAAATGGGGGCTGCGTTGTACCTGGGGAATGAGTCAGAGGTTGCAACAACGGGTTGGTGAATTGAAAGCAAGGGAAATGACCTACACAGCTGAAATGATTAGTGGGTCTGAAGCAGAAAGAATAGGTCTGGCGAATAAGTCGGTCCCTGCCACCAAACTTAAAGCGGCCGTGAAGGATATGGCAGATAAGATCAAACGTAACAGCCTTGATGCCATCGCGGCTCATAAAGTTCTATATACTCAATCCAAAAGTGATAATATGGCGTCAGGTCTTGAGCGTGAACGCTCAACAATGCCTGAGATAAGTGATACGGGTGAACGATTAACCGGATTTGTGAAGTAGGACGATCAGTATGTTTTGGGAGGTGTTCATCGGACCGGCAACAAAGCTGGTCTGATGAACAATACCGAGGGAGATAGCATCAACCATCTGCTTCTCAATCAAGCCTGTCTATTTCAGCTGTTCCATCAGTTTATCCTTTTCCTGCCATATCTCATTCATCCACCGCTGGAATTTAATCCTGAAAGAGCTGTCCAGTGTGTAATCCCCCAAAAGGTCTTCTGTTAAGGGCAGCTTTTTGATATTGACTTTAACCTCACTCACCTTACCACATAAAAACGCCCAGAAACTTTGTTTGCCTTGAGGGTAGAAGATCGTCACATCAAGTACATAATGAAGTTGGTTTCCCATTGCTGACACCACAAACCCTATACCGCCTGCTTTTGGCTTCAGCAGATGACTATAGGGAGATGCCTGTCTATCATGTTTCTCAGCCGTGAATCGTGTGCCTTCCGCAAAGTTCATGATGGAAACCGGCATATCCTTGAACTTTTCGCAGGCCTTACGCGTGATTTCCATGTCTTTTCCTTTCAGGTGAGGTTTCTTTTTAAGAACGTTCCTTGAGTAGCGCTTCATAAAGGGAAAGTCCAGCGCCCACCAAGCTGGTCCCAACAACGGCACCCAGATTAACTCTTTTTTCAAAAAAAACTTGAGAAAGGGGATTTTTCGGAAAAACACTTTCTGCAAAATTGGGATATCTGTCCATGTCTGGTGATTGGAGGTAACAAGATACCAATCTTTCCTGTTCAAGTCTTCAATGCCAGTTACCTCGATATTTATGTGACGCGTATATATCAGCCCGACATTGTTAAAAAATATCCAACACTCTGCAATTATATCAGCTGTTTTACTGCAAATTATCCGGGCAGCTTTAAAAGGTAATATAAATCGGATAACGGTGATAACAGCCAGAATGCCTACCCAGAATAGCGTGTTTATCGCTAGATAGAAAACAGACAAAAGCCCACGTATTTGAAGCAGGGGGTTGATGACCAGTGTAAAAAGTGTGGACGGGGCAGTGGTTACCGGCTTTTCTTTAATGATACTTTCCATGGTAATTATTTAATAGGGGTTCCAATAGCCTGGGGCAGGGAATCAATAGTTCTGTTTTCATGGCCTTATCATAACGTATTTTCAATGAACTTGTCTGAGAATCAAGCGGGCGTCTTCGTAAAACTTTTGTCATTTGACAGGATATTTTCACTGCAATGATCACGGATTTTCTTGAAATTGCCATTAAAGTTTCAGCTCTGGATTCCGATAAATAGGTAAAAGGCAGGGGAATAGTATGAGTACCTGCCAGGGGCAGACGGATACAGCTGAAATAATGAAACTCTGTATGTGAAACATTATCAAAAGAAATGAATATGAAAACAGAAACAGATGGGTTAGATGAAGCGCTGTTGAGGGAACTTGATGCGATGCGCGATATTGTGACCATTTCTAAAAAGGCAAGATACCTGCGCTGGACCAGACATCTGCTATCATCGGGGACCGCCGTCCTCAGACGGTTTAATGGCAGGAAATCCTCACATCAGCCTGACATCCAAACAGGTTATACGGCAACCATTGATTATGAATATCTGAAATCGAAATCCCGCCTGTTAGCTTCAAATATGTCTACGTCACCTTTCGGATAATATTGCGCCTCCTATACTTTGATGCATATCCCTGGTGTTTAATGATATATTTCTCTTCTATATCATTCATATACCTGTTTTCCGCTATCTTTGATTTATCTAAACAAATCCTGTTTCAGATTTATCAATGGCAAAAATCCCGGTTGATTTTTTATGGCAGATAATTGAGCCTTAAAGACGGACCAACTTTAGATTGCTGTTGAATTCTTAATCGAATCTGATAAAGAATACACCATGGATCACTGTAAAAGAGCAGACAATATGAATCAAGATATCCCTAAATCGGATGAAGCACAGCATCAGGCACAGGATTCGTGTAAACAGTGTGGTACCTGCTGCCAAAAGGGAGGACCGGCCTTTCATCTGGAAGACAGAGAACTGCTTGAAAAAGGCAAGATTGGAATGTCGGATGTCTACACCATCCGTGAGGGAGAACCCATTTACGACAATGTGAAGGGTACCCTGGACTATGCAGAAACGGACATAATCAAGATGAAGGGTGAGGGTCGTTCCTGGGCTTGTCGGTTTTTGGAGGCTGACAGCAGCAGTTGCCGGATTTATGAAGATCGCCCACTTGAGTGCCGCGTATTAAAGTGCTGGGATACCAGAGAGATCGAAGTTGTGTATGCCAGAGATCGTCTGACTCGTAAAGATCTGGTTTCTGGTGTTGATGGCTTATGGGACTTGATAGAAGAGCACCAGCAGAGATGTTCCTACTTTGACATTAGAAAATGGTTAGAGCAAAACAGCGGGAATTTGGTGGGTGATGCGGTGGACATGGTTCTGGAAATGATAAAGTATGATCTTGCCATTCGTCCCATGATGGTTGAAAAAGGACAGCTTGATGCCGAGATGATGGATTTTCTGCTGGGAAGACCCATGATTGAAACCATCACTCTTTTCGGCCTGACTATAGAAAAAGATGAAGACGGGTACCGGTTCTCCAGCAATCAACAATCAAAACAGTAATCATTCTTCATAAATCTCAACTGAAAATGATATGTTAAAATTTCTACCAGCCCATTTGCGCGGTGTGATTGTCTCTCTGTTATTGCTGTTTAACCTGTTTTTCTGGGTGGCGTTGTTGATCCCATTCATGATTATCAAAGTGTTGGTACCGATACAGTTTATTCGCAGGCCCACGGATTTCATTCTTAATCTATTTTGCACACTGTGGGCATCATGCAACCACCTCTATCTGCAGTTTGCAAACAATGTCAAAATGGATATCTCGGGAACAGAAAACCTGAGCATGAAGGACTGGTATCTGGTTCTGTCGAATCATCAGAGTTGGGCTGATATTATTATTCTTCAGGCGGTACTAAATGCACGTATACCTTACTTCAGATTCTTCCTCAAGAAAGAACTTGCCTGGATCCCGCTATTCAATCTGGTCTGGTTTGCTCTGGATTATCCTTACATGAAGCGATATTCCAAAACCTTTCTGGAAAAGAACCCTCATTTGAAGGGTAAGGATATTGAAACCACACGAAAGTCCTGTGCCAGGTTTAAGCATGTTCCTGTATCCATTATGAACTTTGTCGAGGGGACACGATTCAGCGAGCAGAAACACGCAAAGCAGCAATCTCCCTATAAATACCTGTTGAAGCCAAAAGCGGGCGGTATTGCTTTCGTGCTGGCGGCGATGGGTGATCAGTTGAGTTCGATTCTGGATGTGACCATCTACTATTCGCCGAAGGTTGCAGGCTTTTGGGAGTATCTGTGCGGTCAGATTGAAGAAGTCAGGGTGCAGGTATCTCATATACCCATAACAGATGAATTTATGGGGGATTATTTCGATGATCCGGAGTTCAAGGAGGGGTTTCAACAGAGGATAAACAAACTGTGGCAGGACAAAAACCGAAGGCTGGAAGAATTTACTTTACTTGACTCAATCGCCAAATAGCAGGAAAACAAAGAAGGTTGATCAGTTCTGACGACCGATCAACCTTAACACTGATATTTAGGGATTAATTACATCAATTCGACGGCGCAAGCCATGGAGACGCCACCACCACCACAAAGAGTGGCCATTCCCAGTGATTTGCCACGTTTGCGCAGCGCATTAATCAACGTAACCATAACCCTCGCTCCTGTTGCTCCCACCGGATGGCCAATCCCGATTCCGGATCCATTCACATTGGTTATCTCTCTATTCAACCCCAGTTCTCTTTCACATCCGATATATTGAGATGCGAAGGCTTCGTTGACCTCAACCAGCTCAAAGTCATTAATTTTATATCCGCTCTTGCTCATCAATTTATTGACAGCGGGGACTGGCGAAAGTCCCATGATTGACGGATGACAACCACCAGAGCCAACTGCTTTAATCTTCGCAATGGGTGACAGCCCGAGTTCTTTTGCTTTATCTTCTGTCATCAGGATCATGGCAGCAGCACCATCATTCAGACCACTGGAATTACCCGCTGTAACCTTTCCAATCTTTGGTACAAAAGCTGACGGTAGTTTTACCAGGTCGTCCATGGTCAAACCAGGTCTAAAATGTTCATCTTTGTCAAAGATGATGGGGTCTTTTTTGCGGCGAGGAACCACAATAGGGATGATTTCATCTGCAAAGGATCCGTCTTGAGATGCACGTTCGATATTATTGTGGCTTCTGAGAGCGATCTCATCCATCTCTTCCCTGGAGATGTTTAGATGCTGGGCAACAAACTCAGCAGTATGTCCCATAATATATGGCTTCCCAATAAAGTATGAGAGTGGAGCCTCTTCGGCATTCACAGGACCTTCTCCCGCATCTTTTGTTAAATGAGACCCACAGTGCAAGCCTCTGATCATCCGATCGACAAATACCGAGTCCTGTAATCGACACCCCCAGCGGGCAGCAGGGACTGTATACTCGGCACCGGACATATGCTCGACGCCGCCTGCCAGCACAACGTCAAATACGCCTGCCTGAATCATTGCCATGCCTGAAATAACAGCCTCCATTCCGGAGATACAGACACGATTTATGGTGACAGCTGTAGATGTTGACGGAACTCCTGCCATCTGAGAAGCAACACGGGCGACATTCAGATTATCAGCATGTTCCATACAACTACCGTAACGAACATCATCAATAATGGCGGGATCTATCCCTGCCCTTTGTATAGCCGCTTCCATAACTGGTTTTGCGATCAATGGGGCGTTCAAATCTTTAAGGGCTCCTCCAAATGTACCGATGGCGGAACGGCACGCTGAGACAATGACAACATCTTTCATGGGTTTCTCCTGAATCGTAAAAAGGATTAGTAGCGGGAAGTTACTGAAATCTAGCGCCTTTAAAATTTCCCGAATATGTCTGCCATCTGGCGCCGATTGATAAGTGCAGAATGTTTTCTTAGCATTCAACGCTACCAGAGCTTCCTAAAAAGCACAAATTAAAGACGTTGATTTGTGCTGAATTACTTGATTTCAGTACTTCTATAATTATTTTAAACTTGAAAATTTGTAGTTTCCCGTTTACTGAAAGGCTGTTGTTCCTTAATATTAAGAAAGAAGGTCTTTGCTTGAGCAGGGTTTAAGGTCATAGTGCCATGACTAACAGCTTAAGCAGTTCTGACTTGAAGGGAAATCTTAAACAGGGAGTATTCTGGCAGGGAGATGCTGGAACAGAAATCAGGGGAATAAATGATTACAGTAGGGATTGATATTGGATCAATTACCGCCAAAGGTGCCATTTATATTGATGGATTGATTAAAAGTACCAAGGTAATCTTTACCGGATATAATTCTGAAGCCGCGGGTGAAGCGGTCTTCAACGATTTACTGAGAGAAGCCGGTATTACAAAAGCCGAGGTTGATAAAATCGTGTCTACGGGATACGGCAGAAACAATGTTAAGCTTGCAGATAAAACCATAACCGAAATCACCTGTCATGGTGCAGGTGCCCATTTTTTGCAGCCGACTGTCAGAACCATTATTGATATTGGTGGACAGGACAGCAAAGCGATGGCTCTTGACGAAAATGGCAGGGTTAAGGACTTCTCAATGAACGATAAATGCGCAGCCGGGACCGGAAGGTTTCTGGAGGTTATGGCACGAGCATTGGAAGTTAATTTGGATGAGTTTGGAGAGAAGTCTCTCCAATCGTCAACCCCTGCAAAAATCAGTAGTTTATGTGCCGTGTTTGCTGAGTCTGAAGTCATATCGCTTATTTCCAAAGGGGAACCCAGGGAAAATATTATGGCTGGCATACATGAGTCAATTGCGGTTCGTGTATCGGCAATGGCCAAACGTGTGGGTGTGGTTGAACCTGTGATGATGACAGGGGGAGTCGCTAAAAATATTGGTGTTGTAAAAGCACTGGAGGAAAAACTGAATACCAGATTGATCATAACCCAGACCGCCCAGGAGAATGGAGCGATAGGAGCAGCTGTTCTGGCAGCAGGTCTTAGCGAGCCTGTTTGACAGGTGGGTTAGTTCAATAGGGTATAGCTGATGTCAACCTGATGAGTGAGAATCATTGTTTTGAAAATAAAAAATACCAGGAAGGTGACTCAGTATCGTCATCTGAACATGTTCGAAATCGATTACCTTGATCGATTTAACAATGAAAAAGTATGGCAGATAGCGTCAAGACAGATGGAACCCCGGTGCGTGACTGGCGACTTTGAGAGACCCGATGCTGTAGTGATTGTTCCCTTTCACGTACGGCAGAATAAACTGGTGATTATTGAAGAATTTCGTGTTCCTCTGGGTGGTTACCAATTTGGCTTTCCGGCAGGCCTCGTTGATGAAGGCGAATCTAACCAGGCGGCAGCGATAAGGGAACTTTACGAGGAAACCGGGTTACGTGTTACTTCCTACTTAAGGGAAAGCCCCCCGATCTATTCAACTTCTGGCATGACAGACGAGTCAATCGTGATGATCTATGTAGAGTGCGATGGGGAACCTTCCCGTGCCAATAATGAGGCATCTGAAGATATTACCACCTTAATGATTTCATCAGAGGAAGCCGGGGAATTATGTCACCGAAAAGAACTCAAGATCGATGTTAAAACCTGGTTAGTACTCAGTCGATTTGCAGAAACCGGGTCTATCTGAGATAACACAACGTCGCATTATTTTTCGAAGCCGATGGCGAACATCCGATCCAGATCGTGTTTTGAGTATGCTCGAAAGGCAATCATGGTTTCGGTTGCCAGAATCCCCTCCAGGTCAGCTAACTCGTCTGTAACCAGCTCAGCCAGATCATCATCTTTACCCACACGGATGATTGCAACAAGGTCAAATCTGCCTGTCACCGAGTATACCTCTGTTATCCCTTCAATATCCACAAGTTGTTCAGCAACTGTTTTGATCTTTTTACGCTCTACATTCAACAGAATAATCGCTGTAACCATTTTCACTCCTGTCAGGTTTTATTTAGGTTTGGTCTACTTGTGGTTGATAGGATATCGCTTTTCTGCATCGTGCTTATCCTTGATAACCAAGGTATGGCTGCTGTTCCAGAGTGCATCATCCATGTTGCAGTATATAGATGCATAATCACGGGGAAGAATATCCTGTGGCCATGGAGGATAAATGGTGTTAACCGCGATCTTTTCCTCGTCGGTTTCAAGGAAAAAGGCATTCGGGGCAGGAACGGACTCTTCGCTGGTATTGTGAAAGATTAACTCCAGATTCAGGCCTGAAATATTACAACATTTCCACTCCAGGACCTCCTCAATATCTGAATTCATGCACATCTTCAGTTCCAACATACTGTCATAACCGTTTATAATGATGTTTAAACCAGGTGCTCGCAGTATCAGCAGCTACAGCTTTTCAACAATGCGTCGATGAATGATCGAGTAGTAGCGAAAACCGGATGTGCCATGAGAAACAATACCAGAGAGGAGGATTATGGCAAAAATACCCCAGTTTTGATAGGGATCTATCAAGGCCAGTTGTCCCAGGAAAATAATTTTCAGAATGATCAGCCAGCCTCTGTTCTGGATCAGCCAGACTCCGTTCGAAAAAAGGTCCAGGAAGATCATCAAAAGACCTGTTATGGCGGTTGCTATGTAATAGGGCCGTAGCTGCTCATAAGGGAGATCGAAGAGAAAACCGCCGGCATATCCACTGGCGGCACAGAGGTGAAAACTTCGGGTGATGACACTCAGCCAGCGCTTCCCAGGGAAATGCCGGCTGTTTTCAGGAAAGATCAATCGAAACAAAGCCATGTGGTTCTATTGTAAAATATAATTAATTCTGTCAAAAAGGATTGCAACCCCACACATCTCAAAGGAATCAGCATTCAGGAGGTTGTTGTATTCAATCTGGTAATTTTTAAATGCTGTTTTATTCTTCTGCAGAAACTGATGTATCTTGTCTTCAAAGTCATCGCTGTCTGGAAAATCCTGCAGAATTTTTTCTGATACCGCATGCTTCAATTGATGCAATTGCCTCAGCAACAAGCCTCTGTGTTTTTTACCCCACTGAGATTCAATTTCAACCCGCATAAGACGGCTGTTAAGCTTCTTAAAATGGAACATTGAATCAATTCCCTGTGACACGAGAATTGAATTTTCAAGTGTGATACCTGATTTTCTAACCAGGTCGATGATTTCCATGCTGTTGCGCATGAACTCTCCGCGGCTGAGATCCCGGGCTAGTTCCGGAGATATTCCGAGTGTCATCAGGTTTTCGCAGGTATTTTGAATATGCCGTGCCTCATCCGGGTCCATTAATTGTTCGAACCTTTCCTGGAACTCTCTAACCATCTCCTCAAAATCAAGAATCATGGAAAATTTGACTTTCTGGCTGTTGTTGCTTATCAACAGCCAGATCAGCACGTTCTTGATAAACTTTTCAATGTTAACCAGCAGGGTAAAGGCCGAGTTGATGCTGGTGATCTCGAGTTCTTCCATAACGCGACTTCGTAATGAATCCAGATCGAAAATTCGGTTAAGAACGGTATAGCCAACCACTATTTCAGCTGCGCTGACATCAACTATGGAGAGAACGTCGGGAAGGAGAGTGATACCTGCCTGGTTGATTGTCTTGTTTACCAGAACGGTCCCTATGATTTCACGTTTCAGGGGATGCTCATATTCCGTAATGTTGTAGCTCTCATGGAGTTTGTGGGGGAAGTAGTTGTAATACTCATCATCCAGCACTGCTTCTTCAAGGGAGTCGGAACTTACCAGTTCTTTGAAGAAGTGCATCTTGGTGTAACTTAACAGAACGGCTAGATCCGGCCTTGGGACACCGATTCCATTTATAAAATAGTCATCTAATTGATCCTTCGAGGAGAGGATATCCTTGTTGGGGTCCAGGTATTTTTTCTCGGTCAGGAAATCTATCACTTCAAAAATGGGCCTGATATCGTTTTTGGAACGAGAGTTATCCATGCTGATGATCTGACCCTGTGCCCTGTTGTCATGTAGTACCAGTTCGGCGACATCATCTGTCAACTCTTCCAGGAGCAGATTTCGAGCTTCCTGGGATGGAATCTGACCGTTGCTTACCAGAAAATCCATTAGAATTTTCATGTTGACTTCATGGTCGGATGTGTCCACTCCTCCTGAATTATCAATGGCATCTGTGTTCAACTTGACACCCACCACGGCTGCATCAAGTCTCGCGAGCTGTGTCAACCCAAGATTTCCACCTTCGCCTATGACCTTCACCTTCAATTCCCTTGCATCGACACGAACAGCATCATTTGCTGCATCGGCAACCTCCGCATGGGTCTGGTTGTGGGACTTGATATAGGTTCCAATTCCACCATTCCAGAGTAGATCCACACTAGCCCTCAGCAGCAGTTTGATCAGATCTTCTCCGGACACCGCATCGGAAGAGGTTCCCACCAGTCTTTTAATTTCAGGCGTCAGAGAAATGGATTTTGCAGCTCGTTCAAATACACCACCTCCGGAGCTGATGATTGCCGTATCGTAGTCCATCCACGTCGATCCCGGTGTGTTGAAGAGTCGTTCACGCTCCTTGAATGAGATTTCAACATCCGGGTTCGGATCGATAAATATGTGTATATGGTTAAAAGCACCGTTTAAAAGGATGAAGCGGCTCAGGAGCATGCCATTTCCGAAGACATCCCCGCTCATATCACCAATTCCAACAACCGTAAAAGGGGTTGTCTGAATGTCGATATTGTCTTGTAGAAAAAGAAGTTTGACACTTTCCCAGGCACCACGGGCAGTAATGGCCATCCCTTTGTGGTCATAACCATGTTTCCCGCCAGATGCGAAAGCATCTTTCAACCAGAATCCCCTGTTATAACTGATTTCATTTGCAGTATCAGAGAGCGCGGCGGTTCCTTTGTCTGCCGCAACAACCAGATATGGATCATCACTGTCGTATCTGACGATGTCTTTAGCCGGAACCAAATTGCCGTCTACAATGTTGTCTGTCAGGGACAGCAATGAATTAATATATCTCTTGTACTGGGTCTTAACTTCGGCGATCTGTTCCTCACGACTGGCAGCATGTCGTTTGGTGATGAATCCCCCCTTGGAACCTTCAGGCACGATGACTACATTTTTCAACATCTGAGTATGCATCAGCCCCAGAACCTCTGACCTGAAATCAGAGGGTCGATCAGAATGGCGCAAACCACCCCTGGCGATCATTGCTCCTCTCAGGTGTATTCCCTCAACATCAGTGCCGTGGACATAGATCTCATATAATGGTTTCGGAGAGGGCATCCGTTCGACTTTTGCGCTTTGGATCTTGATCGCCATCGCAGACAGTTCATCTATACCGAAAAAGTTGGTTCGGATCGTTGACTGAATCAGGTTGAAGATGGTCCGAAAAATGATGTCTTCAGCCACTGTGGTGACCTGTTCTACTGCCTTTAGGACATCGCTTTCATGGGGCTTTAATTGTTCATCTGACAGAGGGGCGATCTTGTCTGCGGGACTGAATTTCAAGAAGAAATAGTCTTTGAGTGCCAACATGACATCCGGATTTTTGAGGAAGCTGCTGTTAATTGGTAGATAGGGGGCTCCGATTTGCCAGTAGTAATTTCGATAAAGAATAAAAAGGTTAATCTCCTGTTTATCCAAACCGGCCGACAACAGAAGACCATTGAGCACGTCATTTTCTGTGTTATTTTCCAGAACCGCCAGCAGAAGCTCGCAAAACTTATATCTAAAATTATCGAATTGGATCTCCAATTCTTTCAGAGTTTTAACATAGTAGGTATAAATATATAAGATATCCCCATTTACCTTCAGCTTATAGGTATTCTCATCTATGACAGTCAGAGACATGTTCTGCAGGTGGGGCATGATTTCAGTCAGATGATAAAGCTCTCTGGAGTAAAAGTAGATGATCGAATTATCAGAACTTGCATCTGCCCGTAAATCAACCTGTTCCCTGCCTGTCTCAAGAAGCTTTTCAATGAAGTCTATATCCGTAATGGCATCCTGAGGTGAAAAAATCGCCTGATAAAAGCTGCCGAACACATTCGAATATCTTGAGGGCAGGTCTTTTCTCTCTTCAGGTGGTAAAACCGCAAATTGCGCCTGGAAAGCCTCTTCCCAGCCCATCGTCAGATTGGCAACCTCATTCTCAAGTAATTCCAGGTTAATATTATCAAGTTGTGGATGGTCCTGGGGGAACCAGAATACGTGGTGACAATAAGCGTTCCGACCCAGTGAGAAGCAATACTTGATTTCGGAGTTATATGATAGCCGCTCGGCTAGTAGTTGATCGATCTTAACGAACAACTCCTGGCTGAAGCGGTTGTTCGGCAGACAAAAAGTTAAGCGGGCATATCGCCTTGCCGGCTGTGTGAATGTGCTGAGTTTGGTATTCTGGAAGTCGCCAAAGTACATATACTGCTGAAATAGTGCCGACAGCTCAGGACGGTCGAGTCGAAACAGCTCACTTTTAGGGATAACATTGAAAAAATCATGGGCAATTTTAAACTGATGGCCGTGTTTCTCTTCCAATACCTCACCATCTACAGCGTTTTCCATAATGGCATTCACTTTCAGTCTTGCCAGAGGGATTGCCATCGCCGGGGCTTTGTAAGACCGGTTGGTGAATAGGATATAAAGAAAAACAATTTTAACATTGACGTTAGGGTCTCGCTTGCGTCGGAATACCAGTTGTATGCGTTCGCGGCGATGAACCATGGAAAACTCATTTAGTTCAATGACATTAATATTCAGCCCGGATTCCAAAAAATAACTGCCAATGCGGCCGATTTCAGCTGGCAGATCCTGATCATTGATCTCTTTTTTCCGCCTGATATATCCTTGAGGGTTCATTATCTGCTCCCAGGACAAGGACTCTGATATATCTTCCTTGTTTAATTCGCCGGATCCGAGCAGAATAACATTACCTTCATTAAACCAGTTAAATAGCCTTCTTCGTTCACTTTCCATCAAAGACTCGGATTCCTCACCCTTTTCTTTGTAAGAGTAAGAGTCAACAACCTTTGTCATCGCGCCAAAATCCTCTGTTACCGTGTAAACCATTTGTAGGACTGACAATACCTCCTGCTGCAGGTGTTCCTGCTCATTCATATTGAAGTTCTCAATGATACAGCAGCAGTATACGTAATTCAGAGATGTATCGTCTGATATCTTATCAATATCAGCTATCTGGTTTTCAGATGTCTGAGAAATAGCCAAGACGGGATAAGTGATCAGAGACAAACGGTGTTTCTTTCCGTGCAGGTATTCAATGAGACTGTCTACAATGAAATGCCGATCCTTTAACAGCACATCGAGAACAACCGAAACACCATGATTTTCAGCAGTTTCAATGGTAAAAGGAGAAACAATTACCGTAACCTGCTCATTGCAGGAAGCCTCCACAAAGTCATAACGTTGCTTGATGAATTGATGTAGTTGTTCTGTGCTGGCTTCCTGTAGAATTTCGATGGGCAGCTTCGGGCAAAGAATCTGCATGAATTTTTCTGTTGCCTTTTCATTTCTACTCGAGGAGTCTGTCTTGATAAGGCTGCTGATTTCATGGATTTTTGTACGCAATAATTCATCTTTTTGCCGGTTGACGGACATGATGTTTTTTGCAATTCCCATATTAGGTACCCTTAATAGATGCACACCAATTAAAAAACTGAAAAATAATAGAATATAAAATGATAACCGCAGGTTGCAGTATGTTAAAAATGGCTCTCCCGTGCGGATATAAACGTTCCGTTACAAGTAACATGAATAAATTAGATGTGAAAAGAGAAAAACCACTGTGAGTTACAAAAACAGGCATTATCATCGGAGTTTCGGCATTGATGGAACAATAACCAATATAACAATCGGGTAAATCATAATAAGGATCTTAAACAAAAATTAATTGCTTTTGGCTGTTGACAAAGGTTGAGAAGGATATATAAGCTTAATACTTACTTGAGTGAAAATCTCAAAACATATACCGCGGGGTGGAGCAGTTCGGTAGCTCGTCGGGCTCATAACCCGAAGGTCGGAGGTTCAAATCCTCCTCCCGCAACCAGTAAGATCAAAGGCTTGGCTGATAAACAGACCAGGCCTTTTTTTTTGCTCAGATTTTATCCAAATCGCCCTTGAGAAGCGAACAACTTGATATTTATTCTCTGTATGCCATTTTAGTGCTTTGATCACTGGATTTAGGAGATGTTATCGTGTTAAAATGAAGCATAGGGACGCAGTTCCAATTTTGACTAATGACAATAGAAATTTAATAGATACGAAAAAAACAGATGGCAGAAGATTACTATCAAACGCTTGGCTTGTCTAAAGGCGCCAGTAAAGCTGAAATTAAGAAGTCATATAAGAAGCTTGCCATGAAGTATCATCCTGATAAAAACAAGGGTGACAAATCATCGGAAGAGAAATTCAAGAAAATAAGTGAAGCCTATGCAGTCTTAAGTGATGACGAAAAAAGGGTGCAGTACGATCAGTTTGGAGCAGAGGGTTTCTCCAATCGCTATTCCCAGGAGGATATATTCAAAGGGTTTGATATTGGTAATATGTTTGAAGAGTTTGGGTTTGGTGACAATATTTTTTCATCATTTTTCGGTGGTGGTGGGCGACGACCGGGGCGTCAGGCTTCAAATCATTCTTTTAATTTCGGCAACGGTTCGTTTCAGGGAAACACTAGACCTGGCAGCAGTGCCCGGCCCCAGAAACAACAAAAAACAGAACTGGAATTAACGCTGACCCTTGAAGAAGCTGTCATCGGTGGGAAAAAAACCGTTTCATTCAGTACTGAATCAGGGGTAGATAAGATAAATCTGGCGATTCCACCAGGCATAGAGCAAGGAAAAAAGCTCAAGGTAAAAGGAAAAGGCGTGGTTGATCCCTATACCGGGCAGAGAGGAGACCTTTATTGTAAAATAAACATATCACCGCATCCTCTTTTTAAAAGGGACGGAGATGACTTGATCATGGAAAAAGAGATTAAGCTCACGGACTTGGTGCTGGGGGCAACAGTTAACATCACCACCCTTGATAATAAGCGAATTGAACTAAAAGTGCCACCCCACTCAAAAAACAATACGATGTTGAGAATAAAGGGGAAAGGTGTGGCTAAAAACAAGGGCAGTGATGGAAATTTGCTGGTTCGGCTCTCAGCGGCCCTACCGGAGAAACTGACTCCCAGACAGCAGGAGCTGTTTGAAGAGTTGTCTCAGACAGGACTCTAAGACTCAGGTTTTAACGAATAAAACATTGGTAAGTGGTGGAGAGCGGGTTGTCTTAGTAATGAAATAAAGTTCAAAAAAGGGGATTAGGAATGTTTTACAAAAAAAACAGCGATAACTACTTGAATCCAATCGATGGTATCAAGCTAAAAACATTGACGTTCGGTGAAAAAACGTCGCTGACGGAATTTGTCATGGAAAAAGGAAAGGATCTCCCCGCTCATGATCATCCCCATGAACAGATTGGATTCCTGGTTTCCGGCAAAATTGAGTTGACGATTGCTGATGAAGTATTCAGTGTCAATCCGGGTGACAGTTGGTGCATTCCCGGAGGAGTTCAGCATGCGGCTAATATCAAAGAAGATTCAATAGCTATCGAGGTGTTTTCACCTGTCCGGGAAGATTATCTTCCCTGACAGGTGCTTCGTCAGATGGGAAAGAACCCCCTGTTCTTTTCCGAATACCATTTCCCCCCTATTTTTGGGTCCGGTACCGGGCCAGCAGTTTTCGATAGTCCATTCCAATATCAGCAAGCGCCGCCTTAATATCTTCAAAATCCTTTAGGTCCTCTGTTGTTTGGGTTTCAAACCAATTAATTAATTGACGCACCTTTACTATCTCATCAGGCTTTAGTTCGCTTTGAACAGATGAAGCTTCTGCTTGTCCGATGTTTTTCCTGGCAGATGTGCCTTTCCCATTCTTGATTTTGTATTTCGCTTTATACGCATTTAGTACTGAAGCAATGGTTGTTTCACTGATATCGAGTAGGGGGGTGTTTTCCCTCAGCTTGCCTGCAGAAAGTGATAACAAATCATCAATTTTGAAGTATCGTCCTTTCATCAGTTGATTCAAGTACCTCTCAACCCTTTGTTTTTTATTAAGATTATTCACTTTGTCCCGCATATATTAAAAAACAATGTTTTCTACACTTCACAACGCGAAGTGTATGCCGATGTATGTATACACGATCAAAAAACCAAACACATTATTAATGCACGATCTGTCTTTAACTATCAGAAGATAATACATATAGGCAAAAGAAAAATCATATGCGAGAATAGAATAGAAGCATCTATGCAGGGGATACCACCGAAATTCAGCAGCTTAACGCAACAGTATTGAAGTAGGGAATCGTATGGGGATCGAATTAAGGGAAGTTAGTAAATCTTATTTGGAGGGCGGAAATAAACATTCCATATTTTCAGATTTGACAGTCGAATTTACGTCAGGTTGCTTTTCCGTCTTACTCGGCAAAAGTGGATCAGGAAAAAGCACACTGTTGAACCTGATTGGTGGTATCGATACTCCAGACTCAGGAAACGTTTATATTAATGGTCAGAATCTTTCTCAAATGTCTGACTACAAGAGGACCCTTTTTCGGCGGAGACAACTGGGATTCATATTTCAGTTTTTTAACCTGATTCCAACCTTAACTGTTATGGAAAACACCCTATTGATCAGAGAGTTGGATGGGCATGTTAACAAGGAACAGCGGGAGATTGCCAGGCAGATTCTAGCAGAAGTCGGACTGGAAGAGAGACTAAATGCGATGCCTGACAATCTGTCTGGCGGCGAGCAACAGCGTGTTGCAATTGCCCGTGCGCTAGCCTATGACCCGCCCATCATTCTGGCGGATGAACCAACGGGTAATCTTGATCATGAAACCGGCCGGAGTGTACTGGAGATGATGGTGCGTCTGATCAGGGAGAAGGGGAAAACCCTTATTATTGCAACGCATAGTGAAGAGGCAATCACATTTGCAGATGATATTTTTCGAATAGAAAGCGGAACAGTCAATTCCATTTCGGATCTCACCTGAAGAAAGGGCTCTAAAATATTCATGGCTTTGAAAATTTTACTTAAAATAGGTTTTGGCTACCATAAGAAGCATCTGTTGCAAACCTTCTTAATCCTCATTGGTATTGCTCTGGGCGTGGCTGTGGTAGTGGCAATTGATATTGCAAATTCCAGTGTCAGCCGCTCTTTTCAGTTATCAACTGAAAGCCTGACAGGGAAAACAACCCACCAGATCATTGGTTCCCAAGGCAGGATTGATGAGCGGGTATTCAGAACCCTTAGAGTAGATCTTGGGCATCGGAAAAATGCGCCGGTTGTGGAAGGATACGTGCAGATAAAGGAGTTGGGCATGCGCACCATGAAACTCCTGGGAGTAGATCCTTTTTCAGAAAGTGATTTTCGCAATATTCTGGGCAGAAGTTCATCGAAATTCTCACCAAGTGCTTTAACAGGGATGCTAGCGCAGCCACACAAAGTCTTGATATCCGAGGATCTGGCTAAAAAGGCCGGGATTCCAGCAGGTAAAAGCCTAACCCTGTTTCTTGGTAATAAAGAGAATAAGGTTGAGGTTTACGGCTATTTGAAGAGTCAGGACAAATTAACACAACAAGCCCTATCCGGCGTCATTATCACCGATATATCAACAGCTCAGGAAATTTTAAAGATGGGCAATCAGATCAGTCGGATCGACTTGATTGTCAAAGGCGGCGATGAAACGACACTCAATGAGATTGCTGATATTCTGCCACCAGACCTCACGATTGTGACACCACAGAAAAGAAGTCAATCAATCAGGCAAATGTCTCAATCGTTCGAACTTAATTTAATGGCAATGAGCCTGTTGGCGTTACTGGTTGGAATGTTTTTGATATATAATACGATTACCTTTGCAGTGGTTCAACGTCGTAAAATATTGGGCATTTTGAGATCGTTGGGGGTAACACGTGGGGAAATTTTCATCCTTATCATTACTGAAACGATTATTTTTGGTGCCATCGGCAGTATTTTAGGGCTTGGTCTCGGTATTCTTCTGGGGCAGGGAACGGTGCATCTGGTCAGTCAATCCATTTCAGATCTGTATTTTGTATTGTCGGTAAGGATCTTTGACATATCTTCGACCCACATTATTAAAGCAATGGGGCTGGGTATACTGGCCTCTTTCTTTTCAGCCCTGTTTCCTGCTCTGGAATCAGTTCGGATTGCACCTGTGGTTGCCCAACGACGATCCTCTCTGGAAGAGTATACAGCCAGAATGCTGCCACGTTTGTTTATTGCAGGGCTTGTCCTTCTTGCAATCGGGAGTGCTATATTGATTATTGAAACCCGACAACTGGTAGTTGCCTTTGGTGGTCTTCTGTTTATCGTTTTTGGCGCCGCATTGCTTGTTCCACTATTTTCTAAAATAATCGCCTCAGCTTTATTAAACGTGTTTCATATCAGGTCCGGATTAGGCATCGGTCTGGCGTTGCGCAATGTGACACGTTCTCTCAGTCGCAGTGCCGTGTCCATTTCAGCTCTGATGATAGCTGTATCGGTTATCGTCGGCGTGGGAATTATGGTTGATAGTTTTCGATACAGTGTAGTTGACTGGTTGAAAAATACCATTAAAGCAGATATTTACATTGTGGGCGTTAATCGTGAATTTCCCGTTATTGATGCATCAATAACAAGACGTCTTGCTGAGATCCCAGGTATCAAGGAGCAATACGTTATACGTTCATTCAAGATAGCATCGGGTAACTATGCAGGCGTTTCTGTTATGGCCCAGGATCGTGAAATCATTCAAAGAAAATGGACCTGGAAATCGGGAGACAAAAAGGAACTCTACGACCAATTTAGAAAGGGTGGGGTCTTCGTTTCAGAGATATTTGCCTGGAAAAATGGAATGGGAGCAGGTTTGGGAAACAGTCTAAATCTGATAACAAAAACAGGACTTAAGCCGTTCCCTGTTGTCGGTATCTTTCAGGATTTTTCATCCAGGCAGGGCATGATCGTGATGGATTCCCGCGTCTATCAGACGTATTGGTTAGACAGTCGGATTTCAGGAATTGCTCTGACAATCGATTCTACTGTGCCCGTCGAAAGCGTGATTGAACAAATTAATCGACAGCTGGCCGACAAATACCATTTCATGATTTCATCAAACGCAAGTATCAGGAAAGCTGCCATAGATGTTTTTGATAGAACTTTCACAATTATAGTGGCGCTACAGATTCTTGCTGCTCTGGTCGCCTTTATCGGTGTATTTAATTCAATCATGTCAATGATGCTTGAGCGAACAAGGGAAATTGGCATTTTGAGGGCCAGTGGCATGACGAGATTTCAACTGTGGCGCATGGTAATGGCTGAATCTGGTATAATAGGGGGATTGTCAGGGATATTTGCTCTTCCACTGGGGACAGCGTTGGCATGGATTCTGGTATATATCATCAATAAGCGCTCATTCGGGTGGTCACTGGACTTTGTGATTGAATATCACCATTTTGCACAGGCGCTGGGGATATCGGTGCTCGCATCTCTCACAGCCGGAGTTTATCCTTCCTATAAAATTGGCAAACAACTAATCGTGGACGCTTTGAGAACCGAATAACCATTATGAAAAAACGGATATTCATTGTTCTGCTAACAATACTTTTTGCTTGTGCAGGACTTTACCTTACGATTGACCAGCGTAAAAAAACGTTCGTGACATCAGATGTTTCGCGTGTTCTTTCAGAAGACTCAGACTCAAACAACTACAAACGTGCTTTGCATCCAAGACAGTTTTCGTTTCCAAAAGATCTGGGACCACACAACGATTTCCAAACTGAATGGTGGTACTTCACTGGTAACCTTCACACATCAACGGAAAGGCTTTTTGGCTACCAGCTAACATTTTTTCGACGGGCTATTTCCGATAAGCCCGCTTCAGGACAATCCAACTGGCGTTCTAATCAACTGTACATGGCGCACTTTGCTGTATCTGACATCAATCAGAACTCATTTCTGTCATTTGAACGTTTCTCAAGAGGAAGTATGGGTCTTGCAGGGGCAAACGGCAGTCCGTTTCGAGTGTGGCTGGAAGACTGGGAAGTGACCGAAGTCAGTTCTAACAGCTGGATGCTGAAGGCCAGGGCAGACGGAGTCACCCTACACATATCACTGAATCCACTGAAACCCATGATTCTAAATGGTAAGCAAGGTCTGAGTCAAAAAGGGCCAGAAGCTGGAAACGCCTCTTACTATTATTCAAACACACGTATTGAAACACAAGGGCACCTCAGCCTGGCTGGACAAACCTTCAGTGTAACGGGAAATAGTTGGCTAGACCGGGAGTGGAGTACCAGTGCATTGAGTCAGGATCAGATCGGATGGGATTGGTTTTCAATTCAGCTGGATGATTTGAACGATATCATGTTGTTTCAAATCAGGTATAAGGACGGTGGTGTCAGCCGATTTTCTTCCGGGTCCTTTATTGATTATAAGGGGATTGTCTCTCATCTAAATTTAGATCAGTTTAAAATAGATGTCCTGGATTATTGGCAAAGCCCGATATCCCGAAAACGATATCCATCCGCCTGGAAAATTCAAATCCCCTCAAAACAGTTGAGTTTAATCGTGACCCCTATGATGAATGATCAGGAACACCATCACAGTTTTTCATACTGGGAAGGAGCTGTTAAGGTCAATGGCCCTGGCGTTTCAGGGGTAGGGTATGTCGAAATGACAGGTTATTAACCCTGACGGATTGTCATGCCGCATAGGGCTTGTTATGACCAGATGATCTGATAAATAAACCAACCCCCATGTTTCAAAAGACTTTTATACCTCACTGTATTATTTACCCTGCTTTGAAAGTATATCACTGTTTTAACTCCGGTAACGATCTTACCAACCGTTGAAAATGTCATTGAATCTAAAATCCACTTGACAATAATCCCCTATTAGTTCAAATACTAGTCGGGATTTAACTGAAATTTTGTGAAAAATAAATTTCCACCCCTGAATTTGATCAACAGTGAAAATTTCAGTTTCTCTGTTATGGTAGGTCAATAATCTAAAATTACATATAGGTACACCAATTGCTGTGTTCAGTGTACCATTCTTAACACCATCTATTGGAAGGTCATGAATAAGTTAACGATATTTATCGTTTTGATAATGATGTCAGTCTTCGGCAGCTTTGTATTATCAGGTTGCAGCGGATCAAGCAAGAGATCAAGCAGTGGTAAAGGTTCCAGTATAGCCGCTCAAAAAAACAGTTCATGTAAAACCACGAGACCGACTGGCAGAGGCCCGTTGCACATAGTAAAATGTGGCTTTAGATAAAGTAACCTCCGATAGAATACCCCATCTCTGATTCATTACCCGACAAAACTTCGGAAAACAGCGATCTGATATAACGGCTGTTCACACTGTCAATATCTCGAGTATCAATTTGCTAAGGTATATTTTTAGAGTGAGTAAAGATAATTCTGTGATCACTCACTAGATATGAAAAAACCGGAAGCAATAAACTCATATGCATCGAAACAACTGGAAATATAATGCCCTTTCCAGGTTCTACTGTGAGCATCATCGATACCAGAGACCCGTCTTAAAGTTTTCCCTTATCAATATCTGTTAAGATGGAGAACCAATTTACCGTTGTCGGCGTCTAGAGCAACAAAATAGGCTCTTGCCCGATCAACTACTTTGAGATTACCATTAACAAGCTTCATTTCGTGCCTAAAATTACAGTTAAAAAGGCAAGAACAATTGAACAAATCTAACAGAAAACGCCGTCAAGCGGACTACAACAGAAGGATTTCTATGTCATATGAACAGATAAAATATGAAACAAACAATCAGATAGCGACGATTACCATCAATCGTCCGGAAAAGATGAACGCCTGGACATTTCAAATGAAAGACGAAATGATTGATGCTTTTGAAGTGGCAGATAAGGATGACGATATAAGAGTCGTGATTGTGACCGGTGCTGGCAAAGCTTTTTGTGCAGGTGCGGATCTGGACCCTGAGCGGTTTGGCAGCAGGCAGGAGAGTGATGGGCTGACGAACCCGCCTAGGGATTCAGCGGGGCAGCTAACGACGAAAATATACGACATAAAAAAACCTGTTATTGCTGCTATTAACGGGCATGGTGTTGGCGTAGGCAGCACAATGACGCTGGCCATGGATATCCGTATCATGGCCGACACGGCAAAAATGGGCTTTGTTTTCAATCGCAGGGGGCTTGTTCCTGAAGGTTGCAGCACCTGGTTTTTGCCAAGAATCGTTGGTATCAGTAAAGCTGCGGAATGGATGTATACCGGAAGACTGATTGGTGCAGATGAGGCCTATCGCTGTGGGCTTGTCAACCAGGTGACCACCGCAGAAAACCTCATGGATACGGCCATTTCAATAGCGACAGATATTGCGTCAAATACCTCAGGCCTCTCCACTTCTTTTACCCGACAGATGCTCTGGCAGATGCTGGGAGCCGACCATCCAATGGAGGCACATAAAATTGAGTCCAGGTGTCTTCACTATATGTTCAGTTCTGATGACTTTAAGGAAGGGCTTCTTTCATTTTTGGAAAAAAGAGACGCAAAATTTCCGCTGAAACCAGAAAAGGATCTACCTCCCTTTTTCCCTTGGTGGGAGCAAAGACCGTATAATATTGACTAACAAACCGTTTTATCATTACCCATCAATTTTTCCACTGAGGGGTGGAAATCGCTTATCAGACATACGCTACAATATAGAGAAAATGACTGGTGAGAGAACGAGATCTTAACCAGGGGCACACTAGTCAAGCGGTAGATGACCGAAAAAACAGGGAGGGGTGTAATACCCCCTCCCTGTTTAGCAGTGTTGCTGCGCAAGAGGATAGGGGCTATAGATTATCAAGCACTCAAAATACAGACTTCCGGGTAATCCTGAGTATATTCGCAACTGTACAAATCATACTCGTCAAAGCTCACTTGCAGGGGGGGTAAAGAAGTCTTTACAAATATGATCTTCCCCGGACTGTTTCCAGCGCGGTTATCATCTCCAGACTGCATTCCAGTCAAGCCCACAATAAAAAGAACCACCACCGTTATTAGGATCGTTGTGAAACGGCTCTGCTTTAACTTTATCATTTAACCTCTTGCTAACCGATTAACTCAGCTATATTACTGTAAAAAATTGTAAAAATACTAAAATACATGGTTTCGAGTTATGTAGTTAAGCATAATTTTGCATAATACTTGCCAAGTTACAATTATTAAAACAATACAGAGCCTTAATAAGAATTAATTCTACATTGAATTATATGCACTTGCAGTTTTGATTGAAAACGATCGAAAATGGTCGAAAAAACGATGTTTCAAACAGAGTTTTAATCGAAATTGGAGTGTTAGACGGGATGGATATACATTGAAGATCGATGTCGAGACTGGAAATGCGAGATAAAAACCCTAATAACTCTTATTTAGACCAGTTCGCTCAAGAATCCAGTCACATATTAACTCTGCGTCCTCAAAACCGAAGAAGGGGATATCAGATTCCGGAGTCTGGTCACTAACCAACGCATCAATACTAAAAGCAGGGTCTGAATATAGAGGGGTTTTTCCTGTTGATGGCCTGTAAACTTCTATTTTTAGGCCAGGTTCATTCTTAAATCCTTCGGAAATGACGAGGTCGAAATCACTAAACCATTTTTGAACGATGTCTGGGAGCGATTGTTCCGGGATACGCTCAGTATACAAAGCCAGCTGATTTTGCGATAGCAATAAGACCTGCTGACTTCCGGCTTCCCGATGACGCCAGGAATCTTTACCGGGCTTATCGAATTCAGCTTGGTGGTGGGTATGTTTAATTGAGCCAACCTTGAGACTTTTCAGGCGGAAGATTGAAATCAGCCGGGTTATTAAGGTTGTTTTACCGGACTTGGATCTGCCAACAAACGAGACATGCTGGACACACATTATAGATTTTCGGCTGTTTGTAGACGTTCCTCTTCCTTTTCAAATTTTTTCATTTTTTCATCGTGTTCAACCATCTTATTCCAGCGGGTGAGCAGATCCTGCATTTCTTCTTTTCTCCTCTGTGACTTATACACAGAGGCCAGTAGCACGAATACATCTTTGTCCAGTTGCATGCGAAAAGCCATTTCAAGCATCTCGATACCCTGCTTAAAATTCTTGCGACGGATATAAAGTTTTCCCATTTTGATATGCTCTTTCCTTTCTTTCTCGGTCTCAATCTCGCGTTCCGCTTTCAACATCTTCTCATACTCTTTCATTAGAGCATCGACTTTCGCACTATTTTTCAGTACTTTATATACTGAAGCGGTTTGTTTAATGGTTTCTGCCGGTCGAAGAATACGTAGTGCTTTTTCATACATCGATGCTGATGCCTGAAACTTGGATTTATGGAAAAAACTCTCAGCGCGAATACAGAAGATATCGTGCAGTTGTTTCAGCTGTTCTTGGGCAAACTTGGAGTCAGGATCCAGTCTTAGAATTTCTCTGAAAGCTCTGGTCGCCTCGTCATACTGTTTAAGGCTGATGTATACGTCTCCGATTTTTGACCAGATTTCGATGCTGTCAACTTCAGAGATAGCAACATTGTACAGTTTTAGTGCTTTTTTATGGTTTCCATCCAGAGCACTTTGATCGGCAATGTCTATCAGCTCGGAGAGATGGTACAGGCCATCTGATTTTTCAAGCAGTTCTGCACCGATTGCAAGATATTTTGTTGATAAAAGCCGGTTACCAACGTTCTTGTACATCAATCCGAGGTTGATGTTGAAAAATCGGTTGTACTGCTCCTCCCCCAGCTCATCAACAAAGAATTTAATTGCTTCCTTTGTGCTGCCTGACGTAGCCATGGCTATGGCTATCAACATGTCCAGATACTTGTAGTCTGCCCCAGCTTCTTTTACTTGTTGAAAGCAAGCCAGTGCCATTTCAGTTTTTCGAATATGAATCGCAAATATCCCGAAGTTATAAATGTCACGCAGCTGTTTCTTCTTGTCATCTTCGCTCATCTCTTCAGGGGCTTCAATGGTTATCAGGTTCTGATAATAGCTCTTATAGTCATCTTCTGAGGGTTTACCATCAGCCCGTTTCATCTTTTCCAGATCAATCTGAAGAACCTTCACCTCCTGATATTCTCCAGTTGCCTCTTTTTCCTGAATTTCCTGTTCCAGTTCTTTTAATTTAAACTCAAAATTCCCTTTGATAGTTTCGTTTAACTGTTTTTCGATACGCTCGCCGAATTCAGCATCTTCGGCATACTCTGGTAATATATAATCTTTAATTTCAGAGAAGACAGACAGAGATTTTTTGACGTCACCATCGTATTTTTCGACCTTTCCCATGCTGGCGGCCAGGTTAAAAAATGCGGGTTGGAAACTCCTATTGATTTTCAGGGCAAACCGATAGAGATTGTTGGCCTGTTTGTAATTTTTTTGTCGGCGCGCGCAGTTACCAACCAGGTTAATCAGTTCATGGTCTGTTTTTCTTATCTTAATTAAAATCAAACCAATGGATAAGGCAGCTTCGTAGTCACGGATTTCCAAATAGTGTTTGAACTCTTTACTTAATTTTTGTAGAACGGTTTTTGGATCCAGTTGGAATGCGTTCTGGAACTCAATCATCGCCTGCTTGTATAGCTTACCGTTGAGCTGAGTGATACCCTTGGTTAAAAGTTCTTCAGCCCTTTTAACTGCTTTTTGCTCACGATTTTTCTTAAACGATTTCAGCATTGATTGTGACCTTTAGTATTACTACACGTCCTTTAAGCAGCTAGTACAGGCTTAAAGCTTTTCGACAGCCGGCTTTGTATTTGTGAAGTGTAAGCAATAAACGTGCTAAGGTATTTATATCGTTAGATTTTGAAAGATTTTAACAAAAAAAAAGGTTTTCAAAACGAGTAAATGCCTGAGTAAGACGTGTCTTAACGCAACAGGATGTTACTTTACATCCGTAGCTTTTAATAATAAAGAAAGGAAAAGCGATAAATTGTTAAATATGCCAACCTTTTACAATATTGGTCGTTTTAAAAATTCAATATTTTCAAACTATTATAAATATATCATTATATCAATAAGTTAAACTTGTAACCGTTTGCACATTTTCTGTTTATTCAACAAGCATAACGGTTTAAAATTAAAATGGGTACCCAAATTTAAGCAAAAATGTCCATCATATGTCCTTGCCAGCCAATTGTCGATGGAACATTCTTGACATGGTATCCATTGTCCACGTAGATTTTAGGTTAAACCAGGAGGGGATTTCAAACGTTCTCAGAATTGACAGTTGCCTTCTGGTATAAACGAATCCGCCAATTATGTTGAATATTCAAAAAATAATGTCGAATCTACCTTAATCCCCGAAGATCCCTATCATTTTTTAGCTACAGTTGGTGGTGGGCATTATCACGTGGTATACAATTTTACAGTAGTATGTCTGGATTGACAGATAACCAAGAACATCAAGAGGACGCAAAAATGACTAAGGAGTTTATTTTCACATCAGAATCAGTAACTGAAGGGCACCCGGATAAGATGGCAGATCAGATTTCTGACGCTGTTTTGGACAATATGCTCAGGGAGGACCCAAGCAGTCGTGTTGCATGCGAAACACTTATTACAACTGGCCTGGTTGTGATCGCTGGAGAAATTACATCGTCAGCGAATGTCGATTTCCAGGCAGTTGTCAGAGATACCATTAACGGAATCGGATATGACGATTCAAAAAAGGGTTTCGACTGCAAGACCTGTTCTGTAATGGTGGCACTGGATAAACAGTCGCCGGATATTGCACAGGGTGTCAATGAAGGTGAAGGCCTTTTTGATAAGCAGGGAGCAGGAGATCAGGGATTGATGTTCGGATATGCTACTGATGATACACCGGAATTGATGCCAATGCCAATCGCATTTGCCCATAAGTTAACTGAAACGCTGGCAAAAAAACGAAAAAGTGGAGAGTTGCCCTATCTGCGTCCAGATGGAAAGAGTCAGGTGTCTATACTTTATCGTGATGGCAAACCGATTAAGGTCACGGCTGTTGTAATCAGCAGTCAGCATGACGAGGGCGTCAGTCATGGTCAAATTGAGAGTGATTTAATTGCAAAAGTGGGAAGAGAGGTTATTCCGGAAAATATGATAGATGAGAACACCCGTTGGTTGATCAATCCAACTGGGAGATTTGTGATTGGCGGGCCAATGGGAGATTGCGGCTTGACCGGTAGGAAAATCATCGTGGATACTTACGGCGGCATGGGGCGGCATGGTGGTGGTGCCTTTTCAGGAAAAGACCCGTCGAAGGTGGATCGCTCTGCGGCTTATGCTGCTCGTTATGTGGCAAAAAATATTGTCAAAGCTGGAATCGCTGCAGAATGTGAGGTTCAGATTGCCTACGCCATTGGGTTTCCAGAACCGGTGTCTATTTCCATTAATACGTTTGGAAACTGCAAAGTTGAAGAAACGGCCCTTGAAAATGCAGTGAGGCAACTTTTTCCTCTGACACCTGCCTGGATTATTGAGACACTCGACCTGAAACGGCCGATTTTTCAAAAAACCGCAGCATATGGTCATTTTGGACGAGAACTAGACGAATTTACTTGGGAACGGACTGATCGAGTGGATGATCTTAAAAAAGCGCTAGGTCTATAATCTTAGAAGACAGGCGGCTACTGATGCTTCAACAAACAATACAGATCATCAATAAGCTAGGACTCCATGTGAGGGCAGCAACCAAACTGGTGCAGACGGCGTCTGAGTTTGACGCCGACATAACTATCAGTTGCAATGGACAGGATGCCGATGCCAAATCAATCATGGATGTGCTCATGCTGGCAGCAATTCATGAGACCTTTATCGACATCAAGGTTTCAGGAGATGTGGAAATGGATGAACAGAAGGCTCTATTGGAGTTGACGACCTTAATTAACGATCGTTTTGGTGAGAGTGAATAATATCAACTGGTAAACAGGTTGACTGGCCTTTCAATTGACGGAAGAACAAAGATTTATGGAGTAATCGGCAACCCGGTTGAGCATTCTTTTTCACCCGGTATGCACACTATCGCTCTTCAGGAACTGGGCATAAATGCCGTTTATCTACCTTTTCTGATCTCAGAAGATCAGCTGCCACATCTGTTGGATGCGTTTTCCCTTACCCGTGTTCAAGGCTTCAATATTACCCTGCCCTTTAAAGAAAAAATTATTCCCTTTCTCGATTCTCTTTCTGAAGAAGCCAAGATGCTTCAGTCAGTTAACACTGTAAAAAAAACAGATGGGGGTTGGAGAGGGTACAATACAGACGGGAGTGGCTTTATACGATCTCTAGCCGCATCCGATATCTCAGTCAGCGGGAAGAATATCCTGATTATGGGAGCAGGAGGAGCCGCCAAGTCAATCGCAATATCAATTGCCATGGCAGGAGCTTATGAAATCACCATTCTGAATAGAACACAGGATAAAGCAAATGCTCTCGCCACAATGATTAGTCAAATCAGTTCCAGCACTCAAGTCAGCACATCTACCCCCCGTGCGCATAAAATAGATATTGCCATAAATGCAACATCAATGGGGATGAAGGATGACAGATCTCCTCTTGCCGATGATTTAATTAAACGTAGCAAACAGATTATTGATATTATATATAATCCAGCACAGACAACGCTGTTGAAGAAAGCAGCAGCCCTGTCGATTCCCTGCATGAATGGGATGGATATGTTGTTGTATCAAGGGGTCGAAGCATTTGAAATCTGGACGGATCAGAAAGCACCTGCCGAATTGATGCGGAAAAGTCTGATGGCATCTGTGTATCCCCGCTAAATCATATGCGTGGGCAGGGTGTCTGTCAGAATGATAGAAACAATCTCAAGAAGGAATAAATGATAAAACGACTGCTTAGGCCTTCAGGATTTAAAATATCGGTTACCATTACGCTGGTTTTTGTTATTATTTTCAGCAGCAGATTCCTCGGATATAACGCGGGAACATTTCTTGATCTACTGGAAAAGCAAGTCATTGATTTTGCAATGCGAAGTAGGGGGAATACCTTACAAAATGACGAGGTTGCCATTATTGCCATTGATACCAAAGCCATCGATTATTTCGGGCAATGGCCATGGAAAAGGAACGTGATGGCCCAACTGCTAAGGGAGTTGGAATCCTATTATGAAATAAAGGTGATAGGCTATGATGTGCTATTCTCAGAAGATGATGCCAATGATATTTCATCGCAGTATGCATTGAACCAATACTATAAAATGGCAGCACAGGAGCACAGGAATAATCCGGAAATTATTTCCAGCCTGCGTAGAATCCGTACGGAGATCTCATCAGAAGTAAATAATGATGAGAAATTTGGAGCTGAATTAAGCAAATGGAATAATGTGGTTCTTGGGTACTTTTTTTTCCTGAGCGCCAGTTTCGAACAGATCAAACACTTAACCGTCGAAGATCTGGATGAAGCGGCGTCCCGTATCGAGAATTCAGAGGTGGCTATTATTCAAGGTGCAGAATTTATAGAAGGTATTCCGCTGTTTGAGGGGGTGGCGGTTGAAGCAAACATCAGGCAATTGAATGCCCGCAGCGCCCTGAACGGTTTTTTCAATGTGGTTCCGGATGTTGAGGATGGTACAATCAGGCGTATTCCGATGGTGATCAAATATCGCGACAAGTATTTTCCTTCCATCGATCTGCAGATGATCCGTCGATATTATGGAGACGATCCCATCCGGATGGTGGTGAATGAAGGGGGTATTGAGGGGTTTGCCCTGGGAAAGAAATGGATTCAGACTGCCAGTGATGGTACGGTTATGATAAACTATCGTGGCCCTGCGTACACCTTCCCACACTATTCGGTTTATGATGTGATCAATCATAAAATCGATAAGCTTAAGCTAAAAGGAAAAATGGTGATACTGGGTGCAACTGAGACTGGCATCTACGATTTACGAACCACCCCCTTTGGAACAGCCTTTCCCGGTGTGGAAGTACACGCCAACCTTCTCGATAATATTCTGAGGGATGATTACTTCTATCGCTCAGATTTTATACATTTTTTATCCTTCCTGCTCATTTTGTTTTCCGGCTTGATTATTGGACTGATTTTGACAAAACTGCGCGCCCTTCACGGTTTGATATTATCCCTGATATACTTGGTTGGTTATTTTGCCGGTAATATATGGCTGCTGTTTAATGAGCGCACCTGGACCAGCTTCGTCTATGTCCTGGGGGTTATTTTGACAAATTGGTTTGCGATCGTGTTGTTTAAATTCTTTGGGGAGGAGAAAGATAAGCGTTTTATTAAAGGAGCTTTCCAGCAATACCTGTCACCTAAGGTAATTGAACATCTGGTAGAGGATCCCGGCCTGCTGAAACTGGGGGGTGAAAAAAGAGAAATTACTGCATTTTTTTCTGATGTGCAGGGATTTTCTACCATTTCGGAGTCGCTGTCTCCTGAGGAACTCGTTGAACTGTTAAACGAGTATCTTACAGAAATGACAGACATTGTGATGAAATATGATGGTACCGTCGACAAATTTGAAGGTGATGCAGTGATAGCTTTTTTCGGGGCTCCGGTAGCTTATGATGATCACGCTGCCAGAGCATGTCTGGCCTCCCTGGAGATGCAGGAAAAACTCGTCGAATTGAGAGATAGCTGGAAAAGAGATGGGAAACACGAACTTTACGTCAGGATAGGATTGAATACGGATAATGTTGTTGTCGGCAACATGGGGTCAGCCTACCGGATGGATTATACCATGATGGGAGATGGTGTTAATCTCGCAGCTAGACTGGAAGGTGTTAACAAACAGTATGGAAGCTACCTCCTGATCAGTGAATACACATATAAGGCGGCAAAAGATTATTTAGAGGTCCGTGAACTTGATATGATTCGGGTCGTGGGTAAGAATGAACCAGTCAGGATCTATGAAGTTATTGGAAGAAAGGGTGAAGTCCACGCGGCACGAATGAAAGCAATGAAGTATTTTTCCAAGGGTCTGGAACTTTATCGCAATCAGGATTGGGAGGAAGCGGCCAAATATTTTGCCCATTCAAACAAGCTTTCTGGTAAGGATGAAGCCTCCCGGGTATTTTTTGATCGATGCAAAAATTTTGGTAAGAAAAGCCCAGGAGCAGACTGGGACGGTGTCTATCAAATGGAAACAAAATGATTACGCTGCAGAGTGTAGGTCTGCAGCCAGCCTCATCCTTAAGTAGGTTACCGTGCTCCCCCTGCAGTTCACAACATTCCAACTGTTGTACTTTGACAAAACACAGTCCAGTCTATTTTTAAAAAAAATACAGTATCTTACGATCAATATAGAGAGGAAACTGTTTGTTGAGGCTATAATACTGGCAGATCATTCAGAGGTTTTAAAGGAGCGCTTAGGAGAGATTATTCGAAGCCGACGTGAAGACTTTACTGATATGATGGGGTATCTCGGACCCTATTGATAAAGTATTAACGCAGGCCACTGTTTTCGGGCTTCAGTTGGTCAGTAAGATTGACTCAGAAGTGGAACTGGAAAAGACGATTTGGCGATTGTTGGGAATATTTATCAAAGAAGTGCAAGACAGCTCTTCAAAAACGTAGCTGGTCAGTATAGATTGTCTAATCAGCTATTCAAAACTGCAGAAAACCATCTGGTCGATTTACAGAAACCAATAAATCTACATCGGACATTGAAAAAATGAGTAAAATCAGAGCAAGAATAGAAACCGGAATGGAACGATTTGGCGAATTCGTATTCGATAAACGATGGTTTGTTATTGTTTTTACGATACTCCTTACCGCGTTTATGATGTCGCGGTTACCTCAGTTGAAATTTGATATGTCAACGGAGGGGTTTCTGCATGAAGATGATCCCCAGAATCTGGTTTACAGTGATTTCAAAGCGCAATTTGGAAAGGATGAGATGATCATTGTCATGATCAGTCCGAAGGATGTATTCGATCTGAAGTTTCTTCATAAATTGAAAGGGTTGCATGATGAGTTGGAAAACAGCCTGCCATACATCAAAGAGGTACGCAGCCTGATAAACGCCAGGAAAACGACAGGGACAGCAGATGAATTGTTGGTTGAAGATTTGATGGAGACAATGCCTAAGAGTGAAGAGGAACTGGCAGCTTTCAAACAGTATGTAGTGAATCACCCCATATATCGGAATTTACTGATTTCAGAGGATGGCAGTTTCGCTACTGTGATCATTGAACCGGTGGCATACACCTCAGCAGAGGATAGTGGAGAAGGTGACGAAAACGGTTTTGACGATTTTGACGCAGATGATAGTTCGGAACAAGCACCAGACAGGCAAGTGCTTACCAATAAAGAGAATGCTGAATTGATTGCAGCAGTATCCAACATTCTGGAAAAATACAATGATGACTCATTTCCACTACGTATGAGCGGTTCCCCTGTTGTTACCAGTTATCTGAAATTCGTAATGCAGGGAGATATGAAACGGTTTACAGGTTTGGCAATCCTTACGATCGCGATATTCCTGTTTATTATTTTTAGACGGTTTTCAGGGGTTATTCTGCCTCTGATAATCGTCATACTCAGTGTCATATATGCATTTGCCCTGATATCAATTTTTGGTGTATCGATAAAGATCCCAACTGTCATCCTTCCCTCTTTTCTCCTGGCAATTGGGATTGGAGCTTCTGTTCATCTGGTTGCCATGTTTTACCATGTCTATCGGGGGGATAATAAAAAAGCTGCCATTGCGGATGCCCTGGGTCATTCCGGGTTACCCATTGTCATGACCAGTCTGACAACATCTATAAGCCTGGCCTCCTTTGCAACTGCCAAAGTGGCTCCCATCGCAGATATCGGAATTTTCGCATCGTTGGGAGTTGTGATGTCACTGGCCCTGACCTTGTTGTTGCTGCCGTCTCTGTTGGCGGTTGTCCCAATCAAACCGACGATTACGCCTGATCAGGGTGAAAGACTGAGCAGAATGGATCGGGTATTGTTACGAAGTTGCGACTTAGCCGTTGATCACCCATGGCGGGTATTGATTATTAGCGGCCTGATCGTGGGATTTCTGTCGGTCGGCTTACTTCGACTTGAATTCTCACACGATGTGCTTCGCTGGTATAAAAAACAGTCAGCTGTCAGGCAGAATGCTGAATTAATAGATGAAAAAATGAAAGGGTCTCTGACTGTCGAAATCGTAATTGATACGGGTGTAGAAAATGGCTTATATGAACCGGAAACAATGCATAAGCTCGATGAGTTATCAAAAAAGATTTCCCGGTATGACGACAAGAAAGGTGTATTCGTCGGAAAAACAATGTCCCTTGCTGATATGCTGAAGGAAATTCACCAGGCGTTGAACGAAAATCGTGATGACTATTACGTGATACCGGATGATCTACAACTGATTGCTCAAGAGTTTCTGCTGTTTGAAAATAGCGGGTCCAATGATTTCGAGGATGTCGTTGATAGTCAGTTTAGAAAGGCACGATTAACTGCGAAGGTTCCCTGGAGTGATTCAGTTTCTTATGTCTCATTTATTAGCTCGGTTAGGTCTGATGCTGCTGAAACATTTGGTGATTCAGCCTCAGTTACCATAACAGGACTGGTGGTTTTACTGATGGTGGCAGTGGACGCCATGATGCAAAGTATGGCAACCAGTTATACAATCGCATTTGTGTTCATTACAATCCTGATGGTTATACTGATAGGAGATGTCAAGCTGGGGCTGATCAGCATGATTCCCAATATAGTCCCAATTGTCATTACGATGGGAATCATGGGATGGGTTGGAATCAATCTCGATATGTTCAGCCTGCTGATAGGTAGTATTGCCATTGGACTTGCGGTTGATGATACGATTCATTATCTGCATAATTTCAAACGCTACTACCTGAGAAGTGGGGATGTGAGAGAGGCAGTGGAACATACCATGATGACGGCAGGCCGTGCCATGCTTGTCACGTCGATTGTGCTTACCACCGGTTTCTGGCTGTTTATGTTCTCATCCATGAATAACCTGTTTAATTTTGGTCTGTTAACTGGTTTTACACTCATCTTTGCCTTTCTGGCGGATATTTTAATTGTTCCTGCCATCTTAACACTCTTGACCAAGGGAAAAACCGATTCTACAGTACATGAGAGCAATAGACTGAGTACTGAACAACACAACTAGTGCCTGAAAGGAGGGTTCAAATGAAATTCGTAAATCTTAGTACAAGGTTGATCTGCATGGCGACAATCTTGTTCACAGTCGCATCAACCCTTCCAGCGGGACTCGAATCCGCAGAATTATCTGCTCTTGAGGTGATGCAGGCAGTGGAAAACAGGGATGATGGGGAGACGATGATCTCCAAATTGACCATGATCCTTATCGACAAAAAGAAGCACAAGCGGGTTCGAAAGATCATGGGATTCCGTAAGGATTATGGAAAGGATGTTAAGTCCATCAACTTTTTTCTGAGCCCGCCAAAAATCAAGAATACCTCGTTTCTTTCCTACGATTGGGACGATGAGAACAAAGAGGATGATAACTGGCTTTATTTACCCGCGTTAAGAAAAGATAAGAGAATCAGTGCTGCAGGTAAGAAAGACCCGTTTATGGGAAGCGATTTCAGTTACTCAGATATGAATGGATTGGAACTGATCGATTGGCAGTACCGGTTCAAGAAGCGAAGTGTAAAAATAAAAGGTATTGACTGCTGGGCAATAGAAGGGGTCCCGAAAAAGGAGAGAGCAGATAAGGTGATTGAAGAGACAGGCTACTGGAAAACGGAAACCTGGGTTCGTAAAGACATTTTCATGGCGATTCGTTCAAAGCTTTATGTGGTAGAAGAGGTCAAAAGTAACAAAAAAATCAAATACTTTATGGTTGGTGACATCACCCAAATCCAGGGAATCTGGACCGCAAAAAAGCTGAGTATGAAGACCACGAAGAATAAGAGAACAGAGCATCGGACAATCCTGCTCTTTGATGATATTGTTTACAATCAGGGCGTTGACGATGCGCTTTTTAACAGACAGCAAATGAAAATTGGACCTCCATGAAAGTTGATTTGCGCAGGCTTAATATCTTGATATTATTATGTATTTTATCGCTGGCAGTGATGCCGACTGAATCGGTGTATGCTGATACTATGGATAATCAGGAGATTGAGTCTACGGATACAGAACAGGACCTCGAAGGCTTTGATGAAGATGAGGAATCCGGGTTTTCTGATGACAGCGAATCAGATGACCTGATATCGATTCAGGATGAAACTGATGGTGTTGCAGACCGTTTTCTGTCATTTGGCGGATTCTTTAAAGAGGATATTGGATACAGTTATGAGCATGAAGAGAGCCAACCCGATTTTTCTAAAATTAAATCCTCCCTGAACCTGTCCCTGGATCTCAGGTTTTCAGATGATTGGCGGATGAAGGGCATCTGGAACGGTTCTTACGATTATGCCTATAGTCATTTTGGCAGAGATGAGTTCACAGAAGCGACATTGGATGCATATGAAAGCGAGTCCGAAATCCGAGATCTTTACCTGGATGGTTCCCTTTCACGCTGGCTTCAGCTTCAATTTGGCAGACAGATTATAGCCTGGGGCGAGTCCGAGCTTGAACAGATCGTGGATCTGGCCAATCCGAGGGACAATCGTGAATTGGGAATGGTCGATGTCGAGGATGCCCGTATCCCGGTATTTGCTACAAAACTTACCCTGCTGTTTGACGCTCTGGAAGTGAATCTGGTGGCTATCCACGAAATCCGCCCTAATAAAGCCCCAGGGGCCGGTTCTGAATTTGATCCTCTGGCTGGACTGCGAAATGTGTTTGATATCAATAAGGAGGAGCTTCCAGATGGTGGATCCGATGATACCGAATACCTGATTCGGATATATAAAAGCTTTAACGGTGGTGATGTTGGGCTATTTTGGGCTGATGTCTATCATGACAGCTATCACCTGGACTTTGAAGGCTTCAATGCTGGCACAAGCAAACTCTCGGTGACACCTCGTCATAAACGAATTCAGTCAATTGGCTTATCCGGGAATCTTGTCCGGGGCCCCTGGCTGTTCAGAACTGAAATGGCACTGAAGGCTGGGGTTGCGATTGCAAGGAATCAAGAGAACCTGACCGCGCAGATCACAGAGACTGTAATGGCTTCCATGGTATCTGGAACAACTTATTACAGTCGCGAGACGCAAGTCATCAGCACCTGGAGTGAAAAGGACCTGTTGCAGGGTATGTTAGGATTTGACTACAGTGGATTTCAGAATATTACCATCAGCGTTGAAGGAAACCTTGAGACGATCAGGGATCATGAGGAGAACCTGGGAAGTATGGAAAACAGTGGTTCGGTGATCTTTCACTTGAGACACTCAGCCATGAATGATACATTGATAACAGACTTTTTCTGGTTTCATCTCACTGAAGATAATGGGGATTTATATCGTGTTAATCTAGACTACGATTTTAATGATGCACTGACCCTGTCCGGTGGAGTAGTGGTATATGAGGCTTCAAAAGAGGATGCACAGGTCTATCCGTTTCAAAAAAATGACCGCTTGTTTTCTGCAGTAAAATATAGCTTTTAGGTGACTCATTCTTTGACCGGTTATCTTTGATTAGCAATTAAACCAAATATCTGACATGCGGATTATCAGGTGGTATATCTCGAGGGAGTTCATTGTCTATTTTCTATCCTGCCTTCTCTCGCTTATTTTTATTGCGGTTGTCTTTGCCGCTTTGGCGGAATTGGAGACGCTGGAAAAGGAAAATGGCCGGCAGTTGTTCCTGGACGCGATATTGTCTGGTATTCCGTTACTAATAGAAATCATAACACCTATTTCAGTTCTTCTGGCAACAGTTCTGACCTTTGTCTCCCTGAGTAAATCGTCAGAAACGATCGCTATGATGGCTGCTGGTGTCAGTCTTGCGTCAATGGTCATGCCGATATTTCTGGCAAGTGCCGTGATTGGAGCATTCAGCTACTTCAACCAGAGCTATCTGGCCACCATGTGGGGAGCCGATGCACGTACCAGTATGGTAGATTCAACGCCGGTTAATAACGCCTGGCAGTTTTATCAGGGAAAGCTTTACTATTTTTCAGGATTGGCGCCAGCCAAAAAGATGGTAAAGAGTAGTCATGTTTTTGAATTCGACAAACAACATCAGGTCAGTAAAGTTCTAAAATACAGTAAGTTAAACTCTGCAGGTGGATTCTGGAATGCACGAGAGAGCAACGAGATTGCTATTATCGATCAGAAGGTATTCAGGAATGAAGGTCAACGACTCCGGTTCAGGGAGGGGGCTTTTCCGGTTGTATTTAAAAAGGAGTTGAAACATCCGAAGTATTCGGATTACGCATCCCTTGTCACCGAGATTAAACTGAAACGGCAGGGATCTGTCAATTATGAGGCTGATCTATTTGCACTATATCAGAAAACAGCCGCTATTATCTCCATTTTTATCATGGTGCTACTGGCTTTGCCGTTCTCGCTATACGCAGGCAAAAAATCCAATGTTCGCATGGGAATTGTTATGTCGATGATTTTGGGTTTCAGTTTCTGGTTGATTGATCAGATTTTCATTTCCTTCAACGGGGCAGGACTGCTATCTCCTGAAATTGCGGCATTTGGAGCCAACATGCTGTTTGCCTTGCTGGCCTTATTCCTCATCTATTTGCGGCGGGTTTAAGCGGTTGTCTTCTACGATATCGGCTAATTTGAAGGTAACCTGTTTTAATCCCTTTCCTGTTACACTGGAGATGGGATAGACCTCTTCGCCTATCGCTTTGAAATCATCTATTATCTCCTGAATATTCAGGTCATGGCTAATCGCGTCCATCTTTGTGAGCAGAATAATGCGTTTTTTCTCCGTCAGATCTGCTGAAAATTGAGTCAACTCGTTCAGAAGGACGGTGAAGCTCTTCATGGGTTCCATTTCATTGAACTCTGAGCAGTCAACCAGAAAAGCCAGAACAGTTGTCCGCTGAATATGCTTCAGAAAACGGTCTCCCAATCCGGTTCCCTGGTGTGCATCCTTAATGATACCTGGAATATCAGCAACGACGAATGATTTGTAATCACTGACGTTTACTACACCTAAATTAGGGACCAGTGTGGTAAACGGATAGTCGGCGATTTTGGGTTTTGCATTGGAAACAGATGAAATAAAGGTTGATTTCCCAGCGTTCGGAAAACCGACCAGTCCCACATCAGCAATCAACTTTAATTCGAGTCGGATGCACATCTCCTTTCCGGGCTCACCGGGTTGCGCATAACGGGGGGCCCTGTTTGTGGCGGATTTAAAATGAACATTTCCTAATCCCCCAAGTCCACCTTTCAGCACCGGGTGTGCCTTTTCGTCAAGGATTTCAAGAAGAATCTCTTCGGTGTCATTATCGATAATGATTGTTCCCAAGGGCATCTTGATTATATTATCGGTACCAGCTTTCCCAGTTTTTTGATCACCCATTCCAGCTACACCGTTACCGGCACGCTGATGTGGATGCAGGCGCAGGTCAAACAGGCTGGTCAGACTGGCGTCTCCTTGGAAAGAAATATCACCACCTCTTCCGCCGTCACCTCCATTGGGGCCTCCGAACTCGATAAATTTTTCTTTTCGCATAGAGGCACAACCAGCGCCCCCTTTTCCGGAGAATAGGTAAATTTTTGCTGTATCGATAAACTTCAAAGTTGTATCCTGTTAATAAGATCTGAAGTGGTTGACGGGCTGAACTGCAACGAGTAGAGGGTCTGAATGTTAAAGCAAATCCTCGTCTACAAAACTGAAATAGGCATCATGTCCAATAATAACATGATCAAGGACATTGATTCCAACCATTTTACCAACTTCAGCTAAACGCTTTGTAATTTCAACATCCTGAGTAGAGGGCTGAGGGTCTCCGCTGGGATGATTGTGAATTAGAATCACAGCAGCAGCTCTCAACTGGATGGCAGGAGCAAAAACCGTAGGGTAGGGTAGGTGATTCCTGTAAACAGGAGGACCCTTACCCCCCCTCCGAACGCAGCGTACATCTTTCAATGTACTACGCTCTCCCTCTTAACTTTGTTCTTAAATCTCCAATCTGGAAGTTTGCCTGAATGCAAAAGATCATGACATTCAACACATAAGACCAGGGTCTTACGGTTTCTTGCTATCATATATCTTTCCCATGTTTGCTTTCCTTCTTTAATGTCTTTGACCTTTTTTATGTGATGGACTTCAAAGTACCCATCTGTTCTTCCACAAATTTCACAATTTCGAGCTTTCATTCTTTCTTCAAGCTCAGTCCTGTTCATATATGGAGAAAGATTGGGTAAATCATTCACATCTGCAAGTCTAGATATCTTAGTTGCAGAAAAGTCAGAGCTTTTGACAAGATGGTAATCTTTTGGTCCGTTTTTCGTATTTGCTGTCACTGTAATACGATTTCCTTTCCTCATTTTCTTGATTACTTTGGTAGGACTGGTTTTGTACTTGTTCGCAAAGCTCTTGTACATACTATATTCAGCTATATAAAAGAGTCTTGCTAACCGCTGTCTACCTTTTTTCGCCAATGAGTAATAATTAGCTATTCCTCTAAGTTCGGCGTTGTATTGCAAGAGAATTTCAAGATCACTGACGTTCATTAAGGCGGCTTTATATGTATATTCATTACTTTCGTAATGCCCATACTTCTTCTCCTTGCAGAACTTAACCATTCGGTCTCTAGGTATGGCGGGTTGAATAATATTCGCTCCTGATCTATTTTTTCCCTTAGATTTGACTGTTTTTTTTCTCAGTCGTTGTTTATTGGAAATTTTGAGATCATAACCTAGGAATCTCGTACCTTCACCTTTGGCATGTTTAATCCCAGTTTTTTCTCTAGATACTTCAAGTTTGAGATTGGTCAAAAGAAACATCTCAATCTTTTGTTGCAGTTCTAGAGCTTCTTTCCTAGAACCAATGATTCCTATTAAAAAATCATCAGCATACCGTGAATACCTCAATCGCCTAAAATTTGGGTCATGAGTGTGTTTGGAAGAGATTGACCTTTGTAGAATGCCAAGCTGTTTGTACTTTTCAATGAGTTCCTGTCTTTCATTTTCAACAGTGCTTTCATTGATTCTCTTTTTAAGCCAACTTTTCTTATTTTGAATAGTTGAGTACGCTGGATTTTTGGCTCTTACCTTTCCACTATTATACTTCATAGAAAGAATAAATTTATCCAGTTCATTCAGATAAATATTAGCCAGAATGGGTGATATAACTCCTCCTTGTGGTGTTCCACTATAGGTTTTGCTATACTTCCATTCTTCGAGGTAGCCTGCTTTCAACATTCTTCTAATGACCTTTATAAATCTTGGATCATCAATTTTCTTTTCCAGAATATTGATCAAAATTTCATGATCAATATTGTCAAAGAAACCCTTAATGTCGAATTCAATAAACCACTTCGTTCCAGTCCAGCTTTCTATGCTACCAATGGCTGTATGACAGGATTTGTTAGCTCGAAAACCATGTGATTGATCTTTGAACACTGGTTCATAGACCTGTTCAAGAATGATTTTCCAGACTGTTTGAACAATCTTATCAGTGCCATTGGGCATTCCTAATGGTCTTTTCTTGCCATTAGACTTAGGAATATAAGTCCTTCTGGAAGGTTTAGGATAGTATCTCCCCTGTTTTAAAAGAGTAATGAGATTTAAAACACGATCTTTCGAAAAACCATCCATTGTCTCATCGTCTACACCTTTGGTCAAAGCTCCTTTATTGGAGTAGATTTGGGTGTATCCAGTAAGCCAAATATCTATGTTTTTCGTGGCAATCTGGAAAAGATTTCTAACCTTATGTTCTCCTTTAACTGAACATTTTTGAATTCCAGTAAACGCTTTATTTGTATTATCAGATAGCATCTTGTTATCCTACTTTCATTTGTTTACTAGTGTTAAGACTGCTCTACTTCCCCCTTCTCCCCTTGAGCTTTCGTTTTCGTTACCTACTACTTATACTCGCAGGATAGGACGGATTGGTTACCGCCTGCCTTAAACCGTTACGATCAGACTTTGGGTACTATTAGAGCTGCGTTACCCTATTGACGAGAGAACCAAATCTTCAACGTCAACTTAGGCAATCCCGAATTTACGACTTCAATGAGATCCAACATACTTAGGTCCTCCATTTGTCTACTTAGCCTGCATTCATCTCAGGTTGGTCAAGATAGTCAATTACGATCCTGTGGAGAATCACATTCTCGTATATCTTGAAGCATCATTTTAATTACCGTATGATGTTGGGTCACCAATCCCCCTGTTTGACTAGAGTTTAACCAATCAAGGCTTAACCATATATGTTTTATATCCGTTGACCCTCTAGGGTAGGTAATTTCCCCATCAATCAACTTTCTTACATGCTATTTTTACCTTTCTCTTTCGAGATTTAGCTTGTTGCCAAGCAAGGCTTAGTAAGCGATATACAAAATTTATTGACAATTTAGGCTACTTGCGTAGCACTCATTAAAGACGCCTAGACGGCGCACTC